>Ga0302324_100003015_pt1 | contig 38116 bp, 26 predicted proteins | sample Palsa_T0_1_FD_201949 | JGI IMG/M metagenome (GOLD analysis project Ga0302324, IMG submission 201949) | Peat permafrost microbial communities from Stordalen Mire near Abisko, Sweden - Palsa_T0_1 | ecosystem: Environmental > Terrestrial > Soil > Palsa > Peat permafrost | place: Sweden: Abisko... | reverse complement strand
AGTGACGTCCAACCTTGCCTCTCGTCTGAAAAAAGCAGATCATCGTCAACGCGGTGGCAGCACACGCAGCGATCGCGAAAACTCCTGCAAGTCTTTTGTTGTCAAGATTTTGACCTCTAACTCCTTGGCGCTCAGGATTTTGCGGACTATCTTTTGCAGACCCCGCGCCCAGCAAGGCTTTCGAGGGGGTGGGGGGGAGGGGGGATACCCACCTTTGAATAAAATTCGCAGAAACGCCACAAGCTCACCAATCCCCGCTGAACGCTCTGCGGCAATTTTTTTCGCGCCAGATTTCCTCAATTTGTACTCGGCATCGCCCAGCAAGTAACATCATCCTCATGCCCGTCGAAACCGACATTCAGGCCCCAACTTCCATTCGCGCGCCCCGCGGCAACTCCATCACCTGCAAAGGCTGGCAGCAGGAAGCCGCCATGCGCATGCTCATGAACAACCTCGACCCCGAGGTTGCCGAGCGTCCGCAGGACCTTGTCGTCTACGGCGGAACCGGCCGCGCCGCGCGCAGTTGGGAAGCCTACCACGCCATCGTCGCAACCCTGAAAACTCTGGCCAACGACGAAACTTTGCTGGTACAGTCGGGCAAGCCCGTAGGCGTTTTCAAAACTCACGATCACGCGCCCCGCGTGCTCATCGCCAATTCCAATCTCGTCGGCCACTGGTCGAATTGGGAGAAGTTCAACGAACTCGAACGCGCCGGCCTGATGATGTACGGTCAGATGACCGCCGGCTCCTGGATTTACATCGGTTCCCAGGGAATCGTGCAGGGAACCTTCGAGACGTTTTCCGCCGCGGGAGAAAAACATTTCGGCGGCGATCTCGCGGGCAAGCTGATCGTCAGCGGCGGCATGGGCGGAATGGGGGGAGCTCAGCCCCTGGCCGCGACCATGACGGGCGCGGCGTTTCTGGGTATTGACGTTGATCCGGAGCGCATCAAGAAGCGCATCAAGACCGGCTATTGCGACTTCATGGTCACCACGCTCGACGAAGCGCTGCGCATTCTGAAGAACGCCATCCGCAAAAAAGAAAACGTTTCTGTCGGGCTGGTCGGGAATTGCGCCGACGTGATTCCGGAACTGGCCGAGCGCGGCGTCGTCCCGGACATTCTCACCGACCAGACCTCGGCGCACGATCCGCTGAACGGCTACGTGCCGAACGGCATGACGCTCTCCGAGGCTTTCGAGTTGCGAAAAAAAGACGCGCAGGCCTATCAGGAGAAGTCGCTCGATGCCATGGCGCGCCACGTTGAAGGCATGTTGCGCCTGCAGAAAATGGGATCGGTCACCTTCGACTACGGCAACAACATCCGCACCTTCGCCTTTCAGCGCGGCGTGAAAAATGCCTACGCTTTTCCGGGATTCGTGCCGGAGTACATTCGTCCATTGTTCTGCGAGGGCCGCGGTCCATTTCGATGGGTGGCGCTTTCGGGAGAAGCGTCCGACATTCACGTGACCGATGAACTCGTACTCGAGATGTTCCCCGATAACCGCATTTTGCGCCGCTGGATCGACCTGGCGCGCAAGCGCATCAAGTTTCAGGGCTTGCCCGCGCGCATCTGCTGGCTTGGTTATGGCGAGCGCGCGCAGTTCGGCCTCGCCATGAACGAGCTGGTGAAGAAGGGCAAGCTCAAAGCTCCGATTGTAATCGGCCGCGATCATCTCGACTGCGGCTCGGTCGCATCTCCCTTCCGCGAAACCGAAAGCATGAAAGACGGCTCAGACGCGGTCGCCGACTGGCCGCTGCTCAACGCGCTCGTGAATACCGCCGCCGGCGCATCGTGGGTATCAATTCACAACGGCGGAGGAGTTGGCATCGGCTACTCGCTGCACGCCGGCCAAGTCACCGTCGCCGACGGCACCGACGAAATGGCCAAACGCATCGAGCGCGTCCTGACCACAGATCCGGGCATGGGCGTGATCCGCCACGTAGACGCCGGCTATGACGAAGCCAAAGATTTTGCGAAGAAGGCGGGCGTGAAAGTGCCGATGAGTCCGTAGTGATTGCTGCTGAATTCAATCCGGAATGCGTGTACGCAGGTACTCTCCCGGAAGCACAATTTTGATTCCTTCGATCTTCTTGCCTAGGTACGGACCGAAATGCCGAAGATCCCCCGTCAACAGATGAGTCGCCTCAGTCTCGATGGCGGCCAGCAGAATTGGCACATCCTTCTGAGGCAGGAAGATTCCGCGCGGGAGAGTCCTCTGGCTGGCTTCACACAGATGAATTGCTTCTGAAAGCTTTCTCAGTCGCATTCTCTGAGCTTCGTCGGAGAGGTTGTTTCTGGCCTCTTCCAGAGCGTAACGGCCTTGTGCGCCGCGGAGAACAGGACATTGGCGTCAAGGAACAGCCGGTCCATTTAGGCAGGTCGCGGGTGAGGAATCGAATCGGGATCGAGGCCCAACTTCCGAACCTCTTTTCTTGCCCTGCGGTAATCGGCCGCGTCGGTGGCGTTCGAAAGCAGGAACTCCGCCTTGCGCTCAGAACTGTAACGTTCGACGGGGACAACCATGGCAGGGCGAATAAGAATCCCGTCGCCGGTCTCCTCGGCGATCACGATGCTGCCTTCTTCGATGCCAAAGCGCTTCCGCAGCTTTGCGGGAACAACAATCGCGCCGCGTTTGCCGACTCTTGCCGATTGCATGCCTTTATCCTGGATGTCTGAATGCCTGATTATATAACATGCCCAATATTCAGACAAGCCGATCTTCGGTCGCCCCGACCAAAGATCGGTTGTCCCGTTAAAGCATTTCTTGCTCAGCGCGTTGCTATTTCGCCAGCGCATCTCGGACGGCCTCGTACGCGGGCTTCTTCTTGTACTTGTCATCCCAGAGCAAAGCCCAGCCCTGGCCTTTGTAGTACAGCGGAATCCAGGATTGCTTGTCGGTGACTCCCCAGGTTTGGATTAATTTACAGGCGGGTTGCTGCGCGCAGATGGTGGTGATTTCGCCGTAGAGTTTGGCCTGCGCGGCGAGCGAGGCTGGGCTCGAATCGGTGAGCCGGATGTCGAGTTCGGTGATGTGCAGGTCGAGACCAAGTTTCGCGAAGCGCTCCAGATTTCGCGCATAGGACGCCAGCTTTGCCGGATCGTCGGACCGCAGGCTGACATGATTCTGAAATCCGATGCCGTCGAGCGGCACGCCGCGCTTCTTGAAATCTTTCGCCATGGCATAGATCGCATCTGATTTCCTGTTCACTTCTTCCGCATCGTAATCGTTGTAGAAGAGCTTGGCGCCCGGGTCGGCTTCACGCGCCCAGCGCAACGCCTGTTCGACGTATTTCGTGCCCTTCCCAGCGCCGATTCCTGGCTGGTCGCACCAGATATCATGGCGCATAGTCCCGTTGTCGTTGAAGGCTTCGTTGACCACATCCCACGCGTAGACTTTCGCAGCGTAGTGCCGCATGACAGTGTTGATGTGGCCATGCAGAATCTCGGCAAGTTGAGCTGGAGTGTAGCCGCCCTGCTTCACCCAACCCGGAATCTGATCATGCCAGACCAGCGTGTGTCCACGGACCACCATGTTATGACTCTGGGCGAATGCAACCAGCGCGTCGCCACCCTTGAAGTCGTAGGGATTCGGATCCGTGTCAGGCCGGGGATGAATCGGGCCAAACTTCATTTCATTCTCCGCCTGCAACTGGCTGAACTCCGAGCCGAGAATGGCGGTATATTCCGCTTCCTTCAAGTGCATGGAAGCAGCGGCTGCGCCGATCGTGATGTGGCGAGCGTCGCCAGCCTGACGCAGCGTGGCGTCGGGAGGCAGAGAAGCGGTAGTGTGCGGCGCGGCAGTGGAGGCCTGCAGGACTATCGCGCACAGCAGCGCTGCCATCACCGTACGAGGCCAAACGGAAGGAACGGAACCGGCTTTTGTTTTGTGCTGAGAACAGGCAGTCATCATGATCGGACCTTTCGGTCAAATCTTAGGCTGGGCTGGGCTTTCACACAAGACCGCGGCAGGCAACCCCAAAAAACCATCCACCACGAAGACCACGAAGGTTCACCAAGGAAAACGGCTCCCGCCTTGGTGCTGCTAGACTAGTACGCACGCGTGACCCCGAAATCTCGATCTTCCCTGGTGAATTCGCTTCTGCTGGTCAACATCGGCCAGCTTCTCACGTTGCGCGACGCACCGCCTCGACCTGGCCCGCGTCGCGGGCCAGATTTGAAGAACCTTGGGATCATCGCAGACGGCGCGGTGCTATGCCTGGGCGGCAAAATCGTATCCGCGGGGACGACCAAAGATGCGCTGCGTGACCCGTGGCTCAAGCGAAATCGCACAAGGGTTACCGAGATTGACTGCGCGGGCAAGGTGGTTCTCCCGGGCTTTGTCGATTCGCATACCCATCCGGTGTTTGTGAACCCGCGGCTGGTGGATTTCGAGCAGCGCATCGCGGGTGCATCCTACGAAGAAATGGCTGCGGCGGGCGGCGGAATTCGATCGAGCCTGGAAGGGGTTCGCAAGACGGCAAAGAGCGCGCTCTCTGCGAAAGTGTTGACGGCGCTGGAAGCGATGGCCGCGCATGGCACGACCACCGTCGAAGCCAAATCAGGCTACGGCCTCACCGTCGAGTCAGAACTGAAATCGCTGGAAGCAATCAAGGACGCGGCGTCGCGCTGGCCGGGGACGGTTGTGGCAACCCTGCTCGGCGCGCATGTCGTGCCAAAAGAATTTCAAGGCTGCTCACAAAAGTATGTTGAGATCGTCTGTACACAGATGATTCCGCGAGTGGCGAAGCGGAAGCTTGCCCGGTTTGTGGACGTCTTCTGCGACCAAGGGGCGTTTACGGCGGAGGAAACGGAGCAGATTTTCGCAGCGGCGGAACGGCACGGGTTGAGCGTGCGGGCGCACATGGGCCAGCTTTCAGAAACGGCTTTGCGGCCGTTTCTGCGCTTCCATCCCGCATCGTTCGACCACCTGGATCACGTGAACGAGGCAGACATCGCAGAGTTGGCGAAGGGCGACACGGTAGCCACGCTGGTGCCTGGGGCAAATTATTTTCTGGGCTGGAAGGAATATCCGAATGCCCGGCGGTTGCTTGACGCCGGCGTGCCCGTGGCTCTGGCGACGGATTATAACCCCGGCACTTCGCCGACCATCAGCATGCCCATGGCCATGTCGCTGGCCTGCACACACATGAAGATGTCTCCGGCGGAAGCTGTGGCGGCGGCCACAATCAATGGAGCCCGGGCGCTGCGCGTGGCCGACCGCAAGGGCAGCATCGAGCCGGGAAAGGATGCTGATCTGGCGGTGTTTGACGTGAAGGATTACCGCGAAATCCCCTATTGGTTTGGCGGCAATCGCTGCGCACCGACGGTTCTGAATGGCGTGGTGGCAGGGCGTGAGTGAACTTTCGCGCAGCCCGGTGCGTATTAAGCGAAGGTGGAGCATGGCCGCATAGCGGATGCTCGAAGAAGCAGATTTGAGTTAGCGATCCGAATCAATCTCCTGAGGGAACAATAATGAAGCGCATTCTTGCAGTTGTGACTTTTTGCGGGCTCACACTTTCGCTGGCAACCGCCCAGCGGTTACCCGAGGTCGCAAGACCGGAGAATTACAAACTCACTTTCACGCCTGATCTGGAGAAGGCCCGGTTCGAGGGCGACGAGACCATCAAGATCCAGGTGCTGCACGCGACCTCTGAGATCACGCTCAACGCGGCTGACATCGATTTCCACGATGTTACCGTGAGCAGCGGCGGCACGACACAAACCGCCAAGGTCACTCCCGAGAAAGAAAAAGAAATGGCGGTGCTGTCGGTGGAGAAGCCGCTGGCCGCGGGCCCGGCAACCATCCACATTGCATACACCGGAATTCTCAACAACGAAATGCGCGGCCTGTACCTGGGCAAAGACGACCAGGGGCGCAAATACGCCGCTTCACAGTTTGAAGCCACCGACGCGCGCCGCGCCTATCCTTCATTTGACGAACCGGACTACAAGGCGACATTCGACATAACCGCGGTCGCCGACAAGGGTTTGGTGGCGATCTCGAATCAGAAAATAATTTCCGATACGCCCGGCCCGGGCGACAAGCACACCGTGCACTTTGCCACGACCGCCAAAATGTCGTCGTACCTGGCGGCGCTGGTTGTGGGGAACTTCGAGTACATCGAGGGCGAAGCCGACGGCATTCCGATTCGCGTCTACTCGACTCCCGGCAAGAAAGACATGGGCAAGTTCGCGCTGGAAGCTGCCTCGTACGTGCTGAGCTACTACGACAAATATTTCGGGATCAAATATCCCTACGGAAAGCTGGACCTGATCGGCCTGCCGGACTTCTCGGCGGGCGCGATGGAGAATACCGGCTGCATCACTTTCCGAGAAGTGATTCTTTTGATTGACGAGAAGCAGGGCTCGGTCGGCTTGAAAAAAGAGATTGCCAGCGTGATCGCGCATGAAATGGCGCACCAGTGGTTTGGCGACCTGGTGACGATGAAGTGGTGGGACGACATTTGGCTCAACGAAGGTTTTGCCACCTGGATGGAAAACAAGCCGGTCGCCAAATGGAAACCGGAATGGAATTACGATCTGGACGATGTGAGCGGAACCGGTCAAACCCTGAACACAGATGCTCTGGCGAACACGCGGCCGATTCACCAGGCCGCGGAAACTCCGGCGCAGATTCAGGAACTGTTCGACGGAATCGCGTACGGCAAGGCGGCATCGGTGCTGCGCATGCTGGAATCTTATCTGGGCGAAGAGACGTTCCGCGCGGGCGTGAACGCCTACTTGCAACAGCACCAGTATGCAAACGCCACGGCCGGAGATTTCTGGGACGCGCAGGCGAAAACTTCGAAGAAGCCGGTCGACAGGATCATGCCCACGTGGGTTACGCAGGCGGGCGCTCCGATTGTGAATGTGAAGGCGCAATGCTCGGGCAATTCCACCAGCGTCACGCTGACCCAGCAACGTTATTACGGCAACCGCGCCAAGTTTGAGGAACCGAACGATCAGCTGTGGCAGATTCCAGTGTGCATGAAGGGCTCCGCCAGCAGCGCCGCGAAGTGCGAGCTGATGACCAGGAAAGAAGAAACCTTCACTCTGCCGGGCTGCTCGACCTGGGTGCTGGCCAACGCGGGCGCGACCGGATACTACCGCACCGGCTACCAGCCGGAGGCAGTGCGCGCCCTGGCAAACGATGCCGAGACCAAGCTGACTCCTGCGGAGCGCATTTCATTGCAAGCCGACATTCTAGGATCGATCCAGGTGGGGCGCGAGCCGGTGGGTGACTACCTGACGTTCGCGCAAGGTCTGCAAGCCGACCGCAACCGCGCCGTGCTGGATGATGTTCTGGGGCAACTCGGGCACATCGGCCGTTACCTGGTGAGCGACAGCGATCGCGACGCCTATCGCGCGTGGATGCGGCAATATCTGGCCCCGGTCATGGCGGAAATGGGGTACGAAGCCAAGCCGGGCGAGAGCGATGAGCAGAGAGCTCTGCGCTCGCGGGTGTTCGGCGCGCTGGGATATTATGCGCGCGATCCGCAGGCGCTGGAGCAAGCCCGCAAAATCTCGGAGAAAGCTTTAGCCGATCCGTCATCCGTGGATAGCGAACTGGGAGGCGTGGCTTTCGCTCTGGCGGCGTTGAACGGGGACTCCGCGTTTTACGACCGGGTGATGGCTGCGTGGAAGAGTGCGAAATCGCCGGAGCAGTATTACACCTACCTGTTCACGTTAGCCCGGTTCGACGATCCGAAATTGCTGGAGCGGACGCTGGAATTCGCCGTCTCGCCCGACGTGCGATCGCAGGATGCGCTGCAGTTGGTGGGTGCGGTGATGGATAATCCTGCGGGCGAAAAGCTGACATGGGACTTCATTCAATCGCACTGGGACGCCATCGCCAAGGCTGGAGGCCCCTTTGCCAGCGCCGAGGTGGTGCAGGCCACCAGCGTGTTCTGCGATGCGGGCATGCGCGATCAGGTGACGGAATTCTTTTCCGCGCACAAGGTCGAAGCGGCCGAGCGCAGCTACAAGCAATCGATTGAGCGCATCAACAACTGCATCGATTTGAAGTCGCAACAGGAACCGCTGTTGGCGTCGTGGCTGGGCAAGCACGGCACGGCCGGCGGAAAGTAGGCAGCGCGATGGGAAATGCGGCCCGGGAAATCTCCCGGGCCGTTTTCTTTGGCCTCCAATTTCAGGGCACGACCGGCAGTACGAGATGCGATGGCAAATCGGGCGTGCAATAGATTCGTTGCGTTGCCGGCACGAAGTCAGAAGCCTCAGCCTTATAAATGCTGGGCACAAACTTCTGCGGGTTGCGATCGATCACGGGAAACCACGTGGATTGCACCTGCACCATGATGCGGTGACCTTTCAAAAAGACGTGATCGTGATCGCGCAAAGGAACGTTCCACTCCATCGGCTTATTGGGCGTAAGCGGAGACGGCTTCTCGAAGCTTGCGAGATAGCGGCCGCGGCGAACCTCCATCGCGACGGGCAACTCGTAACCATTCAGCGACTGGGCGTACTGGCCGGGCTTCGGGCCTTCGTCGGGATTCCAGGCGTTTTTCTGCGCGTCTTGCGGATAGACGTCGATCAGCTTCACCACGAAATCACTGTCGGTTCCGGAAGTGGATGCGAACAGACTGGCTGCGAGGGGTCCGGTGATGGTGAGGTCGTGGTCGAGCGGCGCGCTGACGAACGAGAGCACGTCGGGGCGATGATCGACAAAGCGCTGGTCGGCAACTTCCCAGGTGCGCCAGTCGCCCGCGGGATAGGTCGGCGTGATCGGCCGCTGCCGGTACGGCACCGGATTGGCGGGGTCGGAGACGTACTCGCGGTAAGATTGTGCGGACTTCGCTGCATCGGGCGCGGTAAAGGAAAGTGTTCCGTTGGCGTGCAAATACAGATTCGTGGGCTTGGCTTCTTTCGGAGGCCACGCGGCGTAGGTGTGCCAGGTATTCGATCCGCTCTGAAACGTGTTGGCCTGCCACGCCGGCTTCTCACCCTGCCCGTGCAGGTAATAGCGAAAGAACGGCGCCTCGATATTTTCGCGGAACTCTCGCGCCGTCTCATGCCCTCCAAAGGGAACAATCCCAATGCTGTCGCCCTTGGGGCTCTGCCACTCGCCGTGATACCAGGGGCCGGCCACAATAAAATTCGTATGCTGCGGATCGCTTTCTTCGGCGTGGCGGAAGATCTGCCACGGTCCCCAGGGATCTTCCTGATCCCAAAAGCCCGCCACATTCAAGTTGGGCACATTTGAGGAATGAAGCTGGTTGACCCAGGCTTCTTTCTTCCAGAAGTCATCGTAGTTCGGATGCTCGATCGTGGAGTTCCAGTAAGGAATCGAGCCGTGCAGATATTTCGCATTGATGTTTGAGAGCGGGCCCAGGCCGAGATACCACTCGTAGGTATCGTAGGTCTCGAAATCGAAATTCGTATTTTTGTTCTTGTCGGCCTGCTCCAGGACCGCGTATTCGAAGTCGTAGCTCTCGCGCAGAGCGCCGAAGCGGTGGTCGTCGTCGTTCATCCACTGATCGACGGGCGAAGCCTGCTCGCTGATGGCCATCAACGCGGGATGGGGATGCAGGAGGGCGAGCGCGCTGGTCAAACCATCATAGGAGACGCCGAACATGCCGACCTTCCCATTGTTCTTGGGAACATTCTTGACCAGCCACTCGATCGAGTCGTAGGCGTCAGTGGTCTCGTTGGTAGCCTTGGGATCGCTGAGGTCGACCTGCGACGAAAGGTTGAACACGCCCTCGGACTTGAAGCGTCCGCGCAGATTCTGGAAGACAAAAATGTAACCATCCTGCGCGAGTTCCTTCAGCGAGGCGGGCGTATGGTCGAACGGCTTGTCGGGAACGCCGTAAGGCGTGCGGCGGAACAGGATGGGCAAGGGCGCGGTCTGCTCTCCATTCTGCGCAACCGGGGCGAGGATCACCGTTTGCAGGTGGACGCCGTCGCGCACCGGAATCATGACTTCCTGTAGCGTAAATAGGGGCTTGGTTGCCGGCTGCGCCGGCGGAGTCTGTTGGGCCGCGGCAGAAATAGAAATCAAAAACGGCAGAATGAAACGCAGAATGGATGAACGCACCAGTTTTCCTCCGTGCGGATTTCGCGCGATCGTCGGCGAACAGCAGGTTCCTCACCGGGCTTTCAGTCCGGTTCGGAATGACAAAGTGAAACTTACCGACTGCCGAGGGGCGCAGTATATCAATCCGCAATCGCTCAGAACAGCCGGCCGATGGAGAAATTCACGCGGCTCTGGCCGGTGGGACTCACGCTGGCCGCCAGCGCGATGGGGCCGACAATGGTGTCGGCGATGATTCCGAGATTGACGGTGCCTCGCACGGCGACCGGGCCGGGATCGAGCTTGGCCGTTCCGAAAGCAGTGCCAGCCTCGTACCAGCCGCTCCAGTAGATTTTCCCGCCCACCAGCAAAGGCAGGCGATAAAGCTCGCGCCGGAATCCGAGCGACGAGTAGGCATAGTGGTTGCCCAGAAATTCCTGTGGAAGGTACGCTCCGAGGCGGAACGGTCCACCCAGCGCGAACACCTGAAATGGGCCGGCCGATCCACGAAAGGTAGTGCCTCCATCGAGATCCAGAAAAATCGACGTCTGGGCTCCGACCGCGGCGACGTTGGAGGTCTGCACCTCCAGTTGCCCGATGGGATGCGCCAGCCCGGGGCTTTGCAACACCCGCGAAACCGTAGCTACAACGCGCGACCCCTTGCTGGGAACTGCGGGACTGTCCTGACCATCCCAGACGTAGCGCGCGCGGAACTCGCCGGTGCCGCCGTTGACGATGGGCAGTCCCGCGGCTCCGATGAGCGGGCTCAACTTGCCCTCGAATATCTCATAGCCGAGACGAAATTCGCTGAGCCGCCCGGAATTGTAGCCGATGTCGAAACCGCCTCCGGCGCGCTCGTCTCCGAATACCGCGACCCGCGTCAGGCCGGAGAACGAATTGCGCGCGAACTTCGACGCAAACATGTATGGGGAAACAAAAAAGCGCGTCTGGCCCAAAGGTTGATAGAACTCGCTGGCCGCAAGGTTGCTGGAGCCGAAAAGCAAATCGTTGCGCCACTCGCCGCCGCGGTGGGCGACGTCCATGAAAGTCACGCGCGCCCCGGCGGAAAAATCGAAGGCCGCCACGCCGGAACCGTCCACGTTGACGGCGAGGTCGACGAACGGCGGGCCATACGATTTTTCGTGCGTCGTCACCCGCAGAGCGGGGACGCCGTTTTGCGTGAATCCTTCATAGCCCAGGCGATCGAATTGGCCGGTGCCGGCGATGCGGGTGAGTTGCGTATCAACCTTGTTCAGGTCGAGCGGTCCGCGCAACGCCCGGCTGAGCTGGTGCTGGAGTCGGGCGTCAGTGTCGGAATCCGCGCCGGTAACCACTACGGCCTCGATCTTGTCGGGCGGGCGTTGCTGGCGCGCGGCACGGGCCGCCAGGTATAGCTCCCACTCGGCCGGATCCTGAATCGCAAAGGGAAGAAGCCCAGCAGACTGGTTGGCCGCACTCCGGTAGCCGAGCTGGATCAGTTCCTTGACGCGCGAATAATCGGTCGCGGAAAAGCCGGCCATGTCCACGCTGACTTTAGCCTGAGCCAGCGCGAGCGAGCGGCGCTCGTTCTGCGTGATCATCACGTCGACAGCGCGGCTGAGCACGCCGGTGAGGGTCTCGAGCTGAGCCCGGTCGCCGGGCGGAAGCCGCAGTTCCACCGCGATCACTGCGTCTGCATTCATGGCCAGGACGGTCTCGACCGGAATGTTTTGGATCATCCCGCCGTCCGCCAGTACGTGCCCGTTGATCTCGACGGGAGTGAACGCGCCGGGAACCGCCATGGAGGCGCTCACCGCCTGCGCGAGCGAACCGTCGTGCAGCACGACCCCCTCGCCACTCAACATATCAGTCGCCACGCAACGGAACGGAATGGGCAGATCGTCAAAGCTGGCGATGCCGGATTCCGCGAAGACGATGCGATCGAGCAACAGGCCGACTCCCTGGCCGGGGTTGAAACCGTTGGGCCCGTTCAGGCCATGCTTGAGTCCGAGGGGAGTGTCGATGAGAAAGTTGCGGCGGTCTTCTTTGCGGCGATACGAGATCTGCGGGTAGGTGGGTTCGGGACGAAAGGCGGCGTCCCAGTCGATGGTTTCGGCGAACTTTTCGATTTCGGCGGGCGACATGCCGGTGGCGTACATCGCGGCCACGGCACTGCCCATGCTGGTTCCGGCAATTCGGTCCACCGGGATGTGGTTCTGTTCCATCCACTGGAGGACGCCGATTTCCGCCAGTCCGAGCGCGCCACCGCCGCTGAGGGCCAGACCAATGCGCGGGCGATGCGCCGGAGAAGGCGCAGTGGGCGCGGCATCCTGCGCCGGCGACAACGTGGTCAAAACAATTGTGACGCAAATCGAGATGATGGCAGTCGGGATCGCTCCCGTTCGGTTCGGTGATTTCATTCGTGTGCTCCTGAAATGCGGAGGCAAAATATTGTCTTAACGCGGATCGCAAGATGAGTGAAAAAGGTTAGCAGGTTTGGGCAAGAGGAGTCAGCGGCGTTGCCGGCAGCATTGCCGGAATACGATCAGTGCGACGGGGACGGCGCTACAGGTTGCGTTCCGCGAGCCTGCCCGACCACTCGGTGGACGGCTTCGATAACAACGTCGGGCCGGTCCAGCTGAATGTAGTGCGAACTATTCTTCGCAATCACCTGCGTCCCCCGCGTGGAGAGATGCGCCAATTCCTCCTGCATCTTCTCCCACGCGTCGTTGGTGGGTTGGGCGAGATCGGCCGGAAGATCGGCGGAGGGTTTGTCGGGGTCATGCGAAAGCACTTCCAGCGGGAGGTCGCCCAAAGAGCCGGTCGCTGCCGTCTGCGCGGCGCTTACAGAAATGTTTTTCAGCTCCGCCACTCCCTCAGCCGCGCTGTGCCAGTTGCACTCGGCGGCGCGAGCGACAGGATCTTCATCGCACAGGCTGAGCAGCCGGGGCACGCCAAAGGGCATTGAGTATTGCATGAATTCGGCCTCGCGCAGCCAGCCCGCCTCCATGCCCTTGAGTTCCGGCGGGAAACGATTTTCCTGGTCGGGATGCGAAGAATCCACCAGCACCATGCCCGCGACCTGCTCGCGGTAAAGGCTGGCATAGAGCCGCACGTCGAATCCGCCCATCGAATGCCCCACCAGAACATACGGCGGCGCGACGCCGGCGGCCTGCAGCAGCGCATGCAATTCACCGGCAAACACTTTGCTGGCGCGAGGCTGCGGACTGGCGTCGCTGTAGCCGAGTCCGCCACGGTCGTAGGAGCATACGCGGGTGAATTTCGCGATCTGCGGCTGCACCTTGCTCCAGGAAAGATACGTATCGCCCAGGCCGGAGTCGAGAACGACCGTGGGACTTCCCTCGCCCGTGCAGTCGATGTGCATCTTGAATCCGCCCACGTCGAAGCGTTTGCCCGCCATGGGATTGAAGCGAACATCGCGGGCCGCGGAGATGTTCTGGTAGATCATGCCAACTGCGGCCAGGAACAGGGCGAACCCGAGCAGGCCCACGAGGATGCGGCGAGGCCACGAATAAGACGGCGCGGATGGAGCCGCAACGTTGTGCATGAAGAAACACTGGCGACGCGACCCGACGCGCCGCAATGGCACGTATTCTACATGACCGGGGGCACCGTGATGCCCAAGACCGCCAGACACCGGATTAACTCACGGCGGACCACCGCAACCGTGGCCAGCAGGAATTGCTTCCGCTTCTCATCAGGCTCGTTGAGGATGGGATGACGATGATAGAAAGCATTGAAGAACTGCGCGAGCTGGAAAACATGTTTTGCCAGATACGCCGGTTCGGCCGTGGCAATGCACTTTTCGATTACGTATGAAGTCTGCGACGACGCCAGCCACAGCTCCCAAATTTCGTTTGCCGCTTCACCTTCCAGATAATTCGCCAGTTCGGCCGCCGGGACGCGGCCCGCAAATTCTTCGCCGAACGTTTCGGGATCGACTCCGGCTTTTCTGAAAATGCTGGTCGCGCGCACGACCGCATACTGCGCGTAGGGCCCGGTCTCGCCCTCGAAGCTGAGCGCCTCCTTGAAATCGAAAGCGATGACCGATTGCTTGGTGTACTTCAGCATGAAGTAGCGCAGAGCGCCGATGGCGATCTGAGCGGCAATCCGCTGGCGCTCCGGGTCGCTCAGTTGAGGATGGCGCGAATCAACTTCCTTCCTGGCGGAAGCAATCAACTGATCGAGCAGATCGTCGGCCTTCACGCCAAAACCCCGGCGACCGCTGACTTCAATGTAGGAGCGCGCTTTGTCTTCCTCACTCAGGTTGTAGCCCAGTTCGGCCGCGCAGCGGGGAGTGAGCGCGACCATTTCGTAGGAGAAATGCGTGTAATGGTCCGCGGCCTCGCCGTGGCCCAGGCCGCGCAGCGCTTCAATCACCGTGTTCTGCGCTTCGGACTGCCGGGCATCAATCACATTGTAGATTTCGGCGACATTGCCAAAGTGAGGGTGATCTTTTTCGCCGTTCGCCGTGGAGATCCAGCAATCATGCCGATTGGGATAGCGGTAAAGCCTGCGGTAGCCGAAGTCGCGTCCCAGCAGTCCAAACTTCCACATGTGGTAGGCGATATCTTTGCCGACATAGCCGACAGTGCCGTTGGAGCGGACGATCACCTTCTGGTCTTCTTCGGAGATCTTGCTCTCCTCAGTGTCCTCCGTGGTGGGAGCGCTTGTGGTCCCCGCGCGCCGCATCACCCAGCAGCCTTTATTTTTCCCGTCGCTCTCGAAGGTCAGCACGCCGCTTTCTTTCAGCTTGAGGAAGGCCGCATCCCAGAAATGCAGGCGCAGGATTTCGCTCTCGCGCGGAAGAAAGTCATACTCAATGTCGAGCCGGTCCATGGTTTCGAGATGGCGGCGAAGCACCGCAACCGAAATCAGGTCGGCGATCGCGGCGGTTTCGGTTGCCGCGTCTTCAATGGCGTGCAGCGTCTGCAAGCGGATTTGCCGATTCTGTTGATCTTCCTCATACCACTGCGAGACCCGCGCATATAGATCCCAGCAGTAATAGTCGAAGCGCGGCTGGCGGGTGAGAGCTTCGATTTCCGCGCGCGATTTCTTCTCGATGTGAGTGAAGCCGACCACCACATCCGCGACCTGCACGCCCGTGTTGTCAATGTAGTTCTGAATGTCAACTTCCCGGCCCGCGAAGCGCAGAAGCCGGACAAACGTGTCGCCGAGAATGGCGTTGCGCAGGTGGCCGATGTGCGCGGCCTTGTTGGGATTGATGCTCGTGTGCTCGACCAGAATCTTGCCGGAAGGAATCGCGGCGGGCGGCTTCTGGTCGGCGGCGAGGGCCGCGGCCATCCAGGCGCGGTCAATGCTGACGTTCAGATAGCCGGGAGGTGCGACTTGCATTCCGGCAATGCCCTCGATGACGCCGATCTCGGCTCGGATGGATTCGGCAATCTTCAGCGGCGCTGAGCGCAACGGCTTGGCAAAAGGAAAAATCGGAATCGCGAAATCCCCGAGCTCGACCTTAGGCGGCTGTTCGACCACCACGCCGGACAGGGCGACGCCGGGATAACGGCGCTGCAGACACTCCAGCACGCGCTGGGCGAGACGGTGTTCCAGATGAAGATACAAGAAGTCCCTCTAAGCTGTTGAAGAAACAGTGATTTTATCAGAGCCAGCGTGCAGCGCGCGTTTGACTGAGGTGGATTGCTTCCCTATGATGAAAGTTTCTCGTTCGTGGCGGAAAAACTTTCACCACTGAAGGCACAGAGGTGCACAGAAGTCTTTTATGAAGCTTCCTCTGTGTGCTCTGTGGTGAAGATTTGGATTTTATGCGGATTGCCTATCTCGAATGTTTTTCCGGCATGAGCGGCGACATGTTCATGGGCGCGCTCATTGATGCCGGAGTTCCGCCTCGGGTGTTGGAAGAAACGGTGGCGGCACTCGGCGTGGGCGCGCGGCTCGAGATTTCGCGCGTCGTCCGCAGCGGCATCTCCGCCACCAAGGTGGACGTTTGGGTTGACGGCGAAAAAGATCTTCCGCGCGAAGAGTACTGGGCGAAGCAAAATATGGCGCGGGCGCTCTCGCCCGCGAAAGCTAACCACGAGCACGGCCCTCATCCTCACGAGCACACTCACGATCATGAGCATCATCACGGCCAGGAGCACGCCGCCGGGGCTGAGATTTCAGGAGTGTCCGCCCCACACTCGCATTCCCATTCACGCGGGTTGACCGAGATCCGCGAAATGATCAGCAAAGCCGGAATCAGCGACCGCGCGAAGAAAACGGCGATCGCGATCTTCGAGAATCTGGGCGAGGCGGAAGCCAGGATTCACGCCACCTCTATCGAAAAAGTGCACTTCCACGAAGTGGGCGCGGTGGATGCGATGGTCGACATCGTCTGTGCCGCAGTCGGGGCGGAAGCGCTGGGCGTGGATGAGATCATCTGCTCGCCGTTGAACGTCGGCGGCGGAACGGTGAAATGCGCGCACGGAACGTTTCCCGTACCGGCTCCGGCGACGGTCGCACTGCTGAAAGACGCGCCGGTGTATTCATCAGGCGTGCAAGCGGAATTGGTAACGCCCACGGGAGCCGCAATCGTGAAGACGCTCGCCCGTCGGTTTACCACCTTTCCTGAAATGACGATTGAGAAGTCCGGCTACGGCGCGGGCACGCGCGATTTTCCCGGACATCCGAATGTCGTGCGACTCACGGTCGGTGAGGCCGCTTCCCTGCTGGCCGCGAAGACCGCCTCTGAAACGGTCACCGTGCTCGAAGCCAATCTTGATGATTTGAATCCCCAGGTGTTCGGATATGTGATGGACCGACTGCTGGAAGAAGGCGCACTCGACGTGTTCGGCATGCCGGTGCAGATGAAGAAGAGTCGTCCGGGAACGTTGCTGACTGTGCTGTGCAAACCGGAGGATGCGAGCAAGTTCACGCAGCTGATTTTCACCGAGACCACGACCCTGGGCGTACGCCGGCGCGAAGAAGTTCGTCAAACCCTCGCCCGCCGCTGGGAGAACGTGCGTACCCAGTGGGGAGAAGTGCGGATCAAAATTGCCAGCATGAATGGGAGCGTTACCAACTACGCGCCCGAGTATGAAGACTGCCGGCGCATCGCGAGCGAGCAGCATGTCCCACTGAAGGCAGTGATGCAAGAAGCCTCGCGAGCATATCTTGCGAAAGGCGAAACCCATTAACCATAGAGAGAAATAAGGGACCCAGAGCAAGTCCGCTGGGGCCTCTGTGGTTAAGCTTATTATGGCCCGAAAGTTTTACATCACGACTCCGATTTACTATGTGAACGCGCGGCCCCACATCGGCCACGCCTATACCACCATCGCCTGCGACACGATTGCGCGGCGGCAACGACTGCTGGGCGCGGACACGTTTTTTCTCACCGGCACCGACGAGCACGGGCAGAAGATTGAGCGCGCGGCCCAGGCCGCGGGCAAGACTCCTCAACAGTATGCCGATGAGATTTCCGCCCAGTTCCGCAGCCTCTGGAAGCGCATGGGCATCTCCAACGACGACTTCATCCGCACCACCGAAGAACGCCACAAGAAGCGCGTGCAGGAACTCTTCCGCAAGATTCGCGACAACGGATTCATCTACAAGGGGACGTACACCGGGCAGTATTGCGTCTCCGACGAACTCTACGTGGATGGCGCGCAGCCCGGCGACCTTTGCCCCACCTGCGGGCGCGCCACCGAAACGGTGCATGAAGAAAATTACTTCTTCAAGCTATCGGCGTTTCAAGACAAACTGCTGGAACTTTATGCGAATCCGGAATTCATCCGGCCTGAGACGCGGCGCAACGAAGTGATTTCGTTTGTAAAATCGGGCCTGCGCGACCTGTCGATCAGCCGGTCGACATTTTCCTGGGGCATTCCCGTACCAGACGACCCTAAGCACGTAATTTATGTGTGGCTTGACGCGCTGGCCAACTACATCACCGCCATCGGCTACGGCTCAACTCACGCGGGCGCGCAGGAAGCGTTCAAGAAATATTGGCCCGCCGACGTGCAGATGATCGGAAAAGAAATTGTCCGGTTTCATTGCGTGTACTGGCCGGCATTTCTAATGGCGGCAGGTTTGTCCGTCCCCAAGGCTATTGTGGCCCACGGCTGGCTGCTGTTTGAAGAGAGCAAGATGTCGAAGTCGCGCGGCAACATTGTGCGCACGGAAACGATTCTCGACGTGCTGGGCGCGGATGCCCTGCGCTACTTTTTGCTGCGCGAAGTTGTGTTCGGGCAGGATGGCTCCTTCTCGTTCGACGCGCTGGTGCAGCGTTACAACTCTGATCTGGCCAACGGACTGGGCAATCTGGCCAGCCGCACGTTAACCATGATTAACCGCTACTTCAAGGGCGAGGTGCCTTACCCCGCAGGAGCGGCGTCGAAAAAACCGGCCGACGACGCGATCACCATCACCGCTCACAGAGCGATCTATGACTTTGGAAAGCTGTTCGATCAATTTCAGTTTTCGCGCGCGCTCGAAACGGCGTGGGGACTGATTGCGGCCGTCGACAAATACATCGTTGAGAACGAACCCTGGACTCTCGGCGAAAAGCAGGACGATGAAAGCCGCGCGCGGCTAGCCACGGTGCTTTATACCTCAGCTGAGGCGCTGCGCATTGCGACCGCACTGGCGCATCCAGTCATGCCGGATGCGACGGCAAAGATCTGGGCGCAGATGGGCCTGGGAGACATCAAGAAACTTGCTCTCGCCAATCTCGCATGGGGACAGTTGCCGCTGGGTACGAAGCTGGGCGAAGTGTCTCCGGTGTTTCCGCGCGCGGATAAGAGCGCCATCGAAAGGATGCAGCAGATGGAAGATCAGCAGAGAGTTCCGGTCGTGGAAGAACCGAAGGAGTCGGCGGCACAACCCGTCGCGGCCGCGGCGCCAGTTACGGCCGCGACCACTGCGGCGACTCCGGCGGCGGACGGCGGAAAGATTACCATCGACGACTTTGCCAAGATCGATCTGCGCGTGGGCGTGGTGAAAGTCGCGGAGCGCGTTCCCAAAGCCGACAAACTGCTCCGCCTCGAAATTGATATCGGCACGGAAGTGCGGCAGGTTCTGGCCGGAATCGCCGAGGCCTACGCTCCCGAGACTCTGATTGGCCGCAAGGTGGTGATTGTGGCCAACCTGGCTCCGCGAAAGCTGCGCGGACTGGAATCGAATGGGATGATCGTGGCCGCATCGCTGGAAGGCGGAAAGCCGGTGCTGGCGGCCTTTCTGGAGGATGTGCCGGTGGGAGCGCGGCTGAAGTAGAGAGATCGCCGCGAAGATCAAAACCAGCCGAGCTTCGCTCGGCGGACAGCCGGGGGCGGCTGTCCCCAAAATAAACCGCCCGCACAGGCCATCTTGCTTTGCGCCCTGGCTAACGACGAATGACCAACCACCAACCACCATGTTTGTAGATTCGCACGCCCATCTCGACGGTAAGCAGTTCGACTCGGATCGAGACGAAGTCATCGCGCGCGCCCGCGAGGCCGGAGTGCGAACCATGGTCGCTATTGGCAATGGCGACGGCCCGCCCACACTCGATGCCGGCATTCGACTCGCCGAGAAGTATCCGTTCATGTACGCGACGGTTGGGATTCATCCGCATGAAGCGCGACTTGCGGACGAGGCCGCATACCAGACGATGGAACAACTGGCAAAGCATCCTAAGGTGATCGCGTGGGGCGAGATCGGCCTCGACTACCACTACGATCATTCGCCGCGGGAGACGCAGAAGCACGTATTCGCCCGGCAGATGGAACTGGCGGCTGCAGTCAGGCTGCCGATTGTGATTCACTGCCGGCCGTCCGACGGCAGCGACAATGCCTGGGAAGACTGCTTAACGATGATTAAGGGTCAGTGGGCGGCGAATGGACTGGGCGGGATTCTGCATTGTTTCACGGGAAATTGGAGCCAGGCCAAGTGTGCGCTCGACATGGGCTTTCTCATTTCACTTGCTGGAAATTTAACTTTCCCCAAAGCACAGCAGATTCGCGACGCGGCGCTCGAGGTTCCGCTTGACCGCATGCTGATCGAGACCGATTCGCCCTACCTGGCGCCGGTGCCGCACCGCGGGAAACGCAATGAACCGTCCTTCGTGAAGGAAACCGCGCGCCGCCTGGGCGAATTGCGCGGGATCTCCATGGACGATGTGGGCCAGCGAACGGCCGCCAATTTCTACAAATTATTCAAATTGGCTGAAATCGCTGAAAGCAAAGTATCGGCTCCCTGAAGACCGCAGTTCTGTTAACCTCAGTGAAGATTCCCTCATTTCAGAAAGATTAGAAATGTATGCCCGATAACAGTTTCGACGTCGTGAGCAAGATCGACCTGAACGAAGTCTCGAACGCCATTCAACAGGCGCTGAAAGAGATTCATACGCGCTTCGACCTGAAGGATTCAAAGTCGAACATCGAGCTGGAAAAAGACGCGATCGTCCTGCACTCCGCCGACGAATACAAATTGAAGGCCGTGAACGACATCCTGCAGCAGAAACTGGTGAAGCGCGGGGTTTCGCTCAAGGGGCTGACCTACGGAGCAGTTGAGCCGGCGGCGGGAGGAACGGCCCGGCGCAAAGTCGCCATGCAGCAGGGCATCGCCATTGAGAAAGCGCGCGAGATTGTGAAGCTGGTGAAGGATTCGAAAAAGAAGGCGCAGGCCTCGATTCAAGCCGACCTGGTGCGCATCAGCAGCAAGGATCGCGACACGCTGCAGGAAACGATTGCCCTTCTGAAGGGCCACGACTTCGGAATTGATTTGCAGTTTACGAATTTCAGAACGAACTAGAAACGCGGCGTCAGACCTTGGCCCTCGGACCTCAGACAACACCTGAAGTCCGAAGTATGAGGCCTGAGGTCTGAGGTTTGAGGTCCGACTCTATTGAGCGCGCCGGCCACCATTAGCGGGAAGGAAGTATTCGATCTGTTGCGGGACGACCTCGCCGCGCTCGAGGGTGAGTTCGGGCGCGATACGGTCTCGCGCGTACAGGCCATCACTGAGATTGGCGAGTATCTCCGCAACGGCGGAGGCAAGCGAATCCGCCCGGCGCTGCTTTTGCTCTCCGCGAAACTCCTCGACTATCAGGGTCAGGGCGCGGTCCGACTGGGCGCGGTGGTCGAAATCATTCACACGGCGACCCTGGTGCACGACGACATTATTGATGAGGCCAAGACGCGGCGCGGCCGTCCCGCCGCCAACACCCAGTGGGGCAATTCGAAGTGCGTTCTGGCCGGCGACTGGCTCTACATGCAGGCCTTCAAGATCGCGGTGCAGGAGCGCAACTTCCGCATTCTCGATACTCTGATCGAACTGACACAGCAGATGGTGGAAGGCGAACTGCTACAGATGGAAAAGCTGGGCAAGCTGATCACGCTCGACGAACATTTCGACCTCATCTTTCGCAAGACGGCGTGCCTGTTTTCGGTGTGCATGCGGCTGGGAGCGATTCTCGCGGGCGCCACGCCCGAGCAGGAAGCGGCTCTGGGCCAGTACGGACACGACCTCGGCATGGCATTTCAGATCGTGGATGATGTGCTCGACCTCACCGCCTCGGAAGACGTACTGGGCAAGCCCGTGGCCAGCGATTTGCGCGAAGGCAAAGCGACCATGGCCGTGATCCATGCGCTGGAGCGTTGCACCCTGGAAGAACGATCGAAGATTGAGACGGTCCTGCGGCACGGAGCCTTCAACGGCGTGACCCATGCGGAGATTCTGGAAATCCTGCGGCGCTACGACTCGCTGGAAGCGGCGACCACTCGCGCGGTGCAGTATGCCGAATCGGCGCGGAAGTCGATTTGCACGTTCCCCGATTCTGAGATCAAGCGCGCCCTGCTCTGGGCGCCGGATTTCGTGGTCGCAAGAGAAAAATAAGCCCGGCCTCATCCTCGAAGCCGCGCCCCCGATTTTACTGAACCCTTCCCCTTCGAGACAGAATCAAACCTCAAACGGGTCAGGCTGGTTGCGCAATCGCGTTCCGGAAATAAGAATAGGCGCATCGATCACTACCCGCGTTGATCACTAGAATTGATCACTGCCTATGACTGACATGCTCACCCTGATGGCGCGCCACGGCTACGCCCTGACGTTCGTCCTGCTGTTGGCCGAGGCGCTCGGCCTTCCCGTGCCGGCGGCCATCGCGCTAGTGGCGGCCGGGGCCGCGGTTGCTTCCCATGCGCTATCGGCGCCCATGATTCTGCTCGCCGCAGTCGTCGCCCTGCTGATGGGCGACATTGCCCAGTTCTGGCTGGGACGCTATTCCGGCTGGGCCCTGCTCGGGTTTCTCTGCCGGCTCTCGATGAACCCCGAGACGTGCATTCTTCGTTCGGCGGAATCGTTTTACAAACGCGGAAAAACGACGCTGGTGATCGCCAAGTTTATTCCCGGCGTCAACACCATGGCCGCCCCGCTGGCCGGCAGCATGAAGATGCGCTTCGCGGAGTTTCTACGTCTGGATTTCGCCGGAGCGGTGCTGTACTCGGTGGCTTACCTGTTTGTGGGCTACCTGTCGCGCGATTTTCTGGCCGCCACCCTGCACGGCTTCCACGCAGCGGGAAAAGCCATGGAAATTGTGGTCGTCGCCGCAGTCATCGCCTATGCCGTCTACCGCGCCGTGCAGTTCGCCAAGTTTAAGAAGTATCGCATCATGCCGCGCATCCAGGTCGAGGAACTCGTTGCCCGCCTGGCATCGGACGAAGCCGCCCGGGTGCAGATCGTCGACGTACGCAGCCACGGTTATTACGACATTGGAACCGAACGCATCAAAGGCTCCATCCGCATCGAGCCCAACAATCTTGAGGAGGAGGTCAAGAATCTCCCCAAAGACAAGGACATTTATCTCTACTGTACTTGAGCGCGCGAGGCAACCAGCGCCCGGGTGGCGCATCTACTGCAGGAAAAAGGCTTCAACACGTTCGTAATCGTCGGCGGCCTGACCGCCTGGCGCAAAGCCGGCCAGCCGCTGGAGTCGATCCCAAAAGACGATCTGGTCAAGCTGCCCACGTTTAGTTAGGCTGGTGATTGAATTTCGGGGCCCGGGTGCCCCAGGTCTCGCGCCCTTTGCGAGACGGGAAACTTCCGCATCCGACTTCCCGGAGACGCCCATGCGCCTCGTTGCCGGAGCTGCGCTGCTCATTGTGTTGCCGATGACTGGTTGGGAGATCGCCGCACCTCCCAGCCATACAGAACCTTCGACCACGATCTACGATTCAAATCCCTCACACCTTTGGAACCGGCTTTACGCAGCTTTATTGATTCGTGAAGACCGTCGGGGAAACGCGCTCGGCGCGGATTCGCTGGACCCGCTCCTGTGGATGGAGTCCGAGCACTTGCTGGCGAAACCATCTCACGAGCGCGCGGTGCACGTCCTCGACGAGTTTCTGCAAACTCCCGGGGAGACATTGATTCGCGATCCGCTCAAGCGCGCCCTGATGCAGCGCGATCTGTGGGCGGTCTTCGACTGGTCGGTGCAACAGGAGTCCCGTTCCAAGCGACCGCCTTACACCGCGGAGAAGCAGGAACTGCAAACCCGGCTGGCCCAGGTTCTTCGCCGCCTTGCCTTGAGTTCGAAAGAGATTGAAGCTTTGCCCGATAATTATGCGCAGGCCGTGGCTTCGGGCACATTCGCCAAAGAGTATGACGCGGCGCATCCCGACCAGGCTTTTCTGCCGCCCGATTTGTTCGATCACCGCGGGCCGTGGGTGAATGTCGACTCAAGCCCGGAGCCATTCAACTACGCGGGAGTCGCGGAAGGGCACGTTGAGGCGTTCTCTGGACGTTCCCGGTTCCTGGTGTTTATGCGGCTTCCGGAAGGGCGCAAGGCCACACTGGCCTACCTGCAGACGTTGTGGAACTTCCCGCAACCGTGGATTCAGCCGCAAGAACCGAACGGGGATCAGGTGGTCGTCAATCCCGACCTGCCTTCGTTTCCCGCGGGAACCGAAGTCGCATTGGTACGCCAGATGACTCTGTTCGACAATGAAGGGAACCTGGCGCCGGCACCGCTCACCGAGAGCGTGCAAATCCGCGTCTATCACGCGATCACCACCACGCCGGCGCGGTCCGGTGGGCCAGACTGGGCGGACGTCATCAAGAACAGCGGACAGGATTTCTGCGAGATCAAACTCAGCCGTCCGCTTCTGTTTGCCGGAAAAGATGGCGGCCTGCGAGCCACCCCGCGCGACGAGAGAGAATTCTTTACGTTTCAGCAGCAGGGCGACGATGAGATAGAACTATTCGACGAGCATCCGGAGTTCAAGAAGATGTGGGCTCCGGCGCTGCAACAATGCCTAAGTTGCCACTCCGGAGGAGGCGTACGCTCCCTGAACAGCCTTGAAAAGATCCTGAAGCCCAACGGGCGCCAGCACGATCCGCCTGACAACGGAGCGTACCCCGCCCGCTGGTGGCTCAACGACGGCACGGAAGGGTGGAAGCGGCAGCGCTATGACTGGGGATTGTTGAATGGATATTGGAGTGCCGCGGTGCGCCAGCAGTAGAGCCCAGTACGTTGAACGGCTTCGCGCGCGGCATCGAGCAACACCTAAACCCGCCAAGCCTGCGATGGTGTAGCATAGTCCCGCTTTGCCGTCCCGCTCTGCCCCGATGACTGCTACCACAACCCAGCGTGAACCCAGCAGCGCCCGCATGAACGGTGTGCTCTTCCTGCTAGCTCTTTCGGTTCTCATCAACTACATCGACCGCAGCAACCTGTCGATTGCCGCACCCCTGATCCAAGACGAGTTGGGGCTCACGCCGTGGCAACTCGGCAAACTCCTATCGGGATTTTTCTGGGTCTACGCCTTGATGCAGATTCCCGCCGGCTGGCTGGTCGACCGCTTCGATGTGAAGTGGGTCTTTGCCGCAGGATTCTTCCTGTGGTCCGTTTCGACGGCAATTACCGGGCTCTTGCATGGGTTCACTGCGCTATTGATCGTTCGAGTGATTCTGGGTCTGGGGGAATCGGTCGCCTTTCCCTCGTGTGGCAAAATCCTGGGCTGCCACTTCAAAGAGCGCCACCGCGGTTTTGCCAACTCCATGCTCATGGTCGGTTTGGCGCTGGGTCCTGCGCTTGGCATGTGGCTGGGAGCAAGCGCCGTCGGACGTTTTGGCTGGCGTCCGTTTTTTCTCGGCCTCGGCCTGGCGGGTTTGCTCTGGCTCCCGCCGTGGCTGGCCTGCATGCCGCGCCGGACGGACGCTCCCTCCAGGCCACTCGTGCGCACAGCAGGCGTGCTCGACATTCTGCGGCAGCGGTCCGCGTGGGGCACTTGCATCGGACAAGCCTCCATCAATTACTACTTATATTTTCTGGTGACCTGGTTGCCCTACTATCTGGTACGCGCACGTCACCTTTCCATGAGCGAAATGGCCAACGCCGGCGGGCTGCTCTTCCTGGTTTCCGCGGCCTCGTCCGCGGCCAGCGGAAAGCTATCAGACCGCTGGATCCACGCGGGAGCGTCGCCCACATTGGTGCGCAAGGGCATGATGCTCTTCGGCCACGTGGGCATCGGCATCTCATTAGCTCTTTCGGTGGTGGCGACCGGCCGTCTCTTCACCGCGGCACTGGCCTTCACGGGAGCATTTCTCGGGATCAGCGTGTGCAACAGTTGGGCCATTTCGCAGATCCTGGCCGGGCCGCGCATGGTGGGCCGCTGGGTCGGCGTGCAGAACTTTGTTGGAAATCTGGGCGGCGCGGTCGCCCCCGCGCTCACCGGATTCCTGGTGGATCGAACCGGCTCGTTCGATTGGCCATTTCTGATCACTGCGGCCGTAGCCTGGATTGGCGGCCTCAGTTGGTGGTTCGTAATCGGCCCGCTGCAAGAAGTGGACTGGGAAAAGCGGGACGCCGTTTCCCTTCCGGTGCGCCCTGCGGCGGAATCGTCGCGCCCGTAATACACTCGTTGTATGCCGCAGGAAATCGAAATCAAATTTCGTGTCGCCGACGTGCGCGCTTTGAATCGCAAGCTGCACGCGGCAGGATTCCGGTTGGTCACGCGCCGCACCCGCGAGAAGAACACGCTCTACGACTTGCCGGGCGAAATCTTGCGCAGTCGCAAAGAGCTGCTGCGCCTCCGCAAGTACGGCCCGGTTTGGACGCTGACCCACAAGAGCGGCAGCAAGCGAGCCCGCCACAGCAGCCGTGTAGAGCTGGAAACCGCCGTTGTTGACGGAAAGACGCTGGACATGATTCTGCGCGCATTGGGCTACGCCCCGTCCTTCCGCTACGAAAAATTCCGAGCCGAGTGGTCCGATAGCAAGGGACAGGTGGTCGTGGACGAAACCCCCATTGGCAGCTTCTGCGAGATCGAAGGCCCCTCGCGCTGGATTGACGCAACCGCGAAGAAGTTAGGAGTGCAGCCCGCCGACTACATTACGAAGAATTATGCGACGCTGTTCGCGGAGTGGAGACAGGAGACGAAGAGCCCAGCGAAGGACATGACATTCGATGACGTAAAGCGATAGAACCGGGTGCCCCATCCTTGTCCCGTTTTTTGGAGGGACAGGGTGGGGAATCTGACGTTGAGCTCCGCCTTACGCCCCGTGGCACTTCTTAAACTTCTTCCCCGACCCGCACGGGCAAGGATCGTTCCGCCCCACTTTTTCCTGCCCGCGAACCACCTGCTGCACCTGCGGCGTGTCTCCCGCTCCCGCCATGCGCGCCTGTTCCAGTTCGCGGCGCTTGCGGCGCATGAAAGCTTCTTCCAGTTCATCGGCAGACGTCGAGACCATCTTCGGAGGACGCCGCCCGTTGCCATCGACCCCACGCTGCGCCGGAACTCCGGACTCCGGACCCTGTCCCGCCGGACCATGTTGCGAACTAGGTTGCGAACCACCGCTGCCATCGCCCGCAGTCCCGGGCCCAGCGGGATCTCGCGGCCGCTCCAGAATCTGCATCAGGTAGAGATAACGCACCGTGTCTTCTTGAAAGCGCTGCATCATGGCTTCGAACATGTCGAAGGATTCTTTCTTGTACTCGACCAGCGGATCGTGCTGCCCGTACCCGCGCAGACCGATGCCCTCCTTCAGGTGATCCATGCTGAGCAGGTGATCCTTCCACTGCTGATCAATCACGCTCAGCATGATCATGCGCTCGTGATGGCGCATCCCGTCCGGTCCAATCAGTTTTTCCTTCGCGTCGTAGCGCTCTTTCAGCTTGTCGAAAATCGCGTCGCCCAGTTCCTGCCGGTTGAGCGTGTCGGCCTTCACGCCCTCAGCCAGAAAATCGACGCCGAAGCGCGTGAACACCGCATCTTTCAATCCCTTGATGTTCCAATCCGAGGCGTGCGCCTTAGCCGGACAATATTCTTCGATCAACTCCCCGAGAATCGCCGAAACGTAATCCTCGAGAATCAGATCCTTCTGATCGGTCCCTTCGAGCAGCCGGCGACGCAATCCATAGACCGCTTCGCGCTGCTTGTTCATTACGTCGTCGTACTCAAGCAAATGCTTGCGCGATTCGAAGTGCTGGCCTTCCACGGCCTTCTGCGCCGTCTCGATGCGGCGGGAAATCATCTTCGACTCGATGGGCACACCCTCTTCCATCCCCAGTTTCTGCAGCAAGGTCGAAATCCATTCCTTGGCGAAGATGCGCATCAGATCATCTTCCAGCGCCAGATAAAATCGCGAAGACCCCGGGTCGCCCTGCCGCCCGGCGCGCCCGCGCAACTGGTTGTCAATGCGCCGCGACTCGTGCCGCTCCGTGCCCAGAATGTGCAACCCGCCCACCGCCGTAACTTCATCGTGCTCCACATCGGTCTGAGCTTTGTAGCGGGTCAAAGCGTCAGCCCACGCGTCGGTCGGAACCGTGTATTCATTGCCGTTGTAATAAAAAATGGAAGTCTCGCCATCTTCCTGCGGCCCTTCGATCTTGCCCTGGGCCGCGCGCAGTTGCTGCGCGATTCCCTTCTTCACCAGTTCCTGCTTGGCCATGAATTCAGGATTTCCGCCGAGCAGAATGTCAGTGCCGCGGCCCGCCATGTTGGTCGCGATCGTCACCATGCCCTTGCGTCCCGCCTGGGCGACGAATTCCGCTTCCCGCTCGTGAAACTTCGCATTTAGCACCACGTGCTTGATGCCTTTTTTCTTCAGCAGGTCGGAAAGCCGTTCCGACTTTGCCACCGAAGTCGTGCCCACCAGCACCGGCTGGCCCTTTTCGGCAAGCTGCTGAATTTCGTCCGCCGCCGCGAAATACTTTTCTTTCTCCGTGCGATAGACAATGTCAGGATTCTCGATCCGCAGCATCTGCTTGTTGGTCGGAATCACCACCACTTCGAGTTTGTAAATCTTGTCGAACTCGGCCGCTTCCGTTTCCGCCGTACCCGTCATGCCGGCCAGCTTCTTGAACATGCGGAAATAATTTTGGAACGTGATGGTCGCGAGCGTCTGGTTCTCGCGCTCGATCTTCACGCCCTCCTTGGCTTCAATCGCCTGGTGCAGGCCGTCGGACCAGCGCCGCCCCGGCATCATGCGCCCGGTAAATTCGTCAACGATGATGACTTCCCCGTCTTTGACCACGTATTCCACGTCTCTGCGATAGAGCGCATGCGCCTTGATGGCGGTGTCGACGTGATGTTTGAGCGGCCAGTTTTCCGGGTCGGCAATGTTTCCGATGCCGAGCAACCCCTCGACTTTTACCCAGCCTTCATCGGTCACCGTGATGTTGCGGTGCTTCTCGTCGACCACAAAGTCGCCGGTAAGCTGCGCCGCCTCGCCGGGCGCGACGTCAAGCTCTTCGCCTTTTTCCAGCTTGGGGATAATGCGATTGACTTTGTAATATTTGTCGGTCGACTCTTCGCTGGCCCCGGAAATAATCAGAGGGGTGCGGGCTTCGTCAATCAGGATGGAATCGACTTCGTCGACGATGGCGAAGTTGTGCCCGCGCTGCACGCAATCCTTGATGTCGAACTTCATGTTGTCGCGCAGGTAGTCGAAGCCGAATTCGTTATTCGTTCCGTAGGTCACGTCGGCAGCGTAGGCTTCGCGGCGCTGTGCATCGTCCAGGTCGTGCACAATCACGCCCACTGTGAGGCCGAGAAAACGGTACAGCCGGCCCATCCATTCCGAGTCGCGTTTGGCCAGGTAATCGTTGACCGTGACCACGTGCACCCCGCGCCCGCTGAGCGCGTTGAGATATACGGGAAGCGTGGCGACCAGAGTCTTGCCTTCGCCGGTCTTCATTTCTGAAATCGTTCCCTGGTGCAGCACCATGCCGCCAATCAGCTGCACGTCGAAGTGCCGCATCTTGAGCACGCGCCGGCTGGCCTCGCGAACCACCGCAAACGCCTCCACCAGAATCTCGTCGAGCACTTCCTGCAGCGCCTCGTACTCCCGTTTTTCAAACTCCTTGCGCTGGTCAAAATCAGGCTCGTCCCCGGCCTCCGGACCGGCAGACTCGACCTGAGGAGCCTTGTCCACATGGCTGAGCCGCTCCTGAATGCGCAACCGGAATTCGTCCGTCTTGGCGCGCAGTTCGGCGTCGCTGAGCTTCTGAATCTCCGGCTCCAGCGCGTTGATGGCCTGCACCTTCGGCATCAGCGCCTTGATGACGCGCTCGTTCTTGGTGCCAAAAACCTTGCCTAATAGCTGATTAATCAACCTGAATTCCTTCAATGGGCCGCACGCCCGAAAGTACCTTTCAAGCCTAGCATATTCGATGCAGGCACACTCCGCATCGGAGCAACGGGAGTGCTCCTTAAGTATAATTTCGGCGTAGGGATCTGGTCATGGGATGCGTGGCCGCACTCGTTTTCTCGCTGCTGGGTAGTTAGCTTCGTTGGCTTGTCATCCTGAGCAAGCGTTATTTGTGCAGCGAGGGATCTGGGCGAACCGCGCGATGTGTCGCGTCCTCTGCGACACACAAATCGCGCGTTTGGCTTGCTTCCTTATCAACAGGAGGGTTCGCCACGAATGGATTCTCTGCTGAAACCGAGCCGCATCCTTCTCGCCATTGCTATCGCCTGCTTCGGCCTGCACTACCTGGCCTTCGCCACTGGCCTTGCGACAGGCGCCCCCGGTCCTCCGTGGTTTCCTGGGCCCCCATGGCTGTCGTGGGCGGCCGGCATCAGCCTGCTCGTAACCGGCGTCAGCCTGCTCATCAATCAAAAGGGACAATGGGCTGCCCTTCTGCTCGGACTCGCGCTCTTGATTCGAGTGCTCATCATTCATCTGCCTCGCATCCTGGTGAACCTTCACGATCCCGGACCCTGGACCAGTGCCGGCGAGATCCTGTCGATCTGCGGTGGGACCCTGGTCCTGGAAGGATCCTGGGCGAAGGGACTGGACGGTGATCGATTGCCGGGCAGCTCTTCGACGACTTTTTTCGGGCAATACTTATTCGCCTTTCCTCTTTTCATTTTCGGCGCGCAGCATTTGATCTATGGCCAGTTCGTGGCTACCTTGGTCCCTTCCTGGATTCCAGCCCGCTTGTTCTGGGCCTATTTCATTGGCGCGGCATTCATTGCCGCGGCCCTCGCGATCCTGACCCGCCGACTGGGAGCCCTGGCTGCGGCACTGCTGGGACTTATGTTTTTCTTCTGGGTGCTTATGGTTCATATCCCCCGGGTGGTTGTATCTCCGCATAATGCCAACGAATGGACCAGCGCCTTTGTAGCCTTGGCCATGTCCGGAAGCGCGCTGGCGGTCGCCGGAACTCTGGCCAGGCGCGAATAGCTGCGCGCGCACTGCGGCCTCCGGCGCTTTTCGTGTATATTCGCCACGGCTCTTACTCGATTTGACTCATGCCTACTTTCTACGATCGCTTTGTCGAATGCGCCGAGCGCTGGCCTGACAATGTCGCGCTCGAATTGCAGCGCCACGACCACCTCGAAAGCTGCACCTACGCCGAACTTCACCGCATGGCGGAATCCGTGGGCCGCTGGATTACGGAAAACGGATTCCCTCACGGATCGCGGCTGGCCATCCTGGCCGACAACCACCCGCGCTGGGTTGCCGCGTATCTGGGAATCATCGCCTCCGGCTGCGCGGCCGTCCCCCTCGACACTGCCCTGCACGACGATCAGGTCACCAAGCTTCTGAAAGACAGCGGCACGGCAGCGGTTTTCTGCGACGCCAAACATCTTCCCGTAGCGCGGCCCGCCGTAACCGAACTGAACCTGGGCCTCATCCTCATGGACCCGGACCGCATGACCAGCCACTCCGTCAACGATGCCTGGCTGGGCAATCTGCCCGCGATGTTCGAAGCCGGTCCCGGCAACTTCAAACCGGCAGCCTCCAACAGCGACGATCTCGCTTCCCTGCTCTACACCTCCGGCACCACCGCCGACCCTAAGGGCGTAATGCTGACCCACGCCAATTTGCTCGGCGAAGTCGAGGCCGTCTTCAACTGGATCGACCTCGGCCCCAGCGACGCTCTGCTCGGCGTGCTGCCGCTGTTTCATGTGCTGGCGCAGATGGCGAATCTCCTCTTGCCGCTGGTCAAGGGCGCACGCGTGGTTTATCTCGAAACCCTCAACACCACCGAACTGCTGCGCGCTCTCAGCGAGCGCAACATCACCGCATTCGCCGTCGTGCCGCAATTTTTCAATCTGATTCACGAACGCATCTTTCAGGAAATCGAAAAGCGCGGCGCGCTTACGAAGAAGATTTTCGCCGCCATGGTTGTGCTGAATCGCACCCTGCGCAAAGTTGGCATCAACGCGGGCCCAATTTTATTTCGTAAGGTCCATGACACGCTGGGTCCCAGGATGCGCTACCTGGCCACCGGCGGATCGCGCTTCGATCCCGCCATCGCGCAGGATTTTCACGACCTCGGCATCGACGTGCTGCAGGCGCTGGGCCTCACCGAAACCACCGCCGCTATCTACGTGAATTCGCCGCATGACAACGTGATCGGCTCCTGCGGCAAAGCGATGAAAGGCGTCGAAGGCAAGATCGTCGATGCAAAGATCGTCGATGCTAAGCCTCAGGAAGAAGAGGACGGCGGTCCCGCAGTCGGTGAACTCGCGGTGCGCGGCGCGGTTGTGATGAAAGGTTACTGGAACCGTCCCGACGCGACCGCCGCCGTCTTCCGTGACGGATGGTTCCTCACCGGCGATCTCGGCTATTTCGATTCCGGCGGCCATCTGTTCCTCACCGGCCGCAAGAAGGAAGTCATCGTTCTCAGCAACGGCAAAAACGTGTATCCCGAAGAGATTGAAGCGCACTACTTGAAATCGCCGGTTATCAAGGAGCTCGCCGTGATGGGGCTCGAAGGCAAACCCGGTGAAGGCGGCGACCGCCTGCACGCCGTGATCGTGCCCAACTTCGATGCGCTCCGCCAGCGCAAGATCGTCAACGCGAAGGAAGTTATCCGCTTCGACATTGAAGGCATCTCACCGCAAATCGCGTCGACCAAACGCATCACCAGTTATGAAATCTGGCAGGACGATCTGCCTCGCACCACGACGCGAAAAATCAAGCGCTTCGAAGTCGAGAAGAGGGTGCGAGCGAATCTGGCGAAGAAGATTGGCGACGATTCAGATCTCCCGGCCGAAAAGCCGCTGACCGCCGAGGAAGCCGCCTGGCTCGATCAACCGGACGTGCAGCGCGGCCTGAAGATCATCCGCGATACCGCCCGCAACGCGCCGCCCGCAATGCGCCCCGCCCTCAACCTGGAACTCGACCTCGGCCTGGACTCCATGCAGCGCGTCGAACTGCTGAGCCGCCTCGAAGAGAACCTGGGCGGCAACCTCGAAGAATCGCAGTTGTCCGAGATCTACACCGTCCGCGATCTGCTCGACGCCGTGCTCCAGAGCGCGGCCACCGGCGCGGGCAGCCCCGGAACCCGCGTCACCTTCGCCGGATGGAAGTCCATTCTGGCCGAAGATCCTGACGATCCCGACGTTCTGGCGCTGGCTCATCCCAGTCGCATCAACGACGCGTTCTGGTATCTGGTTTCGCGACTCATGCAGATGATCGCCCGCGACCGCTTCCACCTGCAGGTGAGCGGCCTCGAGAAACTTCCCAGGAACGGCCCCTACATCATTTCTTCGAACCACCAGAGCTATCTCGATCCGCTCATCCTGGCTGGCGTAGTTCCCGCGGATGTATTCGGGCGTCTGTTCGCCGTGGGCACCAGCGACATTTTTGGCAGAGGATTCATGCGCCGCCTGGCGCGATCCATCAAGGTCGTCGTGGTCGACCCGGACGCGAATCTCGTCCCCGCCATGCGCGCCGGAGCCTTCGGCCTGCGCCATGGACTGGCGCTCATTCTTTATCCCGAAGGTGAGCGCTCGATCGATGGCAAGCCCCGAGTCTTCAAGAAGGGCGCGGCCATTCTTTCCATTCACCTGCAGGTTCCGATTGTGCCGGTAGCCATTGAGGGCTTCCACGACGCGTGGCCGCGCAACCAGCCGTTCCGCGGTTTTGCGCCGCTGAAGATCGTCATCGGTGATCCGATCGCGCCGCCGCCGGAATCCGAAGCGTCAGAAGCGGCCTACGAACAACTCACTGCTGACCTGAAAACACGAATCGTCACCATGTGGGAGACACTGCGACAAAAATAGTGCCGTGTCCTGTCTGCGAAGTACGCGAACAAACGCACCCTGTCATCAAAAGGGCCTTGTCATCCTGAGGCGCCGTTTTTTTGGCGCCGAAGGATGACAAGAGAGATTGTTTCCTATTTCGCCCGCGGATGCGTCTGATCGTAAACCTGCAGCACATGCTTCATCGAAAGCTGGGTATAGCGCTGCGTGGTCGCCAACCGCTCGTGGCCCAGCAACTCCTGAATAGCCCGCAAATCGGCTCCCTCTTCCAGCATGTGCGTGCCGAAAGCATGGCGCAAAGTGTGCGGATGCACGTCCGGCGAAAGCCCCTTCGCGACCGCAATCTTCTTGATGATGCGCCCCACACTGCGCGTGGTCAGCCGCCCGCCCCGCTGGTTGATCAACAACGCTGGCATATTCTTGCGCGTCTCCGCCAGCACTCCGCGCCGCGAAATAAGATAGGCTGCCAGCGCGCTCTTCACCGAATCGCCAAACGGCACGTAGCGTTCCTTCTTCCCTTTGCCGCGAATCAGAATCGCCTCCGCACTCAGCCGAATATCGTCGAGATTAATTCCCGTCATCTCGGAATTACGAATGCCGCAGCCATAGAGCAGTTCAAGCATAAGCCGGTCGCGCTCCGGAAACGCCGCCACCTCGGGCATTGGCCCGTCGAGCACCGAGTTCATCTCTTCGATCGTCGGCACGCGCGGAAGTTTTTTCCCGAGCCTCGGCGTCGCCACCAGCTTCGCCGGATTCTGCTCGACCATGCCCTCCCGCGCCAGCCAGCGATACAGCGACCGCACCGCCGCCAGCGACCGCGCTACTGAAGTCTTGCCCAATCCTTTTTCGTAGAGTTGCGAAAGAAATCCGCGAATCGCAATGTGGTCGATCGACTTCCATCCCCGCGACCCGGCATACGCAGCGAAGTTCGCCAGGTCGCCGCTGTAAGCTTTGATGGTATGCGGCGAAGCATTGCGCTCGCGCAGGTGGCGGAGGAAATCTGCCACAGCCTTCTCAACGATCGTGCTGCTTTTCGGCATTCGCGATTTTGGATTTTAGATTTTAGATTTCAGATTTCAGATTCACAAATGCAGCTCGCCGCTCCTCGCTGCCGGTCTTCAATCTGAAATCTAAAATCTGCAATCTGAAATTGCCCTACCTCGCCTTCGCCCTCGGATGATGCTTCTGATAAACCGTCCGCAGCCGGTCCAGCGCCAGGTGCGTGTACACCTGCGTGGTCGAAATATCCGCGTGCCCCAGAATCGTCTGCACCGTGCGCAAATCCGCACCGTTTTCCACCATGTGCGTCGCGCACGAATGCCGCAGCATGTGCGGCGAGGCATGCCGTCCCGAAGCCGCCGAAGCCTCGCCCACCATCTGCCACACCCGCTGCCGTGTCAACCTGCGCCCGCCCCGCGCGATAAACAGAAACGGCGTCTCGCCCGCGTGCCCCATTCTCTCGCCCGGGTGCCCCATTTCTCGCGTCCTTTGCGAGAAGTGGGGATTTTTTGTCACAAGCTTCTTCGAGCCTTGCCTCTCGCTTAGCGCCGCCCGCCCCTCCGCCAGATATTCCGCCAGCGCATCCTGCGCCGGCCGCCCCAGCGGCACAATGCGCTCCTTGTCCCCCTTACCGCGCACCAGCATATAGCCCGCGTCCAGCTTCAAATCTTCCAGCGTGGCGTTCACCATCTCCGATACCCGCAGCGCCCCCGCGTATAACAATTCCAGCATGGCGCGATCGCGGGCCGCCAGAGCCGCCGCATCTTTCGAGTGGCGCTGCCCGCTCGCCAGCAGAGCGGCGGGCGACGCCAGCGTCGACTCCACTTCATCGCGCGCGAGCGACTTCGGCAAAACTTTCCACTGCCGCGGCGACTCAATATCCAGCGTAGGATCATGCTCGATTCTCTTATCGAGCAGCAGATAACGATAGAGATGACGCAGCGCCGAAAGCTTGCGCCCCACGCTGCGCCCGTCCACCTGATGTGAGAACAATTGCTGCAGAAATTCGCGCACATCACCGCGCCGCGCCGTCAGCAGCAGCCGCTTATGCACCTCAAGAAATTCTGCGAACTGCAGTATGTCGGTGGTGTATGCGCTGATCGAATTCCGCGCCAGCCCCTTCTCGATGCGCAGGTAGTCGAGAAATCCTGAGAGCACGCGCGCGTTCGACTCGGAAGCCATAACGGAAGAAGAGAAGAACAATAGTATGCGCGTTATCGGACGCAAGAAAAAGTGATGAAGCGGATGCGGATGAATTATTTCCGGAAAGTTAATTCTTAAGGGACGCAGCCAGCTACGCCTCCGTCACCGCCCGCAGCAACTCCACCGCGTAAAGCGCTCCCTCCGGCGTTTCCTCATGCTTGAAGTAAGCAAACACGTCGCGTCCCGCCGCCACATGCTGCCCAATGCGCTCAATCATCGAGCGCCGTTCTTCTCCGCTGTAACTCGGCTTGCGAAAGCGGTAATACACAAACCCGGCGGTCGCAACCTCAGGCGTGGTCAGGGTTTCAGTCTCGGCCACGCACAACGCGACATCGTTCGACTTCAGCAGATCCCAGGTCGCATCGCTGAACCACGATGCATGCCGAAACTCGAACGCCGCCGGCAAAGTGCGCGGCAGAATCGCCAGAAAATCCTTGAGCAGCGCTGCATCGGCCTTCAGATTGGGCGGAAGCTGAAACAGCACCGGCCCCAGCTTGCCCGCGGCCGCCAGCGGCTCAATCGTCGCCAAAAATCGCGGGACAAAATCCTCGGTCCCCTTCAGCCGTTTGATGTGGGTGATGACCTGGTGCGCCTTGATGCCGAAACGAAAATGCGCCGGCGTGTCCTGCAGCCAGTTTTGAATAGTCGTTTCTTTCACCAGCTGCCGGAACGTAAAATTCACTTCAACAGTATTGAGCTGCGTAGCGTAGTGCCCCAGGAATTTCTTCTGCGCGAGCTTGCCCGGATAAAAATCCGGCTTCCACGTCGGATAAGCCCATCCCGAAGTTCCCGTAAAAAAGTCCGCCATAAAGTGTGAAGCGTGAATGTGTGGCGCGGGCACTCCTGCCCGCGAGGCAGCGCCACTGCCCTGTGCAGCCCGAGATTATATCCTCCCTGGCCTTTTCCGAACCGCTCGCTTCCGCACAGCTTTCTTCCTGGAAGCCCGCGGCGACTCATCCGCCTCCGCCTGCGCCGCAATCTCAATACGCTCCGGCTGGACCCCGGTCGCGCCCGCCTTCAAGTCCGGCAGCCGCTGCTTCAATTCGAGCACCGGCTCAAACAGATCTCCCAATTTTTCCACGCGCGCCACCACCCGCGGCGCTTCAAACACGAGGAGCCCGGCATCCTTCTTCTTGAACGCCCGCTCAACTTCCTCCCACGTCACCGGAGTCGAAACCGTCGGATGCTCCCGCGCCCGCAGCGAATACACCGCGACCGTCGTCTTATGCTCGTCGTTCTGGCTCCAGTCAACAAACACTTTTCCGGCGCGGGCCTGCTTGCTCATCTCCGACAACACCAGCTCCGGATGATCATGCTCCAGCAATTGCGCCAGCGCGTGCGAAAACAGCTTCGTAGCCTCGTAAGTCACCGGCGTATTCAGCGGAACATAAATCTGCAGCCCCTTCGACCCCGACGTCTTCGGAAAACTCCGCAGCCCGAAGTGCTCGAAAATCTCGCGCAGCCACAGTCCCACCTGGCAGCACTGCACAATATTAGCCGGCGGCCCAGGATCAAGGTCGAATACCATCTCCGTCGGACACGTAATATCCTTGGCCAGCGCCAGCGACGGATGCAGTTCCAGAGCCGCCAGATTCGCCAGCCACACCAGCGTGGCCAGATCATCCGCCAAAACGTAATGAACAGTGCGCCGGTTGCGCCCGCTCCAGATCGGCGCCGTCTTCACCCACTCCGGCTTATGCATGGGCGCATTCTTCTCGAAGAACGGTTCCCCCTCCACGCCGTCAGGATACCTCTTACGCGTCAGCGCCCGCCCCGCCAGATGCGGAATCATCGCCGGCGCGATCCGCGCGTAGTAATCGATCACCTGCTGCTTAGTGAATCCCGTGGCGGGATACAGCACCTTCTCCAGATTCGACAGCTTGAGATGCCTGCCCTGAATGTCAACCGCCGAGTCAGTCACGCGCGCTCCGCCTGCCATTGTGCAACAAGAGCTAGATTGCGTGATAACATTTTCCGGTGCCCGTCAGCGATACAAGTCCTGAGGCGCAAGCCATCCAGCTGGATATTCTCCGTGCCATGACGGGAGAGCAACGCCTCCTTTTAGCATTTGAGATGAGCATGTTCGCCCGGGAACTGGCTCGCGCCGGAATTCAGCGAGAGCACCCAGACTGGCCCGAGGGACGCGTTGCCCGTGAACTCCTGAGGCTGGCCTTCCTGCCTGAGCCGCTGCCCGCGGGATTTCGATGAGCGTATCTGAGGTCCTAAAACAAATTACGACTGCACTCGATCAAAATAACATTGCTTACATGCTCACAGGTTCGTTCGCCAGCGCCTACTATGGCATGCCGCGATCAACCCAGGACATTGACATCATCGTGGAGGCAACCCCGGAACAGTTGCGCGGCCTTACGAGCAGCCTGCCAGCCGCCCAGTACTATTCCGACCTGGATGCGGCGCTGCAGGCTCACAAAGCTGAATCGATGTTCA
>Ga0302324_100003014_pt1 | contig 38116 bp, 41 predicted proteins | sample Palsa_T0_1_FD_201949 | JGI IMG/M metagenome (GOLD analysis project Ga0302324, IMG submission 201949) | Peat permafrost microbial communities from Stordalen Mire near Abisko, Sweden - Palsa_T0_1 | ecosystem: Environmental > Terrestrial > Soil > Palsa > Peat permafrost | place: Sweden: Abisko... | reverse complement strand
AAGCCGCTTGACATTTACAACCGTGGGATGTCTGTCCGGCTGTAGGCCAGCCGCGTGAGGTCGATTGGCGTGACGATCACGTCGTGCTGATGGCGGTGAAGAGCCAACAGACCCTCGCCGCGCTTACCGACCTGGCCGCAGTAGTCCCGCCGGAGACGCCGATCGTGTGCCTGCAAAACGGTATTGCCAACGAACCGGCCGCCCTGCGCCTCTTTAGCCATGTGTACGGGGTCTGGGTGGCCTGCCCGGCCAGCCACCTCGAGCCGGGAGTGGTCCAAGCCTGGTCCGCACCCGTGACCGGTCTCTTGGACATCGGCCGGTATCCGGGGGGAACCGATGAGACGTGTGTGGCCGTCGCCGCCGACTTTCGAGCGGCCACCTTCAGCTCCAATCCCGTCGAAGACGTGCGCCGCTGGAAGTACCGCAAACTGCTCAACAACCTGGCGAACGCCATAGAGGCGATCTGCGGTCCCCACCAACGGCGGGGCCGGCTCTGGGATGTCGTGCTGGCGGAGGGCGAAGCAGCCCTGGCCGCCGCCGGGTGCGAGACCGCTACCGCAGACGAGAACAAGAAGCGGCGAGGGGACCTGCTACAACTCGGCGAGATCGCCGGCCAGACCCATCCTGGCTCGTCGTCCTGGCAAAGCGTGCATCGTGGCGTTGGCGACATCGAGACCGACTACCTCAACGGTGAGATCGTCCTGCTCGGCCGGATCCACGGCTTGCCCACCCCCGCCAACGAGTTGCTGCAGCGGTTGGCCAGGGATCTCATCGACCACCGCCAGGCCCCCGGCGAGCTGTCCTCAGACGCCGTCCTGGAGCTGCTCGAGGTCACGGAGGGCTCACAAGCAGCGGGCCCCTAGGGCTGAGGGAAGATGAGGGGGAACCGATCAGCCCGGGCCTGGTCGCCATCCAGAACGACGACCCCGGACCGGGCCAGGAAGTCCAGATCGAACCTGGGTGTCGGTGGACATCGGGCTGAGCCCAGGCTATTCGGTGGTCCTCCGCCGGAAAAGGTATGCGGCCAAGGGCGCGAACACGGCGAGGATCCCCACCGACCAGGCCAGGGAGGCCAGCACCGGATGCTGCATGGGCCAGACGTGGATCGCGGCAGAGGGATTGGGGTTGCCAAAGAGGTCACGGACCGCCGCGGTCACCGCGCTCACCGGGTTCCAGTCGGCGACGTCACGCAACCACGCCGGCATCCCCCGGGTGGGCACCAAAGCGTTCGACACGAAGGCCAACGGGAAGAGGACGATCAAACCGAGCGAGGCGCCGCTCTCGGGCCCCTTGGCCACGATGCCCAGGCAGGCGCACGCCCATGACAGGGCGTAGGTGAAGAAGAGGACCACCGCAAAGGCCCCGATGATCGAGGGTGCGCTGGCATGGGGTCGCCAGCCAATGGCCAACCCGCTCACCATGACAAAGAGGACGCACACCGCGGCCGAGAGCAGATCCGCCAGAGTTCGTCCCACGAGCACCGAGGCGCGCCACATGGGTAGGGTCCGAAACCGGTCGATCACCCCGGTGGTGAGATCGGTACTGAGGCCGACCGCGGTGCCCATCGATGACGTCGTCAGGTTTAACGCCAGCAGCCCGGCCACGGCGAATTCCTTGTAGGAACCGCCGGCGATCGGGACGCCCGACCCGAGGACGTAGATAAACAACATCGTAAAGAGGATCGGCTGGACGGTGACGTCGGAAAGCTGCATCGGCTCGCGCAGGATATGCACCAGGTTGCGGCGCGTCAGCACCACGACGTCGTGAAGCCGCGAGCCCAACCCACTCCGCCCCTGCCAGGCGGCGGGGCCGGCCGGGGTAGTCGGTATGGTCGCCACGGCGGTCATCGGATCGCTCCTTCCAACGCCACGCCAGCGACGTCTGCGACCTCACCGTGGGCTGTCTCGTCCGCGCCCCGCCCGGTCAGGGCAAAGAACACGTCGTCGAGCGACGGTTGGTGCACCTCGACGTCATCGACCAAGACGCCGGCTTCGTCGAGAGCCCGGACCACCGTCGTGGCCAAGCCCGATGCGCTTCGGACCGGGGCGCGCAGCCGGCGCCCGTCGTGGCTGGTGTGGACCGGCCCCGCCACGAAACGGGACAGGGCGTCGACCGCCTCCGCCTGCGGGGTAGTGAGGGTCACCTCGAGCGTGGCCCCGCCGGTCGCCGCCTTGAGCTCTTGTGAGCTGCCCTCGGCGATGACGCGACCGTGGTCGATGACGACGATCCGGTCGGCCAGGTAGTCCGCCTCGTCGAGATACTGCGTGGTGAGCAGCAGGGTGAGACCGTCGGAAACCAGATCCCGGATCAGGCCCCACACATTGACCCGACTGGTGGGATCGAGACCGGTAGTGGGCTCGTCGAGGAACAGCACCGGCGGACGGGTGGTCAGCCCGGCCGCCAGGTCCAACCGACGGCGCATGCCGCCCGAGTAAGTCTTGAGCACCCGGTTGGCGGCGTCGGCCAGGTCGAAGCGCTCGAGCAACTCGGCCGCCCGCGCCTTCGCCTGTGACCGTCGCAGCCCGCTGAGCTCTCCCACCATGACGAGGTTCTGTCGTCCGGTCAGCAGCTCGTCGAGGGTGGCGTCCTGGGCGGTGACGCCGATGTGCTTCCGCACCTCGGCGGCCTGGGCGGTGACATCGAAACCGGCCACCTGGGCGTGGCCTTCGTCGGGGAGCGCCAGCGTGGTGAGGATGCGGACGGCCGTAGTCTTGCCCGCACCATTGGGCCCGAGGACCCCGAGGATCGATCCAGCCGGCACCTCCAGGTCGATGCCGGCCAAGGCCACGACTGGCCCGTAGCGCTTGGTCAGCCCGCGGGCCTCGATCATCGGAGTTTCGGCCATATGCGTCCTTCATTCGGGGGGGTAGCGTTCGCGGGCTCCGCCTGCTTACTTGCCGTATGGTAAGTGAAATCTGACCGGTCGTCAAGTAGAATGAAGGCATGGTTCGGGAACGAGTGGAGGAAGCGAAGGGCACTCGGGAGCGGATCCTGGATGTCGCCTTGGACCTGTTCGTCGAGAAGGGATTCGACAAGACCTCCCTGCGAGAGATCGCCGCGCAGCTGGGCTTCTCGAAGGCCGCCCTGTACTACCACTTCGCGTCCAAAGACGACATCCTCCTGGCCCTGCACCATCGTCTCCATCAGCTGATGTTCGTGGACGACGGGTGGCCGCTGGGCGGCCAACGGATCACCGTGGGTTTGTGGGTAACCATGCTTGACGGGTTCATCGACAAGATCCCCGCCAATCGCCAGCTCATCGCCCTGCACGAACGCAACCGGGCGGCCTTCGAGGCCCTTCACGACAAGGAACACGAACGGGTGCACGGCGATCTCGACGAGCAGCTTCTCGCCGCGCTCGAGGACCCTTCGATCCCGGACCGCCAGCGGGTCCGCATGGCGGTGGCCTTCGCCGGGATCATGGGCGGCCTGCTCTTCTCGGGGGACAGCCTCGGCGGCATGTCCAACGAAGAGATGGTCGACGAGCTCAAGCGCGCCGTGCACGCTGTCCTCGAAGTCTGACCAGACCGATCAGCCGAGGAATCGTTGGAGGCGGGGCAGGAACGTCGCCGCGTCCTGGAACAGGAAAGCGTGGCCGGCGTCCGCGTAGAGAGCCAGCTGGGCGCCCGGGATGGCGGCGACCAGCTGGCGGTCGTTGGCCAAGGGATCCAGGGCATCCACGGTGCCGTCGGCTACCAGGGTGGGGACCCGGACACCGGTCAGGCGGGGACCGGCCGGGTCGGTCCCGGCAAACCACCCTGCGATCGCCGCTTCCTGGGACTTCATCACCGCCGGCGGCACGGTGAAGAAACCCGGATACTGGAGGATGCCGGTCAGGTAGGCCTGCTCCGCGGCGCTCTGGTTGGCGGGAAACAGCACGTTCAACACCGCTAACGCGTTCGGACTGAGCAGGGCGGCCGCCGCCGCGGTGGGCACTGGCACAGCCTTGCCGGTTCCGGGTTGGGAGGCCGCCAGCACCAACCGGGCGACCTGAGCCGGATGGAGCACGGCGAGCGCTTGGGCGATCATTCCGCCCATCGACCATCCGAGCACGTCGGGGCGACCCAATCCCAGGGCGGATATGAGAGCGCTGGTCTGGTCGGCCATGGCCGAGATGCTGAGTGGAGGCGGCAGGGCGGCGGTCTTCCCGATCCCCGCGTTGTTGAACACCACGACCCGGTAGTCAGCGGCCAAGGCATTCAGGAACGATGGAGCCCAAGCGTCGAACGTTCCGCCGAAACCCATGATGAGAACGAGCGGCGTCCCGTGGCCCACCTCGCGGTAGGTGACCGCGCCGTACGCGGTGTGGGCTACCCGTACGGGCGCGGCCACCACGCCGGTAGACGACGTCGCCGGGATGGTGGTCGTAGTCGTCGTAGTCGTCGTAGTCGAGGTGGTCGAGGTGGTCGAGGTGGTCGCCGGGACGCTGGTCGGGCTCGCCGCCTTCTTGCTGGCCGGCGATGACCCGCAGCCCACGAGCGTGGCCGCGGCCAACGCCACCAACCCGCCGGCGATCGACCACTGCCAAACCCGATTCCCTACGACCACCCTGCCACCTCCTCGCCGGCCCTGGAATGAGGATAGGGGCGCCCACGGCTACAGTCCGTTCATGCGCCATGCCCAAGACCGGTACCGCCTGATGGCGGGGGCTTCGTAGCATAGCCCGCACTCCCCGGCACCTCTCCGCTCGCGCCCGCCGTCGCAGACGGCGGACACTGACCGTGATGGCCTTGGTGGTCGCCCTAGTCGTCGCGGCGGCGATCCTCGCGGTGGATCGACACTCGACCGGATCCGCAAAAGCGGTGAAGACAACCCGCGGCTCGTCGACAACCACGATCCCGCCGCCGTCTACGACCACCACCACCATGCCGGTGACCACCACGACTGCGGTTGGGGACGCCACGGGCGTGCTGTCCAGCCCGGCGGTCGATCAGTACCTGTCGGGTCGCCAAGGCGACATCACCGCCGCTGTGTACGACCTGACGACCGGCACCAGCTCGGTCTGGCGCCCAGGAGTTGCGGAGTACACGGCCAGCATCGTGAAGGTCGACATACTGGCCACCCTGTTGTACCAGCAGCAACAGGCTGGCAGCTCCATCTCCTCCAACGAAGCCGCGCTCGCCACCACCATGATCGAACAGAGCGACGACAACGCCGCCACTGACCTCTGGGACGACATAAGCCAGCAGAGCGGCCTGGCCGCCTTCAACAGCCTGCTCTCCCTCGACAGCACGGTGCCCGGCACCGACGGGCATTGGGGCGGCACCATGACTACCGCCTCCGATCAGGTCAGCCTGCTGCGCGCCATCGTGCAGCCCAGCCCGGTCCTCGACCCAGCGTCGCGCCAATACGAGCTGAGCCTGATGGAGAACGTCGAGCCGAGCGAGCAGTGGGGAATCACCAGTGGCGTCGCGCCGGGGGTCACTGTCGCAGTCAAGAACGGCTGGCTCCCGCTGGAAAGCGATGGCGACTGGCAGATCAACAGCATCGGCTGGGTCGACGGCGACGGCCGCAATTACCTCGTCGCCGTGTTGACCAAAAACAACGCCACCGAGGGCTACGGCATTGCGACCATCGAAGGGCTGGCGTCCTTGATCTGGACCGGCCTGGGCACCTGACGCCTGGCGCCCATTGAGCCCGGGCCAGAGAAGCGCCACACTCGATGCGTGCCCAACCCGGAGTCGCCGCATGCCGAACTGCTCGCCCGTCACCGGCGGGTCATGCCCGATTGGCTGACGCTCCTCTACGACGAACCCATCGAGCTGGTCTCCGGTTCCGGGCGGCACGTAACCGACGGAGAGGGCCGGACCTATCTCGACTTCTTCGGCGGCATCCTCACCAGCATGACCGGGCACGCGGTCCCCGAAGTGGTGGACGCCATCCGGACCCAGGCCAGCCGGATGCTGCACACGTCAACCCTCTACCTGGTTCGACCCATGGTAGAGCTGGCCGAGCGCATCTCGGCGGTCTCGGGTATCCCGGACGCCAAGGTGTTCTTTGTCAACTCGGGCAGCGAGGCCAACGACACGGCCCTGCAGTTGTGTTGCACGGCGCGGCGTTCCAATCAGGTCTTGGCCCTACGCAACAGCTACCACGGGCGATCCTTTGCGAGCATGGCTACCACCGGGCTGCGGACCTGGTCATCATCGAGCCTCACGCCGGTCAACGTCAGCTACGTGCACGGCGGCTACCGGTACCGCAGCCCCTTCGGGGACCGGCCCGATGCGGAGTTCATCGCCGCCTGCACGGCGGATCTGCGAGACGTGATCAACACCAGCACCTCCGGCGATGTGGCGTGCCTGATCGCAGAACCAATCCAGGGCGTCGCGGGCTTCGTCGTGCCCCCGGACGGCTTCTTCGCCGCCTTCCAGGAAATCCTCGACCAGCACGGGATCCTCTTCATCTCCGACGAGGTCCAGACCGGGTGGGGGCGGACCGGTCAGCACTTCTGGGGCTACCAGGCGCACGGCATCACTCCGGACCTCCTGACCTTCGCCAAGGGTTTGGGAAATGGGCTCGCTATTGGCGGCGTCGCCGGCCGCGCCGAAGTGGTTGACGCGGTGCACGCCAACTCCATCTCGACGTTTGGGGGCAACCCACTGGCGACGGCCGGCGCCTTGGCCAACCTCGAGTACCTGCTCTCCCACGACCTGCAGGCCAACGCACTGGCGCGCGGGGCCCAACTCCTGGATCACCTGGCTCCTCTGGTTGGCAAGGTGGCGCTGGTAGGCGACGTCCGCGGCAAGGGGCTGATGGTCGGCGTCGAACTGGTGCAGCCAGGCAGTACCGCTCCCAACCCGGCTGCCGCCAGCGCCGCCCTGGAAGGCTGCCGGCGGCGAGGCGTCCTGGTGGGCAAGGGCGGAGTCCACGGCAATGTGCTGCGCATCGCCCCGGCGCTGTCGGTCACCGCAGCTGAAGTCGATGAGGCCGCCGAGGCCCTGGTCGACGCCCTCGCCGAGGTGGACGCGGGCGGGGTGCACTGACGAGTGTTCGCCCTACCGTTCCGGCGCGGGCGGGCCGTCCTCGCCATCGAGCCACGCGGGGGCGTGTCGCTTCGCCCACGTCCGGCTGATGGTGCCGACGAACATGGACCGCATGGCGTCCCAGTCCATCAGGGCCATCCAGATGTGCCCGATGATCACCAGGCCGATGGCGAGGGCGAGCCAATCGTGCACGAAGGTGGCCCCCGTCCGCCAGGTGAGCGGCCACGGGTGGTACCAGCGCATGATGACCCCGGTCCCGAGCATCACCAGACCGGACCCGGCTATGAAAGCCGCGTTGAGCTTCTGGCCGGCGTTGAACTTCCCGACCCGGATCCCCCCTAGGCTCCGCCGCCGCTCGGGCCCGGCTCGAAGCAGGGCCCGCAGCCAATCACGGTCCTCCTTTGTCCATCGGTTGAAGCGATGCAGATCGGCGCGCAGGGCCTTCCCCCACGATCCGGACAGGGCGATGACAAGAGGAACGGGCAGCGCCAGACCGCAGTAGACGTGGATGTCTTCGACCAGGGCCCGCCTGCCGATCAGGCGGCCGATCGGCTCGAGGTAGAGCGCGGCCCCGGTGAATATCAAGACACCGAAGAGGGTGGCGTTGACCCAGTGGACGACCCGCTCGACCCAGTCGAAGCGCAGGAGCAAGGTTCCCGTCCGCCGGCGATCAGGTCGATCGACCTCAATAGCCATTGCTGTCGCCGATCCACCCTTCGACCGCGTAGTTCCCAACGGTCTCCCAGTAGCCCGGTTCCACCCGGTCGACGACCTGGATGCGCGACATCCACTTGATCGACTTGTAGCCGTACATGGGCGCCACGTACAGCCGCACCGGGCCGCCGTGCTCCTGGGTGACGGGGCCTCCGAGCATCGAATAGGCGACGATGACATCCGGACGGTACGCCTCGGCCAGCGTGAGGCTCTCGGTGTACACCCCATCGAACGACTCGAAGCGGAGGTCCTTGCCGGCCGTTTGTACCCCGGCTTTATCCAGCAGCACCGACAGGGCCACCCCCTGCCAGTGCACGTTGTCGACCCGCCACCCCGTGACGCACTGGAAGGTGCGCACCAAGCGCGTCGCCGGCATCGCCTGAAGGTCGGCCATGGTGTAGACGGTGGGATGGTCGACCAAGCCGTCGACAGTCAGGCGGTAGTTGGTATCGCTCTCGTAGGGGTAGCCATCCGTGACCGTGTAGATGCGGAAGTAGTTGCCCGGAAGCAAGCCGGACAGACCAGTCGGGTCGAGGCGCTGCAGAGGAGCCAAGGCCGCGTCCAGCCCGTCCTGCACTCGGCTCCCGGCCACCACGCCCACCGCACCCAAGCCGAGCATGCCCAGCACCACCCGCCGGCCGATTGGCGAGCCGGATCGGCGCAGACCACCCGGATCTGCCGGTGGTGGAGCGTCGTCGCGGTCAGGTACCATCCCACAGTGTTACGCCCAAAGCGGCCGAAAAGACTGTCACCCAGAGAAGCGTTTCAGCGAATCGTCAGCTCTGGGCGAAAAATCCGGGCCGGACCGCGGGCCACCACCGCTCCGGCGATGGCGGCAAAGACCTGCGCCGCTTCGGAATCCGGATCGGTCGCGCTGAGCGGTCGTCCCTCGTCGCCTCCGGTCCGTAACGCCGGGTCGAGCGGAACCTGCCCCAAGAGCGGCAGACCCAGCTCGTCAGCCAACTCGGTCCCGCCGCCTGCGCCGAAAAGGGTCTGCCGGCCGCCGTCGGGGCCCGTCAACCAGCTCATGTTCTCGATGACGCCTCGCAACGGCAGGTTGATCTTCTTCGCCATGTAGGCGCTGCGCTGCGCGACCCGCCGAGCTGCGGGCTGCGGGGTGGTGACCACATACACCTCGGAAGTCGGCAGGTACTGGGCCATCGAGAGGGCCACGTCGCCCGTGCCGGGCGGCATGTCGACGAGCAGGAACTCCGGGTCACCCCAGTCCACGTCGACCAGAAACTGCTCGAGCGCCTTGTGCAGCATCGGCCCCCGCCAGATGACGGGCTGGTCGTCATCCACGAAGAAGCCCATCGACATGCAACGCACGCCGAAGGCCTCTGGCGGGATCATCTTCTTGTCCTGCACGGTCGGCTCGGTGTCGATCCCGAGCATTCCCGGGATCGAGAAGCCGTACACGTCGGCGTCAAGGATCGCCACGTCATGGCCGGCCCGGGCCAGCGAGACGGCCAGGTTGACCGTCACCGACGATTTGCCCACACCACCCTTGCCGGAACTGATGCCCAGGACCCTGGTCCGACTCTGGGACCCGAACGGGTTGGGCCGGCCGGACTCGTGGCCGAGCGGCTGGGCGGGGCGGGCCGCACCCCCGTTGGAAGCCCAGGCCTCGGGGGCGCGGGAATGGCTGCCATTGCGGGCCATCATCCTGCTCCGCACGGAATCCAACTCCTGCGGCGTCATCACCGTGAGCTCGACGGTCACCTCGCGGACACCAGGCAGTGGGGTCACCGCTTCGGTGACCCGCCGGGTGATCTCGGCGCGCAACGGGCACCCTGCGACCGTGAGCGCCACGGTCACCGTGACCCGGCCGCGCCGGATCTCGACGCCGCGGATCATGTCCAACTCCACGATGCTGACGTGCAGTTCGGGGTCGGTAACCGGCCGCAGGGACTCGATCACTTGGTGCTCGCTCAGCGCCATCCGTGCTCCTTTGGTGGTGCGCGTCCCAACGCGCCCCGGGGGAGGGCAGCGATTTGCACTACGTGGATAGGTAGAATACCCCCCGTGTCGTCTCTAGCCGACCAGCCCGCGTCGCTCGCGCCACCCGCCTCAGGCGCCCACGTCGCGGCCGTGACTCCGCTGGCCGATGATACGGCGGTCGTGCTGGCCGACGAGGCGGCGGTGGTGTTTCCGGTCGGGGGACCATTGACCGACACCCAGTTCTCGGCGGCGGTGGCCGCAGTGACCTCGGCGTTCGGCGACCCGACCCGCCGCCAGATCTATCTCTTTGTCCGCGAGCACACCGACGGGGTCACCGCCTCGGAGGTCGCCGACCGTTTCACGTTGCACTCCAATGTCGCCCGCCATCACCTGGACAAGCTCACCGCCGGCGGTTACCTCGAGGTGCACGTCAGCAGGCTGGCCGGCGGTGGCGCCGGCCGACCCTCGAAGCGGTACCGCAAGTCGGCCCAGGACACCGGCATCGAGTCACCCCGCCGGGGCGACGACCTGCTGGTGATGCTGTTGGGCCAGGCGCTGTCCTTCATCCCCCCCGCCGACGCCGAGCAGATGGCCGAGGCGGTCGGTGAGGACTACGGGCGCCGTCTCGCCGCCCAGATGTCGACGGGCGACGGGCACCGGTCGTTTCGGGTGGCGTTGCACGCCATTGCCGACGCCTTGACGGCACATGGATTCGAGGCCCACGCCGAAGCGCGGGGCGGATCGCTGGCGCTGATCAAGGACGCCTGTCCCTTCTTTGACACCGCCAAGCAGCACCCGGTGATCTGTGCCGTGGACCGTGGGATGGTGCGGGGCATGTTGTCGGGCCTGTACGGCGAGACCGTGACCCCCACCGAGTCGTCACGAGCCCTGGGCGACGACGCCTGCATCAGCCTCGTCTGACTTGACCGAGTCGTCTGCTTGACCTCGGCCCAGTCCTCTGCCGGCGGGCGGTCCTCGGCCGCCTCTGCGTCCGGCTCGTCCGCTGCTTCCGGCCCGTCCGCTGCTTCCGGCTCTGCGTCCGGCTCGTCCGCTGTCGCCGGCCCGTCCTCTGCCACCGGTCTGTCCTCTGCCGCCGGTCCGTCCTCGGCCGCCGGTCCGTCCTCGGCTTCCGGCTCGTCCGCTGCTTTCGCCGGTCGGGCCTACCTGGATCACGCCTCGACCTCCCCCGTGCGGCCCGTCGCGCTCGAGGCCATGTGGCCATGGATCAGCGCCGCGGACCCCGGGCGGGTGCACACCGAGGGCCGCATGGCCCGGGTGGCGCTCGAGGACGCCCGCGAGCGAGTCGCCGCCTTGTTGGGCACCCGTCCCCGCCAGGTGATCTTCACTTCCGGGGGGACCGAGTCCATCAACGCCGCGGTCTACGGTGCCCTACATTCCGGCCGCGGGGTGGCGTTGGCCGCCATCGAGCACAGCGCGGTGCGAGAGGCATCGGCGCGCTACGCCGGCCATGAGGTGACACTGTTGGTCGACGGGGCTGGTCGCATTCTGACGGAGTCCGTCAGGGTCGCACTCGAGGACGCAGACCTGGGCCTCGTTCACTGCCAGTGGGCCAACCATGAGGTGGGCACGATCCAGCCGGTCACCGAGGTGGTGGGCGCGTGCCGTGACCGGGGCGTCATGGTGCACGTCGACGCCGCGGCCGCGGTGGGCCACCTGCCGGTGGCGTTCGACGACCTCGGTGCCGATCTCATGTCGGTGTCCGCCCACAAGCTGGGGGGACCGCGCGGGATGGGCGCCCTGTTGGTTCGGCGGGGCTTGCGCATCGCGCCGTTGCTGATCGGCGGCGCCCAGGAGCGGGCCCGCCGGGCCGGCCTCGAGGACGTCGCCGGCGCCGTGGGCTTCGGAGCGGCCGCGACCGAACTACTGGCCGACGGACGCCTGGAGGCGGAGGCGTCCGTGGCGGCTGCCCAGACCGGCCGCCTCCGGGGGGCTTCCCTGGCCATCCCTGGCGTCGACGCCTACGGGCCCGCTGACCCCGCCGGCCGGCTCCCCCATCTGCTCTGTCTCGGGATCGACGGCGTGGAGGCCGAGGCGGTCCTCATCGGCCTGGATCAGGCCGGCGTGGCCGCCCATTCGGGAAGTGCGTGCTCATCCGAACTGCTCGAGCCGTCGCCGGTGCTGGCCGCCATGGGCGTCAACGCGGAGCGGAGCCTCAGATTGTCCGTCGGCTGGTCGACCACGGACGCGGACGTGGCCGTGGCCGTTCGAGCCCTCCCAGTGGTGGTCGCCCGGCTGCGGGCGCTGGCCGGCGGCTGACTCTGCCCCAGATCAGGCTCGCCCGCCGGCCTTCGACCGAGCCCGCCGGCCTCCGACCGAGCGCGGCCCTTCGCCCGAGCCCGCCGGCCTCCGACCGAGCCCGGCCCTTCGCCCGGCCCGCCTCGCCGGCCCCCCGGCCCGCCGCCCGCCTCGCCGGCCCCTCGACAACGGGCGTCCAGGGCGCCGACCGAGCCCGGCCGAGCCCCCTGACCCAGGCCAACCTCGACAGCGGGTGGTCAGCTCCGATTGTGTGATATTGAACCCACCTATAAGGTGTCAAATATCACAAAAAACGGATCTGGGTGAGACACCCAGCGGAGGTATCGGGTACAGCGAGATCGCCCAGTCCCTGGCAAATTTCACCCGACACGCTCCGCCCATACGGCTGGCGCGCCCAACACGCGAATCGCACCCAAGAGCGCCATCCCGACCGTTGGCGGCGAGCCGGGCACGCCCACCCGACATGAGCATCGGACCCGACAGAGCGCGACTCCCGTCGCGTGTGCAGTCAACGCATCTGAGTGCCTGTATTCCGCGAGGCAGGGCCGGTCGTGCGCAATGAGCCGATGTGGAGACTCCCCTCGGTGTCGGCGGCCGGGGCCGATCCTCGGGCAGCGAGGGCCAGGGGGTTGAGCTCGGGCGGTCCGATCCTTGTCAAGGTGTTGCGGTCGATGTGGCTGAAGAGTTCGTCCCGCCCGGGAATCTGCAACACGCCCTCCTCCTCGTAGGACCAGGCCCCGTCGTCACCGATCGTCACGTGGATCCGGTAACTGAGGGTGCGGAAGGCCTGGTGGAGGAACGGGTTCGACAGGATGCCGTGGACCTCGGTGCCGGCGGTCGCCGTGAGTTCGAAATCCGTGGCGTCGGGCTCGGCCGGGCCCGATGCCAGCAGCACCTGGGCCCGTGGGATACCGAGCGTGAGGGTCACCGCGTTGGCTGCTGGTTCCCACAGCCAGTAGCCCACCTGGTCGTGAAACGTTTCGGCCTCACCCGGCTTGGTGATGTGGGTGTGGTATCTCAGGCCGTAGAAGAGCTGCGGGCCGTTGGTCTGGCGGTCGATCGGCTGCAGCTCATAGTGCTCGACAAACATGTTCGCTTCGGTCCCTTCGACCACGGGGTGCTGGTCGGAGCCCTTGGCCCCCTCCCAAACGCCGGCCATCGGGCGCAGCGGCCCCAGATTCGCCAAGGTGTCCGGGTCGCCGTCAGGTTCGGTATAGATGTCGGGTCCGTACATGGTCACCGGGGCCCACCTCGCTCTGAACGGGACCGGGAGGAGACTATCGGCCCGGCCAGCCTGCAGCACCACCCGCCGCACCCCCCGCCGCACCCCTCACGGCCGACTCGGGCATCTGCACTGTCAGGGTTTGACCGCCGCCTCTTCGACGGTGAGTTCCGCGACCGGGTCGGCTTCGAGACGCTCATCGGGAATGGGCGCACCGCTCCGCACCGAACGACCATAGGTGCCGGCGGCTAGGCGCTCCTCGGCCCGCTCTATTGCCCCCAGGTGCACCTCCAGACTGGCTGCAACTGCGTCGTCAGCGCCCTCGGCCGTGAGCGGCTGGGCCGGGTCGCTCCAGTCCGTTTGCTCATCCGCCGCGGCCCGGTCGTCGCTTCGGTCGGTGCGCAGGCCGGCGAGGAGCGCTTCCACCCGGCGCCGTTCGGTCTCTAGCAAAAGGCGTGCTCGGTCATCGTCCACGGAAGTCTCCCTGATCGGTTCGGTGCCTTATTCTGACCAGAGATCTTGACGCGGGGACGCCGGCCACGAAGAGATGGCGATCCGTGGCGAGTCTCGACTGACGGAAGCGCCGCCGCAGCGAGGTGGTGCGCGGTCCGGAGTAACGAATTACCACAACGCCAGGCCGGTGGCCGGCATTCGATGGCGTTCTCGTAGTAAGTCGTCATTCTCGGTGTCAGATCGTGGCCTTTAGTGCATGATCTGACGCCGAGATTCGCCAAGTCCTACGAGAATCGCGGAGTCCTACGAGAATCACCCGTCAGGTTTGGTGGGCGGGTCCGTTCTCATCGATCCCGCCGTCCCTCCGCAGCCACTCTGACCCCACTCCAGCTCTACTCAGCCGGCGGGCTTCGTTCCCGGCGCCGAAGGCGAGGCGGCTTTGGCCAAAGCCTGCTGCAGTGCCGTCCGCACCCGGGGAGCCAGCTGGGGGTCGGGGCTGTGGGCCAGGTACCAACGCAGTTCCGGGATGGCATCCGAGTAGTCACCCTCGCTCAGCAGGGCGATACCTCGGTAGACGTGGGCCGGTGCGTAGGTAGGCTCGGCCTGCTCTGCTGACAGCAGCATGGTGAGCCCCTGCTGCAGCAGGGCCGGCTGCTGTGTTTGGGCCAGGATCCATCCCTCCCCGGTCAGCGCCTCCGGCTGGCTCGGATAGGCGCTCAGCACCTTCTGGTAATCCTTGAGGGCTGTCACGTCGTCGCCTCGGTCAGCGGCCGACTGGGCCTGCTGGAGCGACTGGGTTGCCGCCTCCGAGCCCAGATCCTGACCCGTGATCTCCTCTCCCGGTAACCGGGTCGCGGACGAGGCGACCACCGACCAGGCGGCGCCGGCGGCGACCACGGCCACGCCCGCGCTGATCAGCGCCCGCTTACGCCAGCCACCCCGTCTGCCACCCCGCCCGGCGTTCCGCCCGAGGCTCCGCCCATCGCCAGAGCTGGGTTCAGAGCTGGCGCCAGAGCCGGCGTCACGCCCGCCGTCCTGCCCATCGTCAAAGCCGGCGTCAAGCCCGGCGCCCTGCCCATCGCCAGAGCCGGCGTCCGGATGGTCGCTCTGCAGGTCGTCGCCGGCAAGCCCCGCCCCCACCCCCGCCCTGGTACGACGCAACTCTGCGGCGGGTACCTCTCCATTGAGCTGTCGCAACACCACCGCGGCGCGGGAGGTATAGGAGTCCCGCAACGTCTCGTAGTCGGCCTCGTCGATGTCACCTGCGTCCCGTTCGGCGTCGAGATCCCGCAAGGATCGCAGGCAGAAGTCGCGTTCTTCCTCCAGGGCAGACCGGAGCCACGGGTCCAGCGCCGGCCCAGCCACCACGCCCGGGTTATCCAGCGCCGGCCCAGCCACCACGCCCGGGTTATCCAGCGCCGGCCCAGCCACCACGCCCGGGTTATCCATCGCCGGCCCAGCCACCACGCCCGGTTTGTCCATCGCTGGCACTAGCCACTGACTGGCCTAGCCATCGCCGGACCCGCCTGAGTCCCCCCCGGACGGATCCTCCCGAAGCGCCCGATCGACCAAGGCGCGGTCCGCCTCGCTCACTGGCGCAACCTGGTGCGGCCGCCAGCGGGCGAACGCCAACATCAGGCCAGCCACGGCCACGACGACGGCCACCACCGGTAGGACCCACACCACCACCCCCACGCCGCTCGCCTCGGGCTTCTCCAGAATGCCCGGTCCGTAGGCGGCGACGATCCCCGACACGATCTGCGACTGATGCTCACCCGCCGCTAGCTCCTCGCCGATCTGGTCGCGGATCTGCACCGAGGCCGGCGCCGACGATTGGGCCGCCGACTCACCCTGGCAGACCGGACAACGGACCAAGCCCGCGATATGCAAAGTCTCCGCTTGCATCGTCGGGTGGCTGCTGCGGTGGGTCCCGACCGCCAGTACCGCGACCGCTACCACCCCCAGCACCACCCAGGGGACCCAGCGCCAGGCCCTCGTCAAGCGGTCCCGGCTGACAACTTGGCGATCAGCGCGTCGAGCTGCCCCGCGACAACGCCCCCGACATACTTGGCTACGACCGTGCCAGCGGGGTCGACCAAGTAGGACTCAGGAAGCCCTCCGACTCCGTAGTCGACCACCGCCTGGCCGTCATTGACCGCGGGCCAGGTGGCTCGCTGCGAGCGCAGATAGGACGCCAAGCTGGAGATGTCGGTCTCGTCGTAGGCGACGGTGATGATCGCCGCGTTCCCACTCGCAGCATGCTCGCTCTCGAAGGCCGCCAGCTGGGGCATCTCCTCCTGGCACGGCACGCACCAACTGGCCGCGAAGTTCACGAGGACCCACTTGCCAGAAAAAGAGGAGAGTGCGACCCGCCCACCCCCTGACAGCGAGGGCCCACTGACTGCCGGGGCGGCCTTACCGATCAGGGGACTTTGGGCGCTGACCTGCCCGGCTGGACCCGAAGTCGCCAGCACAGCCACCAACACGGCCAATGCCGCCGCGGTACTCAACGAGATCCAGAGCACCATCCGGGACCGGCCCGGCCGGCGCCGGCCCAGCGAGGCGGTCTCGTCGGCACGCCCGGCGGCGCCGGCCACGGCGGCCACGGTCACGCCGGCGCCACTCTCGACCCGGCGGCCACGGTCACGCCGGCGCCACTCTCGACCCGGCGGCCACGGTCACGCCGGCGCCACTCTCGACACGCCGGCCACGGCGGCCACGGTCACGCCGGCACCACTCTCGATACGCCGGCCGGCTCGGGAACCGGGTCGGCGAACTCCTCGAAGGAACGCTCCCCTACCGGGGCGCTGACGGGATCGGTCGGCCGGCGCCGGCGGCGCCCGGGCCAGGCGGCCAGCACCGCCCCCGTTACCATGACCCCCCCACCGACCCAGATCCACATGACGAGCGGCTCCACGATCACCCCGATGAGGGCCGGATCCCCCGTCTTGGCCGGCGTGCTGGCCAGGGTCAGGTAGACGTCCTGCGTCGGGGTGCTCTTCACCGACGGGGTGCCGATCTCCTCGCTCGCGAAGGGGTAGTCGCTGATCGCCGGGGCGTACACCTTGCCGCCGTCGACACGGACTCTGGCTGCAACCGCGCTCCGAACGGGACTGGTCTCGGTTTGCATACCGAGGAAGGTAAAGGTGTGGCCGTCGTAGCTGGTCGTGACGCCGGGTTGGAGCGACAACTGGGTCTGCTTGGCGAAGGAGTGACTGGCCGCGAACCCCACCGCGATCAGCACCACTCCGATGTGCACGATCATGCCGCCGTTGGCCCGACCCACGAACCCCCGCCAGCCCTGGCGGCGGGTAGCCAGGATGAGCTGGCGCAGGGCGGACGCGCCCGCGAAGGCCCCCAAACCAAACGCTAGTAGCGGGTTGAAGCCCCGGACCCCGCCGGCCACGCACGCCACGAGCACCGCCACCGCAGCCGCGGCGGGCCAGAACAACCGGCGCCGCAGGAGCTCAGCCGAGGCCTTGCGCCATGGGAGGACCGGAGCGACGGCCATGAGAAACAACAGGCACACGACGATCGGCATCGTCATGCGGTCGAAGTAGGGGGCGCCGACGGTGATCTGCTCCCCGTTGACCGCTTGGGCAATCAGGGGAAAGACGGTGCCGAGCAGCACCACCAGCGCGAACGCCCCGAAGAGCAGGTTGTTGGCCAGGAAAGCGCCCTCACGTGACACCGGCGAGTCAATGGAGCCAGGCGATCGGAGCCGATCACCCCGCCACGCCAAAAGGCCGACGGTGCCGGCGCAGACGACCCCGAAGAAGGTGAGCAGGACAGCGCCGATCCCGGTGTTGTTGAAGGAGTGGACCGACTCGAGCACGCCGGATCGGGTCAAGAACGTGGTGAGGATGGTCAAGCTGAACGTCGCCATCACCAGCGACAGGTTCCAGACCCGCAACATCCCCCGTCGTTCCTGGACCATCACGGAGTGGAGGAAGGCGGTCGCGGTGAGCCAGGGCAGAAAGGCGGCGTTCTCGACCGGGTCCCACGCCCAATACCCGCCCCAGCCGAGGACCTGGTAGCTCCACCAGGCCCCCAGAACGACCCCACCGGTCAGGAAGGCCCAGGCAAAGAGCGTCCAGCGCCTGGTTTCGATCAGCCAGCCTTCGCCCACCCGTCCGGTGATGAGGCTGGCGCATGCGAAGGCGAATGGCACGGTGAAGCCGACCAGGCCGAGGTACAGCAAAGGAGGGTGGAAGGCCACCAAGATGTGGTTCTGCAGCAGCGGATCCGGACCCGGCCCGTTGGTCGGTGTGGCCCCGTGGATGGTGAGGAAGGGGTTCGACACGGTCATCATCAGGCCGAAGAAGAAGGCCGTGACCGCGTACATGATCGCCGTGGCCCAGGCGACGAGTGGGTCGGTGCGACGAGCGCGAAAGTGGATCGCCACCGCGGCGAGATAGCCCGCGAGGATCAGACCCCACAGCAGGATGGAGCCGGACAGGTCCGACCACATGGCGGTGATCCGGAACAGGAGCGGAGTGGCCAGGCTGTCGTTGTTGGCCACGTACTGCAAGGAGAAGTCCCGTGTGATCAGGGCGTGCTCCAGGGCGAGCGTGGCGATCACGGCGCCGAGCCCGACCACCCAGGTGTAGGTCCGGCCCGCTCGCAGGAGGTTGTCCCGGCCCCGCACCAGGCCGATCACCAGGGTGATGCAGCCAGCCAGCGCGCCCGTCAGAGCCAGGAGGACCGCGCTCTCGCCGACGGCGGCGTTCACGACCCCGACCCGCCGGCGCTCGACCCGCCGGCGCTCGACCCGCCGGCGCCCGACCCGCCGGGCAGCTGCGATTTGAGCCGATCCGGGTGGGCCTCGACGTAGTTGGCCGTGTGCTTGACCATGATCAGATCGGCGGCGTACACGGGCCCCTGCCAGTGGCCCTCGAGCACCACGGGGACGCCGGGCTTGAAGAGCTGGGGAGGTTGGCCGGTGTCAACGATTTGCACCGCCACTCCGCTGGCGTAGATGGAAAACTGGGTCGTCGTCCCGACCTGACGGACATCTGGTTCGACGGTTCCTTCGATGCGGAACTGGCTGGTTCCGAGGGTCGCCTTGTCTGCCACCGCCTGGGCGGTCGTCTTGAAATAGACGGTGGCGTTGTTGAGCCCTTCCACCACGATGAAGGCCAGCGCGCCGGCGATCACGAGCCCGGCCACCATCTGGCGCCGGCGGGTGCCGAGGAAGGGGCGGCGGGGGCGCGCCGAAGGCGGGGCCGGAGGGACCGAGGTCAGGACCACGTCTTCTCGCTGTCGGGAAGGCTGCGACCGAGCACCCGCCCTCGGCGCAGCGTCCGCCAGGTGTAGAGCAACACGATCAGGACGGTGGCACCCCAACCGCCGGCGACGTACTCGTTCACGATTGACTCGCCGGCTCGGGGGTGGCGGCGGCCACCACGGGCTCCGCGAGTTCAAGGCCGGCGCCGGCGCCGGCTTCGGCCCGCCGCTCCGCGATGGCCGTGGCAAACCCCTCTACCTCGTACCGGTCCTCGAGGACCTCGACCCGGAAGCGGTGCACGAGCAGCCACGAGAACAGCAGCCCGAAGGCGGCGAACGACAACAGCATGCCGACCAGCTGCCATCCGTGGATCAGGGGATTGGCGCGCAGCAGGGTGTTGCCCTGGTGCAAGGTCTGCCACCAGTTGGTGGCCTCATGGTCGATGGGTACCAGCAAAGCGGCCACCACCCCGAAGACGGCCGAGACCATGGCCCGGGATCGGCGATCGGCGATGGCCCGACGCAGAGCCAGGTAGCCGATGAATACCGCCAGCAGAAGCGCGGTGAGGGTCAGGCGGGCGTCCCAGGTCCACCACACCCCCCAGGAGCCTCGACCCCAGATGCTACCGGTGACGATGGTGATGACGCAGAACACCACGCCGATCTCGGCTGAGGCGGCCGCCAGCTGGTCCCAGCGCCAGCTCCGCGTCCGGGGCCACAGGTAGGCCAGGCTGGCCAGGGCGCACAGGCCGAAACCGACGTAGCAGGTGGTGGCGGCGGCCGGATGCACGTAGATGAGGCGGACCAGGTCTCCCTGCACCACGTCCGGCGGGGATACCACCAGCCCGACCCACGCGGTGGCCACCACCGCCACCAGCGTGCTCCAGCCGAGTATCCGGGTCACCCGGTCACCGGTGCCACGCCGGCCCCGGAGGTCACCAACAGAGCCCATCAGGCCTCCTCCACCAACGTCGAAAAGCCCAGGATCCCGATGGTCACGTAGATGGCGGCGAAGCTGGCGAGCAGCCCCATCCACTTCCACCCGTCGGCGCTCGACTGCCCGAGGGCCGCCATCCAGGCCTGAGTGGCGCCGAGCAGGACGGGCGCCACCACCGGAAGAATCAGCAGCGGCATCAGCGTCTCGCGAACCCGCAGCCCGGCGGCCATCATCCCGTACACCGTGCCGGCCGCCGCCAAGCCGACCGTAGCCACCGCGGCGGTCAGCACGAGCAGCCCCGGATCACGCAGGTCGGCCCCGAAGAGGACCACCACGCCGAATCCCAGCAGGACCTCGAGCGCCACCAGCTGAGCGGCGACGGCGCCGGCCTTGCCGAGGAAGATCCCGGCCGGGTCCAGCCCGGAGAGGCGCAAGCCGTCGCGGGTGCCGTCGACGGACTCGATCGAGAAGCTGCGCTGCACGGCGAGGAGCGAGCACAGCAACACGGCGACCCAGAACAATCCGGCGGCGGCTTGGGTGAGCAGGGCGTGGTTCTGATCGAACGCGAAACCGAAGAGCAAGAGCACCAGAATGGCGTAGGGCGCCACCTGCATGGTCGCGACCCGGCTCCGCAGCTCGACCCGGAGGTCCTTGCCACCGACGAGGACCGCGTCACGCCACATGCATCGAAGCCTTCGGGAAAAAGGGGTCCACCGCGGCGGTGATCATGCCCCCGGCCACGGTCACGATTCGTCCGGCCAGACCCTGGGCCCGGTCGAGCTCATGGGAGGCCAACACGACGGTGGCGCCGTGGCCGACCGCGTCACGGATCAACCCGTCGAGGAGGTCCCGGTGCTCGGCGTCGAGTCCGGCGTGAGGTTCGTCGAGCAGCCACAACTCCGGATCGCGGGCGGCCAGCACGGCGAGTGCCACCCGTCGCCGTTGCCCGGCCGACAACGCCCCGACCGCGGTGGTCGGAAGCCTTCCAACCAGACCGAGGCGTTCGAGGGCCGGGCCCGCGGCCGCGATCGGACCGCCCGCGGCGCGCACCGCAAACCGGACGTTCTCGGCCGCGGTCAGGTCGTCGTAGAGGGACGTGGCGTGTCCGAACAGCCCTACCCGCCGGCGCACGGCTCTGGGGTTGGCGACGAGGTCCTCGCCGAGGACGCGGGCGTCACCGGACACGACCCGCAACAAGCCGGCACAGGCGCGCAACAGGCTGGTTTTGCCGGCCCCGTTCGCCCCTTGGAGCAGAACGATCTCCCCCTGGGCCACGTCGAGGTCGACGCCGGCCAGAACGGGGAAGCGGCCCACCAGGGCCACTGCGGCACGAAAGCGGATGACGGGGTCCATGTCGGCCATGCAACGGTAGCCAGGCGGGCCCCTTTGGTGCCATCCGGGGCCCGGTTGTGGACCGCTACACGGTCGACAACCGGCCCAGACCGACGTCGTGCAGCAAGTCGGAAAACCAGGTGGACAGCACGTGCAGGTTGTCCGTCAGCAGCAGAACGCCGAGCGAAGCCAGCAAGAGGCCCGACACCAGGTTGATGGCCCGCAGGTGACGCCGGACGAAGGCCAGCACCCCGGTGAGGCGACCGAACGCCACCCCGACCGCGACGAATGGCACCCCCAGGCCGAGCGAATACGCCACCAACATGGCCTCTCCCCGGGCGAGGGTGTGGGTGTCGCTGGCCAGGCTCAGCACCGCGGCCAGCACCGGGCCGATGCAGGGCGTCCACCCGAAGGCGAACGCCATGCCCATCACCGGCGCGGCCCACTCACCGAGCCGGGAGGGCGCCACATGCCAGCGCCGCTCCCGCATGAGCCAGGCGGGCCGGACCAGGCCCGCGAACACGAGGCCGGCGCAGATGATGACCACGCCCGCGATCTGGTTGAGTAACCGCTCGTGGGCCTGCAGGGTCTGGCCCAGGCCCGAAGCGGTCGCTTCCAGGGCGGCGAACACGGCCGTGAAGCCGGCGACGAACAGGAGAGTAGAGCGCAGGAGGCGACGCTGGTTGGGCCGGGTCGCCACCGTTAGCTCGGCGCTGCTGACCCCGGACATCATCGACAGGTAGGAGGGGACGAGCGGGAGGACGCACGGCGACAGGAAGGAGATGATCCCGCCCCCGAAAGCCACCACAAAGCCCACGGGCGAGTGGAGTATGAGGTGGTTACCAGCCATGACCTGCGCCATCATGGCATCGAGCCTGGTCCACAACGTCGCGCCTGGAGGCCGGTAGCGTCGAGACTCGATGTTGCTCATCGCCGTAGCCCTCGCGTCCGGATCGATCGTCGGCCTGGCGCTCGGCGGGCGCGTCCGCCGGATAGCCGAGGCCCGCTTCCGGTCGGTCGGGCTGCTGCTGGCTGGGGCCGGGTGCGAATTCGCCGGCTCCCACTTGGGCGCTGGCTGGTTCGGTGGTGTCCTCCTGATCGCCGGCTACGGGCTCCTGGTGGGCTTCGCCGTTCGCAACGCCGCGCTGACCGGCATGGTGCTGGTCGCGGTGGGGCTGGCTGCCAACCTGACGGTCATCGCCCTCGACGGCGGCATGCCAGTCCGCGGCGTGGCACCGGGAGCCTCCTACGGAGCGCGCCATCACGGTGAGCGGCCCGGAGATCACCTGACGGGACTGGCCGACGTGATCCGCGTGAGCCCGCTCGGCGAGACGGTGTCCGCCGGCGACATCGTGCTATCTCTCGGCGTGGCGACCGTCGTGGTCCGCCTGATGCGACCGGCTCGCCGGCGCCCTCGACGCCCGTTAGACCTCCCGCTGGTCCGATGACACAGGCGCGCCCCGTCGCGGTGAGCATCTCGTACCGGCTCGGCGGGGCCGACGGCGTCTCTGTCGAGGCCGCCAAATGGCAATGGGCGCTGCGGGAGCTCGGTTTCGAGGTTCGCACGGTTGCCGGCGCCGGACCCGTCGATGTGCTCCTGCCCGGACTCGATGCGGGAGCCTGGCTGACCGGGCACACTCCGCCTCCAATCGACCGGGCTGCTCTGGCCGCGGCCCTCCACGGTGTCGAGCTGGTCGTGGTCGAGAACCTCTGCTCGCTGCCGCTCAACCCCGCGGCGGGTCGGGCGGTGGCGTCCGCCCTCGAGGGCCGGCCGGCGATCCTGCGCCACCACGACCTGCCGTGGCAACGGGCCCGTTTCGCGGGCGCACCTCCCCCGCCGGACGACCCGGCTTGGGCTCACGTCACCATCAACGAACAGTCCCGACGCCAGCTCGCCGACCGCGGCATCGCTGCCACGTTGATCCGCAACGCCTTTGACACCACAGCCCTCCCGGGTGACCGAGTGCTCACCCGCCGCAACCTGGGCATCCCAGATGACGAGCGGCTGGTGCTGCAGCCCACCCGGGCGATCCCCCGCAAGGACGTCCCAGCCGGCTTAGCGGTGGCGGAGGCCATCGGTGCGGTCTACTGGCTGCTCGGCCCCGCCGAGGAGAACTATCACGACGAGCTCGAGCGCATCCTCGCTCAGGCCCGGGTCCCCGTCCGTCACGGACCTGTCCCTCCGATGGTGGGGTCAGGGCGTATCCAGCATGCCTACGCGGCGTGCGACGCCGTGGTATTTCCTTCGACTTCGGAGGGTTTCGGCAACCCACCTGTCGAAGCCGCCATTTTTCACCGGCCGGTGGCGGTCGGCCCCTATCCGGTCGGAGCCGAGCTGCGGGCCCTGGGATTCCGTTGGTTTGATACCACCCAGCCGCAGGAGCTGGCTGGTTGGCTCGAGGACCCGGACCCCGGCGTGTTGACCCACAACTGGGCCGTGGCTCACGAGCACCTGGACCTCGCCGGCCTACCCGCCCGGCTGGCTGCGGTGACGGCGGCCGCCGGGTGGCGGACCGGGGCGCTCAGCGGCCGGTCGGTGGGGCCAGGCGATAGCGCCGGCGGCGGACTTTGACCGCCAGAAGGCTGGTCGCGACTCGTCGGGACGGCCCAGGCCGGAGGGGCTCGGGAGGTCGAGTCGTGGAGCGGGCTGGCGCTTGGTTTCCTGGCCTCATGCGCAAAGGTTCGATCCCCGGGCCTCAATCCCTTCTCCTGCGGAAAAACAGCTCCTTTTGGACGATCCGACCCATTGAGGAAAGGAAGGCCGCGTGAGCGACCAACGCCTGCGTCTGCCTGCCGCTCGCCGGCGTAACCAGCTGCTCGAAGTAGCCCTCGAGCGCTTTGCCCCAAACGGATTCCACGGCACCTCGATGGAGGAGATCGCCGACGCGGCCGGTGTCACCAAGCCGGTTCTGTACCAGCACTTCGGCTCCAAACGCACCCTCTACCTGGAGCTGCTCGAAACGGTCGGCCAGGAGCTGCTCCGAGAGGTCACCGACCGGGCCGAAGCCGAGACCCACCCCTATCAGCGCCTCCTGGCCGGCTTTCGGGCCTACTTCCGGTTCGTTTGTGAGCGCACCAGCGCCTTCCAACTGCTGTTCGGCAGCGGGGCCCGCCAGGCCGACGAGTTCGCCGAGGCGGTCCGGACCCTGGAGTCGAGCGTGGCCACCACCATCGCCGCTTTCATCGACGCAGATATCGATGACGACCACCGTGACCTGCTGGGCTACGCCATCGTCGGCCTCGGCGAGGTGAGCGCCCGGCTGTGGGTGAGCCGTCAGGAGGATGGCATCTCCACCTCGTTGGACACGCGCGAAGCCGAGGTGCTCGCGGTGCGGCTCGCCGATCTGGTGTGGGCCGGCCTGCGCGCCCTGCCGGGTGGTTCGCAGTCGTGAGCTCGCCCCGACCGAGGGTCCCTCCGAACTGCGACCTGACACTCGGCATGACGTGCGTCGACAAATCGGAGCCCGGCGTGACGGTCTGGCAGATGGCCGCTGAGGAACATCTGGCCAACCCGGCCGGCGTGATACAGGGCGGTTTCCTGGCTGCCTTCGCCGACTCGGCCATGGCGACCGCCACGGTGACCAACTTGCAGGGGCGACGGGCCTACACCGCCAACACCGAGCTCAAGATCAGCTACTTGAAAGCGGCACCAGTCGGTTCCCCGCTCACGTGTACGGCGCGCGTCATCGGCGGCGGCCAGCGGGTGACCTTCGTGGAGGCCGAGATCACCGACGGCGCCGGCCGGTTGATCGCCAAGGCCTCGTCGACCTACCTGCTGACGCCGAGGGACTAGCGCTTCAGAGCTTCGCCAGCACGGCGTCGGCGCTACTCACGTCCAACCCCAGCGTCTCCTCGACCGCCAGGTCGGTGACCACGCCGTCCTCGAGGATGGCCGCGTACCGCTTCGACCTGATACCCAGCCCGCCGCCGGTGAGGTCGGTCTCCAGCCCGAGCGCGTTGGTAAACACGGCGGAGCCGTCGGCCACCAGGGCCACCTTTTCCCCGACATCATTGGCTTCGCCCCAGGCCTTCATGACGAAGGCATCGTTGACCGACACGCAGACGATCTTGTCCACCCCTTTGGCCTCCAGGTCCTCGGCTCGCAGCACGAACCCCGGCAGGTGGTAGTCGCTGCATGTGGGGGTGAATGCCCCCGGCACCCCGAACAGCACCACTTTGCCCTGACCGAGTAGCTCCCCGGTCTGAGCCGGCACCGGGCCGTCCGGGCCCGGAACCTGCACCCTGACGTCGGGGATCTTGTCACCCACTGCGATGGTCATCGGACCTCCTGTTTTCTGGATCTGTCGGGGTCAGCCTACGGGCCGGCCGGCGGGAGGCTTCAATGGTGGCCATGGCCGAGTTGGATGATGTCGACCTGAGCCTCCGGTTGTCCAAGGAGGAGGAGCAGAAGCGCCTGGCCGAGGGGCAGCACAGGCTGTTGCAGTTGCGGCTCGTCAACGGCGGGCAGCTGACCGGCGGACGGCTCGGCCCGCCCGTGTGTGTGGTGTTCGAGGGCTGGGACGCGTCGGGCAAGGGCGGGGCCATCAAGCGTTTGCTGGCGCCGCTCGATCCCCGCCATGTGCGGGTGGCCAGCTACGCGGCCCCGACTCCCACCGAGAAGCGCCATCACTTCTTGTGGCGGTTCTACCCGGCGCTGCCCGGCTGGGGCGGCATGGCCGTGCTGGACCGTTCGTGGTACGGCCGGGTGCTGGTCGAGCGGGTCGAGGAGTTCGCCACCGAGGAACAGTGGGAGCGGGCCTACGAGGAGATCAGCAACTTCGAACGTTCGCTGGCTTTCGAAGGGATGGTGCTGGTCAAGCTGTGGCTGCACATCTCCCACGAGGAGCAGCTGCGCCGGTTCGAACGGCGGCAGGCCGATCCGCTCAAGCAATGGAAGCTCGGCCCGGAGGACTGGCGCAATCGGGAAAAACGGGATATCTACGAGACGGCCCTACGGGACATGCTGACCCGCACCGACCACCCACTCGGACCGTGGGACGTGATCCCGGCTGAGGACAAACGCTATGCCCGGGTCAGCGTCCTCGAGACGGTGATCACCCGGGTGGAGGACGGGATGCGCCGGGAAGGCGTGGAGCCTCCGCCGGCCGGCGGGCCCGACTGAGTCGGGCGTAACGTGGAGGGCATGGACGACGCACCCGCCGTACCCGACACCGACATGCCCCATTGGCGGGGTGTCAACCACTTGGCCCTCATCACCCCTGACATGGACGCGACCGTGCGCTTCTATCACGGGGTTCTCGGTGCCCGCCTAGTGGCGCATCTCGGCAATGAGGCCTTCCGGCACTACTTCTTCGAGCTCGGTCCCGGCAACACCGTGGCCTTCTTCGAGTACCGGACCATCGAGATCACGCCCTTCGCCAAGCCGGCCGGAGTGCCGGATCCGAGGGCGGTGCAGTTCGACCATGTGTCGTTCAACCTACCCGACGAGCAGGCTCTGCTCGCCTTGCGGGCCCGGCTCAAGGGAGCCGGGTCGGAGGTGACCGACGTCGTCGATCACGGCTTCCTCCGGTCGATCTACTTCACCGATCCGAGCGGCATCGCCCTCGAAGCCTCTTGGTGGGTCACCGACGCCACCGGGCGCGACACCGACTACGGCGACCCGGGCCTCTTCACTGACCCCGACCCGGTGCCCGCCCTGCGCGAGTTGCAACAGACCGGCCGCCTCCACTCGGTTCCGGCCACCAAGCTCAGCTGAGGGCGGCGGCCGGCGGCCGGCGCCCGATCCGGCACCGATTGGGACAGACCTCGCGTCGCCGGTCCCGGCTCGTACGGAGGTCTGTCCGTGTCGAAGCCCGATCCGGCGCCCATTGGGACAGACCTCGCGTCGCTGGTCGGGGCGCGCCACGAGGTCTGTCCGTATGCGAGGTTGGAACATACCGTCGGCGCGGTCGGTCCTCGACGCCTGAGCCAGACGCAGACAGCCCCGGCTCTGCCATGATCGGGCGCCCATGAGCGACCCGCGCATCGAGCAGGAAAAACGGATCGCCGCCGAGGCCGCCGCCGGCTTGGTCACCGACGGCATGATGGTGGGCCTGGGGACCGGTACCACGGTGGCGTACCTGCTCCCCGCACTGGCGGCCCGAGCGCTCGACATTCGCTGCGTGGCCACGTCGCCGGCGACCGAAATCGAAGCCCGCCGCCTCGGTCTCGATGTGCGCGCCTTCGAAGGCATCGACCACCTAGACCTCGCCGTAGATGGTGCCGATCAGGTCGACAGCGATGGGTGGCTCGTCAAGGGAGGCGGCGGGGCCCACACCCGCGAGAAGGTGGTGGCCGCCGCGGCGGTGCGGTTCGTCGTGATCGCGTCGTCAGACAAGATCGTCGATCGGCTGCGCCCGCCGGTGCCGCTCGAGCTGCTGGCGTTCGGGGTGGACTCCGTCCTCCGCGCCCTACCGGCCGCGACGCTCCGGCCTTCTACGCCCCCAACGCCCGATGGCGGACTCATCGCCGACTGGCATGGCGACTTCGGCGACCCCGGTGCCCTGGCCGCTCAGCTAGCCGCCGTCGCCGGCGTGGTCGAACACGGCCTGTTCCCGCCGTGGTTGGTATCCGACATCCTCATCGGCCGTGGCGACCAGGTGGAACACCGCTCGCCACGGGGCGGGTCCTAGCGATTCCGCATGCGGTCCCAGAACGACAAATCCTCCGTCGCCAGTAGGTTGCCATCTTCGTCATAGGCGCGTAGCTCGTGCAGACCGAACTTGCCTGAGGGCGGCTTCGGCCAGGCAACCCTGCGTAGAAGCGCAATCCGTCGACGATGCCTTGACCACACGCAAGTAGTTCGGATTCGTCTCCGGCGCCGGTGCGGATCAGAACGTTCCTGACTGCGGGCCGGGCCCGTACCACGATGCCTAGAGGCCCCTCCCCGCTCCGCCCCGTGTAGGTGCAGATGAGATCATCTCCCCAGAGCTTGGGACCGGCCATTCCTCCGCTGCATAGGTAGTCGCCGGGGCCGCTGACTTCGAGTCCGGTCCAGTAGCCGTCGTCGTCACCGCCAGCCTCCAGGGTCCATTGGACGTCGCGAACGGTTCCGCTTCCGATCAAGCGCGTCTCACTCACCTTGGTCTCTACCGCTGGTAGATGACGAACGAGGTCGGGCGGGCGACCTGGTCGTAGAGGGAACGGGCCGCGCCGTTGTACTGCTGGGTCTGCCAGTAGGTGTTGGTGGCTCCCCGTCGATCGGCCTCGTCGTAGGTGGCCTGAATCAGCTCGCGCCCGATCGAGGTTCCTCGGGAGGCGTGTGACACGAAGAGGTCCTCCAGGTAGCAATATGACGTTTCCGACCACGTGGACGGGTGGAACACCAAGTGGGCGAAGCCCAGCAGCTCCCCGTCGTTTCCCACCGCGACTAGGCCTACCATGCCATCGGTCTGCTTGATCAGGCGATCGAAGGTCCTCGCCGTGACCGTCTCCGATAGCTGGGCCCGGTAGAAGCTCAAGTACCCCTGCCACAGCTTGCTCCAGGCGTTGTAGTCCGCTGCTTCAACCTCTCGGATCATGCAGAGGAGGGTAAGGCCTGTGTCGCTTCCAGTCAGCCCGACAGTTACCATTGGAGTGGTGGCTTTTTGGGGCAGCTCGATCTATCGCGGCGATGATCGGCGGGCCGATTGGGCTTTCGGGTTCGGCCTTGTCGCCGCCGCTTCGCTGGTAGGAGTTGTTGCCACCCGGTCGGAGGACTTGGTTCAGGCTTTGCTCGGACTCATGTTTCTGGGATCGAGCGTGACCGCGCTGGTCCTAGGGCTGGTGGTCCTCGGTCGTCGCCACGTCTTGGCGAAGGTGACCGTTCAGAAAGCTTTCATCGGGGTGGCGCTCGGAAGTCTCGTGGCCGTCGCGGTTGGGTTCTGGGTCTTGTCACTGATCTTCGCGATCCACCAAGGTCAGAACAGTCTCCCGTTCCTGAGCCAGGAGAACCGGATCACGCTCAACTGCGTGAACGCCGAGGAGCGGTCAGGAGTGCCGCTAGGTCAAGCCTTCGACGACTGCTCAGGCTGTCCTTCCTCAGAGAGCCGGGTCGAGCCGGTGACCGGGAACGGCGTCAATGGCACATCGTCCTCCTGCCTGGTAAGCACCCAGACATCTTGGTTGTACTGGCCGCTCGCGGCCATCCCCTTCGGGTCGTGGCTAGTCGTGATGGCGGTTGGTTGGCGCCTGCTCTTCCGCCGCCCGTACCGACCTCCACCCCCGGCGCCGTGGCCTGCTTGACACTTGACTCCCGGACGGTCCATATCGATCGCGTTCCAGCAGGGCGCCTTGCGGTGCGGTGAGGTCAGACTGACGTCATGTCACACCCGGACTGGGGCGCCCTTCTCGCACGTTATGGCCAGCGTCTCCACGCGATTGCCGGCGACCGCCATCACGTCGTGTCACCGCTTGGTGGCCGACCAGGGCATCATCAGGGACAGGCTCGTTTACTCGAGACTCGGTCCAAGACGGGGCGTCGGAGCAGGAGCTAGCCAGGAAGCAAACCCGCAGGTCAGCCCTAGTTGATGTGCAGTCCAGAGATGGCCCGGGCGATGACCAGCTGCTGGATCTCGCTGGTGCCCTCGAAGATCGTGAAGATCTTGGCGTCGCGATGCCACCGCTCGACCGGGTGGTCACGGATATAGCCGGCGCCGCCGAGGATCTGAATGGCGTCGTCGGTCACCCGCACGGCAGTCTCGCCGGCGAACAGCTTCGACTGGGAGCCCTCGGCCGCCTCGAACCCCTTGCCGCTGGCACCTCGCCACGATGCATTCCATACGAGCAGCCGAGCCGCGTCGGTGTACATGCGCATCTGGGCCAGCTTGAAGGCGATGGCTTGGTTCTCGATGATGGCCCGGCCGAACTGCTTGCGTTCCTTGGCGTAGTCGAGCGAGTACTCGTACGCGGCCCGGGCGATCCCGACGGCCTGGGCCCCGACTGCCGGCCTGGTGGTCTCGAAGGTGGATAGGGCCGCCTGCGAGCGCTCACCGGTTAGGCCTTCCCGGGCCCGAGCCAGACGGGCATCGAGCTTGTCCTTGCCACCGAGCAACATGCGGCCAGGCACGCGCACGTCCTCGAGGATGACCTCAGCGGTGTGCGACGCCCGGATGCCCATCTTCTTGAACTTCTGGCCCTGGCTGAGACCCTTGGTCCCCGGCGGGAGGATGAAGCTGGCCTGGCCTCGGCCCTTTAGATCGGGTTCTACCGAGGCCACCACCACATGGATGTCGGCTATGCCGCCGTTGGTGATCCAGGTCTTGGTGCCGTTGAGGACCCACTCGTCGGTTGCCTCGTCGTAGACGGCCCGGGTGCGCATGGAGCTGACGTCGGAGCCGGCATCGGCCTCGGACACGCAGAAGGCAGCCACGGCGATCTTCTCGGGTGTCCCGAAACACTGGGGCACCCACTCGGCGATCTGCTCAGGCGTGCCGTTTCCGAAGATCCCTGCTACGCCGAGGGTGGTCCCGAAGATCGCCAGCCCGATGCCGGCGTCACCCCACGCCATTTCCTCCATGACCAGGGGCACGGAGATTCCGGTGGGATCGCCAAACATGCTGGCGATGAAATCGAGCGAATACAGCCCGATCGTGGCCGCCTCCTCGATGATCGGCCACGGGGTCTCCTCCCGCTCGTCCCACTCGTGCGCCGCCGGGCGCACCACCTTGTCGGCGAAATCGTGGACCCACTTCTGGAGCTGGATCTGATCCTCGTTGAGGCCGTTGGAAAAGTCGCTCATGTCTGCACCCTCCCTAGAGAGTTCCCCCGTTGTTACCCGATGGTAACATAGCCGGGTCAGGGACTGCACGCCATGTGACGAATGTCGCTCCTCAGGCCGGCGAATCTCAACGACTGGCGAATCTCAACGACTGGCGAATCTCAACGACTGAGGACCATCGCCAGCTGGCGGGACAGGGCGACCGGGCGTCCCTCGCTGTCCCACAGCTCGCCGTCCTCCTCCATCAAGCCGTCGACGAGCACCCGGGTCCGGAATGTCCCCAGCAGCCACCCCGGCGAGGGTCGGCCGCGGACATGCACGGTCAACTCGATCGTCGGCACCCAGCCGGCGGCCATCGAGCCGAGCAGCGTGGGTGGGAAGGCGTCCGCGAAGGCGACTGCAGACAGGGCGCTGGGCTCGGTCCCGTCGCGGAAACGGATCCACCCGGTGATCTCGAACGGGTCCCCCTCGCCAGGCCGGCCCCATGGGCTATCGGCGGGGAGGCGCAGGTCGAAGCGGTTCATGATCTCCGGGATCGGGCGGCCGGCGTGCCGCGTCAAGTGGGCGAGGCTCACGCACTCGTCGGGCGGCGGAATGTCCGGAGGGCGGGCGCTCACGCGCGTTGGCCCCTTACGTTCGGTCAAGTCGCCAAAGGCGCCGAGCACCCGCACCCGCTCCCGCCCGCCTTGGAGGACCTCCGCCATGACGGTGACGAACGTCCGGCCCGGCTTTATGACCTGGGTCCGGATCGTCACCAAGCCCTCGGCCGGCGGGGAAAGGTAGTGCGCGGTCACCGTGACCGGATCCGGCCGGCCCGCCTCCCCCTGCATTGCCCGCACCGCAATGGCCAGCAGGTAGCCACCATTGGGATTGTTCCCGACGTTCCAGCGGGGCTGGAGGTCGGCCGTCCAGCTGTCGCCGTCCCGCTGCACCGCGGTATCCCGCTCGAAGTCTGATCCGGTCACTTGCGAATTGTGGTCCCGTCGGGACCGTCCTCGACAATCCAGCCCTCGGCCTGCAGCTCCGAGCGCAGGGCGTCGGCCCGGGCCCAGTCCTTGGCGGCCCGGGCTTCATCCCGGGCGTGGGCCATGGCGAGGGCCTCAGGCGGCACCCCGGCCACTTGATCTTGGAGCGCCAAGCCGAGCGCGTCCTCGAAGATGACGAACACCGCCGCGGCTAGGGCCTGGCCACGTTGACCAGTGGCGGCCCGCGCCTGGCGCAGCAGGTCGAAGGCGCCGGCCACCGCGTTGGGGGTGTCGAGATCATCGTCCATGCGCTCCCGGAAGCGCTCGAGCGCGGCCGGGTCGGGATCTGAAGCGCGGGCTCCAGCGAACTCCCGGGCAAAAATGTCCAGCCGGTCGATGCTCCGCTCGTTCGCGGCCAGGCTGGACTCTCCGATGGTCATCGGCGACCGGTAGTGCGATTGCAGGACCTGCAACCGGAAGGCCCGAGGGTCGTGGGCATCGAGCAGCTCCAAGAGGGAGAGGGTGTTTCCCAGCGACTTGCTCATTTTTTCACCGCTATCGGCGACGACCATCCCTGAGTGCACCCACCGCCTGGCGAACGGCCGCCCGACGCCGAGGGCCTGGGCCCGCTCGTTCTCGTGATGAGGGAACGCCAGGTCCTGACCACCCCCATGGAGGTCGAATCCGTCGCGGAGCAAGTCGAGCGACATGACGACGCACTCGGTGTGCCATCCAGGCCGGCCCGGGCCCCACGGCGACTCCCAGCTCGGCTCGCCCGGCTTGGCCGCCTTCCAGAGAACGAAGTCGATCGGAGATCGCTTCCCGGCCTCCTCCGCCACCTCCACTCGGGCGCCGGCCCGCAGGCTTTCGAGGGGCTGGAGGGCCAGGAGCCCGTAGCCTTCCACCGACTCGGAGGCGAAGTACACGCCGTCGCCGCCGACATAGGCGTGGCCTCGCTCGATCAGCTCGGAGATCAGGTCGACCATGTCGCGGATGTAGGCAGTGGCGTGAGGCGACTCGGTGGGCCGCTCGACCCCCAGCCGGGCCATGGTGTCCCACCACACCTTTTCGTAGTGGGCCGCCACGTCCTCGGCGGACCGGCCTTCGGCGGCCGCCCGGGCGATGATCTTGTCCTCGACGTCGGTCACGTTCGACACGAACCGGACATCGAGACCGGACCAGGTGAGGTAGCGGCACACCACGTCCCACACCACGTTGAAACGCCCGTGACCGACGTGGGGTTCGCCCGACACCGTCGGCCCGCAGACGTACATCGACAGCCGGCCGGGGTCGCGCAGCTCGAGCGGGACGATGGTGCCTAATGCGGTGTCGTGCAGGCGTAGCACGCAAGTACGGTAGCGGGATCATGCCGAGCTCGGTCCCCGATAAACCGTCCCTGGAGGGCCTCGAAGAAAAATGGGGGCCGCGCTGGGAGGCGGACGACGTCTACTGCTTCAGCCGAGCTGCGACGCGGGAGCATGTGTTCTCGATTGACACCCCGCCCCTAACGGTCAGCGGGTCGTTGCATGTGGGCCACGTCTTTTCCTTCACTCACACCGACACCATGGCCCGGTACAAGCGGATGCGCGGCTTCGAAGTCTTCTACCCGATGGGCTGGGACGACAACGGGCTGGCCACAGAACGGCGCGTGCAGAACTACTTCGGCGTGCGCTGCGATCCCTCCCTCCCCTACGAAGCGGGCTTCACGCCGCCGGCGATGGGCGGCTTGGCCAAAGGCCAGGAGGCGGTGTCGGTGTCGCGCCCCAACTTCGTGGAGCTCTGCGAGCGCCTGGTCGCCGAGGACGAGAAGGCGTATGAGGCGGTGTGGGTGCGATTGGGCTTGTCTGTTGACTGGACGCAGCACTACACGACGATCGGGGAGAGCTCACGGCGGGCGTCGCAACGCGGCTTTCTCCGGATGCTCGCCCAGGGCGAGGCCTACACGGCCGAGGCGCCGACCCTTTGGGATGTCGACTTCCAGACCGCGGTCGCTCAGGCCGAGCTGGAGGATCGGGAGCGCCCTGGCGCGTACCACCGCCTGGTGTTCCACGGCTCGGACGGCGCGGACGTGCTGGTCGACACCACCCGGCCGGAGCTGCTCCCGGCGTGCGTGGCCCTGGTCGCCCACCCTGACGACGCTCGGTTCTCGGCGCTGGTTGGTACCACCGTGCGCACGCCGCTCTTCGGCGCGTCGGTGCCGGTGCTCGCCCACCCGCTCGCCCAGCCGGACAAGGGCACCGGCGTGGCGATGGTCTGCACCTTCGGCGACACGACAGATGTGGTGTGGTGGCGCGAGCTCGGGCTTCCGGTCCGGGCCGTGGTCGGCCGCGACGGGCGCCTGTTGCGGTCGGCCCCGCCCGGGTTGGACGCCGGCGCCGCCACTCTCTACGAGACGGAGCTGGGTGGACGCACTGTCCGCCAGGCCCAAGTCCGGATCGTCGAGTTGCTTGGCGCGGCCGGCGAACTGCGCGGCGAGGCCCAGCCCATCCAGCACGCTGTCAAGTTCTATGAGAAGGGTGACCGGCCCCTGGAGATCGTCACCAGCCGGCAGTGGTTCTTCCGCACGCTGGCGCATCGCAGCGCCCTGCTGCAACGGGGCCGGCAGCTGCACTGGCACCCTCCCTACATGGAGGCCCGCTACGCCAGCTGGGTGGAGGGGCTCAACACGGACTGGCTGATAAGCCGCCAGCGCTTCTTCGGCGTCGCGTTTCCGGTGTGGTACCGCCTGGACGAGCAGGGAGCGGCGGACCACGACCACCCGCTCCTGCCGAGCGAGGCCGACCTGCCCGTGGACCCGACCACCGACGTGCCACCAGGATTCAGCGAAGGCCAGAGGGGCCGGCCGGGCGGGTTCGCCGCCGACCCCGATGTCATGGACACCTGGGCCACTTCGTCGTTGACACCGCAGATCGCAGGAAAATGGGAGGCCGATGCCGATCTGTTCGGCCGGGTGTTTCCCATGGACCTGCGGCCGCAAGCCCACGACATCATCCGGACGTGGCTGTTCGCCACCATCGTCCGTAGCCATCTGGAGTTCGACTGCCTGCCCTGGACCGACGCGGCCATCTCGGGATGGATCCTCGACCCGGACCGCAAGAAGATGTCGAAGTCCAAGGGCAATGTGGTCACCCCGATGTCCCTCCTCGAACAGTACGGATCGGACGCGGTGCGGTACTGGGCAGCCAGCGCCCGGCCGGGCACCGACACCGCCTTCGACGAGGGCCAGATGCGCATCGGCCGCAAGCTGGCGATCAAGATCCTCAACGTGTCCCGGTTCGTGCTGGCCGCCAGCTCCGAGCCGGAAACCGGCGGGGCTGCGGCCAGCGCAGCTCAACCGGAGCTCGTGGACGGCGCGGCCGCACCGGAGGCGTTGGATGGGTCGGTGTTGGCGTCCCTCGCCCGGCTCATCGATGAGGTCACCACCGCGTTCGAGGGCTACGATTACGCCCGAGCTCTCGAGCGCACCGAATCATTCTTCTGGTCGTTCTGCGACGACTATGTGGAGCTGGTCAAAAGCCGCGCCTACGGAACTCTCGGCGAAAGCCGGGCTCGGTCCGCTCGGCTGGCGTTGCGGCAGACGTTGTCGGTCCTCCTCCGGCTCTTCGCTCCGTTCCTTCCGTATGTCACCGAGGAAGTGTGGTCGTGGTGGCACGATGGCGGCTCGATCCACCGAGTCCCGTGGCCGGCGGTTGGCGAGCTCGGGGCAGTCGAAGGGCTGCCGGAGGTGTGGGCCGCGGCCAGCGAGTTGCTCGGCGAGGTGCGCAAAGCCAAGACCGAGGCCGGCGTGTCGCTCAAAGCTCAAGTGGCGGTGCTCCGAGTGAGGGCAAGGCAAGACCGCCTCGACCTGGGGCAGGCCGCTGCTGACGACCTGCGCGAGGCCGGCGCCATCCTCACGATCGAATGGGCTGCGGCCACCTCGGAGATTGCTCCCGTCATCGAGGTGGTGCTGGCGTAAGTGCCGCCGGGCGTTGAAGAGGCTGGGCCGGACGGATGCGCCCGGCCGCGGGCGGCGGCGACTGCTGAGAACCCGACGGCCGGGTGAGCTCACAGGTGTTCGCTTATCTGCCCGATCGGGGGGATAAGCGAACACCTGTGAGCCCAGGTTGTCTTGCGGCGGGCGCTAAAGGAGGTTCGGGCGGGCCGGATGCGCCAGACCGCCGGCCCGCCTACAGTCCTAGCCATGCCGATCAACCCTGATGCCGCCGGGAGCACCAGCGAGCCGCGCCAAGCCTCGTGGGACTCCAAGGACTGCCTGCTCTACGCTCTCGGCGTCGGCGCAGGCGTGAGCGATCCCACCGGTTTCGAGCTCGAGTTCACCACCGAGAACAGTCAGGACGTGACCCAGAAGGTCCTGCCGACCTTCCCGGTCGTGATACAGGGAGGAGGCGGAGCCTTCGGCAAGGTCGGCAGCTTCAACCTGGCGATGCTGGTCCACGGCGAACAGTCCGTCGAGTTGCACGCGTCACTGCCGGTCAACGGCATGGTGGAGTCCGTGACCACCATCACCGGCATCTACGACAAGGGGTCGGGCGCCGTGATCGCCACCAGCACCGTCGCCACCGACCAGCAAAGCGGCAAGGCGCTGTGGACCACTACCAGCTCCGCGTTCGTCCGGGGCGAGGGCGGCTGGGGCGGCGACCGCGGGCCGTCGGGCACGGTGCAGTTCCCCGAACGCGGCCCCGATCACACCGTCAGCTACGCCACCCGCCCCGATCAGGCCCTTCTCTATCGGTTGTCGGGGGACCGCAACCCCCTGCACTCCGATCCCCAATTTGCCGCGATGGGCGGCTTCGACCGGCCGATCCTGCATGGGCTGTGCAGCTTCGGCTTCACCGGGCGAGCCCTGCTGCACACCTTGTGCGAGTCGAACCCGGACCGGTTCGTGTCGATGGCCGCGCGCTTCTCCAAGCCGGTTTTCCCCGGCGAGGAGCTGACCATTTCGATATGGGTGACCGACGAGGGCTCCGCCCTCTTCCGCTCCTCTACCCCGGCGGGAGTGGTCATCGACGCGGGACGCTTTAGCTACCAGGGCTAGTAGGTCGTAGCAGGCAAACTGGGGGGTTGGAACGGTCAGTTCGAGTGATCGGTGACCGGGCTCACGCCCACTTCGGCCAAGACCGCCTCGGCGACGAAGATCTCGGCGTCGTCGGCTCGTAGAGCCAAGGCGATGGCGTCGGAGGGTCGGGCCGACAGGACTCGTCGCTGATCGTCGCGTTCGAGTTCGACGGTGGCGAAGAAGTGGCGCTGCTCCTCGACAGCCGTTATGACAGCCCGGTCGAGACGTCCCTCGAGCAGCGCCACGGCGGAGACGAAGAGATCCCAGGTCGACGGGCGACTCGGCACCGTATTGGTCCAGGCCGCCAGGATGGCCCGCGCCTCTGGCTGTCCGATGACCATTGAGACGCTCCGGTGCGGCGGGGATTCCTCGCGCAGCGTCAGCATCCCCGCCTCGACGCCAGGTCCGGTCGCGACCGCCACCCGGACGTTCGACACCGAGACTTTGACCAGGTCGTCGGGCACCGAACGACTCTAGGCTCGACCATCGAGTCCGCTCGACCGCGGGGCCTTCGGGCCCGACTTCTGAACGTCCCTCCACACCGGACGAGCCAGCACCAGGCCGGCCACCTCGCGGGCTCCGGCTCGGCGGAGGACCCGGGCCACTTCGCGCAGGGTGCTGCCTTCCGTCAACACATCGTCGATGACAAGGATGCGGGCTCCGGCGACCAGCCGTGGGTTGGGAACTACGAGCGATCTCCGCAACGGCCCCGATGCAATCGCCTGGCGCTCAGCCCAAGGCTGGCCTTGCATCGCCGGAGATTCCGCTCGCTTGATCACCGCTCCGATGGCGGTCTCCCACAGTGGCTCGACTAGGCGGCCCAACCGGGCCACGATCTCACCGACCGGGTCCCATGGTCGTCGCGCCTGAGGACCGGCGTAAGCGGGTGTGGGAACGAGTAGATCGAACTCCTCGAACCAGGTGGTGTGGGCGTGCAGGTGGTCGGCGAGCAATCGGGCGAAGACGTCCGCCCACCACATCTCGCGCCGGTACTTGTAGCGCAGAACCGCGCGCCGCAACGCCCCGCTGTGGATACCGACGGCGAACACCACCGAGAAGGCCCGATCCGACCGGCGGCACCAACGGTTCGGACAGGGGCCGATGCGCAACAAAGCCTGACCGCACACCGGGCAGCCGAGCCCGGAATCTCTTTGACCCACGTTGCCTCCCACCGCGTCGACGAGAGTTCCGACTCGGCTATGGCGCCGGGTGAGCCACCACGAGTGTGGCACACGGGCGTACGATTCGCCTCAGTGAACGGCATCTCACCCGCTCGAGCGTCTCGAGTCCCTGGGTTTCGAGTTCCAGGGTCT
>Ga0302324_100003012_pt1 | contig 38121 bp, 26 predicted proteins | sample Palsa_T0_1_FD_201949 | JGI IMG/M metagenome (GOLD analysis project Ga0302324, IMG submission 201949) | Peat permafrost microbial communities from Stordalen Mire near Abisko, Sweden - Palsa_T0_1 | ecosystem: Environmental > Terrestrial > Soil > Palsa > Peat permafrost | place: Sweden: Abisko... | reverse complement strand
TGGGTCCGCATCAGTGGTTGCGTGTCCAGGCGATGCGGAGGGGCCATTCAATCGTTTCTTCAGCCGTTGGCGCCATGGTTTCAGGAGTTTCAAGGCGGACGACATGTCGATGCGGACACGGCGCGCGGGAAGGGGAGGTCCGTCGTCGCGCGGCTCACGGCCGGTGGGGCGGCTGGCCAGCGTGCTCGCCGGCTCGAAGGTTGGAGCGCTCCGCGGCGCATCGGCGCTTCTTTTCCCGCTGCTGGTCTTTCTTGCCGCGGCGCCTTTCACGGGCTGGCCGCTCGCGGTCGCGTGGTTCTTCGTGATGACGATCCTGACGGCGGCGGATAGGCGCTGGCTGGACGCCCTTAGTGTGTTCGCGGGTCGTGGCGCGCGGGACGCAGGCGCGTATTCGTGGCTCCTGGGCGTCGGATACTCGCTGGCGGCGCTGTACTTCGTCCTCGTCTACACGGGAGCAGCGCAGACCTTCGGCGTCACTCTCTATGGCGTCATCATGTTCCAGATATTGGCGAGAGATTACACCAATCCGAAGCGGCTGCTGTTCAATCTTGTTCCGCCGGTGCTCTCCATCGTCCTGGTCCAGTGCGCCGCCGCCGCCGCCCTGATCGTGCATGGCCTGCCCTTCCAGATCGTGACGCTTCTGGCGAGCCCGTGCGTGGTCTTCCTCGCATTCAGGACGGTTCAGAAGGACCTGACGCAGAGCCGGCGGCGGCTTTCCGAGGCGTCCGTCCAGGCCGAGGCCTCTGCCCGGGAGATCGAGGACGCCCACCGCATCGCGCTGATGGCCGAAGATCTGGCGGGCGTGGGTCATTGGCGGCTGGACCTGCGGAGCGGGAAGTTCACCTGTTCCGACGGCTTCCGCCGAATCTACGGACTCGATCCGTCGGGCGATCTTCCCGGAATCAACGCCCTCCTGGAGATTCACAGACCGGAGGACCGGGCGCTGGTCGGCGGCCGTATCACCGAAGCGATGCGGGAAGGGACGCCGTTCTCCCTGGAAGCACGGATCACGAGGGCCGACGGCGAGGAACGCCGGATCACCGCCAACGGGGCCGCGGAACGTGACGGGGCCGGCGCCGTGACGACGGTCTTCGGCGCGACGATGGACGTTACCGAGGCGCGGATCCGCGAGGATGCGCTGCGCCAGAGCGAGTCCCGGTTTCGCCTGCTGGCCGACCACTCCACGGACGTCGTGGTGTGGTTCTCGCCGGACGGGACCATCCTCTATGCGTCGCCGTCGGCGCGAATCCTGGGCTACGCGCCCGAGGACGTGGTGGGCAGAAGGACATTCGAGTTCGTCCATCCTGACGATCGAGAGCGGGCGATATCGGTTATCAGCGGCCTTTTCACCGGCGGGACCATCGATCCCTCCGCGCGAGGGGAATATCGGTTTCTCACCGGAGATGGCCGGTACATCTGGCTCGAAGGCAATCCCACGATCATCCGTGACGACGATGGCAAGCCCACGTCCGTCGTCAGCAGTTTTCGCGACGTGACGCCACGGCGACAACTCGAGGACGATCTCATCGAGGCGAAGGTGCGCGCCGAAGCCGCGGCCGAGGCGAAAGCCCAATTCCTGGCCAACATGAGCCACGAGATCCGCACGCCTCTGACCGGGATCATAGGATTCACCGGTCTTCTCGACGCTATCCCGACGCTGCCGGACGCCGCGAAAGCGCACATCCGACGAATCGTGGCCAGCGGCGAGGCGCTGCTCGCCGTGGTCAACGACATCCTGGATTTCTCGAAGCTGGAGGCAGGTCAGGTCGAACTGGACGTCCAGCCGTTCGATGTGCGGGTGTTCTTCGAGGACGCTCTTTCGATGTGGGCGACGCAGGCGGCCGCAAAGAAGCTCGATCTTCGGCTCAGGATCGATGAGCGCACCCCCGCCGTCCTCTGCGCCGACAGCGCGCGCCTGGGGCAGATAGTCGGCAATCTCTTGAGCAACGCGATCAAGTTCACCGACCAGGGCGAAATCGGCGTCGGGGTGTCCTTCAACGAGCCGCGGGGCCTGCGCGTCGCGGTGACGGACACCGGATCAGGCATTGCTGCGGACAAACTCGACCGCCTCTTCCAGAGGTTCTCCCAGATCGATGGCTCGGTGAGCCGCCGCCATGGCGGAACGGGTCTGGGACTTTCGATTTGCAAGAGCCTGGTCGAGCTGATGGGCGGGGAAATCCGTGTCGACTCGACAGCCGGCCAAGGCTCGACTTTCGAGTTCCGGGTCGAGGCGGTCCCGGGGCGCCTGCGGGGCCGCAATCTGAGCGAGGCGCAAGCGGTCGCCGCATCGGATGCGCGACCCGCACACGTCCTTGTCGTGGACGATCTGGCGGTGAACCGCGTCCTCGTGCGTGCGATCCTGGAAGCGAGCGGACACCGCGTTGAGGAAGCCGGCGGCGGGGCCGAGGCTGTCGCGGCCGCCATCGGGTCCAAATTCGACCTTATCCTGATGGACCTCCAGATGCCAGGCATGGACGGCTACGCCGCGGCGACGGCGATCCGCGCCCTCGATTCGGCAAATCGGCTGACCCCCATCATCGCGCTCAGCGCCAACGTACTCGACGAGCACGTGGCGGCGAGCGGTCTGGCGGGAATGAACGGTCACCTCGCAAAGCCCATAGTTCCGGCCGCCTTGCTGGGCGCCGTGGCCGAGTGGGCGGGTCTTCGCCTCGCCGAGAAGGACGACGAGGTTGCAGGCGTCTCCGCCTAGAGGCTGTTTCCCAGTGGCAATTCGGCGAGCATGCCGCCCTGCCGGATATGGACCGGACGCTCGATCGCGGCTCGAGGCCAGAGCACCCTTGCGAGCGCCACCAACGCATAGAAGCTTATCGCCACCACGCCGATGATGCGGAACGTCGGCATCTCCGCCACGGCGGCCCGTCCGACGTTCCAGAGGTCCATCGCCGCCAACGCCAACATGCACTCGAGGACGCTGACGCGGAGCGCCGCGACGTTGAAGGCGCCCAAGCGTCTGGCTCCAATGACGACGCCATGGCAGAGCTCGATGAAGAACCAGGCGCCGATGGTCGCCAGGAGGCTAATGGCCAGATCGGCGGCGGCGCCCAGGGTCCTATGGGCGCGGGTGAGCTCCACGGGAGGCAAGCCCCTCCAGGTCGTCCAGAGAGTGGCGATCTGGGCGATGGCCGGCTCGCTCAGATCGCTGTTGGTGAGGATGACGAGGCCATCGCCGGTGGCCGGGACCATGTAGAACTGCGACGACCACCCCGGATCGTGGCCGGCGTTCGTCACCACCATGCGACCGCCGGGATTTTGTTCAATGAAACAGCCCAGGGCCGGAAGGTCCGGGCCCACGTCGCCGATATGGATCGCCGGCATCCAGCTCGAAGGCGTGTAGAGGCGATGCAGCGACTCCGGAGTGAGCACGCCTCCGCCCGCGGGAAGCGCCGGGTCGGGTAGGGGCGCGCCGACGAAACGCGCAAGATCGGGCCCGGTGGCGAAGAGGGAGTCGGCGGCAAGATCCTGCGGGACGAGTATCGGGCCTGGCCGGACGTTGTTCAGGTAGGGCGTGGCCGTCATCGGCCGCATCGATTCGTCCCATCGGTAAGTGGACGCATTCATACCCAGGGGCCGCAGCACCGCCTTGCGCATGTAATCGGCGAAGTCCTCGCCGGTCTCTTGCTCGACGATCAGCTGTAGGAGCGTGAAGCCCGGGGCCGAGTAGAGGAAGGATCTACCAGGCGTCGCCACGAGCCGGGCGCGCACGTCTTCCCGCGATGGGCCGTTCTCATGCAGCAGATCGAGGGTGGAGAGGGGCGGGTCGCGCGAATCGCGGAATTCGTCGTTGCCGGCGGCGATTCCGGCCGTGTGGCTGAGCAGGCGGCGGATGGTGACGGAGCGGGACGGGAACTGGGACGGCGGCAGGGGCCAGCGTGGCAGGTAGCGTTGGGCGGGGGCGTCCAGATCGAGCTTACCGGCCTCCACCAGGCGAAGGATGCCCCAGGCGGTCACCGACTTGGATATCGACGCGACGCTGAAGAGGGTGTCGACCGTCATCCGGCGGTCGTGCTCGCGATCGGCGAAACCGTAGGCGTAGGTTCGGCTGGGCGCGCCATTGACGACGGTGGCGATCACGACGCCGGGAATGCCGAAATGGCGGAGGAGCCTTGGCATTCGACGGTCGAGTTCAGCCTTGAACGATGCCTCGGGCGAACCCGTGACGGGTCGGGACGGGTAGAACGCCGCCATCGAATGAATCAGCAGATAGAGCGCGATCAGAATACCGACAGAGAGGGCCGCGATCGCGCCGGGCCAGCCGGGCCCGCCACGGCGCGGGCGCTCGACGATCTCAGGTCGAGACAACGGCGGCTTCGGTTCTGTCCAGAAGCGGCCCCGGGCGCCTCGATGGGAGAATGCGACCACGATGAGGGCAGGTTCGCGCCATGGCCGCGATGCTGAGCGCAAAGCGTTACGGCTCGATTGATTTCAGGGGGGATGACCACCCTTCACGCGTCCGTCTCGGCCGGTAGAACAGGCCGTCGCCCACTCGGCCAGTTTGGCGATCGTATTGATGTTGCGGGCCGTCCCGGCTCTGGCGGCCGGAATCCTGAGTTTGGAGGCGGCCATCGCCTCCCCGTAGCTGACGTAGATCTCGCGGGCCCCCAGGGCCATCTGTTCGTCGCGGCGGCCGGTGGCGGCGGCCAGGGCGTCGGCCGGCGGCGGATGGTCGAGGAAGATCGCCACGGTCCGGTTCGGCGGCGCTTCGGCGAACGGGTTGGCCGCCAGGACCATCGCCATTTCTTGGGCGGTGCGAACGAGCACGCCCACGGGCCTGCCGGCGAAGGCCGCCAGAGCCGATTCGAGCCTGGCCTTCACGGCCGCTTCCCCCTCGCCGCTCTTAAGGACGACGTTGCCGCTGGCGATATAGGTGCGCACGTTCGCGAAACCGGCGGATTGGCAGATCGCGCGCAGCTCGGTCATCGGCAGCTTGCCGGTCCCGCCGACGTTCACGGCCCGCAACAGGGCGACAAACACGGTCATCGGCCGCCAGCCACCACCTGTCGCCGGAAATCGAGGGACCTGGCCGCTCGATCGCGGCGAGTCCGAAGTTGACGAAATCGCATTTCGCCACCTTTGATTGCGCGGCTTGGTCTCTTACCGCGTTTTGACGGCCGGCCGAGGAGCGAACATGACCAGAGTCACCTACAAAATCGTCCAGCACGACCAGGGCTGGGCCTACTCCGTCGACGGCGTCTTTTCCGAGACCTATCCCTCGCACGACGCCGCCAGGCGGGCCGCCGAGCGGGCGGCGGGCGAACAGCGGCTCTCCGGCGAGGAGGCCGGCATCTCCTGGGAAGACAAGGACGGGCGCTGGCATGACGAGGTCGTGGAGGGCGACGACCGTCCGACCACCGAAGTGGAGGGATAAAGGGCGCGCACTCCGCACTCAGCTTCCGAGGCGATCGGCGGACTTGTCGCGGAGCGGAGCTGGACGAGGACCAGCTTCCTCCCGGGGCGTGACATCCACTTCCACCTTCAGCGATTGATCGCCCGGGGCCAGAAGGATGCCGTCGATCGGGGCTACGTCGGAGTAGTCGCGACCGATGGCCAGGACGATGTGATCGTCGCCGACGATGAGCGCGTTGGTCGGATCTAAGCTGATCCAACCCGTCTCCTCTCCGCACCAGAGCGAGATCCATGCATGGGTGGCGTCGGCGCCTTGCAGCCGCGCGCGCCCCGGCGGCGGACGGGTGCGCAGGTAGCCGCTCACGTAGGCGGCGGGAAGACCCAGGCCGCGAAGGCCGCAGATCATGATGTGGGCGAAGTCCTGACACACCCCGCGCCTGGCCTCGAAGGCCTCGGCCGCCGGGGTCGAGACGTCGGTGGCGTCGCCGTCATAGACGAAGTCGGAATAGATGCGCGTCATCAGGTCGGCGCCTGCTTCGACGATCTCCCGGCCAGGGACGAAGCTCGCCCTCGCAAAGCCGGTCACCGCCGGGATGACCGGCGTGCGCGCCGTCGGATAGAGGTAGGCGGCCGGGTCTTCGGGTCCGAGGCCGGCGCTCCCGTAGCCGCGGGCGCGCACCTCCTCCCAGGGCGGACTTGGCGAGGCGGCGATCGCGCCGGCGTGCACGTCGACGACCGATCTGGCCTCTATCACCAGTTCGCGGTGCGGCGTTTCGACCACCACGGTCAGCACCTCTTCGCCGAAGGGACCGGTTCGGCGGGAACGGTGGGACGGCGCGGGCGCGATCATGACCGAACTCTCGCGGACGCTCTGGACCTTCGAGGATCGCGGCGTCAGGCGCAGAACGCACCTGGCGAAGGTGACCGGGGATTCGTAGGCGTAGGTGGTCTTGTGGCGCAGAACGTAGATCACGCGAGCCCGGCAAGCTTGACGGTGGGAACGGCGTTAGCCCCCTGCAGGAAATAGCGGGCGCCGATGGCGTCCGAGAGCCTCATCAGGGTTTGCTCGAAGTCCAGCGTCTTATCCGAGGTCAGGTCTCGCGCGTCCTCGGTTTCCACCTGCGTCGCCAGGGTGACGAGGATTCGGTCGGGCTCTTCCATCATCCCGTCGTCGACCAGGGAGGGCAGCGCCGAAAGGTGTTCCTGCAAGGTGACCACCTGGAAGGCCAGCGCCCGGGTGTTGAAGGGGTCGAGCATGACCATGTCGAGCACGGGTCTGATCGCCAGGCCAACCAGGTAGCGCGCGCGATAGGTGATCTGACTGTCGGCAAGGTCGAGCAGGAGGTCGAGATCGTCGGTGGTAGCGGCCCCGAACGCCATCGTCCTGGTGAAGCGGCAGGTATTGATGCCGCGCTCGACCCGCCGACCCATGTCGAGGAAGCGCCAGCCGGCGGTGCGGTTCATGTTCTCCTGGGCGAGACCCGCCAGGGCGGCGAGGATCTGCAACGCGGCATCGGCCTGCTGCAGTGCGCCCGCCTCCGACAGCAAATGGCGCTCGGGGTCCGTGAGGCCGCTCTCCAGGTTGAGCAGCAGGGTCCAGAAATCGGCGGACAGCCTCTCGCGCATTCCGGCGGCCGTGCGCCGCGCCTTGCGGACGAGATAGATGACCGAGCCGTAGGCGTCCTCGTCGTGCAGGGTGTCGCGCGCGGCGTCCAGGGCCCGGCCCCCGAGGGCCTTTTCCGCCAAGGCGCCCCAGGCGATCAGCAGTTCCTGAAGGCGCTCCAGGGTCTCCCCCGCCGAGTGGATCGCCGCCTCGGAATCCATCAGGCTGGTGCAAAGGCTCCGAACCAGGCGAAGGGTCGCCTCGGCGCGCTCCAGATAACGTCCCAGCCAGAACAGATTGTCGGCCGCCCGGCTCGGGAGGTGGCCCAGGATCCGCCTCACCCTGACGTCATCCTGACTGGCCATCAGGGTGACGCGCTCGACCGGCCTGGCGGCGATCACCCAGACATCGGCGGTGCGCGCGCCCTGGCCCATCGAGATGGCGCGGGCGTCGGCCCTGTCGGATGTCCGACAGAACCCTCCGGGCATGATGCGATAGCCTTTGGCGGTCGCCGCGGCGTAGACCCTAAGGACGAACGGCTGGGGCGTCAGCTTGTCCTCGCGCAGGACCGGGGTCGTCGAGAGCCGGACGATCTCCTGGCCGACGAAGTCACCCGGCCGGTCTTCCAGTTTCGCCAGCAGCGCCTTTCGCTGTCGCGGATCGAGTTCCGCCATCACGATCGGGGCCGGAAGGAGGCCGTCGGGCGTCTGGACGTTGAAGGCCGGTGCGATCGCCAGGCTCGAGCCGCCCGCCACGAACGCGTGCTCGGCCGGCTGCCCGCACCACCAGGTCGCGACATTTGGCATTCTCAGATCTTCGCCCAGCAAACGCCGGCAGAGGAGGGGCAGGAATCCGAGCAGGGCCTTGGATTCCACCACCCCAGACCCCGGAAAATTGAGCACCGCGACGCCGCCGGCGCGGATCGCCTCGATGAGACCTGGAACACCCAGATGCGAGGCGCTGTTGAGCTCCAGCGGATCGACGAAGTCGGCGTCGACCCGGCGCAGGATCACGTCCACGCGCTTCAGTCCGGCGATCGTGCGCACATAGACCCGGCCGTCCCGGACGACGAGATCGTCGCCCTCGACCAGCAGGAAGCCGAGGTAACGCGCCAGATGCGCCTGCTCGAAATAGGTCTCGCTGAAGGGGCCGGGGCTGAGCAGGCAGATGCGCGGATCGGTTCGCCTGGCGCTCGCGGCTAGGCCATTGCGAAAGGTCTCGAAGAAAGGCGCCAGACGCTCGACGTTCATGGCGTTGTAAAGGTTGGGGAAGGCGCGCGAGATGACGAGGCGGTTCTCCAGCTCGTATCCGGCGCCGGAAGGCGCCTGGGCGCGGTCGCCCAACACCCACCACCGCCCGTCGGGACCGCGTCCAAGGTCGGCAGCGTAGAGCTGCAGGTATCGACCGCCGGGCGGCGCGACGCGGCGCAGGGCGCGGATGAAGTCGGGGCTTCCGGTCAGGGCCGCGGCGGGAAGGGCGCCCTCGGCGACCATCGCCGCCTCGCCGTAGATGTCCGCGAGCAGGGCTTCCATGAGCCTCGCCCGCTGTTCGATGCCTAAGGTGATCTGGGCCCAGTCGCGTTCGCCGACGATCAGCGGCACCGGACTGAGCGGCCAGCTGCGTTCGTTCTCCTCCCCGTAGATCCGATGCGAAACCCCGGTGTCGCGTATGTGGCGGGTGGCGAGGCTGAAGCGGCTGCGTATCTCGCCGGCCGGATACTCCGCCAGATCGCCAAGGAATTCGAGCCAGTGGTCTCGCGGGCGACCGGTGGGATCGAAGAGCTCGTCGGGTATGCCCGGCAACGGCCGATAGCCTCGCAGCCACCCGCTCAGCCGCTGCGCGCCGGCCGGATCGAGGTCTTCACGCCTGCGCAAGGCGCTCGAAGGATCAGGCGCCAACACCTCTCCTCAGATCAAGGGTCAGCGGAAACTCGCCGCTGGCCTCGGCGAGGATGGGATGCACGATTCCGGGGCTGTGCCCATGGGCTTCGAACCGCGCTTTTCGCCGCGCTTCGGCCTCGTAGGCATTGACCGGATAGGTGTCGTAGCTGCGTCCCCCAGGATGAACGACGTGATAGACGCAACCCCCGAGTGAACGGCCCAGCTCGCGGTCGACGATGTCGAAGGTCAGGGGCGCATCGACGGGCAGGGTCGGGTGGAGGCCGCTACGAAGCTTCCAGGCCTTGTAGCGGACTCCGGCGACCGCCTGGGTAAGCACGCCAGTCGGCGTCATCGGCAGGGCCCGGCGGTTGCAGGTGACGATGTGGCGCTCGGGGTCGAAGCCCGTCGCCAGCACCTGCAGCCGCTCGACCGACGAATCCACGAACCGGACCATGCCGCTTCCCGATGTCTCCTCGCCCATCACATGCCATGGTTCCAGCGCATGGCGCAGCTCCAGGGCGACGCCGCCGTATTCGACGCTGCCGTGGACCGGGAAGCGGAAGGCCCTCTGGGCCCCGAACCATCGGGCGTCGAAGGCGTAGCCGCCGCCGGCAAGATTGGCCAGCACCGCGAGGAAGTCGGCCCAGATGAAATGGGGCAGCATGAAGCGGTCGTGCAGGGCCGTCCCCCATCGCGTCAGACGCCCGTCCTGCGGCGTTTTCCAGAACCACGCGATGAGGGCGCGGATCAGCAGTTGCTGGGCGAGGTTCATCCGCGCGTCGGGCGGCATCTCGAAGGCGCGGAATTCGACGAGGCCAAGACGGCCGGCGGGACCTTCGGGGGAATAGAGCTTGTCGACGCAGATTTCGGTGCGGTGGGTGTTGCCGCCGACGTCGACCAGGAGATTGCGCAACAGCCGGTCGACGAGCCACGGCGGGGGCGCCTCGCCTGGGCCTGGCGGTCCGATCAAGCCAAGCGCGATGTCGAGCTCGTAGAGGCTGTCGTGCCTGGCTTCGTCGATCCTGGGCGCCTGGCTCGTCGGGCCCACGAAGAGACCGGAGAACAGGTAGCTGAGCGCCGGGTGGCGCTGCCAGTAGAGGAGCACGCTCTTGATGAGGTCCGGACGCCGCAGAAACGGCGAGTCGGCCGGACTGGCGCCGCCGACGACGACGTGCGCGCCGCCCCCGGTGCCCACGTGGCGACCGTCGATCATGAACTTCTCGGCCCCGAGCCGGCAGGCCCTGGCGTCGTCGTAGACGCCGCTGGTGATCGCAACGGCCTCGCTCCAGTTCGCGGCCGGCTGGACGTTGACCTCGATGACGCCGGGGTCGGGCGTGACTTTCAGCGACGCCATCCTGACATCGTCGGGCGGCGGATAGCCCTCGATGCGGATCCGGACACCCTCGGCCGCGCTCTCGACCTGCGCGATCAGCTCCAGATAGTCCTCCAGCGCCGCGACCGGCGGCATGAAGACGCAGAGCGCTCCGTCCCGGCGCTCTACCGAAAGGGCGGTCCGCACCAACGGTGTCTTCTTGGTCTTTCGCTTTGGCCCGGGGGGCGGCGGAGAGATCCTTGCCGCCCGATAGATCTCGTCGAAGCTCGGCAGCGGGCCCCGGGCCTCGAAGGGGTCCAGAGGCGTGATGTATGGGTAGTCTTCCGGCTTCACCTCCGGCAGCCCGGCCAGCGGCAGCCGCAGACCGGTGGGCGAGTCGCCCGGAACCAGGAACAGGCGCCCGCGCCTGAACCCCCAGGCTTCGCTTATCCAGCCCTCGCCCTCGGCCCGGGTGAAGGGCTTGCGCAACGGCAGGACATAGCTCACCGGCCGAGAGAGGCCCCCGCTCATGACGCGGGTCAGCCCTGCCCGGGAAGTGGGACTATCGATCTCGGAGTCGCCCAGAACGACGTTCGGCGGCAGATCGCTCTCCGCTTTGATCCAGTGCAGGGGGTCCTCGCGGGCGGGCACGATGAGTTCGGGATCGAGGCCGAGGCGTAGCGCCAGCCGCTCGAGGAACGCCAGGGCGTCCGCCGCCTTCGGCGCTCGTCCTTCGTGCGCCTCGCCCTCGCCGGCGGCGCCGCGCCAGATGGGCGCTCCATCGCGGCGCCAGAAGAGGCCAAGGGCCCAGCGGGGCAGGGGCTCGCCCGGATACCATTTGCCCTGGCCATGGTGGGCGAGGCCGCCGCCGCCGAAACGGCTCTTCAGGCGAAGCAGCAACCGTTCGGCGATGGTGGGCTTGATCGGGCCGGAGGCGTCGGTGTTCCATTCCGCGGCCTCGCGGTCGTCGAGAGAGACGAACGTCGGTTCGCCGCCCATGGTCAGGCGCACGTCCTGGGCCCTCAGATCGGACTCCACCGCCTCGCCCAGAGCCTCAACGGCCTTCCAGTCGGCGCTCTCGAACGGTCGCGTGACGCGGGTGGGCTGAGCGGCGCGCGAAACCGTCATCTCGAAGTCGAACTGCGTCCGCGCGGGGCTGGCGGCGCCGCTGATGGCGGCGCACGATCGATAGTGCGGCGCCGCCGCGAGCGGTATGTGGCCCTCGCCGGTCAGGAGGCCCGAGGTCGCGTCAAAGCCGATCCAGCCGGCCCCTGGCACATAGGCTTCGGCCCAGGCGTGAAGGTCGGCGAAGTCGTGTTGCGTTCCTCCGGGGCCTTCGACCGGATCGATGTCGGCCTTCAGCTGGATGAGGTAGCCGCTGACAAATCGCGCCGCGATCCCAAGCCGCCTGAACATCTGGACCAGCAGCCAGGCGCTGTCCCGGCACGAGCCCGAGCCCGCCGCCAGGGTCTCGTCGGGGCTCTGGACCCCCGCTTCCAACCGCACGACGTAATTGACGCGCCGGGCGACCGAGCCGTTGAGTTCGACGAGGAAGTCGACCGTGCGCCTACCATCGGGCGAGAGTTGCGCGATCGCGGCCTCCAGCCCCGGGCCCTCTTCGTCCGGTCCCAGATAGGCCGCGAGATCGCGGGCAAGATCCTCGGGGTAGGTGAAGGGCAGCGTCTCGGCCCAGGGCTCGACGAAGAAATCGAACGGATTGATCACGGTCAATTCGGCCGTGAGATCCACCGCGACGCGGAATTCAGTCGTAGGCTTTGGAAAGACCAGCCGCGCCAGCCACGCGCCTTGTGGATCCTGCTGCCAGTTGATGAAGTGATCGGCCGGCTCGACCTTCAGAGAATAGCTGGCGATCCTGGCGCGGCAATGCGGCGCCGGCCGAAGCCGTATGGTCTGCGGGCCCAGAATCACCGGCCGGTCGTACCGGTAGCGGGTCACATGATGGAGCGCGGCGAGAACCGACAGGGCGGTCTCCTGCTTGGAGTGGGATGCCTGAATGCATCACCCTACCATGCCCGATGAAGACGCGCTCACCTCCCGGCGACTGGCGGATGGACAAGGCCGGCGATGCGGTTTTCCCGGACGGGCGGGGCGCCCAGATGCGCAGATACCAATCACTCCCCCTGTCTCTTGAACGTGATCTGCGCGCGCACCGGCTTTCCCTGACTAATGAAGTCACCGGTGAAGAACAGGTGGTCGCCATCGCGGCGATAGGTCATGTGCTCGCCGGTCTGCGGGCCCTGTCCGTCGAAGACGACAAGGTCGGCGTCGCACTGGGCGGCGACGAAGACCATTGGCGAGTCCTTCTCTTCCCGCGCCTTGTCCAGGGTGCTGCTGAAGTGGCGAAGGCGCATGACGACGGTGGCGCCATCGCTCTGGATGGTGCTCGATTCGATGACGCCGCCGGGCCTGTCGGCGTGCAGGAGCCACGAGGCGCCCATCAGCCGATCGCCAGGAGCGATGGTCCATCGCTCCTCGCTCTGGGTCGTGGCGCTGTCGTCGCGCCAGACGCCCTTCAACCACCGGAGTTCGGAGAGTTTGCAGGGCGCCGCGCGCACGGCGTTCGAGAGCGTCAGCGCGCCAAGCGCGGCCGCTGCGATGAGCTTGCGCCGGTTGGATCTGGCGCGGCGCACAGCCCTGAAGTCTGGCCGGGTCATCGACGCAGTTCCGCCATCAGGCCAAAGAGCCGGACTGTGTCGGGCCGCGAGCGGACGCCGCTATATTCGCGATAGAGGGTGTCGACATTGACGGCGATGCGTTCGGAATCGGTCCAGCTGGAAAAATCGCCCAGCGCGATGTCGTGGGCCGCGTCGCGCACGCTCAGACCCGCGTCGTAGCGTTTGCGCGCCTCCCGATCGCAGAAGACCAGGTAGTCCTGGACGCGGCGAACTCCGGCCTTGTCGGTGATCGGGCCGTGACCGGGAACGATGATATCGGCATCCATCCCAATGATGCGGTCGCAGGCCGCGATCCAGTTGCCCACCGGACCCGCCCACATGATGGGCGTGCCGTCGATGAACAGGATGTCGCCGGTGAAGACGGTGCGGTCCCCCGGCACGTAGACCAGAACGTCGCCGCGGGTGTGCGCCGGACCGACCTCGATCAGGTCGACGGCCTTGTCGCCGACCTTCAGCGTCAGTTCCCCCGTAAAGGTGCGGGTGGGCAGCCGCTCGGTCACGCCGGCGAAATCGAACTTGCCGAAGATGTCGACCAGATACTTCCCCGCCGCGCCGTGCGCCGGCGCATCAGCGACGAACCTGGCGAGCATGGCGGGGCTGAACGCCTCCATCTCCGCCGCGCTTGCAGCCGAGGCGATGATCTCCGCCTCCCCGCAGCAGGCGTTGCCGTGGGTGTGATCGCCATTGGCGTGGGTGTTTACAACCGTGCCTATGTCATCGCCCCCAAGGCCGGTGGCGTCCTCCATTTGGGCCAGCATCTCGCGCGTCAGGGTCATGTCGAACAGGGTGTCGACCAGGAGCGACTGGCCCTGGTCGACGATCAGCCCCGAATTCGACCATCCCCAGCCACCGTCAGGCTGGAGATAGGCCCAAAGACCGCCGCCCAGGTCGTGCAACCCCTTGCGGTAGGTCCATCGCTCAGCCATCGGCGGCTGCGCCTTTCGTCTTCCACAGCTTCAGCAGCGCTTCCTCGCGCGCCGGCGAGAGGCCCCCCTTCAACCTCGTTTGCCGTTCTTCGGGTTGTTGCCTGAACCAGGCGAGCGTATCGGCGGCTGTCGTCCCAAGAGGGCGGAACGTCAGCCCCTGCTCGAGAGCCCTGCGGATGCTGCGTCTGGCAAATCCGGCGCTGTCGCCCTGGCCCGGGACCCAGACCGGCAGGTCGCTCCATGGAGCGACTTTCTGAGCGTCCAGGAAATCGGCCGACACCCAGATGATCCGCGCCTCGGAGCGGACCGCCGCCGCCACATCCGCGAGCATCCGACCCATGGTGAGCAGGCGTTCCGGGCCAGTCGCGTTGAAGACGCCGGACGCCCGCCTCTCGGCCATGCGGATCGTCCACTCGGCAAGGTCGCGGGCATCGATGAACTGGACCGGATCGCCGCCGTCGCCCGGCGCGAGCACGTCACCGCCGCGCGCCAGACGGACAGGCCAGTAGGTGAAGCGATCGGTTTCGTCCCCAGGTCCGGCGATGAGGCCCGGGCGAATGACCGTGGTCATGCCGGGAAACTGTCGTTTCGCCTCCTGCTCGCTAACGGCCTTCAGCGGCCCGTAGAGTTCGCCGACGTTGGCCATCAGCGTCGCCGAGGTTTCAGCCATCGGGTCCTTGCCCGCATAGGCGGCGACAGCGGCCGACTCATCGGCGGCCTTGTCGGCGTCGGCGTAGACCGAGATGGTCGAGATGAAGATATACTGCCTGACCTTGCCCCCAAGGACGCGGCCGGCGTCGCGGACCCAGAAGGGCAGCGTCGTTGGATTGTCGATACACACGTCCCAGTCGCGACCTTCCAGCGCCTTCAGGTCGCCGACATTGCGATCGCCGATCAGCTCCTCGACCGCGCCCGGCCATTTGCGAGGCTGCCGGCCGCGGTTGAAGAGCGTGACCTGGTGGCCGCGGGCGAGCGCGTATTCCACCTGGTATGGTCCGGTGAAACCCGTGCCGCCAAGGATCAGGATACGCAGCCTGTTCTTTGGGCGCTCCGCGCCTTTCGCCGCGAACGGGGCAATCTGGGACAACGCCAGCGCCGGCCCGGCGACGGCGGAAAATCTGACGATGTCTCGCCGGGTTTTCGGCAATGCGCGTTCCTCGTCGCCGACAACGGCCCGGCGCCCGGGGGCGCGCTTAGCCGCCAACGTTGATGGTCGGCGACAACGGCGGTGTCGAGGGCGGAACCGCCATCATCGTCATGAACAGGGCCAGAAGTTGGAAATTCTTCTCCGATACGGTGTCGTCCTTGTCGATGTAATACCATTTCGACCCATCGAAATAAGAAGCATAGGCTCTACTCTTCGGGAGACGATCGTCGACGATGATCAGGACGTAACGCCTAAGTGTTCCCAGCCGGCCATTCATATTGATGAATTGCGGATCGAGCACGTCGCTGCCGCTCGCCTCGTAGACGTCGAGGCCGCTGGGGTAGGTCGGGCCCCCAGTCGCAAAGTTGCGAATCCATCGGTCGATCTGGCTGTTGAACATGTCTCGCTCGCTCGATGGTATGGGAGGCGTTTCACAGCCGCCTCTCCGCCTTCGTTCCTCCGAACAATTGACGGAGTCCAGTTCACTGGGGAGCAAAGTATAATAACTCGATGAATCGGCGTCGTCATTCCAGCGATCGCCCCTGATCTGGTTATATATTTGAGGAGTGACGAATTCTATCCTTGGGTTCTGCCTCTCGGTCGCGTTCTTCAGAATGCCCAGAGCGGAATAGGTTCGCATCACCGGCGCTTGATAGACGAGATTGCCCGCGCCGGGGCCGCCGTCCGGAAGCGGTGGCAGCGGCTGGACTCTGAGCTCGATGGCGTTGGGCAAGCAGTCGCGCGCCGCATTCAACTGCGCGTTCTGTTGATCCTCCGGGCCGGAGACGTGTTTGGCGATGTTCACGTCCCAGTCGCGGAGCGAATTCTTGTCCATCGACAAGCCGAGCTTGCGGCACTCGGCGGGGGGGCTGAATGGCGGCTGGCTGTCACCGTAGATTCTGAACATTCGCACCCAGAGCTGCAGGACGCGTTGCTTCTCGGCCAGATCGGCGGATCCCGCGCCTCGATGAAAGGGACGCAGGTAGATGACCAACGCGTCGTTCTTGGGGGGGCCCATCATCGATTGGGTGAGCGCGCCGGGGATCGCGGCAGGCCCCGGGCTCGGTCCGGCGGACAGGATGGCGCCGGCCGTCGCGGCTTTGCCGGCGGCCAACTCGAGCGCTTCTCGGTGATTGAGTTCGATGATCGTGTTGAGAGCGGGATAAAACTCCCGATAGTCGAGGGTAAGATAAGCGGAAGATAGATCAAGAAGAGCGCCTACGTCCCAATAGGAGTCGTACATTTCACCCAGGGCGTCGACGGTGACCGGCGTGACCAGTTGGGCGACTAGCGCCTGCCCGAGCAGAGGTTGGTACCGAATGGTGGGAGTCTCCGAATATTGAACGGAGCCGCTGGCGTTTCCCACCATGCCAGCTTCGGTGCCGCCCATTACGCCGGGCCGGGCCCCGACGTTCGTGGCGCCCCCCATCACCGAGGCGCCCACGGAGAGAACCGCATCCACCTCGGTCACATCCATGAACATTGGAGGCTCATAATTATAGGCGCGGACGATGTTCGACATCGTCTGCTCCATCGATGTGGAGTGCAGGACGCTATTGTAGCGGTCGCGGCCTATGCCGATGGCGTGCGGACCAACCGTCTGGCACCCACCGACCGCCGCGAGCGCGCCGGCCAAGAGCGCCGGGGCAAGAAGATTCCACCGCATTCACACCTCCCGCGGCCCGGGACGCCAGCGCCAGATTTCATGTCACCAGGAGAGATTGTTCGCCGCCGACTACCCGAGATACGAAGGAGTGTTTACGATAAATCCCATTGGCGCAACCATAGGCCGGGACTTCGTCGAGCCAGGAGGAAGCTATGAAGAGATACGTGTCGGGGCTGGTTCTGGCCAGCCTCGTGGGATCGGCATCGCTGCTGCTCGCGGCGCCGATTGCGCCGGCGAGAGCCCAAACCATGGCCGCTTCACCCGCCCAGGCCGACGCCCTGATCGAGGATATCAAGGCGCACAAACAGATGTGCGACAAGGTCGACGCCAGTCAGACCGCGCTCATTCAGCAATGCGCCAACGAACAGGCCGCGCTCGTCGCTCGGCAACAAAAGCTCGGGATCTCCGACGACACTGTGAACGGCAAGCTGAAAACGCGCGGCTGGCGCTGGCCATGAGATGAGGCGACCGTGATGGCGCGATCCCCTCGTCGCTCCTGAGAACCGTTGGCGTCGGCCGCCGTCGAGATTCAGGGGCGCCTGATCGGACTGGGCGAGGACCTCTGATGGCCAGGCGGATCCTGATCGCCCTGATCCTGCTCTTCTCGACCTTCGGCGCGGCGCGCGCCGACGATCAGGCTGCGCCGACGATCTTCCCCCAGCTTGGCCACTCGTTCTACGTCTCTTCGGTGGCGTTCTCGCCGGGCGGCAAGGTGCTGGCGTCGGGCGGTTACGACAAGCTCATCAAGTTATGGGACCCGGCCAGCGGCCGCGAACTGCGCACCCTGATGGGGCACGGCGGCGCGGTTTTGTCGGTCGCGTTTTCGCCGGATGGGAAGGTGCTGGCCTCCGCCAGCCAGGACAGGACGGTCAAGCTGTGGGACGTGCCGAGCGGCCGCGAGCTACGCACCCTGAGCGGCCACATGGGCCCGGTCGCATCGGTCGCCTTCTCGCCGAACGGCAGGATCCTCGCGTCCGGCGCTTCCGACCACACGATAAAGCTCTGGGACGTGGCCAGCGGCGGCGAACTGCGCACCCTGAGCGGGCACGCGGCCGAGGTCAGCTCGGTCGCCTTCTCGCCGGACGGCCAGGTGCTGGCCTCGGGTAGCTGGGACCACACCGTCAAGCTCTGGGACGCGGTCGGGGGCGGCGAACTGCGCACCCTGAGCGGGCATGCCGACAAGGTGCTCTCGGTCGCCTTTTCGCCTGACGGCAAGGTTCTCGCCTCGGGTGGCCAGGACAAGACGATAAGGCTGTGGGACCTGGGTGGCCACCAACTGGCCACCCTGGCCGGCCACACGAGCTCAGTAAATTCGGTCGCCTTCTCGCCGGACAGCAAGATCCTGGCCTCGGCCAGTGGCGACAATACCGTCAAGCTTTGGGATCTGACCGGCCGAAGCGAACTGCGCACCCTGGACCGGCGCACCGCGTCGGTTTCGTCGGTCGCCTTTTCGCCGGACGGCAAGGAGCTGGCCTCGGGCTGCTTCAACACCATCGTCAACCTCTGGGACGTGGCCAGCGGCGGACGTCTGCGCAGCCTCGAGGGATGGACGCATTCGGTCTACGCCCTCGCCTATTCGCCGAACGGCAAGGTGCTGGCCTCGGGCAGCGCCGATCACACCGTCAAGCTGTGGGACCTGGCCAACGGCAGCGGACTGGCTGTCCTGTCCGGGCATCGCGGTCCGATCCGGTCGGTCGCCTTTTCGCCGGATGGCCGGGTGCTGGCTTCCGCGAGCACGGATAACACCGTCAAGCTGTGGGATATGGCCAGCGGCCTCGACGTCGCCGCCGGACGCGAGCTTCGCACCCTCAGCGGCCACACGGCCATGGTCTATTCCATTGCCTTCTCACCCGACGGCAAAGTGCTGGCCTCGGCAAGCTGGGATCACACCGTCAAGCTCTGGGACGTCGCCACCGGCCGCGAGCTGCGCACTCTGAGCGGTCACACGAAGGAGGTTTTCTCGGTCGCATTCTCTCCGGATGGCAGGATCCTGGCCTCGGGGGGCATGGACGACACGATCAGGCTCTGGGACGCGGCGAGCGGGCGCGCGCTGCGCACCCTGACCGGGCCTAATCTTCCGGTCGACGCGCTCTCCTTCGCGCCGAACGGCAAGGTGCTCGCCTCAGGCGATGCGGCCGGCGCAATCAGGCTCTGGGACCCGGCCACTGGCGGCGCCCTGGGCGCCTTGATCGGCCATACGGCGCCTGTCGTTTCCGTCGCCTTTTCGCCGGATGGCAAGACGCTCGCTTCGGCAAGCTGGGACGACACGATCAGGCTCTGGGACGTGGCGAGCGGACGTGAAACGCGCACCCTGACGGGTGATACCGGTTGGGTCCAGTCCGTCGCCTTTTCGCCCGACGGAAGGTCGCTGGCCTCGGCGAGCGTAGACGGGACGACCAGGGAGTGGGACGCCTCGTCCGGCGCCGAGCGCGTAGCGCTTATCGCCTTCGACAACGGTTCGATCCTCGCGGTCACCCCGGAAGGGTACTTCGACGCCTCCTCGTCACAGGCGGAAGACTACCTGAACGTCCGCGTCGGCGGACGCGTCTTTCCCATCGGCGCCTATCGGGAGAAGTTCTATCGACCGCAATTGGTGAAGCGCAGCATTCTGGGCGGCTCGCTGGCGGAGTTCGGCGCCATCGGCGGCGAGAAGCCCCCTCCGGTGGTCGAGGTCGTCGACCCGCCCCAGTCCACCAGCGAGCCGAATTTCAAACTGACCCTGCGCCTCACCGATGGCGGCGGCGGGATCGGCCTTGTCCGGGTGTTCCTGAACGGCTCGGCGATCATTCAGGACAACGACGCCAGACCGAGCGACGCGGCGATGGTCGTGCGCAGCTACATCGTCCCGCTGCTTGGCGGTCCAAACGAACTGCGGGCCGTCGCCTTCAACGCCGATGGCAGCGTTCAGAGCAATGACGCCACGGCCTCGATCACCGCCAACCTGCCGCCTGCGCCGCATGGAACCCTCTACGCCGTGGTGGCTGGGATCCAGGACTTTCCCAATAGCCCCGGGCACAATCTCATCAATCCGGTCGCGGACGCGAAGCTCTTCGCCGAAACTCTGCGGAAAGGCTCCCAGCCGCTATTTGAGAAACTGGACATCAAACTGCTGACCACCGCCGCCGAGACCGATAAGGATCATCTCGTGCGAGCCCTGATGGCCGTTCAGTCCGAGGCCGGCGCGGGCGACGAGTTCGTCTTCTATGTGGCGAGCCACGGAATCGTGACCGACGGGGTGTATTACCTCATCACTTCCAACGTCAGCTCCGCCCAGCCCGAGCGCCTGAAGACCGATGCGATCAGCCGGCAGGAACTGGACGCCCTGCTCAGCAACATCAAGGCCACGAAGAAACTCGCGGTCATCGATACCTGCCACGCCGGGGCCTTGGGGGATGCGTTGCTGGCGACAAAGGGAATGGACGGCCAGACGGCGGCGAAGCTGCTCGGTAACGGGCTCAATCTGACGGTGCTCGCGGCCACCACGACCGACCAGGAAGCCATCGACAGCTACAAGGGCCATGGGCTCTTCACCTACGTCGTGGCCAACGGCCTCGCCGGCGAGGCGGCCGACGCCGACGACGGTATCGTCGACAACTTTCTCCTGGCTCACTACGTCGCCAAGAAGGTCGGACCCCTGGCCCAGAACCTCTACCAGCGGCAGCAGGTCCCGACCGTCATCGAGAATGGCCAGGTGTTCTCGATTACCAAGACCAAATAGGCCTCGCAGAACCGCGAGCCGCGTGATCCGAAGCCGCCTCGACGCCGGTCGCGCTTGAAGCGAGGCTGGGTTTTCCGTTCATGCTGGAGTCAGGTTCGGCGCCTCATTTGGCCACGGTCGGCGTTTTGGGGACCTCACCGGGTTGGGCTGCGGGAATGGAAAGGCTCATCGACACACTGATCGGAAGGCAACTGCGCCGACGGCGCAGGTTCCTGAAACTCACTCAGCGCGAGGTCGCGGCGGCCTGCGGCGTCCGTTTCCAACAGATCCAGAAGTACGAGTGCGGCATAAACAGAATATCGGCCGCGACGATCTGGCGCCTCTGCAGTGTGCTCCAGGCGCCGGTCAGCTATTTCTTCGATCCGGTGGATGCGCTGCCAAAGGCGCCCCTGGCCGCGAACCACCGTCGCACGAGCCCGGCATCCTCGCTCGACAAGACGGGCGCGCCGCGACGCACCCCCTCTTAGGCTAGCCGCGGCCGGCGCGCTGGCATGGTCGGGGTCCGAAGTCGAACCCGGGAGCACCCGGCTTGCGGTCGTTGCGGCGCGCGAAATCCCTCACTCTGCCTGGGGCCCCGCCACCTGAGGTCGCGCCACGAAATGGAGCGCGGCCGTCGAGGCCACGATCGCGGCCAGTATCACGCCCGCCATCGGGCGCGCCGTGCCGTCCTGTAGCGCCCCCGTCAAGCCGGCGGTCAGCGCTCCCGCGGCGAAGCCGACGCCGCCCAGGAGGGCGCTGATCGATCCGGCGCGGGCCGGGTCGATGTTCAGGGCGGTCGCCTGGGTGTTGGCGCCGACCATGCCGAAGGAGGAGATGACGACGAAGAGCGGGATGAGCACGCCCCACATTCCGCCCCAGCCGGTGAAGGCGCAGAGGGCAAGAACGGCGGCGGCGGCGATCGCCGCCGGCCGGGAGGCCATCAGTATGGTCTCCGGGCTGTGCCGATGGAGGAGGTGAGCGTTCACCTGGCTCGTGGCGATGAGACCAATGGCGTTGGCGCCGAACACCCAGCCGAAGTCGACGGCGGGCACATGATAGGTCTGGATGAGGAGCGCAGGCGAAGCGGTGATGTAGCCGAAGAGCGCGGCGCTGTTGAAGGCGCCCGCCAGGCCGTAGCCCATCAGCGAACGGTTTCGCACCAGAGCCAGATAGGCGCGCAGAGGGTGCTCGCCCTCCGCCTGCGCGCGGGTCGCCTGCGAGCGGGTTTCGACCAGGGCGAAGAACATCCACACCCCCACCACGGCCCCAAAGCCGGTCAGGACCCAGAAGGTCGCTCGCCATCCGCCAACGGTGAGTAGCGCCCCGCCCGCCACCGGCGCGAGAACCGGAGCGAGCCCCATGACTAGCATTAGCTGCGAGAGGATACGCGCCGAGGCTCGATGGTCGAAACGGTCGCGGACGACGGCCCTGGCGATCACCGGCCCGGCGCAGCCGCCCAGCGCCTGGAGGAATCGCGCCGCGACGAGGCTCGGCAGTGACGGGGCCAGCGCGCACCATGCCGAGGCCGCCACGTAGACAGCCACGCCGGCGAACAGCGGCCAGCGCCGGCCCCAACGGTCCGAGGCCGGTCCATAGAAGAACTGGCCGATCGAAAGTCCTATGAAGAACGACGCCAGGGTCGACTGCGCCGCGCCGGTGGTGGTGTGGAAGCCGGCGCCGATCGCCGGCAGGCTCGGCAGATACATGTCGATCGACATCGCCCCGAAGGCGGTAAGGGCGCCCAGCAGGATCACCATCGCCCACGGCGTCCGCGCTCGCCCGGATCGATCGGTCATGCCCCGCTATAGCGCGGTTCGCGACCGCAGACGGCCGACTGTTCAGGCCATCGGCGCCCCGCCGCCGATCAAGGGCGGTTCGCCGCGGCCGGCCGAGTGTTCGGCCTCAGGAGCCGTGCGCTGCGACGGGCAACGCGAAAGCGCGAAAGGCCGCGGGCAGGTGCAACGCCGCGCGTGTGGCCTCGCGAACATTCTGGAAGGTGTCCGCGTCCCCCTCGGTGGTGGCCCAGTCGTACTTGCCGCCGCTGCGCGCGAGGTATTCGAGACCGATCGGCGTGGTTCTGGCCACGATAGCTGCAGATGACATCCTGATCTCTCCAGGGCTCCGGTTCGGCGCATCCCATTCTTGGACGCGCCTGCGTTCCCCGTTTCAATTCGCGTGCCGCGCGAACTGGGGGCGCCCAAATGCCGCAGCGATACCTGCGATACGTCCCGGTCATGCCAGATCTTCGCCAACTGTGGGGCTAAGCTGGTCATCGGGCAGACTGCGACCGTCACGCCGCCGGCGCCGATGAGAAGAGGGCTCCTTGGGATGTTCCAGGTCCGGCGCCGCAGGCGCCGGCTAGAAGGCGGAGCGGCCGGCGACGCGGATGTCGTAGCGCCCCTGGCCGGGGCGATAGTCGAAATCCCCCTCCAGGGCGATGTAGGAATAGGGCGTGCCGGCTTTGATTGAAAAGCCGATCGTGGCCCATCCGCCGGTCTCCTGGTCGGCGGCAAGGATGAACGGCGCGCCCCCGGCGAAGGAGGCGTCGGTGTCGCCCACCTGGCCGGCGAAGACCTCGCGGTAGCCGAAGCGGAACTCGGGCCTGAGCCAGGCGGTGGTTCCGTATTGCGCGCCAAGCACCAGGATCGCTTGGGCGCTGGCCTGGGAGCTGGCGCGCGAGGCGATATTGAGGTCGAAGCCCGGGCCGCCACCGGTCTCGTCGTGGCCGCTTTCGGTGAGGGCGAGATAGTCGGCCGAGAGCTCGGGCCGGACGTAGTAGCGGCCGACCACCTTCTGTTCATAGGCGACGCCGACGTGACCGTCGAAGAATGCGCCGCCCCAGTGCGAGGCGGCGCTGTCCTCCACTTCGGTGGAGACGAACCGCCGAAGTTCGGCGAACCATCCATAGCCGCCGGCCCCGCGGACATCGAAGGTGAAGGGGCCATGGCCGTACCGGTAATAGGCGCCGAGTTCGGCAAAGGAGGCGACGACCTGATCTTCCACCGGCGCCCCAGAGTCCTGCTCCTGGGCGTTGAAGTAGGAGGCGGTGACCCCGACCGCGCCGCCGAAGACGTCCGGAATCTCCCAACCGCCGATCAGGCCCAGCATCTTGGCTCCCGAACCGACGGTGTTCTCCCCGTCGCGATCGATCCGCTGGTTGACCTCCTGCAGCCACAGGCTGGATTGGTCGGCCGCCAGGGCGCCGGCGTCCGGCCTGGCGGCGGTGAGGCTCGAAACGGCTTCGGCGGCGGCGTCGAGGGCCTCGAAAATCCCCTGCCCCTGATTGGGGAGGAGCTGGTCGTAGACGCTCTTCAGCCCGGCCTGGGTGGTCTGGGCGAGGATTGTCTGCTCGATCGCCGGGTTGGCCGGTACGGCCGCGAGAATGGCGTCGAGGGCGCTGGCCTCGGCCTTGTCGAAGCCGAGCTGCGCGGCCGTTCGCTGGACGACGGTCACCAGAATCTCGCCCTTGGACGGAGAATAGCTGGGGGTGGCGACGTAAAGGTAGGGCGCGTTGTTGGCGGCCGCGCCAGAGCCGGTCAGGGTCCCGGCGGTCAGGGTTCCGCCGCCAGTGGTCTGGAGGATTGTGTAGACCTCGGAGGGGGCCGACTGCAGGCTGAGGAAGGTCATTCCAACCTGGGCGCCATTGGCGAACGAAGAGGCGCCGGTAGCCTTGAAGTCGGTGTTGGTGTTGTTCACCGGATCGGCGGCGACCAGAAGCACGCCATTGGCGCCGACGTTGATCGAGCCCGCCTTGACCGCCAGAGCATTGGTGTCGATGAGCGCGCCCCCCAGGAGATTGAGGTTGATCACGCCGGTGTTGGCCGCGCCGAGTTGGACGGCGCCGGAAACCGAGGTTCCGGCGGGGCCGTTGACCGTGAGGGTGTTTACGCCCGAGCCCATGTCGATGACGTTGCTAGTGATGGTTCCGGCCGTGACCGAGAGGGTCGAGCCGCCGGAGCCGAAGTAGATGTCGCCGGTGATGGTCGGATCGGCGGTCGCCACCACCCGCCAGACGGTTGGATTGGACGCCGGATTGGTGTTCGGGGTGATCGCGCCCGAAGCCTCGTAGATGCTGGTGATCGTCTGAAGGGTGTTGTTATTGTTGTCGGTTACGACGTTGGGCTCGCTGACCAGGGCGCCGGCGGCGTAGGACGAGCCCGCATTCCAGGGCGCGGCCTTGCCGACCAGGGGCGAGAGGGACTGCGTGACGGTCTGAGGCGCGGTTCCCAGACTGATGTCGATGGCGGTGACCGGCGCCGGCCCGACCGCCGGCATCGGAGCGGCGACGACGGTCTGATTGAGCAGGGCGCTGATATTGCCGGTGTTGCTGACGCTGGTCACCGATCCGGACTTGTCGATGATCGCACCGACTGCGCCCCCGACCCCCGAGGTGCCGGTCAGGCTGGCGGAGATGGTGTTGGTGTTGACGATGCTGTCGACGGTCGCGCCTGGATCTATGACCAGGGCGTCCACCGTCACCGGGGCGGGCGCGCCGGTCGCGCCGGGAAGGACGTTGCTCACCTGGGTGGAGGAGGCTGAGATCGTGCCGGCGTTGTTGACCATGGGGACGGTCGCCAGCGAGCCGATGTGGATTGCGGTGGCGTCGGCCTGGTAGGATACGGCGAGGATGGAGCCGCTGTTGAACATGCCCCCGGCGATGGTGACCGATCCACCCAGGCCGCCGATCTGTAATCCGGTCGCCGGAACGACGCCGGGCAGATTGGGGGTCGTGGAGGGATCGAAGACACCGTTGCCGGTGACCGTGCCCTGGATGATGAGGCCGTAAAGGCCGCCCTGGCCGGCCGGCTGGGGCGAATTCTCGCCGGTGACGTAGAGGCCGACGTTCATCGCCCCGCTGGTTCCACCAAGGACCATGGCCGGCGCGGCGCCGAACGAGCTGACCGATCCCGTTCCCTGCAGGGTGTCGGGGACGCCGTCGCCGTCGTTGTCGATGTTGACCGTGGTGGTGTCGATCGGGAAGGGCGGAGCACTGACGATGATGCCCTTGCCCACGTTGGCGTCGATGGTGACCGCCGAGCCTCCCTGCTCCATCTGCTGGGCGAGGTAGAGCTTGGAGATGGCCGAGTTGGTCTGGCGGGTCGTGGTGCGGTAGCCGGTGGCCGTGATCGCCCCGGAGATATCCACCTCTCCGCCGACCGGCCCGTCGACCACCACGCCCTGGGCCCCGATGCCCGTCGCCGAGACGGAGGTGATCTTCAGATCGCCGCCGATACCGCCGGTAGGCGCGACGTAGATCCCGATCGTGTTGTCGCCGGTCATGACGATCGTGCCGCTGGCGATGGTCGAAACGGTTCCGGCGGTGGCCGAGGGCGTCACGGTCGTCATCAACAGCGAGCCGGTGATGGGGGCCAGAATATCGATCGCCTCGGAGGTGTTGCCTTGGATGGTGCTGCTTCCGGTCGTGGTTATGCTGCCGTTGAACGGCGTGGTTCCGGTAACCTGGATGCCGATCCGGTTGTCGCCCTGGGCGAAGGCGCCGTAGAGCAGGCCATCGCTGGTGTCGGTCGGGGCCGTGTAGCTCTCGTTGAGATTGATCGCGCCGGTGTTGACGAGCTGGCCGGTGAAGCCTCCTTGCAGGCCGACGCCAATGGCGTTGTCGACGTTGCTGAAGCCGACTGAGCCCTGGACGGTGACCGAATTGTTGCTGTTTATAGTCACGGCGGTCCCCGAGGCGGTGGGAATCACCGAACCGGTGATGACGATGTCGTCTGGAGCGCCGTTGTTCGCCGTCGCCGTTGCGACCGGCGTGGTGCTCGAGTTGCTTATCGTCACCTGAGCCCCGGCGCTCCCCGCCGCGAGGCCCAGAAGGGGCGCTACGGCGGCCGCGGCCGCGAGGAACTTACGCTGCATGAAGGAGAATCTCTCTCGCGGCTTGGGGACGAGGATCGAGCCTGTCTAATAAGACCGCAATTGGGCGCCTTTCAAGGCAAGCCCCTCGGAGTGGGCGATTGTCGCCCGCGGGCCACAGGGCCGAACCTCTCCGCCGCCGCCCAACGCCATCGTGCTAGGCTGACGGCTTGGCAGAAGGCGATCGCGAGGAGCGGGATGGAGCAGGTGGCGAGGCGGTGGGGGGCCAGCCCCAGATGAACATTCTCCTGGTCGGCGGGGGAGGGCGGGAACACGCCCTGGCCTGGAAGATCGTCGCCTCGCCGCTGGTGAGGCGCCTTGTCTGCGCGCCCGGAAACCCGGGCATCGCAGGGCTCTGCGATGTGCGGCCGGTGGCCGTGACCAATATCGATGGACTGGAGGCGTTGGCCACCGAGATGGCGGCCGATCTGGTGGTCGTAGGCCCCGAAGCGGCTCTGGAGGCAGGCTTGGCCGACAGGATGGCCGAGTGCGGCGTCCCATGCTTTGGTCCGTCGGCCAGGGCGGCGCGGATCGAGACGTCGAAGGCATTCATGAAGGGCTTCGCCAGCCGTCACGGCATTCCGACCGCCCCCTGCGGCGTTTTCGAGGAGGTCGGCGCCGCCAAGGCCTTCCTTCGCTCCATGGCCGCCCCCTATGTGATCAAGGCCGACGGCCTGGCCGCCGGTAAGGGCGTCGTCATCGCCGACGGGCTCGCCCAGTCCGACCTGGCGATCGAGGCGTTCCTTGGCCGGTCGGGGGCCAAGGTCGTGATCGAGGGGTTCATGACCGGCGGGGAGGTGTCTTCGTTCGCGCTCAGCGACGGCGCGAACATCATGGCCTTCGGGGCCGCTCAGGATCACAAGCGCGCGCTCGACGGCGACCTGGGGCCGAATACCGGCGGCATGGGCGCTTTTTCCCCAGCCATGGCGTCCACCCGGCCGCTGGTCGAGGAGGCGGGGCGGAGCATCGTGACGCCAACGCTCCGCGGACTGGCCGCGGAAGGGGCGCCCTATCGCGGCGTGATCTTCGCGGGCCTGATGCTCACCGGCGAAGGTCCGAAGCTGGTGGAGTTCAACGCCCGGTTCGGCGATCCCGAGTGCCAACCGCTGATGTTGCGCCTGGAGAGCGACATCGTTCCCTATCTCGCCGGCGCGGCGCGCGGCGACCTGGCGCGCGTAGCTGCGCCGAGGTGGCGCGACGAGTGGGCGATCTGCGTCGTCCTCGCCGCCAAAGGCTATCCGGAGGCGCCGCAGTCGGGCTCGGTGATCAGTGGCGCGGAGGCCGACTTCGGCGATGACGTCGTGATCTTCCACGCCGGCACGGCGCGCCGCGACGACGGGGCCCTGATCGCGGCCGGCGGCCGGGTGCTCAATGTCTGCGCACGGGGGCCGAACCTGAAGGTCGCGCGAGACCGGGCCTACGAGGCCATCGGAAACATCGATTGGCCGGGTGGTTTCCATCGCAGCGACATCGGCGCGCGCGCGGCGGACGAGCGCGGCCTGCTTGGCGCCGACGGCTCGGGGTCGCTAGAGTGAGGCCGCACAGAAGTCGGCGAGGAGCGCCATGGCCGATCAGGAAGCCTCCGACGAGCGGACCAGGGAGGCGCTGAACACCGGCACCAAGCCGGTCGCCGAAACGCACAGGTTCGACGAGGGGGCGCTGGCGGCCTGGATGGCGGCCAACGTGGAAGGCTACGCTGGTCCGCTCGAGGTTCGCCAGTTCAAGGGCGGCCAGTCCAATCCGACCTACCAGCTCATCACGCCTTCCAAGTCCTACGTCATGCGGCGAAAGCCTCCGGGCAAGCTGCTGCCGTCCGCCCATGCGGTTGACCGCGAGTTTCGGGTGATCTCGGCCCTGCACCCGACAGGATTCCCAGTTCCGCGCCCCTATGGCCTCTGCGTCGACGACGGGGTCGTCGGAACCATCTTCTACGTCATGGACATGGTTGAGGGACGGGTCTTGTGGGACCAGTCCCTGCCGGCGTACGCGCCCGCCGAACGCCACGCGATCCACATGGCGGCGCTGAAGACTCTCGCCGATCTCCACAACACCGATTACCTCGCCGTCGGACTCGAGGGCTTCGGCAGGCCCGGCAACTACATGGGCCGCCAGATCGAACGCTGGACGAAGCAGTACAAGGCTTCCGAGACCCAGCGGATAGAGAAGATCGAACGGCTGATCGAGTGGCTGCCGCAAACCGTGCCGGTGGACGACCAGACGACTATCGTTCACGCCGACTACCGGCTGGACAACATGGTGATGCACCCTACGGAACCGCGGGTCGCCGCGGTCCTGGACTGGGAGCTTTCGACCCTGGGCAACCCCCTTGCCGATTTCACCTACGTGCTCATGCAGTGGGTGAACGGATCGATCGCCGCCATTCCCGATCTCGAGGCCCACGGCATACCGACGATGGAGGAATATGTCGCCGAATACTGCCGGCTCACCGGCCGCGACGGACTGCCCGACCTGAACTGGTTCTTCGCCTACAACGCCTTCCGCCTGGCCGGCATCATCCAGGGCATCGTCGGGAGGGTCCGGGACGGCACGGCCAACAGCCCGCAGGCCGCCGCCATGGCCTCGCGCGTGCCGCTGCTTGGCGACGCGGCCTGGAGGTTCGCGGTCAGAGCCGGGGCTTGACCGTCCCGATCAGGCCGGCAAGCAGCTCGGCGAGCGCCTGCTGATCCTCGAAGACCGCCCGCACCGGCCACGCGGTGACCTGGGGCCGCCAGCTCGCCGGCAAGCGGACCCAGTCCTTCTCGCTGGTGACGAGCCCCGCCCCGAGCTTCCTGGCGCGCGCGGCGAGGCGCTCGAGATCGGATTTTGATACCGGCCCGTGGTCGGGAAAGGCGGTGAAGTCGACCAGGCGGTAGCCGGCGGCCTCGAGCGCCCGTCGCATTTTCCACGGCTTGGCGATGCCGGCAAAGCCGATCTGCGGGCTTGGCGGCGGCGAGACGAGGGGCCGTAGTCGCGCCGAGAGCACCTTCTTTCCAAGGAACAGGGCGCGGAGCCCGGGATCGACCTCCGGCAAGTCGGCCGGGAGCAGGATGACGACTGCGTCGGCTCGCGCCAGGCCGGCCGACAACGACTCACGCAGCGGTCCGGCGGGGAAGATCGCGCCGCTTCCGAAGGGCCACTCCCCATCGCGCGTTTCGCCGTCGACCACCACCAGCGACAGCGTCTTCTTCACAGCTGGGTTCTGATGGCCGTCGTCCATGACGATCACCTGCGCGCCGGCCCCGGCCGCCGTCCTTGCGCCCGCGGCGCGATCCCTGGCGATCCATGCCGGACCGTCGCCCGCCAGGATCAAGGCTTCGTCGCCAACCTCGCTTGCCGAATGCAGACCCGGGTCGACAAGAACCGGGCCGGCGAGGCGCCCGCCGTGCCCTCGGGCGAGAAAATGGACCTCTTGGCCGGCTTCCCGCAGGTGGCGGGCGATTTCGCGGGCCACCGGCGTCTTCCCCGAACCGCCCATGGTGAGATTGCCCACACAGACGACCGGAACGCCCGGATCGACCGGGTGGCCGCGGGCGATCCTGCGCGCCGTGGCCGCCGCCCAGGCAAGGGAGAGGGGCCCCAGCAGCAGGCGAACGGGGAGTCTCGCCCGAGCGTCGCGGATATACCACCAGCGCGGCGTCGAGATCCTCACCGTCGCAGGAGCTCCAGGACCCGGTCGATCCCGGCCTGCGCCTCGCGGTCCCTTTCGCGCGCGAAGGCCTGCGCCCGTGCGGCCATCTCTGCATAGGATGAAGGATCGTTCAGCGCCTCGGCGAAAACCGCGGTCAACTGATCAGGCGTGACGCACTTCGTGCCGCCGAGATTTTGCAGCTCGCGGTAGACGGGCCAGTTTTCGAGGCCGGGTCCCGAGACGAACGGGCAACCCAGGCGCGCAGCCTCCAGAGGGTTGTGGCCGCCGCCCGTGGAGATGAGGCTGCCGCCAATGAAAGCCAGGGCGCCAAGCCGGTAGAAGAGCCCGAGCTCCCCAATGGTGTCGGCGACATAGACCTCCAGATCGGCAAGAGCGGTGGCTGCGGTGCGCAGGCTCGGCCGCAACCCGGCCCGCTGCGCCAGCCGCATTATCTCCGCGCCTCGCCTGGGATGCCTCGGAGCTATGATGAGCAGGGCCGAGTTCGGCGGCCGGCCTCGGATGGCGGCGCGCCAGGCCTCGAGGACCATCGCTTCTTCGCCGGGATGGGTGCTGGCGGCCAGCACGACGGCACGATCTCCGATCTCGGCGCGAAGCCGCTTCAGCGCATCCTCGTCGGCGGGCAGGGGCTCGCCGGCCGATTTCATGTCGGCGACCGCAGCGACCTCGCCACCGAGTTTGGCGAAGCGCTGGGCCTGCTCCTCGTCGCGGGCGACGATGAGATCGAAGGCGCCCACGAGTGTCCTTGCCGTCTGCGGCGCCCAGAGCCAACGCCGAAAACTCGCCCGCGACATCCGCGCCGAGACCAGGGCCAGGGCCGCTCCCCGGTTCTTGGCCCCCACCAGCAGATTGGGCCAGAGTTCGCTCTCGGTGAAAATCACGAGTTCAGGGCGCCAGTGGTCGAGAAACCTCGCGGCAGCGGCGGGCGTATCCATCGGCGCGTATTGATGAATGATACCGGACGGCAGCCTGCTGGCGAGCAAATTGGCGGAAGTCCGCGTGCCGCTGGTCACCAGGAGCGCCTGTTCAGGCGCCGCCTGGGCGATCGCCTCGATGAGCGGCAGAAGAGAGAGCGTTTCGCCGACGCTCGCGCCGTGCAGCCAGACCAGTCTTCCGACAGGCCGACCACGGCTCGCTCTTCCTAGCCGCTCACCGCGCCTCTCCTTGTCCTCCCTGCCGGACAAGGCGCGAAGCGCGAGCAGCGCCGGCGCCAGAGGCGAGACCATCCGGGTGGCCAGCCTGTAGAGGCTCAGCCCAAGAGCCAGATTCCCGCGCGGTGGTCCGCCGTCCCGGCCATCGTCTTCTGTCTCGGCGCGGATCTGCGCCTGGGTCATCCGCCCCTGCCAGTCGGCGCGTAGCCGTTCCAAGCCGGCGGCGTCGCCGGAGCTTGGCGCGGCCAAGGGTCCGTCGACGACCAGTCGCCCCCTGGCGAAAGGCAGCGGCAATTCGCCGCCGTCCCAACTACGGAGAGGAATCGATGGCCGGGCCGCCAGTCCAACCAGAAAAACCGGTACACCTGCCGCCGCCGCCAATCGGACCGCGCCGGGAGAAAGGGTGCCACAGGGGCCTCTGGGCCCGTCCGGTGTCAGCAGCAGCGCTCCGCCGCCGCGCAGGAACGCCACCGCCTGGCGGAAGGCCGCCCCGCCGCCCTTGGCGGCCACCAAGGGCCCCTTCCCGGTCGAGCCTCTGATCACCGGAACGCCCAGGCGTTCGGCCGCCATGCTGATGAAGTCGCCGTCGCGAGAAAGCGAGATCATCACCCGGCGAGCCTTGTCTCCAAGCAGGTCGGCGCAGACCGCGGCCATGCTGATCCGGCCATGCCAGAAGAGCGCGACAGCGCCGGAGGTCGACGACACGGCCGCGTCCACCGTTTCGCGGTTCTCCACTTCCCAGCGCATGGTCGCGATGAGAATCCTGACATAGGCGACGACCACGCTCGCCAGCAGCCATTGCACGGCCGCCAGCCGAAGAAGCCGCTTCACTCGGCCGCCACCGGGGCGTGATCGAGGTCCTGGGCGTTGGCAAGCCTGGCGTAGAGGCCCCCCTTAGCCACCAGGCGGCGGTGCACGCCGCTCTCGGCGATCCGGCCCTCGTCGAGAACGTAGATCCGATGAGCGCCACGCACCGTCGCCAGGCGATGGGCGATCATGATGGTGACGCGCCCGGCCATGAGGCGATCCAGCGCGACGCGCACCAGAGCCTCGTTCTCGCTGTCGAGGGCGCTCGTCGCCTCGTCAAGCAGCAGGATGGGCGCATTCTTGAGGAAGGCCCGGGCGATGGCGATCCTCTGCCGCTGTCCGCCGGAGAGGCGGGTTCCGCCTTCTCCGACCACCGTCTGGTAACCGAGAGGAAGCTGAACGATGAAATCGTGCGCGGCTGCGGCCCTGGCCGCCGCTTCGATCTCCGCCTGAGTTGCGCTCTGCCGACTGTAGGCGATGTTGGCGCTGACGGTGTCGTCGAACAGGAACGGCTCCTGGGTCACGAGAGCGATTTTTCCCCTCAGGGAGTCGATGGTGATCTCGCGCGTGTCGCGCCCGTCTATGGTCAGCCTTCCGCCTGTCACGTCGTAGAACCGGGGAATGAGATTCAGCACCGTGCTCTTGCCCGCGCCGGAAGGTCCCACCAGGGCCACGATTTCCCCCCGCCGGGCCTCGAGTGACACCCGATCGAGCACGGACTGCTGGGAGTCATAAGCGAAGGAGACCTCTTCGAGGCGCACCGTCATCTCGCCGTCAGGCAACGCTATCGCGTCCGGCCCGTCGACGACTTCGGGCGCCACATCCAGACTGGCGAAAAGTCGCGCGCCGGCGACCGCGCCTTGGCCGAGAAGGCTCGAAAGATTGGCGAGCTGCCGCAGGGTTTGGCCGGACGTGAGCAAGGCGGCGAAGAAGGCGACAAAAGCGCCCGTGTCGGGGTGGGTGTGCAATGCTCGCCATCCCTCGTAGGCGAGCACTGCGGCCACCACGCAGGTCATCAAGGTCTCGGTTACAGGGGCGGCCAGGCCTCGGGCGTTGTCGCCGCTGAGGATGTGACTCTGACGCCGGGCGATGACATCGGCGACGCGTTGCTCCTCGTAGTCCTCGCGGTTCTCCATCTTGATCACCCGCACTCCATCGAGGCTCTCCATGAGCGCTGCGGCGAGTGCGGAGGTAGCGGCCATGGCCCCAGTGGCGGCGCCTCTGGTCAGGCGAGAGAATCGACGAAACACCAGAAGCACGAGGGGCGCGCCGAGCAGAACGAAGGCGCCCAACTTCCAGTCGGTAATGGCCATCACGTAGCCGGCCGCGACCAGGGTGAGGGACTGTTGGATGAAATTCACCAGGCCGCTAGTCGCAGCTTCCCGGATGAGACCGGCGTCATAGAGGACTGACGATACGAAGCTTCCGGTATGGGAAGCTTGCAGGCGAGCCAGGTCCGCCCGAACCAGCTTGCGAAAGAGATCGAGCTGAATGTCGCCGACGATCCCATTGCCGATGCGATTGACGAGAAGCGTCTGCAGGGCCTGAGCCAGGCCTCGTCCCAGGGCCAGGGCGACGATGAGAAAAGGTATTCTGCCGAATGCATCGGCGCTCGGATGCACGACGAGGTCGTTCACCGCCGGCTGGAGGACCTTGAGCAGCAAGCCCGAGAACACGGCGAAAGCGACGGCGCAGAGGATTGAACAGGTCAGGCCCCTCCACCGCGGCCGAAGATAGGTCGCAGCGATGCGAGCGAACATGACGCTGGCCGGTCGGGCAAGGAGGGCGGAGAGGCGTGTCATTGACCGTCGAGCGGTCCGCCGCTTGATGCGGCCTGTCAAGCCGCGCTCGAGACCAGGCGGCGCGCGGGGTTTGCGCTCAGGTTTTCAAGAACCCGCCATACTTGGCTGCGAAGCGCGAGACTCGGCCGCCGCGATCAACCAAGTGCTGGTTGCCGCCCGTCCATGCCGGGTGGGTCTTCGGATCGATGTCGAGCTGGAGAGTCGCGCCTTCCTTGCCGTAAGTAGAACGGGTCTGATAGGTCGTCCCGTCGGTCATGGTGACCGTGATGAAGTGATAGCTGGGGTGCGTGTCTTGCTTCATGGGATGCTCGCATCGACTTGACCGCCGGCAGGAGCGGAGATCTGCCCTCGAGGCGTTGCCGAACGCGCGCCTATACATGAGCGTAGGCGGCGAAGGCAAGGCTCGCCAATGAACGGCGCGGGCCTCGCCGATGGCGGAGGGCGGCGGACGGTCTCGACCGCGGCCGGCGCGCCGACGGCCGAAATGACCCAGCGGTCGCGCGGGCGAGACCTAAGACCCCTAGCGTTGCTCTGGCCGCTGCTCAGGGCGCACTGGACCGACGCGGCTCTGGCCGGGCTATTTCTGGTAGGCTCGACCGCTGCCTCGTTGAGCTTCACTTTCGCAGCCCGTGCGGTCGCTGACCGTGGCCTGGCTTCGCATTCGGCCGCCGCGATCGACCGGTATTTCCTGGTCATCGCCGCGGTCGTGATCGTCTTGGCGCTGTCGACAGCCGGCCGGTTCTTTTTTGCCAGCAAGCTCGGCGAGCGTGTCACCGCTGATCTGCGCACCGTTGTCTACGCGAAGGTCATGCGGCTCGATCAGGCCTATTTCCTCGAGGTCAGGACCGGTGAGGTTCTCTCGCGCCTGACGACGGATCTCGCCATCGTCGAGACCATGCTCGGGACATCCGTCTCGGTGGCGCTTCGCAACCTGTTGATGGGTCTGGGCGCTCTCACCGTGCTCGTTGTCGTGAACCCAGGATTGACCAGCCTGGTGGCGGCCTTGGCCGCGTTCACGCTGGCCCCCCTCATCGTCGGAGGGCGCCGCGTCCGTCGCCTTTCCGCTCAGGCCCAGCAGCGCTTCGCCCTGGCCGTCGCCTATGCCGGCGAGACGCTGGACGGACTAGACACGGTTCAAGCCTTCGGGCGCGAAGCGGCCGTTACACTCAGGTTCAAAGATGCTGTCGAGGCCGCCTTCGAGGGTTCGATGGCGCGCGTCCGCGCTCGCGCCGTGCTCACAGCCCTCGTCATGCTTCTTATCGCAGGCGCCGTCGGAGTCGTGCTCTGGCGCGCTTCGTTGGCCGCCTACGTGCGCCATACCATGACGCCGGGGGCACTGCTTCAGTTCGTCCTGCTCTCGGTGCTGGGGGCGGGGGCCGTCGGCTCGTTGGGGGAGACTTGGGGCGATGTCCAGAAGACCTCCGGCGCCATGGATCGCATCGGCGAACTGCTGACGGCGCGGCCGGGCGTGAGCGCTCCCGCGGAGCCCACGCCGCTCCCGACGCCGCCTCGAGGCGAGATCATCCTCGAGAACGTCGTATTTGCTTATCCCGGGCGGCCAGACCTGCCGGCTCTCGATGGTTTCGACCTCACGGTGAAACCTGGCGAACGCGTCGCCTTGGTGGGGCCCTCGGGGGCCGGGAAGAGCACGGTCTTCCGCCTGCTGCTGCGTTTCTATGATCCTCAGGGCGGCACGGTGCGCATTGACGGAGTCGATCTTCGGACCGCCGATCCGCGCGAGGTTCGGACGCGACTGGCTCTCGTCGCCCAGGACGCGCCGCTGTTTTCGGGCTCCGCGCTGGACAATCTGCAATTCGGCGCGGAACAGGCGACGAGGGAGGAACTCCTCGCGGCCGCCAGATCGGCGCAGGCCGCCGACTTCGTCGCCGCCCTGCCGCAGGGCTTCGACACACCCTTGGGCGAGCGTGGCAAGACGCTGTCCGGGGGTGAGCGGCAACGACTGGCCATAGGGCGGGCGTTGGTGAGGGGCGCCTCGATCCTGCTCCTCGATGAAGCAACTAGCGCCCTCGACGCCGAGAACGAGCAGCTGGTTCAGCGCGCACTCGCCGAGGCCCTCAGCGGGCGCACGAGCATCATCATCGCTCATCGGTTGGCCACGGTCCTGAAGGCGAATCGAATCGTCGTGATGGATCGGGGCAGAGTGGTTGATTCAGGCACACACGCTGAGCTCCTGGCGCGGGAAGGTCTCTACGCTCGTCTCGCGGACCTTCAATTCGGAAGCCTTCCGGGCTAAGTCTGGGGGTGCGCTCCAGTCCGGCGATGGAGCTGATTTGAAGCATCGTTGCGCGCCTTGACCGCTTCGGCGGTGGCCCTGCAAACGACTCCGTCGCATCCGGCGAGGAAGAGGGTCCGCAGCAGACCTCGCTGGTTGGCAGCGTCGCCGGCGAGAAGTCTCACCCGAGGGTAGACGGCAAGTCCGGCGCCATGGGCGTCGTCAGCGAGCGACCCTGCCTTAGCGGCAGCGGCATCCCGCGACGCGGTGGGGGTCCAGTCGTCATCGGACGAGATCGCGTTTGCGTACGAGCGAATCTCTGCGAGCCTCCGCAGGTGAGTGTCGTCTACGTTTTGCTCGGCTGGGTGGTCCGAGGGAGGGGTGTCCTTATCGAGCCGCTGCACGAGTCGAGCCTTGGTCAGACTGGCGAGCGCCTTCAGCGCCCCTGGTTCCGATGCGCCCACGAACATCGCCGCCGCCGGTGAGTTGTATCCGTTGAATCGGACCGCCTCGGCGACCCGAGGCTCGAGCGGCAGATCGATGCCGCCGAAGTAGGCCGGGTGGCGCAGACCGGCCCAGACACCAATGACACGCGCGGTCCGCACGCTTCCGGCGCGGGCGATATCTATTACCTCCTGGAAAGTCAGGATGTCGGCGAGGCCCTGCGTCGGGCGGTTCTTCGAGCCCACGACTTCCCCCAGGCAGCGGAGAGACTTCAACTCCGCGAGAGTGAAGTCCTCGGTAAACCAGCCGGCGACCGACGCGCCGTCGACGATCTTGGTGGTCCGCCTTGCTGCGAACTCCGGGTGGTCAGCGACGTCGGTCGATTCGCTCAGTTCGTTGGCGGGGCGGGCGATCAACGCTCCGTCTGAGGTTGCAACCAGTTCGACGCCGAGGAAGTCCGCGCCTTGGGCGATGGCGAGTTCGAAGGCGGCGCGACTTGCAGCGGGCGCGCCGACCGAACCTTGGTCGGCGATGACGAGGGGACTCTTTGTCTGGGCGCGCAGGTTGCCGGGCGCCAGGCCCGCAGCCGCCAGGGTCAACGCTAGGGTACGGCGTGTCAGCGCCATTCGAGGAGATTAAGAGATTTTCTCGGTCCAAAGAATGCGGACTGCGCTGTCGGTGTTCGCATCTTCGGGGACTATTGCGCCGCGCGCAGCCTCTCGAGCAATCGCGGGTGGATCTCCGGACTGGCGGCGCACACCGAGCCGTTCGCCAGGGGATCCACACCGCCGTCAGCGTCGGTAATCAAACCGCCAGCCTCCGCGACCATCAGCAGGCCGGCGGCCATGTCCCAGGCGCCTAGATCGCGCTCCCAGAAGCCGTCGAATCGCCCCGCCGCCACCCAAGCGAGATCGAGAGCCGCGGCGCCAAACCGGCGCACGCCGGAGACTCTCTGGCTGATCTGGTGGAGCTCCTTGAGAAAGCGGCCATGCTGGCCATGGCCCATGAACGGTATCCCGGTGGCGATCACCGCCTCATCGAGGCTTTTCCGCGCTGCCACACGCAGACGGCGGTCGCCCATGAAGGCGCCCCGCCCGCGCTCGGTCCAAAAGAGGTCGGCGTTGGCCGGGTTGTAGGTGACGCCGGCGACGATCTGGCCATCGCGCTGAAGCGCGATGTTGATGGCGAAATGCGGCATGGCGTGTAAGAAATTGGTCGTTCCATCAAGGGGATCGACAATCCAGGTGTGGGTTTTGTCGGTTCCTCCCACCAATCCTCGTTCCTCTCCGAGGAATCCGTAACCGGGCCGCGCGCGCTCCAACTCCTGAAAGATTGTCTCTTCCGCCTGGAGGTCGGCCGCCGACACGTAGTCTGCGACGCCTTTTCGGGAAACCTGCAATTCCGTGACCTCGCCGAAGTCTCGGGCCAAGGCCCTCCCGGCCTTGCGGGCGGCGCCGATCATCACTTTGACGAGCGCGCTTGGAGTGGACACCTGCGCTAGTCAGCCCGGCGCAGGTACTCGCCCGTTTCGGTCGAGACTAGAATGCGTTCGCCTTCGCCCATGTACGGCGGGATCATTATCCTCATGCCGTTGGACGCGGTCGCCGGTTTGTACGACGAGGAAGCGGTCTGACCCTTCACGGTGGGTTCGGTTTCGATCACCTGGAGCACCACGCTCTCGGGAAGCTCGATCCCGATGGCCCGCTCGTCGTGAAATTCGACGCTGACCACCATTCCGTCGCTCAGAAAACGAACCTGGTCCTCACCGACGAAATCCTTGGCAAGTTCGATCTGATCGTAAGTTGCCTGGTTCATGAAGACGAGCGCGTCACCCTGCTCGTAGAGATACTGGAATGCTTTCTGTTCCAGAGTCACTCGC
>Ga0302324_100003011_pt1 | contig 38126 bp, 32 predicted proteins | sample Palsa_T0_1_FD_201949 | JGI IMG/M metagenome (GOLD analysis project Ga0302324, IMG submission 201949) | Peat permafrost microbial communities from Stordalen Mire near Abisko, Sweden - Palsa_T0_1 | ecosystem: Environmental > Terrestrial > Soil > Palsa > Peat permafrost | place: Sweden: Abisko... | reverse complement strand
GGCCGGCGCGAGCGAAGCCTCGGACCTGCAGACGAAGATGCGCTCGGCATTGCGGACCGCGAAGACCTTCGTCGAAACGATCTCGATCAAAGGCAGCCTGGGCCATCCGCTCGGCGGCACCGCGACGTACACGATCGTCGCGCCCGACCGCTTCCGCCAGACTGGAACCACCGCGGGCGCCCCTCCCGACGACACGATCATCATCGGTCACGACGTCTACGGCAACGAAGGGAAGGGCTGGGACGTCCAAACCTGGTCCGACCACCTCGTCGCCAGCTTCGAAGGCGACGTCTTAAACGTGAAGGTCGCCTCCATCGGCCCCGATCAAACCGTCGACGGCAAGATCGTCGGCACGTTGGTCATGATCGACCCCCTCGGCGCAAGCGACGCCGACACACTCCAGTGCACCTACGAAAAACTCAGCTCCCGCCCTCTCGCCTGCAACGGCACCCACTCGTCAATCAAATACACCAACTACGACGACCCCACCATCACGATCGAAGCACCCAAAAACGCAAAGCGAGCCAACTAAACAACGTCCGATTGCAATCGCCCGATTCCCCCGTGTCACCCTGAGCTCGTCGAAGGGCCGCCGCCGGCTTTCGCGATGATGTCGAGATCGGAGTCGTCGCGGTAGGCAAAGTGCATTGCGAGCTTTTTCTGCAAGAAGGCCTTTGCAACGCGACCGCCGCAACACGTTGTTCGACGAGGACGAGCGTGTAATGCACGCACGTCATCGCAGTGAGATCGACGAAACCTTCAGGGACCTGGCCGTTGCCGACAACCGGGAAGGCGCTCAGACGCAAGCCCGATCGAATCGAGCGCTCGCGCTTCGCCGACAGTCCGGCATAGGGAAGAATCGGAGCGACCGTGACCAACGGGTCAAGCTCAGTATCGACTTCGACGTTCGAACAGTTGAGATGCAACGCTCCGAAATGGATGCGGTCTGCGTAACCGCCACGGAGACGTCGGCACCCGTTGCGAGGGCGAGCCGCTGCGCGGAGGCGCTAGCGATGGCGGGCACTCGAAAACGGGGAGTTGTCGTTCGATAAGAAACCGTGCAACTCGACGGGGACGATATCGACCTCGGCGTCCTGCCATAAACGTAGAAACTGGAGGCGCTGCACGATTGCGATACGCCGCGAGCAGCGAACGCAAGCGACGATGCCGCCGAAGAGCGCCTCGACGAACGGTTTGCAATACCGCGCGTCGTTGAACCTGAGCGGTGCGCGTTCGCAGCCTGCGAGTAACGTGGCTTGATCGATGTCGACGTTGGTGCCGCAGTCTGAGATTAAGGTGTTTAAAAATACTGGCCCCCTCGTCGCCGGCAGCGACTCGGCCTGCATAGCGGTAGCATGCTTGTCCCCTGTACAGAGAGAAATGCACGCGAATGCAGCTTTACGCCGGGTCCACAAACGACTTCGTTTCGGATTCAATTCAACATCTCGTAGCGGAGAAGCTGGGCGAAAGCTACTACCAGTACTTCCGCTACCGGGCAAGTGTTTCCGAGTTTGCGTCTTGGCAAAATTCGCTTACAGCGCTCACCACGCAAATCCAATACGCAGGACTACACGATCAGGGTATCGCGCTCGAATTGAAGCTCCCATTGACATCGGCTCGGCTTGACGCCCTTATTACCGGGACAGACCTCGCGGGGCGCGAGCAGGCCGTCATTGTGGAACTGAAGCAGTGGTCGTGCGTCGAGCCGTGCGAGATCGACAATACGGTCCTAACTCATCTCGGTGGGCAACTAGTTGAGGTTCCGCATCCGAGCAATCAGGTCGGAAATTATCGTATCCAACTTACCGACACGAACTCGGCTTTTCATGATGGACCGACCCCCGTCGGACTCGACGCATGCAGCTGGCTCCACAATCTGAGCGATGCGTCGCGTGATTATTTGCGCTCCGAGGCCTTCGCTAGCGTCATAACGATGGCGCCGATCTTCTCGGGGCATGATGCCGATGCGTTTCGAGCTTTTCTCCAGAAGCGCGTCGGGAGCGGCCGGGGCGTTCCAGTGCTTGACCGTGTGATCAACGGTCGGTTCGCCCCGAGTAAGAAGCTTCTCAATCATACGGCGAGCGTCATCGCTGGGGAGCCGACGTATACGCTCCTTGACGACCAGATCGTCGCCTTTAACACCATTTTGACGATCGCGCGCAAGGCATTCCGCTCGAGAAGCGAGCATGCCGTGGTTGTCATTAAGGGTGGTCCTGGGACCGGCAAGTCAGTGATCGCACTCAACGTCATGGGCGCCCTCTTGAAAGAGGGCAAGAACGTTCAACACGCTACCGGCTCAAAAGCGTTTACGGAAAACCTTCGGAAGAAGCTGGGGAGCCGTACGCGTCCGCTGCTACAGTACTTCAATAGCTACGGCTCGGCTGACTCATGTGTCGTCGACGTTCTCGTGTGCGACGAGTCGCATCGTATCCGCAAGACCAGCAATAACATCTATACGCCGAAAGATAAGAAGACGGATCGTCCGCAAATCGATGAACTGATCGAAGCATCGAAGTTGTCCGTGTTTTTCATCGACGATCACCAGGCCGTTCGTTCTGATGAGGTTGGCTCTTCGTCGATGATCCATGAAGCCGCAATTCGTCACGATGCGTCGTATCGTGAAACGGAACTTCACACCCAATTCCGTTGCGCGGGCTCCGAGAGCTATATCGACTGGCTCGATCAGCTGCTTGAAATTCGTAAGACGGGCGAAACGCAGCTGGGCCCGGAGTCGGGCTTCGACTTCAAGATACTGGATTCGCCACAAGACGTCGAAACGGCCGTCCGCGCGAAGGTTTCGCACGGAGTATCCGCGCGAATGGTGGCCGGATTCTGTTGGCCGTGGTCGCAGCCAACCGCGGATGGTTCGCTCGTGGATGATGTGGTCGTTGGAGAGTACCGGCGTCCATGGAACGCAAGGCCCGACGCTGCCCGGGTCAGGAAAGGCATTCCAAGATCCAGCTTCTGGGCGAGCGATCCCGGAGGGATAGATCAAATTGGGTGCATTTATACGGCGCAGGGATTCGAATTCGATTACGTCGGTGTGATCGTCGGCCTCGATCTCTGCTATGATGCCGCAACGGCAAGCTGGGTCGGCGACCCGAAGCATTCACGCGATCACGTGGTCCGGACACGATCCGGCCCGCGCTTCACCGATAATGTTAAGAACGCGTATCGCGTATTGCTCTCGCGCGGGATGCTTGGATGCTACGTCTACTTCATGGACGAAGCAACGCGCAAGTTTGTTGAAAGCCGGCTCTAGCGAGACCAAGGGCCCCTCGAGGGGCACCTCAAAACCGCACGCCCGTGGGCAGTTCAAAACCGCACGTCTCGGGCTGAGTGATGTGCCGCAATCCTTGGCTACGCGGTCACCTTTGCCTTTTGGTTGCGTGCGGCCAGGCTGTGCTCGTGCAGTCGATAGCTCTTGCCGCGGATCTCGATCAGATGCGAGTGGTGCATCAATCGATCGAGTAGTGCCGCGACCGCCGGTGTGTCGCCGAACAGCTTTGGCCAATCGTCGAGCGGGCGGTTTGAAGTCAGGATCGTTGAGGCGCGCTCGTATCTGCGCATGATGATCTCAAGGAGGTCCTCGGCCGCGTTGGCCGGCAAGTTCGATTCGGCGAGTTCCTGAAGCGCCGCGAGAAGGAGCCGTCGTTTACGTTTCGGCGACACCTTCGGGGCGAAGGCGGTTCGATCGAAGAATGATCGCGCGGACGTGGTTCGGCGCCGTCCCCCGGTCGGTCATGCTAGCAAACGGTGAGGAAGTGGTGCGAGGCATCAAAGGCGTCGAGCCGGGCCCTTCCCCAAAGGCGTCCATCACGATCGAAGCAACCAAAAAACGCAAAGCGAGCCAACTAAACAACGCCCGAGCGCGGAGCCGGCGCCCTCCCTCAAGGACGAGTGTCTCACCGTCTTCCAGCGTCATCGCCACTTTGACCACACTGACGTTTCCTCCGCAAAGGTTAGGAACGTCAAAACCCCGCGTCCGACAGCTATGCCGTCATAAAACGGGAGCGCAGGCCCGAGAGCGGAAGCTGAAGAGAGGAGATCGCGATGACGAAAGATCAACTCGAAGCATTTTTGACTGATGCCGGCGTGGCGTTCTCATCGCCCGAGGGCCACCCGGAGGTCGTCGACTTCAAGAGCCGCGGGACAGCCCTGCGCGCATTCGTGTACGATGAAGGCGACCTTCTCCATCTAACCTGCAGCTACAGCATACCGCAAGGCCTGCCGTCCCCGGCCAAGGTCCAAGAGATATTTCAGGCGATCGAAGACCAGTTTCCGATCGTGAAGATGAGCACAGTCGGATCGAAGGAGGAGCGTGGCTTCAGGGTTTCGGCCGAGCAGTTTGAGCCCGACGTCGAGCACATCAGCGATGTGTTTTGGCGTACGGCGGATCTCCTCGTCTCGGTAGCCGAAGATTGCTATCAACGGCTGAGTCCACAAAAGACCGCCGCGCCCGCGAACGAATCGGACCCCCTGACACAGTGGATTGCGCAACTCGAGGAGGCGCTTCGCCAAGGCAGCAGTCGCCCCGGGTCGCAGACCGACGATGACGACAATAAAGTCGTCTATGCTCGCGTCAAATCTTCGCTCGCACTTGTCGTCACGAAGGGCGGCGACACCGGCTCCGCGTTTTGCGTTGCGAATGACGCGAAAGTGTCCTACTACGTAACCAACGCGCACGTCGCACGAGCATCCCCACCAGTGACCCTATACCGGCAAAGGCCGCAGTATGAAAAGATGGAGGCCACGGTCGTGGCCGAGGGCGACAGCGAAAGCCTCGATCTTGCGATTCTCCGCGTGGACGCTTCTAATGTTCCGCCGCTCGCCCTCAAGGAGCTCTCGCCAAAGGCCGAATCCCCGGTCGCACTCGCCGGCTACGCCCGCGTCCAGCTCTGGGTTGCCGAGCAGTTCGGCGAGCTTATTCCGTCTATCCGCCTGGGGACGGTCACCGGCATCCTGAAGAATGGAAGCTGCGTTCTGCACGACGTGATCTGCCGGCCAGGCGACAGCGGTGGACCTCTCTTCGACCCGGAGTCGGGTGAAGTCGTTGGCGTCGAGCAGGCAGGATGGCAAGAAGAGGAAGCGGGCTATGCGATCGGGGCGCCCGTGTTGGCGGAGTTCTTGAAGGCGAACAAGGTGCCCACATGAACTTCAACTTCGACGGCTTTGAATTTACGGGACTCATCGCGCCGGGTAGCGTCGTGGTCATTGCGGTCGCACTACTTTTCCCGCACGTGGTCCGCATTGGCGACCCAACCGTCACGATTGCCGTGGCGATAGTGGTCGCCTACATCGTCGGCCATCTAGTGAGCGCGATAGGAAACCTCGCCGAACTAGCCCTGCAGAAAATGCGACCGACCGGCCCCGCGTCGCTTTCAGTCGGCGAGTGGACCGGGCGCTACATCTCGCACGACCAGGAGCCGCGACTTCATAGCAGCGTAAGGGTTAAGCTCCATCGAAGCGATTTCTCAGACGAGGCCGACGCGGAGGAGCGCCGCACGATCTTGAAACAAATGTTTTTAGCGGTAGTCGCGAGCGGCCACGGACAACGCGTGGATACCTTTAACGGACTCTTCAATCTCTCACGCGGCCTGGCTGTTTCATTTTTCATCGCCGGCATCCTCGGTGTAGTCTCGGCGCATTACCAAGCAGTCCTATGGAGTGCCTTGGCAATTGGGTTGGCGCTTTTTAGAGCATGGAAGTTCAGGGACGCCTACTCGCGCGAGCTTTTTCAGCAATTCCTACTACTCGAGCTATGATTTGCCCCGAGGGCAATCGCGCTCTCATCGCGACGTCTTTCCGCAATTACTAGAGGAATCGCCCGGCTGACACCTCATATAGCCCCCCAACTTTCACAGCTAGCATTTGCCTCCACAAATGCCGGCCGTTGTCCGGGCCCTCATCGCGCATAGTGCTCGCACGGCCCCGGAACCAGACCTTCGACTCTGCCAGACCGCCGAACTTACCGCCCTGCGTGAGCGGGCAAGAATGGCTGCTTGTTTCAAGGATATATATCGTCCCGTGTTTGAGAAGAACCACTTCTCAGACACGCAAGTGTTTGGCATTTTCGGGCGAAGAAGAGGGCGTGGAAACGCGTAGGGACGCCGTCCAAGTCATCCGGGATGGCCGAAATGGCGTCCAAGGGCGCCAAATCACGCCGCCGGTGGCGCCGGGCAATGTCGACGCCATTCTCGCGAACCTCGCGCGTGCCGTTGACCGCGATCTCTCGACGCCGGACCTCGCACCGGCGACTGAACGCGCCTATGCCCACGATTGGGCCGATTTTTCCGCGTTCTGCGGCCGGCACGGCCTCGCCGCGCTGCCCGCGGCCCCCCAGACCCTTGCGCTCTACCTCAAGTCGCTTGAGACGGCTCGCAGCCGCGCCCCGAGCGCCTACCAGCGACGGCCGCCGGCCGAGCGGATCTACATCGGACCGGTTGGCCTCGCTTTGCCGACACTCCGGCGGCGCCTCGCCGCGATCGCCGTCCGCCACACGGCGGCGGGCCACGAGACGCCCACCGACCATCCGCTGGTCCGCCGGATGCTCCGACGCTATGCTCGCACGCGCGGGACCGCGGCGAAGAAGAAGGAGCCGCTGACAATCGAGCGGCTGCCGGCGATCGTCGCAGCGATGCCGGACGACCTCCCGGCGCTGCGCGATCGCGCTCTGATCCTCTTGGGATACGCGGGCGCCTTTCGCCGCAGCGAGCTTGTGGCGCTCGACGTCACGGATCTTCGATTCACGAAGAAGGGGCTCTACGTTTGGATCGCCGGCGCCAAGAACGACCCGCGTCGGGCCGGACGCGAGCTCTACGTGCCCCGGCTAGTTGCCGAGCGCTCTGAGCTTTGCGCCGTCGCGACCCTTGAGCAGTGGCTTGACGTTGTCGGCACGGACGGGCCGATCTTTCGCACATTCGACCTGCGCGGCCGTCTTACAGCAAACAGGCTCGATCCATCCGACGTCGCGCGCATTCTACGTCGGCGCGCAGCGGCCGCAGGCGTCACCGGCGACTTTGCCGGGCACTCGCTGCGGCGCGGCTTCATCACGAACGCGGCGAAGAAGAAGATCCCGATCGAGAGCATCAAGCGGGTGACGGGGCAGAGGAGCAGCGGGATTGTGTTGGACTACGTTGCGGCCGCGACCCTCGACGACGATCCGCCGCTACTCGAGATCGTCGGCTAGCCGGATTGTAGCGACCTGAAGTGCGATCGCGACGTCGTCGCGCATCGGCTGGCCCCATTTTCGTGACGTCTCAGGCTGTAGGCAGACCAACACTTTCTAGCTGCTTCCGAACGGCGGTGACTGCTCGCTTATCGAATAGGTTGAAAACATGAGTCACAAGCGCGAGCTGACACCTCTGGCTGGATGGCAGCCGTGGCATCAAACGCCGGAACCAGATGCGAGGCTCTGGCGGTACACGGATTTTGCTAAATTCGCATCATTGTTAACAACAAGCCGCCTTTTCTTAGCGCGCGCGGATCGCCTCGGCGATCCCTTAGAGGGCTCATTTCCTCGAAGGTCTATTGAGGCTCGGCTCGAGCGACGAACCATTGAGAACGAGTCCGAATTCAAGAAAGCCATGCAGCAGCAGGTCTACATTAACTGTTGGCACTCAAACGACGTTGAAAGCGCCGCAATGTGGCGCTTATATTCCGACAGCAAACAGGCAATTGCTGTGACAACTACGGCTCAACGTCTTTATGATGCGCTACCGGATCGCTGCTTCATGGGAAAGGTGCAATATATAGATTTCGATACCGAGGCGATCCCGGATGTCGGATACATCCAAGCGCCATTTTTCTACAAACGCAGATCGTTTGAGCATGAACGGGAGGTTCGCATCATGAGCCTGAGCGGTGCAACTGCTCGGAACGAGGGTGCACCGGTCGACATTAATCTTTCATCCACGTTACTCGAGATTTACGTGTCACCAGAATCACCCGGATGGTACCTCGATGTCGTGACCGATCTGGTTAAGCGCTGTGGCTTTAGCTTTCCGGTCCGACAATCAACGCTCGATGCGGAAGCGCTTTTTTAACCTGTATAGGTTATAGCGCCCACTTACCTCAGTGCCGGGTCTTGGCGACCCGTTTTCTCGGGAGACCGCATTGCAAGAAGCGTCTTGCGGACCGCGGGCTAGGTGCGCGAGTGCGGGCATCGCGGCTTCACAGCGGTGAGTCGGACGTCGGTTCGACGAGGTGCTCTGCCCTTAAGGCAAGCAAATCGATCGCGTCGAACCGCACGTTTAGCAAGCTCGCTCGTGCTTTCGTCTTGGAAGAAATTTGCCGACGCCTTCACCTCGTGTCGTTCCCGAATTCGATCGTAGATGCGCTGTCGTCGTTGATAGGGACAATGCCGAGTTGGCGGCGGTCCTGTCGAGCTACCTCGCGGAGCCAGGCAAGTATCTGCCGATGTTCTCATTCCCACGCGTGCGCGAAGCGAACGGCCCGAACGCCGACATCAATGAGGATACGTTTATCGCGCGCATGATCGGCAACGAGAGCGCGACCGTTCTCACAAACTGCATGGCGCACATTGGCCGTTGCCGCTCGGTCATTCTTGCCGGCCTCAATGACGTGCAGAAGAGCTACCTGTCCTTTCCCAAGTCTGTTCGCGTGGCTGAGGTCGCGGATGCATCGGCGATCGAGCCCGCGCTGAACGAGCTCGGCATTGACATTCGGCCGGATACGTTTCGATGCCAGCGCGACGACGTACTGCTCGGCTTGCACTTTGCTACGTTGGAAGGTAAGAAGCTTTGCATCGACGCCGCGGCTGAACGTCTCATCCCACTCGTCACCGTGGGCGGCGGGCTCGTCGTGGTTGAGGCGTTGCCGGATCACGTCGCCCCGGTCATCGGGGTCAACTACGCTAGTGCCGTTCGTGCGGGTGTCGCGATCGTCGAGGCGTTGGCAGAGGATGAGCCGCGCGAAATTTTGACGCGCATTGAGCAATGGCGAGAAAACGACGCGCATGCTGCTTATGACCAGATCAGAAGCGCAATCAATCAACGTGTCGGAAAGATCAATTTTGCGGCCCTCGACTATGCTACGTTCTTCACGACCGGATTGCCGTACACGGTCGTCGTCGACAACGTCGTACCTTGCAGTTACGTTCACCTGACGCAGTGGGCTGACATTTTTGTGACGAATGCGATCGTCGCGGAGACGAACGAACAGCCTACGGGCGTCGTAGTGTTTTCTTTGGACGAGTTCCACGCTCAAGGCGAGGGCAAGTGGCTCGTCCAATTCCTAGAGCAGCACGAGTTCTTCGTGCGTTCCCTTGTTGGAGACAACGCAACAACGCGCGCGTTCGACTATAATGTGCAGCACTTTGCGTATGGCATATTTCACATCGCGAGTCACGGGGGCGAAGTCGATGGCTACGAAGTCACGCTACCGTTTACCGATCGGAATGGGAACGAGCACGTCGTCGAATTTGACGAAGTCGTTGCGTTTGCGAGAGCACCGGGGGCGGGCGACCTTATCCAGGTTACGTCAAAGGCGATATTCCGCGCGCTAGACGGCCTGCCGTGGAACAGCGCCGAGCGCAAAAATCTTGGTTACCCCTCAGAAGTGTACGAAGATATGCGTCGGATAATGTTCGACAAGGATTCGTGGAGGAATTCGTCGAGACGACTGATCCCTGCCGTCCGCTCTTCGTGCCACGTGCAATGCTCGAACGGCATGCATCAAGGCATGTTCCGGTCGATTGCGGCCTACTCTCACCCGCTCATCTTTAACAACTCGTGTTGGTCTTGGTCAGACATCGCAAACTCGTTCCTCACGAGTGGTGCGAAGGCATACGTCGGAACTCTCTGGGCGATCGGCAACGCGGTCGCGACCGTTGGTGCTCAATCGTTCTATGAAGCCGCCGTTGATCGGCACAAGACTATTATCGACGCGGTGCACGAGGCCCTGAAACATATTGATGCAAGCGACGACCGCGGCATCTACATGCTTTGGGGCCTGCATTTCAGCACGATTTCGACGCCGATGAGCTTGGACGAAAGCGCCTCATCCGTCGCGGCAGCCATGATCGACGAGTTACAAATGCAGATCGACTACTTGCCGCGCGCGTCCGGCGATGATTCCCGACAAAATGCGGCCGAGGCGATAAGAGCGCAATACCTTGACATCATCAATACTTTCGACTTTCCGAACCTAGCGAAATTCAAGCGCGAAATAATGGTGCAACTCATGCAATTGTTTCCGCGGAGGCGGGGCGCAAGCGCCGCGGCGCCGATTTCGCCGCCTACGGCAGAGGACACGATGCAACTACCGCCGGACTGAAATCTGATCGCATTCGAAGTCGCTAAGGCTTCGGTACCAATCCGCTCGATGTATCGTCCCAGATCTGTTGAACAAAGCGCTTCATAAAACGACGTTGTGGCCGTTTGATCGGACCAGTTCGAAAGTCCGAGAACATCTGTTTCGTGCAGGCAAGAAGATGGGGGACGCTCACTACCAAGTAGTCACGGCGCGGTAGTGACGGGTCCGCATTTAGGTGTGGAGGCTTAAAGTCACTTTCTAAAGCCGCGGGCCGATAACGCTTTTGTATCTTTTTCTTTGGCTTCTTCGGCTTCTTCGATTTTTGCTGCTTTACCGGCGAGTGCTTTGGAATTAATGAATGCACGAGACCGCTACGAAGCGACGCGTAGAACCGCTCTGCGAAAGGAGCATATTCATAGAGCGCCGGACAGCGTTTTATAAAGGCAATATATATTGTTCTTGTTGAGACGCCGTCGACGCTCGTTGCCGCCGCCATGGCATCGATGGCTACTGCGCAAAGCGTTGCGATCGGCCACCACTGGTTGGCCGGCTCTAAGTACTTCTCGACTCCCTCGAGAATTCGCAAGTAGTACAAGTTGCAGGCGTCATCGAATGCCTTCTGCTCAAGGGGCGTAATTGCTTTCGTCGTTGGCATGTACTACCTAGCCTCACGCACGATCTTCGCCCACCTTACCTTTTGAGGCGATCACGCGCTTCCTGATCGAGGTCGTGGGCAAGTAGGGCGTAGAGAGCTTCGAATGGCCTCGGCTCTCGGTCGCCCTTGGGCGCGTGACGTGAGATGGCGTAATGGATTTCGAACGGATCTCCGCCGCTCGGAACCTCGACGATTTTAGAAGTCCGACCTTCACGGATGAGCAACTTCGTCATTTTCAGCTTCGAGTCATTAACGACGACGCGGTATTGCGACATTGCGCCATTGTACCACCCGGAAAAGTTCGCCGCCATCTCTTCGCGGCTGTCTTCGAAGTATTGCTGCAGTAAAGCCGCGACGCCGTCCTCATCCGCTCGTCGAATCCATTTCTGGTGAACGGTGTTCTCCGTGCCGGCGAGCAGCGTGGCTAACGTGCGAGCGAGATGCCTCGCCGCGTACTTGTTCGGGATACCGACTGCTGGAGCGTCCGCGTCTCGGACCAGCGGATCGCCGTCACCCCAAGGCTCACGCAAGCGCGCATGGTCCATAAGCCAAAGCCAGTCATCTTCACCGGGATCTCGCGCAGCTCGCCACGCGGCGACTTTTTTCGTCGCATGGAGGATGCAAAGCATTCGGTACGCCCATTCTGGTGAAAGCGACCGGCCAGCTTCGAACGCGTGCTCATAAAGCTTCACGATACTCTGCCGCTTCCTGAGCCCTTCACCACGGCAAAGACAATCGATTGTCCGTTCGTCGTTGAAGCGCGGTATTTGTCGTCCGTCAAGGTGTTCGTGATCGGCCAAATCGCCCGGTCTGATGCCGTACTGCTTCATTCCGGCCAAGAGCATGTCACGAAACCGTTCCGCGATCACGGGCTCCATGCGAGTAGTCGGGCGCACGAACAGCCTCCCCCAAAAATGACTAATTTTTGGGGGAGTTCGCACTTTTCATGGGGGCACCCCTGGAAGGATCATATCCGAGTGTCGGGAGGACGAGGCCGTCGGGGTTACCGGCGAGTCTCAAGGATCGGGCGAGGCATCGTGACGTAGCACGACGCGCACTAAGCGCCACCGATCCGTCCTCTCGACACCCGCGGCCGGTGGACTGCGGTCGCGATGAAGCCAATCGTGTGATGCCGCTAGCGGAATGGCTGGGAGGCGAGCCGTTTACATTTACGATGCGTTTTTCGCCGAGATCCAAAACGCTCGCATCAGGTCCGACGAAGCCGCCGTTCGTTCCAACCGCTTCAGCTGGTGAACGACTTCAATCAGTTACGTTACGGGTCCCATATCGTGCGCAACCTCCAACTTGCCAGCGACCGCGATACGGTTCATGAAAGCACGGTACTGAGCGTAACGTTTCGCGCACGAGCGGCGAGCTCTGGCCAACGAATAAATCAGGCAGGAAATTCGCAAGTTCAGCGGCGGAGCGCTGGCTGTACGGCGAACGAGCCAGCCCCATGAGACAAGCCCGCAGCAATACGGCGCGCCGTGGCGCAACGTCCGCAAGTTGTCCCCACGTCGGGACGGAGGGCGCCATCGCGGTAAATTGATCGAGCGCTTCTTCGTATCGCGTCCGAAACGTAATGAGTACCTGCGCCGCGTAGCCCAGGCCGCGCCAAACAGCCTGGTATCTATCGCGTGGTACTTTGTACGCTCCGTATGCCACCGTTAGGGCGAGCGGGACGAATGCGAGCGGTGCGTGCTGCTCGATTGCGTGAAAGGTATTATCGATAGCCTGGAGTGCGATCGAAGGCAAAATCATTGCCGTAACGCCCACCTTGCTCAATTCGTCGGCCGTATTTCCGCCCCGAACCGGGGCGAGCCAGTCAAGCAGTTGTTCCTTGTCGACGACCGTATCGTACACGGCCTCCCATGCCGGCTCGTCTTTGCTTAGGAAGAATGCGCCGAGAGCGATCGCAAGCATGACAGTAGGCGTGTCCTTTGATCGATTCAAGCGGCGGATGCGCGCCAGTTCGTACGGTGTGAAAATACTTTCGGGTATCGACCCATGCGGAACGACCCTAAGCAGCGGTAGGTATTCATGTTGCCAGCGCCACAGGAAGTCACGAGGGTCGACGTGTTCGCTGAGGGCATGTTCGACAGCATGATCTGAAACTTCATCGACGACTTGTTGCGAGCAGAAAAGACGAATTGCACCGGTGTTGGCTGCCGTAACTAGCGCTAGCCGTTTTCGACGCTCACATGCGTCAGCAATGTCTTGCAGCAAGATATTTGTATCGGGGACGACAATGCGGCTCTCCTGACGAACCATTGTCGCGTAGGTTGCGTCCGGAAATGCGCCTGCAGCGTCCGGACCGCGGATCGGGAGATTCGCATTTTCTGCGTGGACGCGCTGCAAGAGCTCCGCTACAGCGCTGCGCGAGCGCTCTGCAAAATCGATATCGATTGCGTGCCCCCTTTTCTAAAGGCAATGCCGCGGGTCAACGAGCGGTTGGCATCCCTATGCTTGGCATAGCGCGACGCCATCTTCGAACAGATCTCGACTACGTGGCGCTATTTGCGGCAGAGCGGCGACGCGGTGCACCGTTAGCGCGCTTTTTCGGTGGACGAATGTAATTTCGTAGCGTACCGACGCTTACGTTCAAATCGATGCTGCGAAAGCGTTCCGCGATCTCCTCAAGACTGTTCCCACGGCTCACCGCTTCTTGGATCTCCGGGCGGAGCTGTTTGATGAGCTCTGACAACGGCACGGCCCGTTGTTCGGGCGGCTTTTCCGGAAGCTCTTTCAAGAGCGAACGCGCGGTATCGACAGTAGCGGCTGCGTACAGTTTTGGCAACGAAAGACCCCCTCAAGGCGAAGTGGGTTAGTTGAGGAGTTTGGTTCTCGGCTTTGTGCTCGCTGGCCTTCGGATGCGTAGCGCCGGCAGCCTGACCATCACGTAACCTCGGGCGTGTCTCCGGCAAGAGACGCTTGGTGCAGGAAATGCTTTTGCACACCGCGTAGCGGCGCACAAAAGCTCGGGGAGGGCGTGGGATGCTCGGCGGCCTGCGGCCTTCTCGCACCCAAGAGATGGCTCAGGGGCAAGCCCCCGAGACCCCGAGGAGCGCCCGATGAACGCCCGCGGCTCGGAGAACCGACAGATGATGCGTGCCCTTAGCGTTCGAGTGACGCCGGGCGACTACGCGTCGATCGCCGAGCGCGCCCAAGCCTGCGGTCTCGGACTTGCTGAATTCGTCCGCCGCTGCTGCCTTGGACGACAGACGCCGGCGCGCGCCGACCTGCAGGTCGTCAACGAATTGCGGCGTCTTGGGGGACTCCAGAAGCACCTGTTTTCGCAGGACGATCGGCACGGCGAGCGTTACGCCGAAGTGCTCCTGGAGATCCAGGCAGCGATTCAGCGTATCGGGGCCGCGTGATCGCGAAGATCATTCCCCGGAAGGCTCGCGGTGTCGCCGGCGCGTCCGCTCTTCTGAACTACATAGAGCGCGACGGCGTTGAGGGTGGCGATAGGGTCGCGGCGGGCTTCGATTCGGCGGGCAATCTGATCGAATACGCGGTGCGGGGGCGAGCCGCTGAGATCGAGGCCTTGGCCGCCGGCGGCGACCGCCGGCACTACCTTAGTCGAGCGCCGCGCGTCGACGTCGCGACCGGCGAAGTCGAGATGCTCGAATACCCGATCGAGACACAGAGTGTGCTGTCGCTCGAAACGGCTGCCCTCGAGTTCCAGGCCGTCGCAAACGAGTCGCGACGGACGACGAATCCGTATCTCCATGTCGTCGTTTCTTGGCGCGACGGCGAGGCGCCGACGAACGCCGAGGTCTTCGCTTCTGGACGTCATGTCTTGGACGCGCTCGGGCTCGGAGATCACCAGTACGTTATCGCCATCCACCGAGACACGGCCAACGTCCACGTGCACATCGCGGCCAACCGAGTCCACCCCGAGAGCTACCGCGCGCAGCACCTTTCGATGAGCTACGCGAAGATCGATCGCGCGCTGCGTGAGCTCGAGCTGCGGTACGGTTGGGAGCGGGACCGCGGCCTCCACGAGATCCGCGAACGCGCAGAACGAGAGCCGGAAATTGTCGCCCGACTGCGCCGCGACCGCGACACCGCTCGCGTCACTGCGCGGGCGGAAACGGTGCGCACTTGGAGCGGCGACCGACCATTCACTGAATGGGTGCGCGAGGCCGCCCCGGCTCTTCGCACCGCCCTCGGCCGCCAGGGTGCAACCTGGGCGCACGTTCAGTCCGCACTCGCCGAGTTTAACCTGGAACTGCGGGAGAAGGGCTCGGGGTTCGTCGTCGTCGATCGGACCGAGTCGAGCCTCGTCGCGAAGGCGTCGCACATCGGCCGCTTCGCGTCCCGAGCGCGGCTCGAGGCCGCTATCGGCCCGTTCCGATCCGTCGTCGCCGAGCGAGCCGGCGTCGGCTCGGAGCGCGCGACTCAACCCCCTGGCGCTAATCGCGTCATCGGTCCGGGCCGCGAACCGAACAGCTACCGCCGCGATCCGCGCCGGCGCGCCGATCGTCGCGAAGAACGGGCGGTGGCGCGCGAGCGCCTCTACGCCGAGTTTCGGAAGATCCACGGCGCGCGCGACCGATACGCGGCGGCGTGGGAGCGCCAGCGGGCCAACGAGCGCTCGCGTTACGCCGATGTCACCGCGCAGAAGAGAGAGGATCGCGCGCGCCTGGTGCCCCTAGTTGGCGCACAAGCGGCGCGCTCGATCGCGGCGGTCGTCGCCGCGCAGCGGCGCGAGGAACTCCGCGCCACGATTGAAGGGGAGCGCGAGGATCTACGTAGCACTTGCCGCCTCGAGCGAACGGTTTCGTGGCGCGAGTTCGTGACGGAACGAGCCCTCGTCGGCGACGAGGACGCCATCTCGGCCCTCCGCGGCTTGCGGTACCAAGACGGCCGAGAGCGCCGGCGGGCCGAGCGCGACGGATTCGCCGCGCAAGGTGGGGCGACGGAGCCGCGGCCACGAGTTCTAAGCGGCCTCGCCTACAAAGTGCAGCGGTCAGGTGCTGTCGCATTCTATCGCGCCGATGATCCGACGTGCACTGAGCTATTCCGAGACGAAGGCCGCTTCATCGCAGTGCGGTCCGCCGGCGAGGTCGAAATCGCGGCTGCGCTCCGGCTGGCCGCTGAGAAGTGGGGCCGCAGCATCACGATCATGGGCTCTCGAGAGTTCAAGGAGCGTTCCCTCGCGATCGCCGTCGAGCTCGGTGTCGAGGTCCGGAACCGCGAGCTCGCCGAGCGTCAGCGGCAGCTGCGCCACGATCGCGACGGCCGACTTCGTCGGCCCGATCCTCGGTCGCCGAGCCGAGACCACGATCGCGAATAGCGGGCCTCATAGCGCCGACGGGGAGCTCGCGAATGCCCCCGGCGTCGTAAAGCTTGACTTAGGCCCCTCGCTGACTATATGTCTTGAAAATGCGCTCTACCTCGCGGGAGCATGAGCGAATCCCGTCCGTCTCGGCGCTAAGAGTCACGACCGCCGGTTCCTTTGGTATATGGAGCTCCTCGGGCGTTCCCTCGTCGAGCGCTTCGCCGCGATAGCCACTCGGCACAAAATCCGGCCTCGATTTGTCGATCAGGAATAGCCGGGTTGGTTGAAGTGTTGCAAGGAAGGCAACGCGTTCGACCGCGACGTTGTAGTCCAAGTATGTTGCTTGGGCAACCAAGAGCGACATGCGACATAGCTCTTCAAGCGTCGCCGGCTTTAGCGAAACGGGCTCTCGGCTCGGGAGCGACCGATAGTATGCAAAAGAGCCGTCGACGTAGAGACGTAAGCCTTCTTCGCTGGTCGCGGTCAACTCGAGGTAGTCTTCACGAGCCCGCGGGGTGAAGCCGCCGTTCCAGTACGACTTGGCTTGCTCTTGGTTCGCGATAGAAGTGATGATCTCGCCAAATCGGCGATTGGCCTTGTATTGATCCGCCAGCAGATCCTGAAGCCGGATCGGCGTTCGCAGCAACGGCCGTATGGCGATTCCAATGTTCGCGTGGTCGCCGCCCTGCCGCAATAGCGGCAGACCAAAGCCGAGTGGTTCGAACCTTTCGACTGTTAGGGACTTAGGGTCGACTGATCGAGCAGGGACGCGTCCTTTTTGGACTCGATCAATGAGAATGCGCGCGAGTTGCCCTTCATCAGCATAACGTAGCTGATCCCAGCCGTGTATGTCGGAGTTCAATTTCGAAAGAGCGTCCTGCCGGATGGCCACGATATAAGGGAGATTGGCGGCGATCGCTATGCCGAGCTCGAGCGTCACGTTGGGATTGGCGTCCGTTAAGTCGAACAAGACGAGATCGGAGTCCTCCAACAGATCGCGGATTTTCTCTAGGACATGTTTATTTGAAAGGTGATCGTCGGCAAAGGTAAGGTCAATCCCGGCCTTTTCAAACAGTGGCAGAAGGCGATCGCGATAGTTTCGGTCGCGATCAAGCGCATAAGGATACGCAAAGAAGATTCGCATAGGAGAGCAATCCTTTAGGGTTCGAGCTGTAAGACGACCCAATCCAGCGCGCCGAGGAGAACGCGCATGTTCGCTGGATCTTGGAGGGCGATCCAGTGAATCGGCGGTCGTTTCCCGATCCGGTTGGCGTCAATCGTCAGAGTGGAATCGGTCACGATCCGGCGTCGAAGCTCTTCGCGGGCCTCGTCCCGTTCAAAGGCGGGATGGTACCTCAGATACTCAAAATCGACTTCTGCTCGTCCGTAAGTCCAGAGCGTCAAGAAGACTGTGGATTCCTTTACGCTACTCCCTGGGCGCTGATACGCAAAGATCATCGAGCCATCGTCCTTTCCGCGCCCGAAGAGCGTGACGACGTGCTGCTGCGCGTCGGCCCACTCCTGAATCTGTCGAAAGACTGGTTCAGCTTGCGCACCGGCGTGCTCAGGGAGCGCGACATAGAAACGGTCCTGGGTCCATGCTTCATCGCGTGACCCCGATGCGGCCGCGCGGCGATCGGTCTGCAAGACGGATGGATTAAGCACCCGAGGTGCCAGCGTCCTCATGCCGCCGCCCGTAAATTGGCGTACCTCAACGGCGTACACCTCGGTCTTTTGCATCTGACCATTGAGAAATTCAATAATGCGTTGTGTCTCGGGCGTGAACTTGTCGGCGACGAAGACAAGGCGCAGCCTCTCTTGACCGAGATTTTGCGCGACCTTTTCCCAGAAGCCATCCGCGTCTAAGGTTGGTTCGAGGTGGAGTTTCCCCAACTCATCATCGGGCGATATCCCCGTTTTTAGGCAGCGAGCTTCAAAGATCGAACGGAGACGTCCGACATTCCAGTACGCGCATGCGTTCGCGGCGTACTCGAGCATCTGACCGACTACTTCGCGCCGGACACGTAAGTCCGAACTCCGCTTAACCTCAACAAGAGTCGGGATGCCATCCTGATCGATGAAGAGATGATCGAGTGAGAAATACGGGGCCCCGCCTTCCACGACGGCGATGCCTGCCTCAGCCGAAACAAGCACAAATAGACGAGGGTCGACCGGGTTCATCTGATCGCCGGCGAGCAATGCAGGGTGGCGTGACAGAAAATCCTGCAAGTCGAGTTCTCGCTCATAGAGCGTTTCACGCAGCTCTATCAATTGATTGTCGCCGGTTGCGCCATACATTACCGCCGCCATGAACCACCTCCGTGACCGGTCGGTCGAACGGGTGCCGTCGGCCAACTGCGCCATTACTTTGATTCAAGTGACTGGAATCCGGCCGATCAAATGTCCTTAACTTAAGGTCTGCGCTAGCTGGCCGAAGGCCCGTTGAGGAATTGCTTCCGCCAGGACGCTTCGATTTTCTCACGTTGGGCGTGAACGGCAGCGATGGCTTGTTGACCTTCATCCAATTTGAAATGCCGCTTGACTTCGTCCAACACCGCAGAGTCGACGAGGTGACGATAGCGTTCGCTTATCTGGAACAAAGCAGACAACGACTCTTTCACCATGCCGCGTTCACCCATCTTCCAGTCGTCCATCAGCATATCCATGTCGTCGCGCTGCTCGATGTGGTCCGGAAAATACAGCTTCTCGCTTGTAGCGGGCTCGAATTCATTAACTATGTGCGCCAATCTTTGGCATTGGCTGCGAAGCTCAACGTAGCCCTCCTCCGCTGAGACCTGGGGCGCAATGTAATCACCACCGTACACAGCCTCGAAAAGGTCGAAGACCATTCCGTAGTAGGTCTTCAACATCATTACGCTGAGGGCGTTCATGGCAGCCAGGATCTCGGCGGCTCTTTCGTGCGTGGCGCGCGCCGCAGTGCGTTCCTCAGACGACAGACCCTGAGCAAAGTAATACCCCTCGCGATCCGTCCCTTGCACGAGGTCTCGGGCCGCACGACCGAAGACCGATGCGATCTTTTCGATTACGCGAACCGACGCATCCAGAGCGCCGATCTCGATCTTGGAGATGCGACCCTGATTATAGCCTGGGCCTAGGCGCTCGGCCAACTCCCCCTGAGTAAACCCAAGCTCCTTACGGACCGCCTTAACGCGGTTCCCAAAAGTTACCATGCGGAACCTCCTCATTAAACCGTAACAGACACCGGCGATACATAACAATCCGCATAGCGGATACATATTTTCCGAACACGCCATGGAGGCAGTTCTCGTGCCTCCTACTGCGGAGCGAGGCCCTCGGTCCTTTAGTTTGGATCGCTCTATCGGCCGTTAGGTTCTGCCGCTTCACATAGCTCCGCCGCGATCGACGCGACCATTCCGATGGCAGCTAAGTCGCGCTTCCACCCGCGCTTCTCGCGCCCAGCTAGCGCTGCTGAAACGACGGATGCTAGCCGCAACCTTCCGCCGATGCAAGGGACCGGTGAGACCTCTCCGCTTCGTTTCGCCCTTGCATCTCTGTCCGCTTCCGGCTTCTGCGCACCCATCACGCAGCGCCGGCATAGCCGGGAGGAGAAGTAGAAGATGGGATTCACGCTCGACCAAAACACGATTCGCGAGCTCGCGGCGACGGTCGCGTCGGAGGTCGTCAAGGCTCTAAGCGAGGCGCAACTCGTCAACGACACACGCACTGCGATCGCGAAAATCGATGAGCCCGAGGTGCTGTACGTCGGGTCGATTACGGTCGACCTCGGTCGCCGGGAAGCCTCGGCACGCGGCCGCGTGCTGAACGTAAAGCCGCGCGAACTCGACTGCCTGGCTGCGCTGGCTCGAAACACCGGCCGCGTGCTTAGCCGCCAAAAGCTCCTCGAGCTCGCGTGGCGCGACGCCGATCTGGACGGCATTAACTCCGAGCGGACCGTCGACGTCCATGTGCGCCGGCTACGCCTCCACCTCGGCGAAGACGCGCACCTCCTACGGACGGTGCCGCGGGCCGGTTATCGCCTCGATCCCGGCTAGGAAAGCCGCGACCGCATCGGGGCCCTCCGCGGTGATGGCGGCGCTAAGCGTGAACCCCGCTTCGCCGTCATCGCCGAGGACTATGTCGACGAGACCCGCCTCGTTCAGGCTTGTGAGCACCTCGGCGAACTCATCGTGGTTTTCGAATGTCTTCATAGCGGCAGCCTAGCGCGGGCATATTGCCGGCCAAAGGCCGTTCCGTTGTCGCGCTGACATCCGTTGCGATGACGTGTCTGATGGCTCGACCTAGAACCTACTACCGATGATGTCTGCAATTAGCCACATCGTGCCCACGCAAGTGACCAGCACATGCAGACCCTGATGAACATATGGTTCGCTCGTATCTATCTTGGCGAGTGCCATGGCTTCTTCCGCATCGCCACCCGGTAGATGAGCGTCGCTAAGTCTCAACGTGTATATTCCGTGCAGAGGTCCCATGATGTCATGCGCACCTTTATCGCCGATTCTCGTTGCTACGAGTTTTTCCAAGGACTTCAGGCCGCCCCATTTTTCGTTTTTCGGCGGTGGTACTGTTTTTTGGATTTCAAGTGCGGCGATGCGATCTACAACGAGTCTGGCCAGGTCCTTCGCCAAAGATTGTAGTCCGTCTCGATTAAGAGACCGGAAACGATGCGCCTGCGGAAGCAATTCGTCGACGTACGCGTGATCTTGGAGTATCTTGTATCCAAATTTCGCAAGCGACGCTTTGTTCAGCCGCTCCATTGCCGTCTCGAGAAACGCCTCGGGCGCTTGCGTATCAGCAGGAGCGGCTCTGTTCTGCGATGCGAGAAGCTCTTCTGAAACTCCGCCCTCGGGCCCGACGTTAAATGCAACCCATACACGTTGCTGCCATTCGGGAAGCTGGCCGATGTCTTTTGCGAAAACGTTGACGAAGCCTAGTTGGTTGATTCCGAAGTGAACGCCATTCAGTTTTGAACACCCGACGTGTCCTGTAAATCTCGTATACCATCCTAATCCTCCGCCACGATGTTGCAGCAGAGCGGGGACGACTTCCGGCTTGAACCAGAGCCACCTGACGCCCTTTACGAGCGTTGTGCCGGTCTCACGCTCCCCTTTCTCATTGACAACAAACAATGTTGTCGGAGCCGGCTCTTCGCCGGTAACGATGTGACTTTGTGCGGCAGGTTCGACCCATTCGTCTTTCCAGAGTTCGCCCATGATTCGGTAAAGCTTCCGTCCGTCGAACGTCTTGGTCCAAGAATCAGACGCAACGCCTTCTCCCATCTCAAAGTCAGGGACATCAACGGTTTCGTCTACTTCGGTTCTTCCCATATGAAATACGGCCATGGTTGATCCGTATTGCATACCCGTCCCCTCATGAATTTCCTGAATTCGCCCTTCCCAGCGATTGTTAGACTGAGTGTTCTCGACGAGCTCGGTCGGCCAGTCGACGCAATCCCGCGAATTTAGAACGACCATTCGTTGGCGGAACAGCGAGATTCTAAGAGCCATCTTCCGAGCACAAAGATAGTCCTTGAGGTACTGAGCACGGATCTCAATCTGACACGGCTTGCCCTCGCTATCGCGCGAAAGCCGAATTGCCTCTTCGTAGTCTCGAGCTGGACTGACCCATGTATCACGTTCACGCTTCAGTCCAAGAGCTACGACGAGATCCGGCTGGACGTGCCACTCCGCGTATCGCTCGCCCTCGATGTACTGATCGATGACAAGACGGTATCCAAATGAATCGAATCCGTTATCAAGGTGGTCCAGACTCGAGTATGAACCATCGTCGCGGACGTAACTGGAATGCCAGTGTGTTACGCCGAGATCATTCCAGCCAAGAGTGTCGCCGCGCTGTCTCTCTGAAAGCCTTACGGCAAGAGAGCCGAGTTGAAGACATTCGGTGATGTATCCGTTGCGCGTCGGCTCTCCGATGTCTATCAGGTCGTTTACAGAGCGAAGAGGTATCCAGACAGTTCCCTGGTCAAAGGAACGCCCGCGAAATGTCGCCATTTCGAACCAAGCTTGATCGATGTTAGGTGGTTCATTATGACGTGGCATTTTCAGTGTCTATGCTCCGCGGGTTAGGTACGCTGTGTCGCGCTAGATGCCACCATGGGGACGGAAGCTAGGGCGGCTGTCAGGCTATTCGAGGTCCTCTCCGAATCGGCTTCGCGGTACACAAGCCTGCGATGCGGTTCGTGGTCGATCTTGCCGAGCTCGTCGTCGACGCTTCAAGCGTCCGGCGCGCACGCTGTGTGATTGATGGCATCCTAGCCGCGCGAGCCACGGAGTGCAAGAACCGCTTTCCGGTCCTCGCGTTGCTCCGGTCCACAGCTCGGCGCTGACGCGCCGTTCTTGCACGCCGCGTCGCGCGCGGCTTTGAACGGAGCCATCAACAGCGAGCGCCTCGGGCGCAAGGAGAAGATGGACGATGGCAACGCTCTACAAGATCTCGGATTCCCGCACCAAGTTCTGCCGCGCCGCGATGAAGGCGAACAACGGGATCTGGAATCCCATCACGCAAGCGTGGATGTTTGTGTCGGCTGAAGACGCCGCAAACGCGCTTAGCGATCTCTACCTGACGACGCGGCCGTCGTTGAACCAGCGCGACGCGCTGCTCGAAATGGCCGCGGACGGTACCGGCGCTTCCGCTTGGGACTTCGATCCTGCGGTCGACCCTGACTGGCTCGACCGCCTGGACCGAGAGAAGTCGAGTGCGCTGCTCGCCGCCGGCTACGCCGTGCGCCGATTGCTGGGGCATCATCCCCTCGAAGACGTCGCCGATCGCGTCGTCGACGACGCATTCGACGCAAGCGACTTCGAGGCACGCGCGGAGCGCGGCCGCAAGCGCCAGCGCTCTGCGTAAGCGCGCCGCGGGGCGCTGCGCTGCGGCGCCCCCTTGCGTCGGGGCGCCGGGCGTCGGTCGGGCCGAGCGGCCCGACCGGTGGCTTTTCAACGCCGCGTCGTTAGCGCATTGCATTAACGTCGCTGCCCGGCTCCTCAGATATGACAGCCCGAAACGCCGGCGATGCCGGCGTCGCGCGGTAATGCGGCGCCTGACGATGGGCCACTCCGTCGCAGTCCCTTTTAGGAGACCAACAATGCCACGACAGAAGAAGAAGCCAGGCAGTGCTCTGGCGACCGTGAGCGCGACGTCGCTCGACGTCAAGACGATCACGCGCGCGCAGGCGAACGAGATGCTGAAGGCGCGCGCGCTCGAGCGATTCCACGAAGATCGCGATCGCCGCGAATCCAACATTCGAGAATTCGAGGCCGAGTTCGGTCGCAGCGATCGGATCGACGCAACGCTACTGAACGAGCTCCAGAGGTTTCAGGTGCGGCTTGCTGCAGTCGCGGCGCGGCAAATGCGGAACGGTTCCGGTGAGCCGAAGGTCGCGAAGTACGTCGAGCAGATTGGCGTGCTGATCGGGGCGATCAGTGCTCATCTCGCGACTGAGCGCGCGCAAGAACTCTTCGCGCGTGTGGACGAGCACGACTACCTCGGTTGGAATGGCAAAGGTCTCGGCCCGAAGGGGCACGATCCTTCGCTGCTCGAGGGGTACACGATCGTCGAGGATCCGGGAGCGCCGGCGAATGCCGAGCCCACCGTCGACGAAGACGGAGAGATCTGTCTCCACGAACGCATCACGCCGTTCGAAGACGAGCCCGGCGTTGCTGCTTGCGACGGCTGCGGCGAGGAGTTCCCGCTGCGCGCAGCCTCCGAGGGAGACGAAGCGGCATGAAGGCGTCGGCTGCCCCGGCTACTGGCCGGGGCAGCTCGCTCCACCCCGACTTCGAGCGCGCGGCTTTCTCGGTCGCGATCGCGCGGGCCGCGCGAGACGGACACCGGAGCGAGTGTGTATATGATGCGGAAGATTGTCCCAAGTGCCAGGAGCTCGGAGCCGCGGTCCTGCGGGCGAAAGCGGCGTTACGTGCCGCTCCTATCTGACGTCGACGGCGTCAACAGTGCACACAGGCCGGACGCCGATATACTCCTCTAGCGTGCAATTAGCGCTGCCGAATTGTCGGATCCAAAAACACCGCGTCAATCCCGCTCTGCTGATCGGGCTTCGGCCTTTGGCCAGTAGATAACCGGTAGTAGACATTCCTCGTGAGCCCGGCTCGCTTCGCGAAGTCAGTCGGCGTCAAACCCGTTGCCCTTACTCGGGCCTTGAAGTCTGCCGCGCGCCGATCCCTATCGGGGTCCTTTGCCGTCTCTGTCGCGTTCATGACGTCGCTATGAGTGCTTCCTATGTTGCCCTCCAGTTTCAGTGGCAAATCAGGCCTTAAGCGTCGAATTCCGGCTAATATCCTTTGAATACTACAATTACGCTCACCCGCACCGCGCGCTCACCGCGGCTAGAGCCGCATAAGGATTAGCCGAGCGTCGTACGTGATGACGCCTTGATCGCTGGGATCCTGTCCACGGAAGCAAACGAAGCCCCCGAGCTCGTACCCGTGCGCCGTCAGCCAGTGATTGATCACCGCGATCCACGCGTCGAAGTCGTCGCTCGCGACGATCGCCTCTCGCGCGACCACGTGCGAGCCGCAGCCGGCGACGCGCCACGGACACGACGTGCTCCGCTCCTCGAGCTGCCGAAGATGTAGAGCCAGCATCATCCCGTCCGTCGCCTTCAGGCGTGGTGTGATCGTGAAGTGGCCGCTGAAGGTAACGGTTGAAGTGTCATCGATCATTGGGTCCTCCCGTCCGGGCGACCTCATCACGAGGGGCCTCCTGGACGGGCGAAGCGCGATGCGCCCGGGGCCCGCCGATTGCGACGAGAGTGAGGACCGGAGCACGCGAGGACCGAAACGGCGGGAGTAACTGCGGGAGCGCATTGTGCTAGCCTGGTGGCGGCGAAGGCCACCTCGGGGCGCCCCAACATCGCTCCTGATGCCGTTCTTGCGAGCCCGTGAAGTCGGGAGCGACTCCTACGAGCGGTTAAACGCCGACGAGACGCTGAGCGCTATCGACGCGCGGGGGACGTGTTCACCGTTGGAGATCGTCAAGAAACTCGGATCCAGGCTTAACGCCGGTAACGAGTAGATGGTCTCGGGCGCGCGTGCACGCAACATAGAGTAGGTTCCGTTCGCTCGTGTAGACCTCTTCGAGATCGGAGTCGTCGCCGACGGCTTCGATCCGCTCCTTAAGTGGGATTACGTCGTCGTCGCACGCGAGCACAGCGACCGTGCGAAACTCCAATCCCTTCGCGAGGTGCATCGAGCACAGAGACGCTGTCGCGCTGTTAGTTGCCAGATGCTCGTCAAGCACCGTGTAGGGAATTCCGGCCTGCTCGAGTGCGCCTCGGGCGCGCGGGAACTGAGCGGCAGACCGGACGAACAGGCCTATCTCGCCGGGCACGACGCCTTCTTTAGACCGTGCGGCGAGCCAGTCTCGCGCGGACTTCCTCTCCTCCTCCTCGGTCGCGGCGATGAGAATGGTTGGTGGCGGTCCGTTAAAGGTGGAGGTCGTGCCGCGGCGCGTCTCGGTGATGCCATCGACATCGGAAAGTTCCGGTCCAAGTAGGCGATCAGCTTGGGTACGAATCTGATGGGAGGTCCGGTAGTTGATGCGCAGCGTGAACGAGCGGCCGCGAACGTCAACGCCGAGCGACTTCCACGAAAATGGCGATTCGAAGATTCGCTGGCCGATATCGCCCGTGAAGAACAAGGCGTTCGGCCGGTTTGAACCAAGCGCTGCGAGAAAACGCAACTCGGGGATGCTCACGTCCTGGCTTTCGTCGATGACCGCGTATTCGAACGCTGGGTGCTTGCTTTGCGCGACCTTGTCTGCGAGCTGAGTGAAGAGGCGAGCGTATGTCAGCGATCCGCGGCTTTGTAAGTCATGTTGGGCTTTCTCGAAGATCGACCAAAGCACTATGCGTGCTTTTTCGGGAAGGCGCGTCTTGCGGCCGAGGCGTGGGACGTCGCGATAGGCCTCCCAGGACGTCACTTGCCACGCGTCGACAACCTGCTCCCATTCGGTGAGAACGAAGCGCTCGGAAAACGTGTTGCCGGGCGTAGCCGCAGCTGCGCTGCGCAAGGTCTGTATGATCGTCTCGCGTGACGCAAGCTTCAGGGGACCGATGATGCGTTCATATAGTCGCCGCCCGATCGCGTTCATGGAGTAAACGTCGATTCGTTCACCGAGGCGCGGTTCGTTGCCGATAAGGCGCCGGAGCATGGTCTGTAATGCGTGAGCAAGCGCATCCGAGAACGTCGTCAGTAGAACGCGCCCATCGGGATTCCCTCGCGCGAGGAACACGGCGCGATGGATTGCGACGACGGTCTTGCCGGTACCGGCGGAGCCGCCGACTCGGACGGGGCCACCGTAGTCGCGCTCGACGAGCGAACGCTGCAGTGGATGGAGGAAGACTGTCCATTTATCCCACGGGAAGTCGAGAGCGCGTTCGAGCTCCTCGACGTTAGGCATCATGCGGAAACGCCGCTGCGCGTCGGGATGCTCGAACGGGTTAGCAGCGGCGCTCGCACGAGTCGACGGCTGGGGCGTCGAGCCCGTCGCGAGTTCCAAGAGAGCGTCGGAGGCCTCACTTGGAAGGTGTTCCGCGATCGCGAAGAGCGTGTCTTCAGTTGCTCCATGCACGTCCGCGAGCCACTCCCTTGGGACGCCGTATCCAAGTAGCCTCTCCTGCGATATCTTCGAGAAGAGCAGGGGCTTAGGCGGAGCCGGCTGCTCTACCTCAACGTACTTCGGGACTTTGATCTCTTCGATCGTCTCGCGAACTTCGACAAGCTGCGCGGCACCCGTCGTGGGGTGCGTTTCCAGCTTCCTCCGCTCTGCCCACACGTAGGCGGCATCATGATGGCCGACGTAGCAGAGGAGCAGACTCGATTGCGTCCTGTGAACGATTAGGCGGATGTCGCGACTCACGCGCACAGATGCAAAGCGAGGGTCTTTCGCTTTGTCGAGTTTGTGGAACTGAAGGCTCGGATGCGCAGGGTTTACCTGAAGGTCGAAGGCGGTCGTCTTTGCGGCCTTCTGCTCCTCGGCTGTAAGTCGAGCGAGGCTATCCGTAAACGTATCGGCGATGAGAAAGTCCATCGACCGGGTGATCAGATCAGCGCACGCATCAGGCGACCTTGAAGACCTTCATGACCTCATCACCGAGATGGTTGATGACCTTTACCGCGATTCGGCCGGACTTCGGCCTTGGAAACGCGCGCGAGAGATCGCTGTTGAGAGTGGACCACGCGTTCTCGTCGATGTCGGCCTTCAGAGTTCGTTTGAGGGCATCGTACGGGTCATTGGCTCCGAGAAAGTAGGCGTGCCGGACGAAGAAGCTCTCCTCATTATAGTCCGTGTCGATGAACCAGCAGGCGATTTGATCGGGCCCCGAGCTCGTCACTTCGCCGGTGCTCGGGTGATAGACGTCGACGCCGTTGATCTTAACGCGGAGCGTGTTACCCTCTTCGTACAACAGGGCAATGTCCGGCTCGCCGAAGACGACGAAGAGGTTCGCCTTGTCGGTCTTTGCGAGGTCGCTCGACATCTGAAGGTCGGCGTTCATGCGTGCTTTGAGCACCGGGAGCCGGCCGAGCTTGTTGAACTCAGTCGTATGGGCTTCATAGTTGAAGCCGCAGGAGATCAGAACGTCGAATCCGACGTCGCTCGCTTCGCGCGCTGCCAACACGAGATCCTGGCGCGTAATCGTCCCGAACTCCGGGCCGATGAAGATGCCGGCTCTTTTCTCGGTTCCCGAGCCGTTGCTGCCTTCGAGGTAGCGCCCCTCGGCGCAGACGTAATCGCCGGGCCAAGGAACGAGCGCGGTGAATGCGATCTTGTCCTCTTTATGCGCCTGTTGAACGCCGGCTGTCTTCAGGTTGTCGAGGATGACCTCAGCAAAGGTCCTCTCCGCGTGCACACGCTCGAGTGGGTCGATCGCGCGACCTTCTTCATCGACGCCTAGCTCGCGATGCGGACTGAGGCTCTCGACAGTGAATGGGCCTGCGACGCGAACGGTCTTGTTGTCTTCGTATGGCTTGTCGTATAGGTACTCGAATTCGGCCTTGGCCGCAATCGAGGCGTCCATCTCGCGCTGACGTGCAATCCGCGCTTCCCACCACTTCGAATGCGCGGCTTTCGCCGCCTCGGGCCATGCCGCATCAGCATCTCGCGGAATCTCCCAGTCTTGCCACGTGTTAGAAAGTGCGGTGTTTAGCGTCGCGCGCAGTGGTTCGACCGTTTCTTGCCATTTGTTCCAAATGACATCGATCTCGGTGTTGTTGGCTATCGTCCCGGACGTTACATAGCTAATGCGACGGTAGACGAACCCGCGGCGGATATCGCCGGCTACCTTAGAATCGTCGTAGGCAAGGCTCGACTCACCTAGTTTCCTCTGTCCCTCTCTTGAGTCGATCAACAGATAATACGGGAAGCGACCCGCCATAAGCCTTGCTCTCGCCAATGCCAGCGCGACCCTAGAGGTGTCGATCGTTATCCACCGCCGACCCCACTGCTCTGCAACGTAGGCGGTAGTACCTGATCCGCAAGTTGGATCGAGCACCAGATCGCCCGGGTCCGTCGCCATGAGAATACATCGTTCGACTAATCGTTCGTTTGTCTGTACGACGTAGATCTGGTCCAAGGCGCCTCGGAAACCGTCCCACCAGTTCGCGATGTTCTTGAAGGGAAAGTCCTCGTAAAACCGCTTGTAGTCGAGGCTGATTCCGGAAGCCATGAGTCTATCCGCGGCTTTCAAGCGGCCCATGCCTGTTAGGGCACCGTCGACGGGTTTGGACGTATGGCTCCAGCAGCGCCCTCTTGGCGGTGAATACTCGACGCCGCGAAAACTGACCGGGTGCATCTGGTTCTCTCTATAGCCGCCATTCGTGACCGGCCACTGCCTAAGGAGCCGGGCGCCGGGGAAATCGCGTTCCAGCAATTTTGGGAACAGACGATAGTCCGTGTCTGAGCCGATTTCTGAAGGAGCCTTGAGGTTCAGAATATTACCGCCAGGTATCTCGATCTTCGAAAAATAGTCGATTGCTTCGTAATCGAGCGGCCTCTCCTCGTACAGTGTGCGGAATTTTACGCCTCCGGCCTCTCGAGGAGCTTTCGAGTACCAGAGAATGTAGTCGTTTACGGGATCGATCAAGGTGCTCTTCTGAGCACCCTTCTTTTTCGCGAGGATCTCACACACGCAGTTTGACTCACCAAAGACCTCGTCCAACAGGGCCCTGACTCGGTGAACGTTCTCGTCGCCAATCTGCACGAAGATTGAGCCGGAATCGGTCAGAAGCTCGCGCGCTGCGCTCAGACGATCGCGCAGGTAGGTCAGATAGCTGTGAATACCGTCGCGCCAAGTGTCGCGAAACGCTTTAACCTGTTCTGGTTCGCGAGTGATGTGGGCGAGGTTGCCGTCCCGAACGTCGCGGCTCGTCGTTGACCACTGAAAATTCGAATTGAACTTAATCCCGTACGGCGGATCAATGTAAATACACTGAACCTTGCCACGCAGGCCTTCGCGTTCGGCGAGGCTCGCCATCACCTGCAGGCTGTCTCCCAGGATCAGCCGGTTCGACCAGTTCTGATCGTGTCGATAGAACTCGGTTTTGTCGACCCCCTTCGGCAGGCCGTTGAAATCTGCGAACAGGTCGGGCATGATCTCGCCCGCCTCGTGGGCGCGTTCGCGCGTGTCGCGCAAGAGGTCGTCGATCAGCGCCTTGGGATGAACCTTCTCCTGGATGTAGAGCGGCGGCGCCTGAACGACAAGATCGCTCGCGTCTTGCTCATCCTTCCCCCGCCACACGAGCTGGGGATCGAGGTCGCGATTCCGCCTGTCGTATGCCGTGCGAATCGGCGACTTGTCGGCTGGCTCGACGACCGACTCGTACTCGGCAGTCGGAATGTTTCGGCGCTTCGCCTCCTCGTGAGTTAGCGCCTTGACGGCCTTCGGGGCCCTCGGCTTCTTGATCGCCACCTTAGGCCGGTTCCAGGGTCCGCTGAGCGATGAAACCGTCGAGCATCGCTCCGAACTGCTGCTCGATTTTCTCGGCGAAGCCGCTCTCGATCTGATACACCTCGCGTAACTCCGTGAAGGCCCAGCGGCCGTACGTTCCCAGGTTGTTGACGCCTGGCACCCAGTACGTATCCATCGTCAACTTCTTGTCCTTGGCGTCCTCACCCCGGTAGCCTTTGATCTCGACGATGAGGTTGAGCAAATTGTCCTCGCCGTGCCCGTCCTCGACGCGCACGATGAAGTCGGGTCGATATCGGCGCGCGATCGAACCGCAGCGGTACGGAACCTCGAATCCCAGGCCTTGATTCTTGACGTACATACGGACGCGCGGATGGGCCTCGGCGACTCGGCAGAATTCGCCTTCCCAGTCACTGTCAAGGACCGCGTAGTTGAGGTGACACTTGCGCGAATCCGTGTGCCAACGTCTCTTCGACGTCGTAAAACTGACCGACGCCGTCGTTCCCGTCGGTGTATAGGGATCGAGCACTGCCAAAATCGGTTTTTCGCCCTGCAACTTCAGGTTGATGGCCGCGATGATGCGCTCACAGGCTGTGTCGGCCAGCGTTTTGTATGCGAGCTGCGCAGGGTACGTGCCACCCTCGCAGATGAGGTAGTTATCGAGCCATTCACGCACGATGCCCTTGAGCTGATTGAAGAGGTGCGGCCGGGCGGTGTCGTCAGGCCGCCAACGCTGGGCGAGGTAGGCGGTGAGATGGTAGACGAGCGACGAGTACCGCATGTCCTTAGTATGCTCGAGGGTGAGGTCGACCGACTCGCCGATGATCCCCGCGTTCTGTGTGACCGTTGCGCCGATCAGGTCAGGCGTCAGCCGTAAGCGGGAGTTTTCGTCAAAGGCCGCGGCGACGTTTTCCCGCGGCAGCTCGACACGATAGCCCTCGACGCGAGGGAAGCGGATCTCGGCCGCGTCGCGTTCGGGACGCATCGCTTTGACGAGAACGGTCTCGCGCGGCGGCGCCGGGATAGCGACGACCGGCTCGGCAGTGAAGTCGAACGGGATGCCGAGCACGTCCGCGTACTCGGTGTTGAACAGTCCTCGTTCGTTGAGATCGTAGGACTGACGGCGGAGCGCCCGACCGACGACTTGCTCGCACAGCAGTTGTGTCCCGAACGCGCGAACGCCGAGCACGTGCGTGACCGTGTTGGTGTCCCAACCCTCGGTCAGCATGGATACCGAAACGACGCAGCGGATTTGACCGCCAAGCGTGTCCGGTTTGCCAACAGTGTTCATGACCTCACGCAGCAGTGTTGCATCGTCGAGCTCGCCGCCGGCTCGCAGCATGTCTGCGAGCAGCCCGCCGCGTTCCAAAGCCTCGCGCTTGAAGCGGTCGATCTCATCGGATGCCAACTTCCGGAAGGTCGGATCGAGCAGGTCGCCCGACTCGAGTTGGCGACTGTCGACCAGGATCGTGTTCGGGCGGCCGAAGGGATTGCCGTGCTGGTCGAAGTTTCGGAACAACTCAAGCCGCCCAGGCATCTGCGTCTCCGTGCCGTCCGCATTCGTTCGCGTGTACCCGGAGATGAAGTCGTAAACGAGTTTCGAAGTCGCCGTGTTATTGCAGACAACGATGAAACAAGGGGGATAGCTGACGCCAGCGGCCTTCCACGATTCGAAGATTTTCGCGTAGTGACCGTATAGCGCTTCGAGCGCCGTCTGCAACTGCGCAGGCAGCGCCGCCGGGTCGAGCGACGCTGCTGCCTTCGCGCTCGTCTTGGGCAGTTTCTTGCCTATGTGCTCCCAGAGGTTGCGGTACATGGGCATATCGCCGCCCGGAATGTTGTCGGCCACGGGAACTCGCGGCAACTTCACGATCCCAGATTCGATTGCGTCCATCAGCGAGAAGTCGCTCATGGTCCACGGGAAGAGCGTTCCTTCGGGATAACCGGAACCGGCCAGAAAAAACGGCGTCGCCGATAGATCGATGACACGCGCGCTCCCCAGCTTGCGATCGACAATCTCGAGACCGCCGATCCAAAGCCGTGCGGCCTCAGTGTTTTCCTTGGCTTCTTTCTTATAGTCGCCTTTAAGCGTTTCGTCGTCGTCCTCCGCGCCCGGCCGCTCGCGGTAGCAGTGATGCGCCTCGTCGTTGAGCACGAGGACGTTTTTGTGGTTCATTAACTCGGGCATCACGCGCTGCAACATCTGCCCCTCGGTCTCAAGCGTCTGCAGGTCGGGGCCGTGCCCCTGCAAGAGAGCGCGTCCGCCCTTTGAAAGCTCGACCCGCTCGCGCAGCTTGAAAGCGTGGTAGTTCGTCACGACGATCCTCGCGCGCTGAAGGTCGATCAGCAGGTCCGGAGGGACCAGCTCGCGAGTTGTGAACAAATTCTCGGGGTCGTTTGGCAAGAGTACGCGCAGCCGGTCCTTGATCGTGATGCCGGGCGTTACGATTAGGAATGCCCGCGTGAACCGTTTGCTCTGCGGATGTCGCACGGCGTTCACAGTCTGCCACGCGATAAGCATTGCCATGACGGTGGTCTTCCCCGAGCCGGTCGCGAGCTTCAGCGCTAGCCGTGAAAGCGGGGACTGCCCGGCCTCGCGCGCCCTCTCAAGGTACTCGACAAACCGTTTTCCCTCGCGCACGTTCGGCGCGACCTCGGTCAACCAGATGACGGTCTCGACTCCTTCGATCTGGCAGAAGAACGGTCGCGGCCCCTGAAAATCGTGCGTGCGCCAGTGTTGCAAGAGTCGCGCGGTCTCGGGCGAAACCTGCCAGGTCTTCGGATCCGGCCGCGTCCGCCATTTGGCGATCTCTTGGCGCAGCTCTTCGATCCGCCCACCGAGCTCGAGCTGCTGCTTTTCAGTCGACAACTCATGCAGCGTCAGCGCGATCTGTTTGCTGCTCTGCTTCTTCGGCTTGGGAATCGGTGTGAGAAAACGCACTGGTCGACGCCCTGCCAGCACCCGTTGCGTCGGCAGCCCATCCTCGTCGAGTTCCCAATGCTCTTGCGGAACGGCGTAGGGCGAGTTCAGGATCGGATTTGTGAAGAAGCGGTTATCCATGAAAACCCGCGTATAGCAGCATAACCCCTAGACAACTCCCAACGACGACGCGATTACCGGGCATGAACGTGTTCGATAAAATGCCGGCCTGCGCTCTTTGCGGCGGTCCGGCAGTGGAGTTTGCTGATTTAGGGGAGACTCAGTGGTTTCGCTGCCGATCGTGTGGCGCAGCGTATACCACGGTATTGCGGTTCAGCGACGTCCCTCCTCGGATCGATCCAAAGGGGTCACCCGCCGAGGACTACGGTTCAATGTGAAAGCGCTGGCCTGAGCGTGTCTTGGAAGGTCCCTCTCGGGGAGCTGTCCAGGTCTCGGGCCAGCAACGGGGCGAAGCGCGGCGACGCCGGCGACCGACTCACACGCGGTCGCGAAACCGCACGCGTAGCCGGCTCAGTGACCGCGGCGAGGCGTCGCTCAGCCGGTCCCGAGCCACGTAAGATTGCGATGCTTGGTACCTCCGGAGCAGTGCTCCCGAGCGCGGCCGCCACGACCGACTGCACGTAGTCTTCACCGGCGTACAAGCTACCGGTGTTATAGGCCATTATCGCGTGCCAAAGCGCCGCACGTTCGTCTGCGAAGCGCGCCGTAGAGTGTCGGTACGAATCGACGAGTATTTTGCCTCCGATCCGGAGGTTCTCGCACGGGCCGAGCATTTGCGTGGCGCTGACGCCGTACGTCCGGAAGTTTCCTGAATTCACTTGCGCTATGCCGACGTCGACGGAGTGCCCCGACCGTACCGCATTCTCGGCGATTGAGGCTGCCTGATCGCGATTGCAGGGGTACATTGCGGCCCCGGGGACGCAATACGTTTCGCGACTCGTGTTGTCGTTGATCGCGTATATGTAGCCGCGGCTTTCGACGGAGATGATGGCCCGCATCGTGTCGGGCGCTACGGAGGGAGCGCACGCCTGCAGATACGCGGCAAGCGTCGCGAGGGCTAGTATCATTGGGCTGGATCCGTATAAGGCGGCAAGGAGAGGTCGTGCTCGACCATGACGTCGAGGATGAACCCAGCCGGCGTGTGCATCGTCTGCGGCTGGTTGAGATACTGGTTCGCCACCTGCGAGCTCACCGTAGAGAGCTGTTGACCGGCGGATTGCCCAGCGCCGTAGATGACGACGTCCGTCCCGCCGCTCGAGTAATGCGGTTGCACGAGCTGCGTGGCTGCCCCGAGGATACTCAACAGCACGACGTTGCTGAACAGCCGGCCCGTGTGGAAATCGACCTTGCCTCCAAGGCCGGCGACGCCTTGAAGGTCGACACCTGGCATGTTTCCGAGGCTGATCGTATGGCCATTAGGCAGCTTGATCGAATCGAAGCCGACGAATAGCCGAGCTTGGCCGTTCGTCATTCCGTTCGCGTATGAGCCGACAAGCCGCGAACCCGCAGGCACGAGCAACGTCCGATGGGTCGAGTCGTAAACGTCCTCGCGCACCTGGGCCGTAACAATCCCCGGAACCGTAGAATCGATCGGCGTGTAAAGCGAGGCCGGGATGATCATGCCGCGCTGCAGGACGTAGGCACCAATCGGCCCCGTATCGGCGCCGGACTCCGCGAGTGATACACTCGCTGCCGGATTGTCGTGCGGCGGCTCTCCGTCGTCGAGCTTAACGGCCAAATCCGAATTGCGGGCATCCTCGATCGCCTGCTCGCGTGCACGTTCGCGATCGTCGCGCGCGCGCTCGCGATCCATGGCCGCTTGGACAGCGCCTTGGTCGGCGAGCTGCGGCGCCTGTGCCACCGCGGGCGCACTTTGCGCAGGAAGCACCGGCCCATTGTCAGCTAGGAGTTCGGGATCAGGGTGCGGAGACGGCGCGGGCGGCGAAGTCGGCATAACGAGGGCGTCGCTCCGATTCACATGTCCGTCGATCGTGCTCACGTCAGCCGCGCGCGCGGGTAGCGGTTCCGCGGCCGCCGCGCTCGGCGCGTTCGAGCGGAGCAGCCACACTACAAGGGCTCCCAGGATGAGGGCCGTAGCCGCAGCCGCCACGAGCACGGAGCGGCGGATAGTGATGACCCCGGACGCTTCGTGAAGATCAGCATTCACGAGCGATTCGGTGGATGCGTCCTTCACTGCGGCTTCCTCTCGAACGTTGTGCGGTCACCGCCACGAATTAGGGCGAGCTTACTCGGGACGCGGTCGATGATGAACTGTCGATGCTTCGGATCGAATGAGTAATTTGTGATTTCATCAGGGCCATTGTCGTACGCGTATGGCATCGGCAGGTCTCCGGCCCAGCTCGGCGCGTTCACATACGTGTGCTTTCCATCGTTGCACACCTGGGCGTCCCGAAATCCGTTCGCGCCGGCGGCAACGTACTTCGTGTCCAGATTCTTGCAGCTGTACGTTGCCTCGATGGCAGCCGCGGTCGCCGCGTTCGCCCTCGCGCGATCTTCAGCTTCGCGTGTCGCTGCGGCGTGCTCGGCGGGATATAGGAATCCGACGTACTCCTCTTGTGTCGTTGACTTGCTGAGAAGCCGAATATGGTAGCTCCGGCGGTCGGTGAAGACCGTCAGCGTCGTCAGGAGGCCGGCCTGCGCGGGCTTCACGACGAGATGTGGGACGTTGGCCGCTCCGGACGTTCCGTCCGCGAGCTTCCAGCGCAGCGTGTCCGAGAGGAACGCGCGCCGGATCGTCTCGCCCGCCTCGAGTTCGATGTCACAAGAGTCGCCGGCGCCGACAAGGATCGCCGGCATCTCTGCCCCGTACGCGTGGCGATAGGACCGTCAGGGTAGTGAATCGGCCGTCCTGTATCATGATTCGAATGCCCGCCCACGCGTGCGAGTCCCGGAGCGGCCGCGAGGCCTCGGATAATTAGAATTAGGACCGACGTGATCGTTCTCACAGCGCGCCCTTCGGTGACTTTCTCAGCCCAGTCGAGGTCCGTGATGAAAAGGCCTAGGGGGTTGGCGCAAATCGCGGCTTCATCGCTCACGGTGCGCCAGCGTGATCGTCAAGCGGCCGTGAAACCGCCGAGGCGGTCCGGTTTGGCGGCCGTCGATAGCGCGGGCCTCCTCGGTCCATCTGCTCGCCGTCCCAAAACGCGTTGTCGTAATGCTTGGCGTAGTGGACGCTCGAGAGCAGCCGCATATCCTCCCCGTCGATCGAGCGCCGCCCGAAAACGCGCTCAAAGAAATCGTACGTAATCCCCGCGTTCTCGTACGCCTCGTTGACGCCACATCGGTAACCGCCGGCCCGCCCTCGCGCCGCACGACCTTCCCCGGCAACTCGCGATCGTGCCCCGCATCGCACACCGTCCGCCGCTCGCCTTTCCCGCGCGCGATCGTCTCGAGCCGCCCCGCCAACGCCATCCGCCGACCGGCGAGCCGCCCGCTCAACTCGAGCGTCTCAAGCGCCCGCGCCCGCAACGCCGCATCGCCGTGCTCCGCGAGCGCCTGCAAGATATACGGGGGTACTATCCAGCATGCCATCGGTTTCTCCCGGCCCCACGGCCCGACAAAACCAACGAGTGCCCGCCTATAGGACTCCGCAAGCCCCGCGCGCCACTCACCACTACTGGACCGATTGACCCAAACCCCCTTCCAATCGGGAGCCCTTGCCGACGTCCAGGTGCAGTTGCAGTCATCGCGAGATCGCCCAAGACCAACCGGAGATCGAGCAATGGAATCGTCGAAACCCTCAGCCGCCCCGACACGCAGCGCATCGTCGCGCATTACGAGCGCGTCGCGCCGCTGCTCGCCGCGTCTTTCGCGGGCATCCCGTTTACAACGGTCTTCCTACCCGACGGATTCGCCGGCGACGTGGTTCGCGTCGGCCAACTCCACAAACCCGTCCCGCCGGCGATCCCGACGATCGAGGTCACGACCCGCAGCGGCCCGCACCGCTACATCGCCCTCACCGAAAACAGCATCCTCTGGCGCGCCAACGAGCACGCCGTCGGCTTCGAATCCTGGACGCCGCGCCCCGGACACCCGCTCGTCCCGCACTTCGCGCGCATCGTCGTGCGCGCGCAACCCGGCACACCGCTTCAAACTCGGCGCAACGCCGTACAAGCCGTCCAAGCCGCACTCAACGAAGACAACCTCGCCGCTACCTTCGTCCTCGCCGGCGACCACACGGTCCTCTGGATCCCGCTCGTCCACACGCCGCCATACGACGTCCTGCGCGCACAGCTGCACGCACTGCTCGACGAAGCCTACGATCATACCGAGTGGTTCGACGACAACACGTGGCCCGCAAGCATCACCCTCTCGGTCAGCTCGAACGCCCCCGGTCACGGCACCGGCCTTCCGTACACGCTGCGCGCCGAACCCGGCTTTCCGATGAACGTCCCGATAACATGGGACGAACTCGACACGATCGATCCGTTCGCCTACGACGTCGACAACGCCGCCGAGCGCCTTGCCACCGGTGACGTCTTCGCCGACCAAGTCGCGCTCTTCCGCCCGCAAAACGCCAAATGGCTCCCGCACCCGAAGCGATTCCACCGCCTCGAACTCAGCCCGCCGTACGAAATCCCCGCGCCACGTTCCGAAGTCATCACGCTCGCGCTCGAGATCCTCGCCGACGGCAAACCGCGTTCCGTCGCCGAGATCGAAGGAGAAGCGATCGCCCGCGGCCTCTGGCCGAAAACCGAACGCCGCAAATATCTCTACGCGATGCTCAAGGACTACATCGAAAAATCGATCGCACGCGACGAAAAACCGCTCATCGTCCAAGACCCCGACCACCGCTTCCGCCTCAACCACCCTTCCGACGATCTCCCCGACCCCAAACCCGAACCACCGTGGCGCGCCCCGCAACACCTCATCGACGCGCTGCGCGCCACCGCCGGCGGCACCGACCCAACCGCATTCGAACGCGCCGCCTGCGCCGCATTCGAACCGCTCGGCTTTAAAGCCACTCACGTCGGCGGCACGATGAACCCCGATGGCTACCTCGATGCAA
>Ga0302324_100003010_pt1 | contig 38137 bp, 36 predicted proteins | sample Palsa_T0_1_FD_201949 | JGI IMG/M metagenome (GOLD analysis project Ga0302324, IMG submission 201949) | Peat permafrost microbial communities from Stordalen Mire near Abisko, Sweden - Palsa_T0_1 | ecosystem: Environmental > Terrestrial > Soil > Palsa > Peat permafrost | place: Sweden: Abisko... | reverse complement strand
CGCGAGATTGGCTTCCTGGTGGGCGGCGCGTCGCAGGGCGCGATTCCGCTGGAGCAGCTGTCGGCGTGGCTGATGGCGTCCTGGATTCGAGGGCTGTCGCTCGACGAGACGCACGCGCTCACCATCGCCATGCGTGACTCAGGCGAGAAGCTGAACCCCAAGCGGCTGGGCAAGGTGGCCGTGGACAAGCACTCGACCGGCGGCGTGGGCGACAAGACCAGCTTCCTCGTGGCTCCGCTGGCGGCGGCGTGCGGCTTGGTTGTCCCCATGATCAGCGGACGCGCGCTGGGCCACACCGGCGGCACGCTGGACAAGCTCGAGTCGATTCCCGGCTTCCGGTCGGCGCTCACACTGTCCGAATTTGAGACAGTGCTGCGCAAGTGCGGCGCGGCCATTGTGAGTCAGACACCCACGTTGGTGCCGGCCGACCGCGTGCTCTATGCGCTGCGCGACCGCACCGGCACAGTGGAGAGCCCGGGGCTGATCTGCGCGTCGATCCTGAGCAAAAAGCTGGCCTCGGGGCTCGACGCTCTGGTGCTGGACGTGAAAACAGGATCGGGGGCGTTCCTGCGCCAGCGTGAAGACGCCGAGCACCTGGCCGCGCTGATGGTGGCCACGGCCGAGGCCGCCGGCACGCGCACCGTGGCGCTGCTCACCGACATGGACCAGCCGCTGGGCCGCACCGCCGGCAACTGGATTGAGCTGGCTGAGGCCGTCGAATTGCTGCGCGGCATGCAGCCCGAGGAGAGCGAAGATCTGCGCGAGCTGTCGCTGGTGCTGGCCGGGTGGATGATTCACCTCGGCGGGGAGGCGGCGACTCCGCAGGACGGCTACGCATCGGCCGAGGCTGCGTTGATGGACGGCTCGGCGCTGGGCATCTTTCTCGACATGGTGGAGGCGCAGGGTGGCGATGTTTCGGTATTCAACGACACGGCCGGCTTCCACCGGCCGGGCGCGAGCCATGTGATTGAGGCGTGGGCGAGCGGCTTCATCCAGAGCATGGATACGACCGCGCTGGGCTGGGCCGTGCAGCGGTTGGGCGCGGGGCGCGAGCGCGCAGGCGAGCGGGTCGATGCGCACGCGGGCATCGAGTTTCATGCGCGGCGAGGCGCTCGCGTGGAAAAGGGCCAGCCGCTGGCCACGCTGTACGCCACCAGCGCCCCCATGCTGCTGGAGCCGGTATCGCTGTTTGTCAATGCAGTGGCGATCGGCCCCACCCCGCCAAGTGCGCCGCCGCTGGTGAGCCGCATCTTTACACGCGAATCGGCGGAGGAGTATCTGCGCGATGCTGTAAGGTAGTCAAAACAGGGACTAGGGTTTAGGGGTTAGGGATTAGGGATCAGTAGCCCAACGACGCCTCGCGAAGAACGGAGGCAAACGGCTAACCCCTAACCCCTAATCCCTGTTCCCTGCCTTTTCAGGAGCTTCTCTTGGATCGATTCACCGGGGTGTTGGGAATATTGGCCGTGCTGCTGGCGGCGTGGCTGGGCTCGACCGACCGCAGACACATTCGCTGGCGCACGGTGGCGTGGGGCCTGGGGCTGCAGCTTCTGTTTGCGTTCCTGGTCCTGCGCTTCAGCTACGGGCAGAGCGCGCTGCAGTGGGCCGGCGGCGTGGTCAACGCAATGCTCGCCTGCACCACCGCGGGCACGCAGGTGTTGTTTGGGGCTCTCGGCACTCCAAATACTTCGTTCGGCACCATCTTCGCGTTTCAGGTGCTGCCCACCATCATCTTCATCTCCGCATTTTTCGCGGTGCTCTACCACATCGGCGTCATGCAGATCGTCATCCGCGCTCTGGCGTGGGTGATGCTCAAGACCATGCGCATCTCCGGCGCCGAAAGCATGAACGTGGCCGCGTCCATCTTCATGGGCCAGACCGAGGCGCCTCTGACCATCCGGCCGTTTCTATCCGGCGCCACGCGCAGCGAGCTCATGACCATCATGACCAGCGGCATGGCGCACGTCTCGGGCGGCATCATGGCCATGTACATCCTGCAGGGGCATGTCGATCCAGCCCATCTGCTGGCGGCCGTGATCATGACCTCGCCGGGCACCATCCTGATGTCGAAAATGCTTGTGCCGGAGACCGGCATCCCGGCCACCGAAGGCCGCGTGGTGATGCCCAAGAACGAGGAGCACAAGGACGAGAACCTGATCGGCGCCATTGCGCGTGGCACGCTGGACGGCGGCAAGCTGGCCTTCAACGTGGCCATCATGCTGATCAGTTTCCTGGCGCTGGTGGCGCTGCTTGACAGCCTGCTGGGGTGGTTGCACGGGCATTACGGATTTCACTGGGTGCCGGGCAGCCTGGGGCAGATATTGGGATGGCTGTTCGCGCCGGTGGCATGGCTCATCGGAGTGCCGTGGCGCGACGCTCCGGCGATCGGCAACCTGCTGGGCACGCGCATGGCGCTCAACGAAGTGGTGGCGTATCTGGCGCTTGGGGCGGAGAAGGCGACGCTGCTGCCGCGCTCGTTCACCATTGGCACGTTTGCGCTGTGCGGGTTTGCCAATCTGGGCTCGATCGGCATGCAGATCGGCGGCATTGGCGCGCTGGTTCCCGAGCGGAGAAACGACCTGGCGCGGCTGGGCGTGCGCGCCATGCTGGCCGGCACCATGGCGAATCTGATTTCAGCTTCGATCGCGGGGATTTTTCTGGGGTAGGGACGGCTTCACGATCACCTCCGTATTGATCGGAAAAAGGGATGAACGAATGGGTGTCCCACCTGGGCGCCCTCTGGGCACCGCGTTGTTGTTTTTGCCGTCAGGCCCCTAGCCGCATGATATTGTACCAATGCTGGGATACCACAAAACCCAATAGCAACACACAAATTCAAACGGTCGCAGACCTAGGGCGGATGGCGCGCGTTCAGCCGCAGAGATTAACTCCGTCCCAGAATCTTCAATCCAAGCCGTTTTCCAACGGTCCACCGAGTTTCGATCTCGACGATGCCCGGTCCACCTGTGAGGTTCACCCCACCCCATGTCAAGCCCCCTATTTTCTATCTCACTCATTCCACTGCCCAAATCCAGCCAGATAATTGCAGTCTATTTCCATCGAAAGGCGCATAGTAATTACATGGATCGCACAGCCTCAACCCGCGCAGTGAGGCGCGCGGCCTCGCCAGCTCCTCTCACGATAACTCCAACCCCGTCAACACCAACCGGCCATCGGCATCCCACAAAAAGCACAAGCGATAGTTTTTTTGCTGTGATACTGTGGAGCCTGCCTCAAGTCAAGCAGAATCAACAACCTACGGATACAGCCCTCACAAAAAACACAGTCTCACGGAAACCGTGAAACGGTGAACACCAGTCTAACGACCTTAAAATCAATAACGTACGAGCCATAATGTCACGGAACCACAGAAACTGTGAAACTGTGACGCACACGGCGTCGCCCCGGACGGTGGTGTCCACCACGCAAATGGTCATTAAGTTTTGAATGGCCACGACGTCACAGGCTGAGGACAAACTCGTATCACGCCCATTCGCTGCTACGTGACCTTGATCTCCTCGAGCAGATCCGGATGCCGGTCCAGCACCTTGAGCAATTTCACCAGCGCCAACGGCGGCTTGGTCTTGCCATTCTCGTAGCGTGAGAAGGCATTGACGCCGCCGCCGAAAATCTCAGCAGCCTCGCGCTGATCGAGCGCAAGCTTCTTGCGCACCTTGGCAATGAAGGCCGGATCGACGATGGCGGCGTTGACCTGACGCGCGAAGGCCTGCATCTCGCGCATCACGCGCTCGGAATCTTGCTCATCGTGGATGGATTCGCCGCAAGCCGGACAGAAATCGCCTGTCGTCTTCAAAATAGCGGTCTCGCCCTTGTAGGTGTAGGGGATGTCACGGGTATCGTGGACCAATTCGGCGGCGCCGCAAACAGGACACTTCATAGTCATAACTCCTTGAACGAGACGATCAACACATCGTCAATAACCGTCGGCTTCAAATAAACGTCGCCAGCCGCGGTCCTGGGCCGATAGACGTCTTGCCAGATTGTGTAATCGGCATAAGTGGTCATGCTCTTGTAGAAGTCAGACGGCTTGAGTGCAAGTACCACGGCTAACATATCGGGGTAATTGAAACCCAGAGCCACGGCCCCAACTCGTGCCGCGTGCGTGGTTCGCACCTTGCCCGCATTGATGAGCGCATGGACGACCGAGAGCGCACGGTGTGGAGTCCGCTTCTCCATCGTCGATAATAACCTACTTGGTTATTTTATGCAACCGTCTGCCGGCACGCGTGAGCTTTCTCCCGGACCAGCCCACCATCCCCAAAGCCAGCGCAGCACACACCCACGCAAACACATCCCCATGCGCGGAATAGAACGTCACATCGTCGCGGAAGCCGAATTGAGCCGGCAGCGCGTCCACCGCGTGGCGCGGAATGCTCTGGCGGACGCGGCCATAGGGATCGATCACCGCGGTAATGCCGGTGTTGGTGTCGCGCAGGATCCAGCGGCGATTTTCGATGGCTCTCATGCGCGCCATATTGAGGTGCTGCCACGGAGCGCTGGTATCGCCGTACCAGCCATCGTCGCTGATGTTGACCAGCACCTCCGCGCCCATCTCGGGAAACTCGCGTATCTCGTCGGCAAACACCGCCTCATAGCAGATGAAGACTCCGTAGCGATGCGCCTGGCCGTTCTGCGTGGACAGGCGAAAGACCTTGCGCTCCGTGCCGCGTGAAAAACTCCCCACGCGCCCGGTCAGCTTGTGCGCAAAAAAGATCAACCGGCTGAACGGAACATATTCGCCGAAGGGCACCAGGTGAATCTTGTCGTAGCGGCCCACCAGCGCGCCATCGGGAGCGAGAATCATAGCCGAGTTGTAATCGCGCCACGACTGGTCCTCTTCGGAGTAGTCAGTGCCGATGCCGCCCACCACCACCGGCGCCTCAACCGATCTCGCCAGCGCCGTCAGCGATTTCTGAAACTGCGGGTCCGCCTCGATGAAGGGCGCAGGCGCCTCAGGCCACGCCACCAGGTCAGGATGCGTGACATAAGGCGGGCAGACAATCTCGCCGTTCGCAGCGCCGGTCTGCGGAATGCCTGCGATGTAGGCCTTGCACTGCTCATGCGCCAGCCGGTCGAATTCGGCAAAGTGCGCTGCCCACTGCGTCGCGTCCCAGTTGTTGTCGGCCGTGACGTCAAGGTTCGGCTGCACCAGCACAGCGCTCGCGGTGGGAACCGGCAGGAGCGTTGGCATGAAGATACCAGCCAATTCGCCGACGAAGATCAGCCCAGCCACAGCGGCCCACATGAACTTGCGCGCCCGGCGATCGACAAGCACTCCGCCGGCGATCAGGGCATTCACAACGACGAGCAGAAAGCTGATCCCGTACACCCCAGTCCATGGCGCAAGCTGATTGACCACCCCGACGTCTCCCTGCGAATAGCCCAGCTGGTCCCACGGCACGCACGTAATGCGCGCGCCGGCAAGCTCGACCGCGACCCACAGGAAGGGAGCAGCAGCCAGCGCCAGCCGCACATCGCCGGTGGCGCGGCGCACCAGCATCACGCCCAGGCCGAACAGGCCGAAATACCCGCCCAGCACCAGGCTGAACCCCAGCAGCAACATCGCCGAAACCACCGGCGGCAGCCCGCCGTGGAGCAGCATGGTGTCGTATATCCAGTAGCAGTTGGCCGCGTACCAGAGCACGCCGCAGACGTAGGCCAGCACGAAGGCTCTCCGCAGGGGACGCGTCTCGGCCGGTCGGGGCGAAAGAATCGCCCACAGCAGCGGCACGAGCCCGATCCATGCCACGGCCGAGCGCCAGACTGGCATTGGCCCCGCGAGCGGAAACGGCAGCTCCAGCAGTGCCGCCGACAAAACGGCCGCCAGCCAGGGAGCAAGCCGTAACTTCCACGATTGACGCTGCATACTGGCACGAGTTTATCGCATCGCGCGGGTGCCTGGGACTGCTGGTGGCCGCGCAAGAAGGGGTCTTCAATTCAACGCAACGAGTTGGCGCCGCTCACGCTGGACTGCGAGTTAGCAAGTCAGCCAGGCCAAGCTGAGTTTTTCTAGCCTGGATGCGCGGAAGTTGTCGAGCCGCAACCGGGAAACGCGCTACAATCCAACCTATGATCGTCGTCACGTTTCTCATGCGGGTGCTCGAACTGATGTTTTTTGTAGGTCTCGTGGGATCTTCCGTGGTGGTTCTCATCAGCTTCTGGGAAGACGGAAAAGAGCTCTTCGGCAAAGACTAACTACCTCTCTTTGCAGTCAGTCGCCCCCGGCGTCCCCGATTCCGATTGACGCCATAAAGATTCACACATAAACTCAGCGCAGAGCGTCATTTCACTTCGCATACTGGAATCTGAAAGCCGGGGCAAGTGCCGGCACCCTCGCGATGGCATCTTCGAGAACGACCGTAGTCCCTCCTTCCGCCCGCGTTCGGCTCATCGTGGCATCCTCGGTGATGCTGACGTTCATTTCCTTTTGGCGCGCTGCCGCTGTCGTTCTCAACGACCTTGGTTCCTCAGCCTTCTATGCCGGCGGCATCGCCGAGCAGGCGGTTGGCGCGGCCGCGCCGTGGTTCATTCTCGGCATCATGCTGTTCAGCTTCGCGGTGCGCGCAGTCTACGTCGAGAGCTGCTCCATGTTCACCCGCGGCGGCGTCTACCGCGTGGTCAAAGAGGCGCTCGGGGGTACCTTCGCCAAACTCAGCGTCTCGGCGCTGATGTTCGACTACATTCTCACCGGGCCGATCTCGGGCGTGTCGGCGGGTCAATACATTACCGGCCTGATGAACGAGCTGATGACGGTGGCGGCGCAGAGCCACTGGCTGCCGCCGGCGCTGATGGATGCGGGCGGCCACGCCTTCCAGTTCGACATGAATGCCACCTCGGCGGTTTTCGCGGCCGCGGTCACGATTTATTACTGGTGGCAGAACATCAAGGGCATCGAGGAGTCCAGCGAAAAAGCTCTGCGCGTCATGCAGATCACCACGGTGATGGTGGTCATTCTGCTGGCGTGGGGATGCTATTCGATCTTCATCAAGGGCTCGCATCTGCCGCCGCCGCCCACGCCTTCTCATCTCAGCTTCAGTCCTGAGGCGCTTGGCTTCCTGGGCAACAAGGGACTGCCGCTGCTGGGCATCTTCGGCATCCTCATGGCGTTCGGCCACTCCATCCTGGCGATGAGCGGCGAGGAGAGCCTCGCCCAGGTCAACCGCGAGATCCAGCATCCTAAGCTCAAGAACCTCAAGCGCGCCGCCATCGTCATCGCCATCTACAGCCTCATATTCACCGGCGGCGCCACGCTGCTGGCGTCGATGCTGATCCCCGCGTATGAGCGCACCCACATCTATCAGGACAACCTGATCGCTGGCCTCGCCATGTATATGGTCGGCCCGGTGTTCTGGCGCATCGCGTTCCGCATCTTCGTCGTCATCGTCGGCTTCCTCATTCTCTCCGGCGCCATCAACACATCCATGATCGGGTCCACCGGCGTGCTCATGCGCGTGGCCGAGGACGGCGTGCTGACCGACTGGTTCCGCAAGCCTCACAGGCGCTTCGGCACCAGTCATCGCATCGTCAACCTGGTCTTCATCCTGCAAATGTTCACCATCCTGGTGAGCCGCGGCAATGTCATCACCCTGGGCGAAGCGTACGCGTTCGGCGTGATCTGGTCGTTCACCTTCAACAGCCTGGCCATGCTGGTGCTGCGCTGGAAATATCACGGGGAGCGCGGCTGGAAAGTGCCGCCCAATATCCGCATCGGCAAGACCGAGATTCCGCTCGGCCTGCTGTCGGTGTTCTTCGTCCTCTTATCCACGGCCGTCGTCAATCTCTTTACCAAGACCGTAGCCACGGTGAGCGGCGTCGCCTTTGCCGCGGTCTTTTTTGTCATTTTCACGGTCTCGGAGAAGGCAAATCTGCGCCGGCACGCCATTACCGCGCGGCAGATGAAGGATCACTTCCAGCTCGAGCACCAGGACACGGTAAGCCGCGAGTCGGTAGCCATTCGTCCGGGCAGTGTGATGGTCACCATGCGCGATCCTTCCAACCCTTACGCGCTCAAGTGGACGCTGGCCCGCACTCATACCGACGAGCAGGATGTAGTGGTGCTGAGCGTGCGCATGATGGGCGCGGGCGGTCCGGAATTCCTCAGCGCCGAGGACCAGAGCTTCAGTGAACACGAGCAGCTCATCTTTACCAAGGCCGTGTCGATCGCGGAGAGCTTCGGCAAGAAGGTGTCGCTGCTGGTGGTTCCCGCGGGCGACGTGTTTGCCGCGCTGGTGCATGGCGCCAACTCGCTTGAAGTGGATTCGGTTGTCTCCGGCGTCTCTACCACCATGACCGCGCAGGAGCAGGCCTATCATCTGGGTCAGGCCTGGGAGGCGCTGCCTGAGCCTAAGCGCCAGTTCAATTTCTATGTAATCTCGCCGGACGGAACCAACAAAGTGTTTTACATTGGGCCGCACGCGCCCAATCTGCGTCCGGACGATGTGCAGCTGGTGCATCGGTTGTGGCTCAACATGCGCCGCGACCCATCGGTGCAGGATCTGCATCACAGCGATATCATCACCTATGCGCTAACGCGGCTGGCAGGCCAGTATGCACGCGAGAAGCAGGAGATCCTGCGCGACCTGCGCAACTATCGCGCGGCCGAATCGCCGGAGAACATGCGGCTCGGCGGACAAGGCCTTTCTGGAGCGGGCATGCCCGCGCCGTCGCAACCAACTCAACCGCCGCGGCCCAATGAACCTCCGCGGCCCGCATAGTAAATAACTTGCGAGCAATTCTCCACCTTCTTGCACCACCTGACACGTTCATTTCCCGGCAGGAAAGAAGCAGTGCGCGCAGCACTCTGGCTGACGCCTAAGTCTGTTTTGTGTTGTAAATGACTTTGTGGTTAAGTATCTTGTTTCAGAGCGCTAATTTCGGAGATTGCAAGGGCACAATCCGATATTTCAGTTTCCCCGCTTCGATTGATGCATTTTTTCACAGTTCGCCTGGGCACTTGAATGATGGCTGCACTAAATGCCAAACCACATTTCGCATCACTAACCCGTGCGCTCCTTTGAGTGGCACAGAACTAAACCTGACAGGAGGAACCATGGGACTATCGGAAATTCTGCATCAGATCGATAACGAGATTGCGCAGTTGCAGCGTGCACGTTTTCTGCTGGCCGGCCAAGAGCCGCCTAAGAAGCGCGGCAGAAAGCCAGGCGCGGTGAACGCCAAGCCCGCCAAGGTCGCGAAGAAGAGGACGATGTCTGCCGAGGGGCGCAAGCGCATTGCCGAGGCGGCCAAGAAGCGCTGGGCCGAGAAGAAGAAAGCAGCCGCAGCCAAGTAACACATTGCTGAATCGGCGATGCGGCGATCATGATTGTATGGGTGCCCCAGGTCCCGTTTTTGGGACCTGGGATACTGGAAATCTATGCAAATATCTGTATGCGGTGATCAAAGAACTCACACCGCATCTCCCGGCTTCCATTCCACCACCTTCACGCCACGATCGACCAGCGCAGCCAGTTCCTGCGGTGTCCCTTTGAGCGGCGGAAACGTACCCCAGTGCAACGGCAGCACCGTCTTTGCCCCCAGCAGGCGTACCGCGTGCGCGGCCTCCTTTGGCCCCATGGTGAAATGACCGCCGATGGGCAGCATTGCGATCTCAGGCTTGTAGATCTCGCCGATCAGCGCCATGTCGCCAAACACCGCCGTGTCGCCCGCGTGATACAGCACCGGCGAGTCCGGAATGGTCAGCACATATCCCGCAGCCACGCCCACATAGTGCGTACCGTGCTTGTCGGTGGCTCCCGACGAGTGCTTCGCGTCCACCATGCTCGCGGCCACGTCTCCCAGTTGCACGGTCCCGCCCAGGTTCATCCCGATCGTCTCCTTGACTCCATTTTTCTCCACATACGCAGACAGCTCGTAGATGGCCACCACCTTGGACCCGTGCTTCTTCGCCACCGGAACCACGTCGGAGATGTGGTCTTCGTGCCCGTGCGTGAGCAGAATGTAATCGATCTTCTCCGGCAGCTCATAGCCCTTGGGATACTTGGGATTGTGCTCGATGAACGGATCGATCAACAGGTTGGTTCCTTTGCCGGTGGAAACCAGCACGGTGGCATGTCCCAGCCAGGTAATGCGCGTACTCATAGTCGCTCCTCTGACAAAAGATGATAGCGGCCGCAGCCGGCCAATCTGAAATGGATGCACCCGAAGGTCCTGCGATGCGCCGGCCGCGCCCCCTGGGTCGGGCCAACTCGCCAACTTGCTATCACTGCGCAGCGGGGGCTAACTTGCTGACTTCATCCAAAGAATTCCCGATCCATCCCTCTCGATCATTCCTTCCTGCGGCCAGAACCGAACCTCGACCAGCCCTCTTCAGCGACCCACTTGACGCCCGCCCGCGTCCGCTGTAATTTGGATCATAGAGGCGAATGTATGGCGAAAGTTGCTCCGCTCTTCCCCATTATCGAACCGACGGGCCTCGGTTCCCCCTCCCTCTCCCCGCTCGCCCGCGCCGCCGCCGAGGCCCCGCGCCACTCCGCCGGCTGCCTCACCGAGTACCGCCCGCTCACCTCGCGCTCCATCCTGACCAAAACAACCTCCGCGCGCGGCCTGCCGTTCACTCACTCAATCAACCCCTACCGCGGCTGTGAATTCGCCTGCCGCTACTGCTATGCGCGCTACACGCACGAGTTCATGGAGCTCCGCGCGCCCGAGGATTTCGAGCGCAAAATCTACTTCAAGCACAATGCAGCCTGGCTGCTCCGGCAGGAGCTGGCGCGCCTCAAGCCGGGCACCGAGATCGCGCTGGGCACGGCCACCGATCCATATCAGCCTCTGGAGCGCAAACAGCGCATCACACGCTCGCTGCTGGAGGTGTTTGCCGCCCATCGCGGCTTCCGCCTGGGCATCGTCACCAAGTCGGCGCTGATTGTGCGCGATGTCGACCTGCTCCAGCAGATCGCCGCGCACAACCGTCTCACCGTGCACGTCACCGTGACCACGACCAATGCCAGGCTTGCGCGCATCCTGGAGCCGCGCGCCCCCCGCCCCGACCTGCGCATGAAGACCGTTGCCCGGCTGCGCCAGGCGGGGCTGCGCACGGGCGTCATGTGTTCGCCGCTCATGCCCGGCATCACAGACTCGCGCGCCTCCATCGCCGCGGTGGCGCGCGCCGCCGCGGCCGCGGACGCAAGCTTCCTCGCCGCCGGAGCGCTCTTCCTGAAGCCCTGCTCGCGGCCCACATTTCTCGACTTTCTGCGCGAGCACTTTCCCGGCCAGCTCGCCGCATATCAGCGCCGCTACGCAGACAGCGCATTTGTCTCAGCGGAATACAAAAAGCGCGTCGCCGACCTGGTCGACTCCATCTGCCGAGAACACAAGCTGGGCCGCCGGTACTCCGACCAGCCCGAAACAGGCACGCCGGAAACAGGCCAGCCCGAGATCGGCGGAAAGCCCGCCGCCGGCAGTCTGGTTACAATCCAGCCCTGGCTGCCATTCCAATAACCAATCGGGGTGCCCCATCCTTTCGCGGCTTTATGCGAAGGGGTGGGAAACAACAAAAGCCAGTTCCAGGACCGTGGCAACTTCCGCGAATCGGCGAGCAAAAGCCCCGTGCCCCACTCATCTGTCATCTTGAGCACTCTGACTCGCGTAGCGAGTTACGGCTAAAATGACAGCCGTGACTGGCCTGATTTCATTCGACTTATCCGCCCTGTCATAAGGAGCGAGCGCAGCGAGTCGAAGGACCCGCGTTTGGAAGGTGGCCCCGATCTCAAGAGGGATTCTATCCCTTTGAAGGTGCTCGCCTTTCGGGACCGGGGAGGTCGAGGAACCGGGCTGGCAACGGGCCCACCCTCAAACCACCCCACAATGAGGGTGCCCCATCCTTCGCTTTTTCCTGGCGAAGGGCGGGAATCACGAACCCCGATCAGCCAGTTCCAATCCACCCACCGGACATCAATCGGCAGCACAGCCCAACGCACATTTCAGGCCAGCCCGGATCGATTGACGCGGAAAACGCCGCAACTCCCTGAATCAAAACGCCCACAACCCCGCCCACCCCGTTACTACTTAATTAACATCCGTTGGCGCACAATTGAAGAAGCGATCAGAAAAAGACCGCAACTGGAGAAACCACCATCGTCCAGCCCTTCCAGCCTTCCATCGCGGCACAAGTCGCTCTCTCCCAGCCTAAGTGAAGGGGGTCCGTGAATCCGCTTCAGAAACTTGGGATGAATTCGCCTGCCTGTCCGCACCGCAGGCGGTGCCTACGCGGAATGCTTTTGCACCTCAACATAAGCCCTTAGGACCGCGTTCATGCGCGTCAAGTGTCCTTTGCCGCGGGCACGGAACCACTCGACCACATCGCTGTCGAGGCGCAGGTGTACAGAGGTCTTTCCACTTGGCACAACTACCCGCGCGGATTTCCAGAACTCCGCGCCCAGTGAAACAGGTTCCGGCGCGTCGCCGCTGGTTCTGTCGTCGCCGCGCTCGCGCAAGCTGGTGATCTCGCTAAGCGAATGTCTAACGATCGTAGATTTCACGTTCATTCTTACCCACTTTTAGGGGCTCGCTTTCTGCGCGCTGATTAAGTGAATCGGATTGCCCAGCGCGAGATAAAGACAATCCACGCCTGTTCACTGTCCACCACCGGCGGCAGTAACTTTCTTCGGTCTGCCGCCCATGCGGCCGTTCGCTCTTGACGCCCGGGCCTTCGCGGCGCTTCGAGCTTTGCCACCCAGTTCTCCCAGGCGCGAGGCCATCCATCGCTTCGATCCGAGGAATCCTTCCAGCAGTGCCGGAATGTACAAGTCGGCATCCAGGGCGGGGAAGTGAAGGCCGAAGCCCGGCGGGTCAATTTCTATCTCCCGCAACTGCTCCCATGTGGCCGCCTCCAGCCCTTGAACATCGCGCGGCGAGAAGGAGATCTCCAACGCCGTGCTCAGGCGCACCACAACTCGTCCGATGCGGCGATCGTAGCGGGCGCTCACAGCGTGGGGAATTGTGGCCAGCATCTCCTGCCCGGCGCGGTTGGCTTCAACGAATCGTTCGTGCTCGTCCAGGTAGAGTCCCCTTTCATCGTCGCTCACGCTCCGGTATAGGCCTCGACTTCCCGTTCAATCGTCTTGCTCAGCTCGAGCCGGGCCTTCGACAGGTCGTGCGTCTGCTGGAGATTGAGCCAGAACTCCGGGCTGTTGCCGAAGAACTGCGCAAGGCGCAGCGCCGTGTCTGGCGTGACCGCGCGCCGGCCATGAACGATGTCACCAATGCGCGTGGCGGGGACGCGAATTTTCATCGCCAGCGCGTTCTGCGTAATGCCGAGAGGGAGAAGAAACTCCTCGCGCAGCATCTCGCCGGGATGCGTCGTTACTCTCTGCAACTTCCATCCCGCTGCCGGTCTTTGAATCGTCATCTTCATCCTCCGATAAGTGCTGATTGCGATCAGTGGTAGTCGGCGATCTCAACGTCATGCGCTCCATCGTCCTTCCAGACAAAGCAGATGCGGTATTGATCGTTGATCCGTATGCTGTGCTGGCCGCTCCTGTCGCCCTTCAAAGCCTCCAGCCGGTTTCCGGGCGGAGTACGCAGGTCCGCCAGAGAGCGTGAGGCGTCGATCTGGTCGAGCTTGCGCTGGGCTGTTGCTTGGATGCTTGCCCAGCGCCGGCTGGAACCCGATTCATAGAGCTCCTTTGTCCACGCGTCTTTGAAGCTCTGAATCATCCACATTGAGGGTATATCGACACGCGTTATATGTAAAGCGACATATCAGGCCGGTGGGTACCGCTGGGTCTCCAAGGCGGATGCAACGATTACGGTGATATTCTAGAAACGTCGAATAGACGCAGCCTCGCAGTCCAAATCAAGTCAGGTCAAAAGAGCACGCCATGTCGTTAAACGATCTTGAATTCGCATACTCCCCGGTTCGCGACCAGGTTCGCGATCTGCGGGAGTATCTTTGACCCGGCTCGCATCCGTCGTGAGCTTGCATCCATTGAAAACAAACTAGCCGACCCGGCGCTGTGGTCCGACCCAGCCGCAACCAAGCCGCTCATGCGCGAGAAAAAGCGCCTTGAGATCATGGTGGCCGACGACGACCAGCTCGTGCGCCGCACCGGCGACATCGAAGCGTATTTCGAGCTCGGGCGCGAGGGCGAGGACGTGCTCGCCGATCTCGAACGCGAAATCAAGGCGCTGTCCACATTCGCCGAGGAACTCGAAGCCCGCACCATGCTCAACGGCGAGGCCGACCCGCTCAACGCCATCGTGACTGTGCACCCCGGCGCGGGCGGCACCGAGAGCCAGGACTGGGCCGAGATGCTGCTGCGCATGTATCTGCGCTGGGCCGAGCAGCAGGGGTTCAAGACCGAGATGAACGACTACCAGGACGGCGAAGAGGCGGGCATCAAGTCGGCCACTTTCACCATCACGGGCGAGTATGCGTTTGGCCAGCTTGCGGGCGAGAGCGGCGTGCACAGGCTGGTGCGCATCTCGCCGTTCGACTCGGCCAAGCGCAGGCACACGTCGTTCGCGTCGGTGTATGTGTCGCCCGAAATCGACGAGACCATTCATGTGGATCTGAAGCTCGATGACCTGCGCATCGATACGTACCGCTCCGGCGGCAAGGGTGGCCAGCATGTGAATACGACCGACTCGGCCGTGCGCATGACGCATCTTCCTACGGGAATTGTCGTGCAGTGCCAGAACGAGCGCTCGCAGCACAAGAACCGCGAGAAGGCGATGAAGATGCTGCGCTCGCGTCTGTATGAATACGAGCTTGAGAAGAAGCGCGCCGTGAGCAAGAAGCTCGAAGATTCGAAGCTAGAGATCAACTTCGGGTCGCAGATCCGGTCGTATGTGCTGCAGCCGTATCGCATCGCCAAGGACCATCGCACCAAGGTGGAAGTGGGCGATGTGGACAAGGTGCTGGATGGGTATCTGGAGCCGTTTATCCGCGGCTATCTGCTGGCCAAGCGGCGCGGGACGGATGTGTCGGTCGGCGCGGACGACGATCTGGATGTGTAGCCTGTGAGTGATGGCAGAGTCTTGGGTGATACCGCGCCGAATGCTGGGTGCCCCAGGTCTCGCTTCTGAGACCTGGGATATCACGAACCTCAACGTGGAAGGAGAAGATGAACAACGATCCATCCGTCATGGAAGAGATGCTGCGCTCGGCGAAGACCATCGCTGTGGTGGGCATGAGCGACAAGTCGTGGCGTGCCAGCCATAACATTGGCCGCTATCTTGCCGACCAGGGTTATCGCGTGCTGCCGGTGAACCCGTCGCTCAGTGAGGTGCTCGGCAGGCCGTGCTATCCGGACCTTGACGCTGCGCAGGCTGCCGCGCGGCGCGACACTGGCGCCGGCATCGACCTGGTCGACGTCTTCCGCGCGTCGGAAAATGTTCCGCCTATCGTGGACGATGTGATCCGCCTCGGCATCAAGTACCTGTGGCTGCAGGATGGAGTGGTGCACGATGAAGCCATCGCACGCGCCCGCGAGGCTGGGGTGAAATGTGTGCAGGACGATTGCATCTTCCGCGTGCATGCGCGGCTGCATGGATGACGGCCAAGTGCCAGCGGCATGAATCGGAGAGAAGCTGGAGCGCTGCCGTGCCGATGAGGGAATTGTCTTATTCTTGTCTCGCTTTGCGACGAACCGCCGCTGATGTGCGTCCATAGAAGGAGCCCGATTTGCCCGCCACGCGCCCAATCCGGTTGATCTTCGCGCTCTTGCTCGCGGTTGCCGCGGGCCTGCCCGCGCTGGCGGTGTCGAATTCGGCCGATACGGCGCATGTGCATGTGCAGCTGGTCTTCCCTGAAGGTGATTCTCTCTCGGTGGGTCACAATGACGCGGGCCTTTATTTCAAGCTCGAGCCCGGCTGGCATGTTTACTGGAAGAATGCGGGCGACTCCGGTGAGCCCCCGCATATTCACTGGACTTTACCCGACGGGGTAACTGCTGGTCCGCTGCAGTTTCCTGCGCCAAAGAGACTTCCGCTCGGCCCGCTGATGGACTTTGGATACGAGAATGACGTTCTTTTCACACTGGGGATAGATGTTGCGAAAAGCACAAGGCCCGGCCCGGCAACCCTGCACGCGAAAGTCGACTGGCTCGTTTGCCGCGAGGTCTGCATCCCTGGAAAGGCGGATTTGGACGCAACGAGCTACCTTGTGGTCGAGAATCCGAAGGGCACTGGGTACGATCCACGAGATGTTGGGACATGGGCCGAGTTCCAGAATCAGTTTCCCAAACCACTGCCCTCCACTGACAAAGCCGTCTTCGTCCCCACCCCCACCGGCTTCCGCCTCGCCATCGAAACTGGCCAGCGCGAATCGACTGCCGAGTTCTTCCCCGCCGACCAGGACATTGTCGACAATCCCGCGCCGCAGATCGTCCATCCGACGCGCAGCGGCCTTGTGCTCGAACTCAAGAAGGACGCGAACCTTACTGCCGATCCCGCTCAGTTGAAAGGGGTTCTGGAGTTATCTGGCGGGCGGAACTATGAGATTGCCGCGACAAAAGAGATGGGCCTTGCCACGGCGGGGATGGAGTATTTGCCCGCCTCTGCACCCGGGTTTTCCATGCTCGCGCTGCTGCGCACCGCCGGTCTCGCCTTTCTGGGAGGATTGCTCCTCAACCTCATGCCCTGTGTGTTTCCGGTGCTCTTTCTGAAGGGGCTGGCGCTGGTCAATTCCGGCAATGAGGAACGGCACAAATTGCGCACGCACGGTTTGGTCTATACCACGGGCATCTTGGTTTCGTTCTGGGCGCTGGTGGCCGTGCTGCTGGGCTTGCGCGCCGCCGGAGCGAGACTCGGCTGGGGATTCCAGTTCCAGTCGCCCATCTTTCTGGCGCTGATGGCCGGGCTGCTGTTTTTTCTGGGACTGTCACTGGCCGGGCAGTTTGAGATTGGCCTCACGCTGACCAGCGCCGGCGGATCGCTGGCAGCAAAGCAGGGCTATACGGGCAGCTTTTTCACGGGCGTGCTGGCGGTGGTGGTGGCCACGCCGTGTACCGCGCCTTTCATGGGAGCGGCCATCGGCTACGCGCTCAGCGCATCGCCGGTGGTCACTTTTGCCGTGTTTACCGCGTTGGCGCTGGGGCTGGCAGCGCCTTATGTCGCGCTTACGCTGCAGCCGGCCTGGACGCGCCTGTTGCCACGGCCCGGCGCATGGATGGAAGTGCTGCGCCAGGCGGTCAGCGTGCCCATCTTCGCGACGGTGATCTGGCTGGCGTGGGTGCTGGCGCAGGCTTATGGCGCGGCCACGCTGGCGGCGCTGCTGGTCAGCCTGCTGCTGCTGGCCATTGCTGGATGGTTCCTGGGGCGCTGGCCGGGCAGGCGATGGGCGGCTGCGGTTGCTGCGGTGATCGTGGTTGGGGTGATTGGAGTCGCGGTCTTCGCGGAACGAGAACTCTCTGAGCCGCGAGTGAGCCTGACGCTGGAAGACGCACGCGCGCTAGCGTCGTTGCCACGAGTTAAGGGCCAATGGGAACCATGGTCCGCCGAAGCGGTGAGCCGCTACCAGGCGCAGGGCCGGCCTGTGTTTGTGGACTTTACCGCAAGCTGGTGCCTGAGCTGCCAGGTTAACGAGCGCGTGGCACTTGGCCAACCGCAGGTGCAACAGGCCTTTCAGGCGGGCAACGTGGCCCTGCTGCGCGCCGACTGGACCCGCCACGACGAGGCCATCACGGAGGCGCTGGCGGCGATGGACCGCAGCGGCGTGCCTGCCTACGCGCTCTACGCGCCGGGCGCGAGCCAGCCGCAGCTGCTGCCTGAGGTGCTCACGCCGAGCATTGTGACGTCGGCGCTCGCCGCCCTGCCCAAGCCTGCAACCCAGGCTGCTGCCGCGCCGTCCAACCAGAAGTAGATCGATCGACTGAATTCCCCTCAGGAGGTTCGCTCTCATGGCTCATCGTATTCATCTCATGGCTGGCGCTCTGCTGGCTGCCGCGCTGGCTCCCCTTGCCGCCACCGCACAGGTCAAGGTGGGTGACACCGCGCCCGCCTTCACCGCAACCGATTCGCGCGGTCACGCCGAAGCGCTCGATCAGTTCCACGGCAAATATGTGGTGCTGGAGTGGCACAACCAGGGCTGCCCCTACACCCGCAAGCACTACTCCTCCGGCAACATGCAGGCGCAGCAAAAGGAGTGGACCGCCAAGGGTGTGGTCTGGTTCACGGTGATCTCGTCGGCGCCGGGCGAGCAGGGCTACGTGACGCCGCCCGAGGAGAACGCGTATCTCGAAAAGATGCACGCCGCGCCGACCGCCGTGTTGATCGACGCCGATGGCAAGGTGGGCCATCTCTACAACGCCAAAACCACGCCGCAGATGATCGTGATTGACCCCTCAGGCAAGGTGATCTACGACGGGGCCATCGACGACCGTCCAACGCCGGACCCCGCAGACATCCACGGCGCGGACAACTATGTCTCCGACGCGCTGACTGCGGCCAAGGCGGGCAAGCCGGTGGCGACGCCGTTTACCCGTCCGTATGGCTGCTCGGTAAAGTACCCGGATTGACGCACGCGCCAACGCCGCGCCTCGGCGGTTTTGGTGCAGTCCCATTCGCATACCGACGGCGTCCACTGCTGTGATCTAAGTCCTATGCCATGCGGCAAGCTTGAGGTATGGTCAACAGCAGAATGGACACCCTGATCCCCGAACCCGCGACCCGCGCCGCACAGCCCACCGCTCCGGTTCCCAGGAAGAAGCCGCTGGTGCGCCGAGTCTCGCCTGACAGTTCGCAACAGACGCGCCACGCCGTGCAGCTGGCCTTTCTTGCGCTCAACGTGTGGATCGGCGTGCTGTTCTTTCTATGGGTGCGTCATTTTGAAACGCAGGGCGTTTCGCGCTTTGTCGAGCGGCCCGCGGGCGTGGACGGCTGGTTGCCCATCGAGGGATTGATGGGCCTGCGCTATTTTCTCCTCACGCGCCAGGTTCCAGCTGTGCACCCTTCGGCAATGGTTCTGCTATCCGTCTTTCTCGTCGCCAGTTTGCTGATCAAGAAATCATTCTGCTCCTGGCTCTGCCCGATCGGTACCCTCTCTGAATACCTATGGAAGCTCGGCCGCAGGGTTTTCCGGCGCAGCCTGGTGCTGCCGCGCCGGCTTGACATGCCGGTGCGCAGCCTTAAATACCTGCTGCTCGCATTCTTTCTCTTCATCGTTTTCAGCATGGCGACGCAGGAGCTGGGCGACTTCATCGCTTCGCCCTTCGGCATCGTCGCCGATGTCAAGATGCTCAACTTTTTCCGCCACCTGGGCACGATGGGAATCGGGGTGATCTTCACGCTGGTTGTTCTTTCAGTAATGATTCAGAACGTCTGGTGCCGTTTTCTTTGCCCATATGGCGCGCTGATGGGCATTGTCTCCGCGCTCAGCCCCGTCAAGATCCGCCGCGACGCGCAGGCCTGCATCGACTGCGGCAAGTGCAGCAAGGCCTGCCCGTCGCATTTGCCTGTGGGCAGGCTGGTGCAGATCCGTTCCGTTGAATGCACAGGGTGCATGGAGTGCATTGCCGTGTGCCCGGCGCAGAACGCGCTGCAACTCTCACTGCCGCCACGCGGCGCATCGGCTCCCGCATCAAAGGCAGCCGCAGCGCGGTGGCGGAACCGCGTGCCGGAGCCGAGGATGATTGCAGTCATTCTCGCTGTGGTGTTCTTTGCGGCGGTGGGCACGGCGCGAATCACCGGCCACTGGCAAACCAATATTCCGCATGAGGTCTACATGCAGCTTGTGCCGGAGCCAGACCTGCACAGCCATTGAGCAGCGCTCATGGCAAGACTTCGCCGGCACGGACGCGAGCCACGTGTGGCGTTATTTCCCCGTGACAGGTTTCGGCAGGGTCAGGCAAATCTGGCGGTGGGAATAATCGAAAGCGATCGTTCCTGCTTTCCACAGCGGGACGCCCAGCGTGCCGTCCGCTATGCCCGAAGAAAACGCACCTACCTGTCGAGTAAGCGCGATTTCAAGAGCAGGGAAATCGTGTCCACCAACGGTCAGATTGCTCACCACTACGATACTCCCCATAACGGGTCCGCCGGTTCCCGTTCCAACTTGCGTTGGCTTGCCGCCCTGTTCCAGAAGCTTTCCCTCTGCCGAGTCGAGGAATGGGCCGCCTAACATCGCAGCGTAGTGTCTGGTCCCAAGGTCCACGATGAGGTGAAGGGTTCGAGCAGCACTGGCCGGCGTGGCCTTCAGTGTTACCGATACAATAGGCGTCCCCCCGGCAATGCTAAACGGGATGGGGTCGGCGCAAGCCATCTCTTTCCCTGCCGGCAAGAACATAATCTTTCGATCGGGATAATCGATACTGATCGGCTGAGGCAGAAATACCGGCAGGCCCAGCAACGCCTTCACCGGGAATCCAGCCGAAGAGCTGAGACTTCCCATGTCGAAGGCAATACCCGCCACCTGGGTGAGGTGTTCCGGTCCGAACTCGATTTGTGCGAGCTGGACAGGATACATCGGGATGGCCGCACCGCCGCCCGGAATCTTGCCGCTTTCCGCTCCAGGGTGCAGACCCAGGCTGGAAGCGAAGTCTCGATCCAAGCCGAAAGAGCCGGTACCGCTGTCAAGGACCGCATCCACCTTGCTCCGGTTGATGACAACCGGAACGCGGATCAGATTGTCCTCAAGCTGAAACGGAATCTCATTTTCCTGGGCTATTGCGAAATGGCAACTTAGCCAAAGGGCAGCTACGACGCCTGGTATGCGCAGCTTTCTCCCAGGTTTCATGGACACGCTCCCGCCTTGCGTAGAGTGTACAGCCGGCGCAGGTCCAAGTCGTCACCGGATTTGCGGCCCGGTGGCAGATGACAGCTCTGCTATTGGCCATGCATGATGTTGGGGTGTATGCGGAGGCTCGCTGATGAAGACATCGAAGATTGCGCGGCGCCAGTTTGTGCAGGCTGCGTCGCTGGCGGCGGCAGGGTTGGGGATGCGGCGGCCGGCGTGGGGGGCGACGGCTGCGCTGTCCGCTCCGCTTGATGAGGTGGGCTATGGGGATGTGTCGATGGCCAGCGAGGCGCATGAGTCGCAGCTGATGAACACCCACGATGTGCTGATGGCCCTGAGCGAGGACAGCCTGCTGAAGCCTTTCCGGCAGATGAGTGGCATGGCCGCGCCGGGCGAGGACCTGGGCGGATGGTACAGCTACGACCCCACCTACGACTACCGCAAGGGATTCGATGACGGCTTCGCGCCGGGAGTCAACTTTGGTCAGTGGGTGAGCGCGCTGGCGCGCTATTACGCGATTACCGGCGAGGCCGCGACGCGCGACAAGGTGCTGCGCCTCAATCGCCTCTATGCCGAGACTATTACGGGCAGATTTTACGACCAGAATCGTTTTCCTGCGTACACCTTTGACAAGCTCACGATCGGCCTGATCGATTCGCATCTCTATGTGAAAGACCCGCAGGCACTTGCGATTCTCGACAAGACCACCGACGCGGTCGTGCCGCACCTGCCGGGGCACGCCATCGAGCATGACCATGCGTGGCGCACGGACAAAGATCCGAACGACGCCATGTGGAACTGGGACGAGTCCTACACCATGCCGGAGAATCTGTTTCTTGCATACCGGCGTGGCGCGGGGCGGCGCTACTACGATCTGGCAATGCAATATCTCGATGACCGCACATGGTTCGATCCGCTGTCGCGCAATGAAAATGTGCTCGCCGGGCGGCACGCTTACAGCTATGTGAATTCGCTTAGCTCGGCGATGATGGCGTACATGGTAGCCGGCAGCCAGAAGCATCTGCGCGCGGCGCGCAACGGCTTTGCCATGGTGGAGGCGCAGAGCTTTGCCACGGGCGGATGGGGTCCGGATGAGCAGTTGAGCGCGCCGGGGTCGAGCGATGTGTATGACAGCCTCACCAAGACGCATCACAGCTTTGAGACGCCGTGCGGCAGCTATGCGCACTTCAAGATCACACGCTATCTGCTGCGCGTGTCGCGCGACGCGCACTACGGCGACAGCATGGAGCGCATGATGTACAACACTGTGCTGGGCGCGCTGCCGCTTGAGGACAATGGAAGGAATTTTTACTACGCCGACTATAACTTCGACGCGCAGCGCGTGTACAAGGAGGCGCACTGGGCTTGCTGCTCGGGCACCTTGCCGCAGGTTGCGGCGGATTATCGCATCAATACTTACTTTCGTGCGCCCGGCGCGGTGTATGTGAATCTCTATGTGCCTTCGACGCTGCGCTGGAGCGAGGGCGGCGCTGCGATGACGCTGACGCAGGAGGGCGAGTATCCGTATGAGCCGCGCGTGACTTTCACTGTGACGAGCACTCAGCCGGCGGAGACGACGCTGCATTTCCGCATTCCCGCGTGGGCTGCGGGCGCGGAGATTCATGTGAATGGCGCGATGCAGAGAGGGCTGCCTGTGCCGGGGCAGTTTGCCGCGGTGCGCCGCACGTGGAAGACAGGCGACCGCGTGGAGCTGGAACTGCCGCTGCGCATGAGGCTGGAGCCGATCGACCCGCAACACGCCGATACGGTCGCGCTGGTGCGCGGGCCGCTGGTGCTGATGACAGTGAAGGACGAGCAAGCGGCTGCACTGCCCAGGGTGACGCGCGACCAGTTGCTGGCGGCCCGTCGGGTGAGCGAGCGGGCATGGCAGGTGAGCGCGGTGGGCGGGCCGGTGGCAATGATGCCGTTCACGTGGCTGGGCTCGCGGCCTTATACCACGTATGTGAAAGTGAGCTGAGGGAGCGGCGTGTCTGGGATCTGGTTATTCGGAGTTCGAGGTATCCCACGTCTCAAAATCGAGACCTGGGGCACCCAGATATTCGCTAGTGCTGACTGAGTTAGAAGGTGCTATCATGACAGCAGTGGAGGCGAAATGGCGCAGATTCTGGTTCGCACGCTCGACGACCGGCTCAAGGCGCGCCTCCAGCGCAGAGCCAAGCGGCATGGGCGGAGCATGGAAGAGGAAGCGCGGGAGATTATGCGAAACGCACTGCGGGAAGAGAACACGCCTCCGCGCAAGTTAGGGTCGGAGATTGTGGCCCTCTTCAGCGGTCAGGGAATCGGCCTCAAAAAAGGGGAAGAAATCCAGGAGTGGCGCGGCTACCCTGTTGAACCGATGAACTTCGACGAATGATCGTTCTCGATACAAATGTATTGTCGGCGCCCATGTTATCATGATAGCAGAGGAGGAGACGATGGCGCAGATACTAGTTCGCAACCTGGAGGATCAGGTCAAAGGCCGTTTGCAGCGCCGCGCCAAGCGACATGGCCGAAGCATGGAAGAGGAGGCAAGGGAAATCCTGCGCAATGCGCTCAAGGCAGAGGAGAGGCAAACTGTGGGGTTTGGAACCGCTTCTGCGGCGCTCTTCAGTGGGCAGGGCATTTTTCTCGAGGAGCCGATTCAAGAGATGCGCGGCATGCGCATGCAAATACCTGACTTCGAATCATGATCGTTCTCGACACGAACGTAATTTCAGAGATCATGTTGCCCAGGCCTGAGCCCCAAGTTCTCATCTGGCTGGACCGACAGCCCGGTTCTTCAATCTGGACCACAGCCGTTAATATCTTTGAGATTCGCAGCGGGCTGCAATCGATGCCAGTGGGGAAGAGGCGCGCTGCTCTGATGGACTTGTTTGAGCGCTGGCTGATCGAGGTTGTTCAGGGGAGAATTGTAAACTTCGACGAAGCAGCTGCTCGAATGGCGGCAGACATGAGCGCACTGCAGAAGGAGACGGGCCGTCCAGTCGACTCGCGCGACACCATGATCGCCGGCATCGTGCTCGCCTCTCACGCCACGCTCGCGACGCGCAACGTGAAGCACTTCGAGGACATTGCGCCGTCGGTGGTGAATCCGTGGGAAGCTTAACGAACAGAGCGATCAGTAAGCTCCAGGGTTGGGGCTAGCGGCCGTCCGGATGGCTCCGGCGCCATTCGTTGTACTCTCTTTGCTCTTCCGCGGTCCGCTGACTGATTTCCTTGTGGGCGCGGTGCGTATCGACCTCCCACTTGTTGTAAATCACGGTCTCGTTCGGAGCCGGCCGGGCAGCGGTTTGCGCCGGCTGGGCAGCGGTCTGCGCCGGCTGGCTGTCATCTTGCCGATCATGGTGGCGGTGTCCGCAACCGGTGGTGAGAACAGAGGCCGCCAGTGCGGCGCCCAAAAAGCACAAGCAGAGATTCCTCAAGGGCATTGAATTTCCTTTCGTCCGGGGACTTGAAGGGACTGCGAGGTTAGATGCAAAATCCATGCGCACCGTTGGCGGTTTGTGAACCCAAGCCCGGCCGTGCGAGGCCCGGTGCGCTCAGCCTTTGGAATGTTTATCGGCGCGTATCCGCCGAATCTCTTCCATGCGCGCAGCGAGCTGCTTTTCACGGCCCTCCTGCGTGGGCTTGTAGTAGCTGCGGCCTTTGAGCGAATCGGGCAGGCAGTCCATGTCGGCGACGCGGCCCTCTTCGTCGTGGGCGTAACGGTAGCCCTTGCCGTATTCGAGCTCCTTCATCAGGCGGGTGGGCGCGTTGCGCAGGTGCAGCGGGACAGGCTCCTGGCGGGTGTGTTCGATCTCCTGCTGGACCGCGCCGTAGGCCGTGTAGACGGCGTTCGACTTGGGCGCGAGGCAGAGATAGACGACCGCCTCGGCCAGCGCCAGGTCGCCCTCGGGGCTGCCGAGAAAGTCGATGGCCTCCTTGGCGCTGAGGCAGAGGTTGAGCGCCTCGGGCGCGGCCAGGCCGATGTCTTCGACGGCCATGCGCACCACGCGGCGGGCGAGGTAGAGCGGGTCTTCGCCGGCGGCAAACATGCGCGCCAGCCAGTAGAGCGCCGCGTCGGGGTCGGAGTTGCGCACGCTTTTATGCAGGGCGGAGATGAGGTTGTAGTGTTCCTCGCCGGACTTGTCGTACATGAGGACGCGTTGTTGCACGGCTTCGACGGCGATGGCGCGGGAGATGTGCTTTTCTGCGCGTGGATTGTCAATGTGGGCGGGAAGAACAGGCTCGTCCGGAGCTAAAGCCCGAGAGGATTCAGTTGGCTCAATGCGGGGGTTGAAACCCCCACCTCCCTCCGTTTCGAATTGTCCTGATCCCGGCTCCTGGGCAAGCTGCGCAGCCACTTCGAGGGTGTTGTAGGCGCTGCGGCAGTCGCCGCTGGCGTAGCTGGCGATCAGCTCCAGGGCATCGTCGTCCGCGGTCAGATTCATTGCGCCCAGGCCGCGCTCGCGGTCTTCGAGGGCGCGGCGCAGCAGGGCTGCAATGCGCTCCTCGCTGAGCGGATGCAGCACATAGACGCGGCAGCGCGAGAGGAGCGCTGAAATAATTTCAAACGAAGGATTCTCCGTGGTTGCGCCGATCAGGCGAATCGTTCCGCGCTCCACGTAGGGCAGAAACGCGTCCTGCTGCGCCTTGTTGAAGCGGTGAATCTCATCGACAAACAGAATGGTGCGCGAGTGCATCTCGGCGGCCTGCGCGGCGGCGGCCATCACCTGCTTGATCTCCTTGATGCCGCTCATCACGGCGGAGAACTCAATGAAGCTGGCCTGCGTGGTCTCGGCGATGATCTTGGCCAGCGTGGTTTTGCCCACGCCCGGCGGACCCCACAGAATCATCGAGCCCGAATCGTCACGCTCGATCTGCACGCGCAGCGGCTTGCCGGGGCCGAGCAGGTGCTCCTGGCCCTCATACTCGGCGAGGGTGCGCGGGCGCATCCGCTCCGCCAGAGGTGCAGTCTTGAGCGCGCGTTTGGGGCCGCGTATAGGGGCTGCGCCGTCAGGCTCGCCGTCGAACAAACTCATCGCTGGCCTCCCAGATGGTCCAGCCGCCCGCCGCGCCGCACCGAGCGCTGCTGCGACGCCTCATAAAGCAGCACACTCGCCGCGACTGCTGCGTTCAAGCTCTCGACCGGACCGGGGCAGGGAATCGTGATCGCTCCATCGGCCTTCTCAGCCAACTCGTGCGGCACCCCGTTGCCCTCGTTGCCGATGATCAGCGCGACCGGCCCGGCCAGATCGGCCAGATCGGCTGGTTGCGCAGCGCTCACGGTGGCTGCAAGAATCCGCGCTCCGGCCTCGCGCAGCCGCGCCAGGCACTCGGCCTCGCTCACGGCCACTAGCGGCACGCGAAAGACGCTCCCCGCCGAGGCGCGCACCGCTTTGGGATTCCATGCGCTCACGGTGCCGGGCAGCGCAATGACGCCATTGGCGCCAAAGGCCTCAGCCGAGCGCAGGATGGTGCCCAGGTTGCCGGGATCCTGCAAGCCTGCCAGCACCACGATGAGCGGCGCTCCCTTGCGATGCGCGCCCAGCATGTGGGCCCAGGTCCAGTCCGGCGGCTCGATCAGCGCGGCGATGGGCTGCGGCGTCTCAGTGGCCAGCGCCTGGTCCAGCAGGTCGCGGGGTAGCAGGAGCACGTCAAGCTCGGGCGGCAGATTGAGCTCGGCAGCCAGCGCCTCAGAGCCCTGCGCGATGAACACGGACTCAAAGCGCAGGCCGGCGCGGAGCGCTTCCTCGATGAGGTTTCGGCCCTCGATGCCGGCCAGTCCGCGGGCCTCGCGGCCGGGGTGGCCGAGCGCCCGGCGCAAGTCTTTCAAACGGGCGTTCTGCTTACTCTGTACAATGCGGAAAGGCATGTGTGCGCGACCTGGTTTCGCTTGGGGAGCCTCTTAGCAAGGTGGCCTTTCCGGGAAAGACATCCCTCGGGCTAAAGCCCAGTTGTTCTTGCGGCATTTACGGCGCGACTGAAGTCGTGCCCTTTCAAACCTCGACGCGATCAGAGGTTCTTTAGAGGATTCTATGCTGTTTCACTCACGGCGCGCAGGGTGGTGCGATGGTCGTCACTTGCCTGATGCGATGGCCGTCACTTGTATCGTTGTGCGTGCTGTGATAGCTTCCGTCTTTATGGCTTCTCTCAATCCGGAACCGAGGTAGACCCTAATTGTCCGCGGAGATTTTGCGCGTCCATCCCGATGAGCCCCAACCGGACCGGATCGATTACATCGTCTCCTGCCTGCGCAAGGGCGATGTGGTCGCGCTGCCGACCGACACTTTCTACGGCCTGGCCGTGGACCCGGTGAACCTGCAGGCGGTGGAGCACATCTACCAGATCAAGACGCGGCAGAAGCATAAGCCGCTCTCGCTGCTGATCTCGTCGCTCACCATGGCCTACGAGCTGGCGCGCGACACCGATCCGCTGCTGGACAAGCTTGCCGACCGCTTCTGGCCGGGGCCGCTCACCATCATCGTGCGCGCGGGAACAAAGTTGCCGCTGCGCTCCACGGCGCACACCGGCAACGTGGCGCTGCGCATTCCCGATGCGGCCATTCCGCGCGCCGTGGTCGAGCGCTTTGGCCTGCCCATCACGGCTACCGCGGCCAACGTGCAGGGAGCGCCGGAGTGCACCCACGCAGCCTGCGTGCGCGACCAGATCGGCGACCGCATTCCGCTGATTATCGACGGCGGGCCAACGGGGCACGCGCAGCCCACCACCATCGTCGATCTGTCGCTGGGACCCGGCCGCTGGGAGATTCTGCGCGAGGGCGCGATCCCGACGCACGAGATTGTCATGGTCCTGCAACGGTAAGCCTGCAACGGTAAGATGGTTCGCATGGGACGGCAACGACGATTGAAGGGCGGCAAGTGGGGCGTGCTCGTCTCGCTGTTTATCGTGCTGCTGGTGGTGCTGGCGGTTGCCGGCTGGTGTGGCTGGGTCTATGTGCAGATTGAGACCTACGCCACCCTGGACCAGGCTGCGCCGTCCGACGCTATCGGCGTGTTTGGCGCGGCTGAGTATGACGGCCGGCCCTCGCCGGTCTTCCGCGCGCGGCTCGATCATGCGCGCGAGCTCTACGCGCGCGGCATTGCTCCGCTCATCGTCACACTGGGCGGCACGGGCGGCGATCGGTTCACCGAGGGCGCGGTGGGCCGCGAATACCTGATGAGCAAGGGCGTGCCGGAGAGCGCCATCATAGCCGAGACGGAGAGCCGCAACACCGAGGAGTCGGCGCGCCGCATTGCCGTGATCGCGCGCGCCAACGGCATCCGCCGCCTGGTGATCGTGAGCGATGGCACGCACCTGTTTCGCATTCACGCGATCTGCGCCGCCGATGGCCTCAATGTGCTGACATCGCCGCGCACGCAGGCGGTGCTTGAGGGAAATTCCGCCGAATTCGAACGCATCGCGCACGAGATTATCAGCTATTCGCTTTGGCGGCTGCATTTGCACTGAAGCACGCCAAGTCATCGCCAGTCCACTGTGTCATCCTGGCCGACTGTGACCGGGAGATCGAGCAGCTGCTGCGCGAGTCAGACGGCAAGAACGACCCAGGCCAAAAGCCCTCGCCCGCCGACCCGAGAACGCAAAAGCGCACCAAGAATCGGTTCCACTTTCAGATGGAGCCGGAACTGAAGCGCATCTTCGGCGTCGACCTGACCGCCAGCCACGCCAGCCACGCTTTGCGCATCGCCGCCCAGACGCTGGCCCGCAGCCGCACCCATCTGGGCAGTTTCTACCGCCGCATGCGTGCCCGCCTGGGAGCCCCGCAAGCCATCGCCGCCACGGCTCACAAACTGGCTCGCATCGTCTACCGGCTGCTCACCACTGGCCACGCATACGATGAGGCCGTGTTTCTACAGGAGGACCAGAAACAGCCCCAGCGACACGAAAAGCACCTGCGCAAGCAAGCACAATCGCTCGGTTTCAAACTCGTTCCCATCGCTGAATGAATACCTTGTTCAGAGGCAGCGGAGTTTGGCCGTCTTTCCCCCAACCACAGACCCGTCATCCTGAGCTGAGTTTGGCCGTCTTTTTGGCCAAACGTAGTCGAAGGACCTGCGTCTTGACGCTGCGAACTGTTCGACGAAGTTTCGCAACAGAACCCAGCTCGTTAGAATCGGTGCAGCCTCATCGAGCCTCATTGCGCAATCTCATCTTCAACATCGCGATCAACTCGACCGGCCGCATGCTGGCGGTGCGGGACCGGCTGCTCAGCCGCATCGGGCGCGACCTGCGGCTGGATGCGCGCGAGGTTGGCGTGTCGCGGCATGAGATTCCAAGCGGCAAGTGCGTTCTGGATGCGGTTCTCGTAAGGCCTGCGGCGGGCGCGGAGCGGGCCAGCCTGCTGATCTGCCACGGCATCGGCGAAACCGTCCAACACTGGGTCCCGGTGCAGCGGCTGCTGGCGGTGCGCGGCGTGGCGTCGCTGGTGTTCGATTATGCAGGCTACGGGCGCAGCACGTGCCTGTTCTCGGTGCGCCAGGCCGAGGCCGACGCGATGACGGCGTTCGAGTGGCTGCGGGCGGCGACGGCTCCGCTGCCGGTGTCACTGATGGGGTTTTCGCTGGGCAGCGGCGTGGCGTCGGCGGTAGTGGGCAGACTGTCGGCCCAGCGGCTGGTGCTGGGCGCGGCGTTCACGTCGATGCGCAAGGCCGCGGTGAGCGTGGGTTTCCCCAGGGTGCTGGCGGGCGTGGTGCCGGCGATCTGGGATGCGAAGATGGCGCTGCGGGATTGCCGCGTGCCGGTGCTGGTGGTGCACGGCGAAAAAGACCAGCTGTTTCCCGTCCGCATGGCCGAAGAGCTTGCGCGATATTGCGGGCCGCACGGCGAGCTGGGCCAGCTGATTGTGGTGCCGGGGCTCAGGCACGATGAGCCGTTCTACCTGCCGACGATGGAGTATTGGGGATTGATTGCGGATTGGGTGACGAAAGAAAAATGATTCCGGAGATAATATGCTTGGCGGGGTTTCGCCGAGATTTAATACTGCATCGGTCGAGTACCACGTAAATTTGTGCGGCGGGTCAGAGGTGACGGTTGCCATGAAAGCATATTGCGATGGAAGTGGGGATAAAGGGGCCGATTTCCTGGTATTGACTTGCGTTGCGGCTAGCGATCATGTGTGGATCGGGTTTGAGAGGGAATGGAAGCTTCTCCTTGAAAATCGCGACCCCAGAGCCTCTCATGTGCACGCATGCGATATGTTCGCCCTTGAGGGAGAATTCACAAAGGAAAAGGGATGGGACAAGGCCAAGGTGAGTAAGCTCATGTGGGATTGTTTCCTATATGCGCAGCATCTGGATAAGAAGGACTTTTGCGTGTTTACTTGCACAGTGGACATGGAAGCGTACCGCCGCATCAGAGGAACAGGCCTCCGCCTCCCACATCCCTACGCCATCTGTAGTCGATTCTGCTCTGAAATGGTTTTGAAGTGGTATCTCCAAGATTTCAGCAAGAACTTCGCACAGGGGAAGCTCAACTTTTTCTTCGATCAAAATGAAAAGCATCTTGGTGCTTTCGATATCCGCCGGAGAGAGGCGGCAAAATCGGTGCGGAAGGCAGGGCTCGATCTACGAACGCACTGGGACTTGGTGGAGAGCGCTATTGCAGTGGATTCGAGGAGACATCTCCCGGTACAGCTGGCGGACATTATTTCGTGGTCTCAAACCCGCCGGTTGAAGCGCCAAAGATATGGGGAAAATGCGCCAGAAGAGTGGGCCGAATTTTATAAGATTGCGGAAGGCGTTCTGCCTTTCCGTCGTGCCGAATTGGATAATGGCCGGCTGAGCATACTCGCCATGTATAGCGGTCTGATCCCTGAGGGAATCGAAGAGGAGTACGGCTCCGATTGGACACGGGCGATCATTTAGTCCTAGCCCCAGCACCGATTTCCCGAAATAGCTTACTAATTCGCCACTGATTCCACGAACCTTGCCCGCTTATCACTGCCCACTGTCGTCCGGCCACGGGTCTCTCAGCAGCGAGCACAGCCCCAGATCGTTGCCATAGCGCTCCACTTCCACCTCCGCCATGCGGATGGGGTTGGCCATGCCGCGGAAGGCGGGGATGGCGTCTGACCCGAGAATCTGCGGAGACACGAAGAGATGCACGCGGTCGACCAGCCCACCGGCGAGCAGTGCCGTGTTGAGGCGCGTGCCGGTTTCGGTGAGCAGCGTGAGGATGCCTTCTTCGCCGAGCTTGGCGAGCACTTTGCCGAGCGGGACGCGGCCTTTTTCCAGCTCCGAGAGGCGGTCGCCGGGGGCTGCGGGCTCGGCGGGCAGCACCTCCACGCGCACGCCGCGCTCGGTGAGTGCGCGGGCGCGGGCCTCGTCTTTTGACACGGTAAAGACGACCAGATCGTTGGCGGCTGCGGCCACCATCTTGCAATCGAGCGGCATGCGCAGGGCCGAGTCCAGCACCACGCGCAGCAGCGGACGGCGGCGGCGCAGGCCGCTGCGGTCGGTGAGCTGCGGGTCGTCGGCCAGCACGGTGTCAACGCCGGTGAGGGCCGCGTCGGCCTGCCAGCGCAGCGGCTGGACAGCAAGGCGCGCAGCCTCGCTGGTGATCCAGTAGGGCTGGCGCGGGGCCTGGCGGCCGGGCGGCGGACCGATGCGCCCATCGAGCGTCATGGCCACCTTCATCAGCACCAGGGGGCGCTTGTGCTGGCTCCAATGGGCAAAGCCCTCGTTGAGCCGGCGCGCCTCGGCCTGGCACACGCCAAGCTGGACCTCGATGCCGGCGGCGCGGAGGCGATCTGCTCCGTGGCCGGCTACGGCGGGGTTGGGATCGATGGTAGCGGCCACCACGCGCTTGAGGCCGGCGGCGATCAGCGCGTCTGTGCAGGGCGGCGTGCGGCCCGTGTGGTTGCAGGGCTCAAGCGTGACGTAGGCGGTGCCGCCGCGGAGCCGTTCGCCGGCGTGCTGAGCGGCGACGCGCAGGGCGACGACTTCAGCGTGGTCGGTGAGGTCGTACTCATGCCAGCCCTCGCCGGCCACCTGCCCGGCGCGGTCCAGAATCACGCAGCCCACGGCCGGGTTGGGCGAGCTGACGGCGATGCCGCGGCGGGCGAGGTCAAGGGCGCGCGTCATCCAATATTGGTCCTGTTCGAGTGTGTTCATCGGGTTGCGCTGCGAAGTTACGCAGCAGGAACGAGTCTACAGGGCTGACCGGGTCTTGAGGAGAATGCAGCGGGCTGGCGCCGGTCACGCGGCTTGGCTGGTTGGCAGGTTGGCGATGGCCTGAAGCGGGTGAGTGCATCGCTGCCGCGGCTTGAGCGCTACCCCACCAGCGAATCGACAAACTCGGCCGGCGAAAATTCCAGCAGGTCGGTCATTTTTTCGCCGACGCCGACGAATCGCACCGGCAGGTTGAGCTCGCGGGCAATGGCTACGGCGATGCCGCCCTTGGCCGTCCCATCCAGCTTGGTCAGCACGATGCCGGTAACGCCGGCGGCCGCCGTGAAGAGGCGCGCCTGCTGCAGGCCGTTCTGGCCCGTGGTCGCGTCCATCACCAGCAGCACCTCGTGCGGCGCGCCGGGAATGAGGCGGCTGGCGGTGCGGCGCATCTTGTCCAGCTCGTCCATGAGGCCGGTCTTGGTGTGCAGACGGCCGGCCGTATCGACATAGAGGTCATGGATGCCACGGGCCTTGGCTGCGGTGACGGCGTCAAACAGCACAGCAGCCGGGTCGCCGCCCTGGCGGGTCTTGATCATTTCCACGCCGGACCGCCCGGCCCAGATCTCCAGCTGCTCGATTGCTGCGGCCCGGAATGTGTCGGCAGCGCAGAGCAGAACAGAGTGCCCCTGGGCGCGGCTCCAGGCGGCCAGCTTGCCGCTGGTAGTGGTCTTGCCGGTGCCGTTCACGCCCACCAGAAACGTCACTTTGGGCGGCGTCGCAGGGGAGGGAATCGGCCGCTGCGGAGCTTCCAGGATGGCCTGAAGCTGCGCCTTGAGCAGGGTGCGCAGTTCCTCGCCGCCGTCAATGCCCTTGCGCAGGGCATGGTCGCGCAGGGCGTCGAGGATCGCGGTGGTCGACGGCAGGCCGATGTCGCTCGCAAGCAGCGCATTTTCAAGGTCTTCCAGGGTGCGCTCGTCCACCGTGCGGGTGAGCGCGACAATGCCCTCGATGCGCGCCGAAAAGGACTCGCGGGTGCGCGAAACGGCCTGCTTCATGCGGTTGAAGAAGCCCGACTTCGCCGGCGCGGCCTGCTCCCCGTCCGCTTCGGGGGCTGGCGTGGGATATCGGTCGTCGAAGAGCTTGATGATTTCCATTCAGACTTGAGTTTAGAGCATTTTACGCATGGTGAGCGATGGGCCGCGGGCTGGCTCCCTCGGGGGGTGGCGCGCCTTAAAAAACGGGCAGGCGTTTTCATCCTGCAAAAAATGCTTGACTTGAAGTCCGATAGTGTTAAATACTCATCTCTCTCTCGATATTACACGAAAGTGGTATATCGGTTCCCCAAATGGGTCAGCTTCGCGTCCACGGATTCCCTGCCCCGGAATCCTCTACCCGGAAGCTCAATTTGCAGCGCTTCCGGCAGAGACACTCCAATCCGTGTGAGGTAACGCCATGAACTTCTCTACCCTGCTTAGGGTCTTCCTGCCCCGTTCTCTCTCTACTCCTGTGCTGTGCGGCGCGCTGATGTGCCTGCCGGCTGGCCTGTCGGCACAAGCAGTGAGCTTTGCCAACTCTACCTACGTTCCGTCGATTCCCCTGGATCGTCCATGGCAAGTCGCCACAGACACGGCCGGGAATCTGTACATCGCGGACGCGCTGGACAACCGCGTCTTGAAGTATCCGATTGGCGACGCCGCAGTGTCTGTGCTGGGCGCCGGCGACGGCTTTAGCAATCCGCTGGGGATTGCGGTAGACGCCGCGGGCGATGTCTTTGTTGGGGACAACCTCAACAGCAGAGTGCTCGAGTTGCCGGCAGGCGGCGGCCCGGCGGTTCCGGTCGGTTCAGGCTTTGGCGGCCCCTATTCGCTTGCGGTGGACGCCTTAGGCGATGTGTTTGTTGTGGATTTCGAAGTAACCAAGTACGTCTTGATCGAGGTGCCGCACGGGGGCGGTCCGCAATTCGTCATCAACACCGGAATTGCGGGATTCCAACCCTCGGGGGTCGCGGTGGATGGCGCGGGCGATCTGTTCGTTGCCGGCGACACCGGCGCCCTGGTGGAAGAAGTGATCGAGTTGCCGTGGACCGGAGCCGGCTTCGGGCCGGCAGTGGTGATTGCCCCCGGGGTCGAATCCAATGGGTTGGCGGTGGATGCCCAGGGCGATGTTTTCATTGCGGACGGGATCACCAACACCGTTCTCGAAGTGCCGTACGGCGGCGGCCCCCCGATTACCATCAGCGCGGGCACGCCGGGCGAGCCTTACTTCGGTCCCCTGTCAGTTGCGGTGGATGCCTGGGGCGACGTGTGGGTCTCAGATAACGGCAACAGCCGCGTCGTCGAGATCCAAACCAGGTCGGTCAGCTTCGGCTTCATCAATGTCTGCCAGCCTGGCAACCTGCCTCTGCCCCCGTGCAGCAGGACCGATACCCTGAACTTCAACGTTACAGGCGCCGGAACGCTGGGTTCCATCAAGGTCCTTACCGATGGCTCGCCCAACCTGGACTTCACACTTGCTCCGGGCAGCACCTGCACGGGCGCAGTGGTTGTGGGCCCCTGCAAGGTCAACGTGACGTTTGCGCCTACTGCCGCAGGACTGCGCTCCGGCGAAGTTGAGCTAACCGACACACATGGCCACATACTGTCGAGTGTCTTGCTGCATGGAATTGGCCTGGCGCCGGAGATTGTTTTCAACTACCCTGCTTCTCCGGTGAATATCGGCTTCGGATGGAACGGTCCCTCGGGCGTGGTGCTGGATGGAAAGGGCGATCTGTTCGTCGCCGATTCCGGCCGCCATCGCATTGTTGAAACTCCCGTCGGCGGCCCGGCATTTGTCGTTGGTCACGGATTCATCGATCCCGTGGGGCTGGCTATCGACGGCTCAGGCAATCTCTACGTTGCTGACGAAGGGCTGAGCCATGTCGTCGAGATCCTGGCCTCAAATGGCGCGCAAACTCTGCTGGGAGCGGGATTGGCTTATCCTGCCGGAGTCGCGGTAGATGGCTTCGGGAATATCTTCATCTCCGACCCGGGCAATAGCCGCGTCGTCGAACTGCCATCGGGCGGCGGACCTCAGGTCAATGTGGGTACAGGACTGTCGACGCCGGTTGGACTGGCAGTGGACGGGCTCGGCGATCTGTTCGTCGCCGATCCGGGGCTGAGCGCGGTCATTGAGATAGGGCCCGGTGGCGAGACTGTGCTGAATACCGGGCTGTCCGCACCCTACGGCGTGGCAGTGGACGCCGCGGGCGATGTGTACGTGGCCGATCCGGGCAACGACGCCATTGAGGAGATCCTACCCTCCCTGGCGGAGCGCGTGCTGGACGGCAGCCACCTGTCATCGCCATTCGGACTCACGCTTGACCCGGCGGGCGATGTGTATGTGGCCGACACGGGCCACGACAGGGTGCTCGTGCTGCCACGCAGCGAAGCTCCCAGCCTCACCTTCGCCGACACCTATGTTACTCAAACCAGCAGCGACAGCCCGCAGGCGGTTGTCATCCAGGACATCGGCAACGAACCGCTGGAATTCGAGCCCCTGCTCGCCGGTATCAATCCCAACGTCTCGGCCGGCTTCACACTCGATCCAATCACCACCTGCCCGGTGCTCACTCCCACCTCGGTCCCCAGCCTGCTGGCCCCAGGTTCAGAGTGCTACCTTGAGATCGACTTTACGCCGGTCGTGCCGGGCCTTATCCATGGCACGGCGACCGTGACCGACGATAACTTCAACTTCATTTCGCCGGCAGCCAAGCAGATCATTCACCTGGAAGGTCACGCCCTGGCCCTGTTCCACACCCATGTGGATCTGAGCCTGGCGAACACATTCCTGACCTTCCCAGGCCAGACCAACCTGACCGCTTGCGTGACCTCCAACTTCTCCGGTCCGCCAACCGGCGAGGTTCTCGTCTACGACGGCCCCAATCTGATTGCCACGCTGGGTCTGGGCGGCAATGGATGCGCCTATTGGTACATCTCGCCGGGCCTCGCAGCCGGTACGCACCATCTCAAGGCGGTATACCCCGGCCAGATACCCTATGCCGGGTCCACGTCCAATATCGTCACGGTGGATGTCAATCCCGTCTTCGTGAACGTGAGCGTCTCCTGCTGGAATCCGGTGTTCGCTTACGGGGCCAACTACTACTGCACGGTGAGCGCCAGTTCCAACGACGGCGCGCCTCCGGGAGTGATCACCTACAAGTACGATGGACACCCCATCGTGGCTGTGGCTCTCAGCAACGGCACGGCTAACTTCACGATCCTTAAACCGGATGCCGGCAACCACACGGTGGTCATTGACTACCCGGGAGCACCGAACTATGCCCCCAACGGGCCGTTTATCGAGCACTTTACGGTGCAGCCTGCTCCGGTCAATGTTCAGGTGACACCGTCAAGCTGGTATCAGTCCGCGGGTTACCCGTTCACGTTTTCTGCAGCGGTCACCTCGTGGAGCGCAGGGCCTCCGGACCACAACGGCTTCGTGGCCTTCTACGATGGCGCGACCTTGCTCGGAACTGTGCCGGTCGACAATCACGGTGTAGCCACCATCACACGACACTTGCACCAGGGCACCCACACCATTACTGCAAACTACTTCGGTGGCTTCAATTACGCCACCGGTTCGGGAACTGCAACCGTTACCGCGTCGCATTGACGTGCAGGACTCTAGTTTTTGGGGCCGGTCCGCATCGCGGTCCGGCCCTTTTCCCTTTCGGGACCTCAAAAATCACTTGTGCCGCCGATGAGTTTGCGAAAGAATCCGAGAGCGGCCCTCTCGGCGATGGCGAACAGCTTGGATGTTCTCATCGAGAGCTTGCGACTGGGAAGGGAACAAGAGGAGCGGAATGAGCAAGGTTCGCGTGTTGGTGGGAACGCACAAAGGCGCATTTATCCTTACGTCGGATGGGAAGCGCAAGGACTGGCAGATCAGCGGGCCGCACTTTCCCGGCTGGGAGATTTATCACATGAAGGGCTCGCCGGTAAATCCGGACCGGCTCTATGCGTCGCAGACCAGCGGGTGGTTCGGGCAGGTGGTGCAGCGCTCCGACGACGGCGGCCAGACCTGGACGCCGGTGGGCAACAAGTTTGTGTACGACGGCGTGCCCGGCACGCACCAGTGGTATGACGGCACGCCGCATCCCTGGGAGTTCAAGCGCGTGTGGCACCTGGAGCCCTCGCTCACCGATGCCGAGGCAGTCTACGCAGGCGCGGAAGACGCGGCGCTGTTCCACTCAGCCGACGGCGGCGGCGCCTGGACTGAGCTTTCAGGCCTGCGCCAGCACGATACCGGCAAGGATTGGCAGCCGGGCGCGGGCGGCATGTGCCTGCACACGGTGATTCTCGACCCTGCCGACCCGAACCGCATCTACATCGCCATCTCGGCCGCCGGTGCGTTTCGCACCGACGATGGCGGCAAGACATGGAAGCCGATCAACAAGGGCCTCGTGTCAGGCACGGGCCCGAATCCGACCGCCGAAGTGGGCCACTGCGTGCATCACGTGGCCATGCATCCGGATCGGCCCGGCGTGCTCTTCATGCAGAAGCACTGGGACGTGATGCGCTCGGACAACGCGGGCGACACGTGGCATGAGGTCAGCGGCAACCTGCCTACCGATTTCGGCTTCGCCATCGATGTGCACGCGCACGAGCCGGAGACCATCTACGTGGTGCCCATCAAGAGCGACTCGCATCACTTTCCCATCGACGGCAAGCTGCGCGTCTATCGCAGCCGCACCGGAGGCAACGAGTGGGAGGAGCTTGCCAAAGGCCTGCCCGATAGCGACTGCTATGTCAACGTGCTGCGCGACGCCATGAGCGTGGACAAGCTCGACGACTGCGGCATCTATTTTGGCACCACCGGCGGCCAGGTCTACGCCTCGTCCGACTCCGGAGATAACTGGACCGCGATTGCGCGCGATCTGCCTGCGGTATTTTCGGTCGAGGTGCAGACGCTGCCATGACCGGGCCGGCGCCTCAAGTTCGTTTAGTCCGCGTGGAATTGCCGCATCACTTGCGCGTGCTGGCGCAGGTGGGGAGCGAGGTCACGCTTGAGGTTGCGGGGCCGGTGACGTTGCGGGCGGTGCTCGATGCGCTGGAAGCCCGCTATCCCGTGCTGTGCGGCACCATTCGAGATTACGGCACCCTCAAGCGGCGGCCATTCCTGCGCTTCTTCGCCTGCCAGGAAGACCTGTCTCACGAGTCGCCCGATGCGCCATTGCCGGACGCCGTACAATCCGGCGCAGAGCCGCTGCTGATTATTGGCGCGATTGCGGGCGGGTGAAGCGCGTTCTGGAGGGCTTTCGAATCGAGTGTCAACGAAA
>Ga0302324_100003008_pt1 | contig 38152 bp, 33 predicted proteins | sample Palsa_T0_1_FD_201949 | JGI IMG/M metagenome (GOLD analysis project Ga0302324, IMG submission 201949) | Peat permafrost microbial communities from Stordalen Mire near Abisko, Sweden - Palsa_T0_1 | ecosystem: Environmental > Terrestrial > Soil > Palsa > Peat permafrost | place: Sweden: Abisko... | reverse complement strand
CACCGCGTTTCTTTGACGTTTAGTTTGCCCGGTTTCTATCGGGAGAAAATTCGGGCGGTGCCCGGGGTGGTTTCGGTGGTACCGGTCTCGTGGTTTGGTGGGATTTACAAGGACCAGAAACCGGAAAATTTCTTCGCTCAGTTTGGTACCGATCCTGAAGAGTTCTTCCAGGTATTCAGGGATATTCAGCTGCCACCTGAACAGCGAACTGCGTGGCAGCGGGATCGGCAGGGTGTAATTGTCGACGATTCCCTTGCCAAGAAATACGGCTGGAAACTGGGTGACCGAATTATTCTGCAAGGCACCATCTATCCGGTCGACCTTGAATTGTACGTCCGAGGCATTTTCAGTTCTTACCCCGACAACAAGTCAGTCTATTTCAACACCAAGTATGTGGAAGAGGCTGTTACTTTCTTCAAGGGGCAGGCGGGCACCTTCAGTATTTTGGCGGCTTCTCCCGGGGACGTGAGCCGGATCGCAAGCACCGTGGATGATATGTTCCACAACTCGCCTCAACCTACGAAGACGGAGAGCGAGAAGGCGTTTGGCCTGGAATTCGTTGCCATGCTGGGCAATGTGAAGGCTTTCATTCTGATGATTTGTTCGGCCGTGGTATTTGCTACGCTGCTGGTTTCCGCGAACACGATGGCGATGTCGATCCGAGAGCGAACACGGGAAGTGGCCGTGCTTAAGACTTTAGGCTTCACCCGGCAGAGCGTGTTGGGGCTCTTCGTGAGCGAAGCCGTATCGCTCGCCCTGATTGGCGGATTGATTGGGGTGGGCTTGGCATATTTCTTGATTTACATGGTGACGCACTCGCCGCAGTTCTTCAGTTTTTACAACATGAAGGTGACGCCCGGCATGTGGGCGGTGGCTCTGTTTGTCTCGGGGTTGGTGGGCCTTGTGAGCTCTCTGATCCCCTCGTATACCGCTTCTCAGATAAACATTGTGGATGGGTTGCGCCACATCGGTTGAACATGACATTAAGTAGTTTTGTAGTGCGCAATACGTTTCGCAACAAGAGGCGCAGCCTGCTGACCATGCTGAGCATCAGTTTTTCGCTGCTGTTGCTTACGTTGATGATTTCCATCTGGCGCTCGTTTTATGTTGACGTAGGGGCAGCGGATTCGGCCAAACGAGTGATTACGCGCGACCGCGTTTCCTTGGCATTCTTTTTGCCCGGATATTACCGGGAAAAGATTCGAAGCATCCCGGGTGTGGTCGCGGTAGCGCCGTTGACTTGGTTTGGAGGACGCTACAAGGATGACCGTCCAGAGAATTTCTTTGCGCAGTTGGCCACCGATCCGGACGAGTATCTGAAAGTTGCCTCCGATAAGATCATTCCGCCGGATCAGGTATTGGCCTGGCAGCGCGACCGCGCCGGAGCGCTAGTGGATGTGACGCTAGCGGACAAGTATGGTTGGAAAATCGGCGATAAGATCACGCTGCTGGGGACGATTTTTCCGGTGAATCCTGAGCTGACGATCCGCGGCATCTACCACCGGGACCCGCCGCAGAACGCGCTGTATTTCAACGCCAAGTATCTGGAAGAGTCGGTGGATTGGTTCAAGGGACAAGCGGGATTCTACTCCACCCAGGTGGCGCAGCCGGGCGATGTGGCGCGGGTCTCGAGCGCGATTGACGACATGTTCCGCAACTCGCCGGAGCCGACGAAAACCGAGAGCGAGAAAGCCTTTCAGCTTTCATTTGTGGCTACGCTGGGCAACGTAAAGGCTTTTATTCTTGGCATCTGCGGAGCGGTGGTATTTGCGATCCTGCTGGTCTCGGCGAACACCATGGCGATGTCGGTCCGCAGCCGGACCCGCGAAGTGGCCCTTCTGAAAACGCTCGGATTCACCCGCCAGCGCGTGCTGTCGCTCTTCGTGTTCGAGGCTGTGGCTCTGGCGGTGTCGGGCGGTGTGCTGGGGATATTGGGCGCGGTGGGATTGATCCAGTGGCTGACGCATTCTTCGATTGCGGTGGGCGTTCCCATCAACATGAAAGTCACGCTGCCCAGCGTGGGCCTGTCGTTGCTGGTGGCGGCGACGGTAGGATTGCTCAGCGGATATTTTCCCGCATATGGGGCGTCACGCATAAATATTGTGGAGGGGTTGCGCCACATCGGCTGATGTTTAGAGTGAATCTATGGCGATACCGATCAGTTATAACGTCCGCAATTTGAAGCTTCGCAAGGGACTCACCATCATGACCGCGCTGGGCATCGCATTGACGGTCACCACGGCGATTTTCCTCATGGCGCTGCTGGCGGGCCTGCAGCGCGCCTTCGTTTCGAGCGGCAATCCACAGAACGTGCTGGTGCTGCGCAAAGGATCGGAAGCGGAATTGTCTGGCGGCTTCGATGCCGCGCTGTTTCCCACGCTCAAAGTTCTGCCCGGCATCGCGAAAGATAGCCACGGTGATCCCATGGTTTCCGGCGAGTGGGTAGTGGTGATCATACTCCCGCGCAAGGATGGCACGGGCGAAGTGAACGTCACGGTGCGCGGCATGATGCCCGACGGTCTCGAGCTGCGGCCGAGCGCGAAATTGATCGAGGGACGCTGGTTCCAAACGGGGCAGCGCGAAGTGGTGGTGAGCAAATCTATACGCTCGCGTTTTTCGCACGCCAACATTGGCGACACAATGGAGTTCGGCAAAGGATCGTGGAAAGTTGTTGGAGTGTTTGACGCCGGTGGTTCGGCCTACGAATCGGAAATCTGGTCCGATGTGAATCAGATGGCTTCGGATTTCGACCGTCAGGGCGGATATTCCTCGGCTTACTTACGCGCTACCGATCCCCTTGCCGCCGACGCGCTCAAGAACCGAGTGAGCGACGATCAGCGTCTCAAACTCGAAGGCGTTTTGGAGACGGATTATTACGCGAAACAGACGAGTTCGGGAGCTCCAATCAAGTACATCGGCATCGTGGTCGCAATCATCATGGCCATCGGATCCAGTTTTGCGGCGATGAATACGATGTATGCGGCGGTAGCGTACCGCGGACGCGAGATTGCGACGTTGCGGGTGCTGGGATTTTCCCGGCCATCAATTCTGACTTCTTTTGTTCTGGAATCACTGTTGCTGGCTTTGTTGGGAGCGGTAGCAGGAATCTTGCTGATGCTGCCCTTCAATGGAATGCAGACGGGAACGTCGAATGCGGTGACGTTTAGCGAGGTGGTATTCAGCCTGCAGATTACGCCGCAGGTCGCGGGCTATGCGATTCTGTTCGCGCTGGCGATGGGGTTTTTTGGCGGCCTCTTCCCCGCCTGGCATGCCGCGCGGCAGAATATTCTTACCGCCTTGCGTGGTTAGCTTGTAGTTCTTGGGAAACTAAAGCGGCAAACAATCCGTATTCGTTCTTATGCCGATTGACGCAAAACACGACGACTTGCAGAGCCTGCGAATCGACCGCGCCGAGCGCGGCGCGGGCAGCGGAGAGCCCCCCGCATGGGCGCGCCGCTATATTGTGATTGGGATCGCGGTGGTAGTGGTACTGAGTGTGTCCGCGCTGGCCTATCGCGTGCTCTCGCGCGACGTGCCAGAGGTCGAGGTGGTACGCGCCTCGGCGGAGAGCAGCGATGTAGGCGGCACGGTGCTTTCGGCAACCGGCTACATCGTCGCACACCACACGATCAATGTGAATTCTAAAGTCACGGGCCGCCTGGCGTGGATTGGCGTGGAAAAAGGCGACAAGGTCAAAGAGGGACAGGTTCTGGTGCGGCTGGAGGATGAGGAGTTCCGCGCCTCCTATGAGCAGGCCAAGGGCGCGTTGGACAATGCCCGCGCTTATCTCGAGGAACTCGAGCACGGATCCCGGCCGGAAGAGATTCAAGAGACGCAGCACAATCTTGACGAAGCCCGCGCGACTCTGGTGAATGACAAGCTGACTTTGGACCGCACCAAGGATCTCTCGTCTGCTGGTGTCGTTTCGCGCCAAACGCTGGACGATGCGATTGCAAAATTTGATTCGGACCAGCAGCGAGTCAATTCCCTGGACAAGGCTTTCCAGCTCATGAAGATCGGCCCTCGACAAGAGGAGATCGCGCGCGCCCGTGGATCGGTGGGTCAAGCGCAGGGCCTTGCCGACTACGCGAAATCGCAACTCGATGCCACGGTGATCCGCGCGCCTGTCACCGGCACGATTCTGGATCGGACTGCCGAAAAAGGTGAACTGATCACGGCGCAATTTGCCAGCGCGGCGGCCGGCGGACCTCAGGGATCGGTAGTGTCGCTGGCCGATTTGAACGATCTCCAAGTCGAACTCGACATAGCGCAGTCCGACTTCGCCCGGCTTGGTCCTAAGCAAAAGGGCATTGTTAGCGTCGACGCCTATCCCGATCGCAAATACAACGGCGAAATCGCGCAGATCTCGCCCGAGGCCAATCGGCAGAAGGCCACGGTGCAAGTGAAAGTGCAAGTGCTGAATCCGGACGAGTATCTGCGGCCGGAAATGAACGCCACCGTGAGATTCCTTGCGGACCAGCCAAAAGCCGCCGCCACGCAACCGGCGGGAGCTTTTGTACCAGCCGGCGCGGTGCGGGATCATGACGGCAGGAAGTTCGTACTCTTAGCCTTCGACGGCAAGGCGCGCGCGCGCGATGTGCATGTGTTGAGCCAACGCACCGATGGCTTTCTGGTGGACGGACTAGTGGGTGGCGAAAGCGTAATTAGCAAAGGACCACCAGAACTGAAGGATGGAGACAGAATCAAAATTGAGGGGCAATCATGAGCACAGTCGTGGAAGACAAGATCGGTACCGAAACCAGGGTCGTCCAGGCTCGCAACGTCAGCAAGGTGTTCAAGCGCGAGGCCTTTGAAGTGAAGGCGCTCGATGACGTCTCCATCGACATTGCAGCCGGCGAATTCATGGCGCTGATGGGGCCCTCGGGCTCGGGCAAGACTACGCTGCTGAACATGATCGCAGCCATCGATCGGCCCACCTCCGGCGAATTGCTGGTGCAGAACCAGAATATTTTCCGCTTCAACGACTCGCAGGCAGCCCACTGGCGCAATGAACACATCGGTTATGTCTTCCAGACGTTTAATCTGATCCCGGTGCTGACGGCGTTTGAAAACGTGGAGTTGCCGCTGCTCCTGACCAAGCTCAACCCGCAGCGAAGACGCGAACACGTGATGACTGCGTTGAAACTTGTGGGATTGGAAGAGCGGGTCAATCATCTGCCCAAACAGCTCTCCGGCGGACAGGAGCAACGCGTTGCGATCGCTCGAGCGATTGTGAGCGACCCTACTCTGTTGCTGGCGGACGAGCCCACGGGCGACCTCGACAGTCACTCAGCCACGGAGGTGTTGGAGATTTTGAAGCGGCTGAACGAAGACTTCCAGAAGACAATTGTGATGGTGACGCACGATCCGCACGCAGCTTCTTACGCGCACGTCACCCGACATCTTGAAAAAGGGATGCTGCTGCCACCGGGATAGCTGGCACTCACTGACGGGCTGCGACGGCAACTCCAAAAATGCTAGTTTTCCATGTTCCCCAACGGATCGGGGCTACAAGCGCTAGCTTGTGCCCATGGCCCCCGTTCCATAGATGCTTACCGGCCCTCCTACTTCGCCTGTAGAGTCTCGATGTACTGGGTTAGGTTCGCCACGCGTTGCTGCACCTCGCTTTCGTGTCGATTGCTCAAGATCCAAAACAACGGTCCCCACATTGGCATCTCTTTGGATCCATGCGCGGGAAGATCGGCCGTGCCGCGGATGGCGGATGTGACTTCCGGCGCTGGATATTTCCCGCTGTTGTTCTTGCTCCGCACGGACAGGTCGGCCGGAGCATTCTTCAGCGCGCCGCCCGCCGGACCTCCGCCTTTGCCGTCCGTTCCATGACAGGCCGCCTTTGTTCGTGGGACGATAAACCAGCGCCTGAAGAGTGAATTGGCAGCCAGTGCGCCCGTGCTGTAAAATGACAAAGCGAGCGGGAGTAGCTCAGTGGTAGAGCGCGACCTTGCCAAGGTCGATGTCGCGGGTTCGACCCCCGTCTCCCGCTCCAGAGTTTCTGGGTGTTTGCCAAGAAGTTCCGCGTGAAGGAACCTCGGCCCTCGGCTCTTCTAGGCGCTTTCGCCAAGTAACCGTTGCTCTGCTTGCCTGTGGTGACAACGTTCGGTCCCCGGCATTAGTCCGGCTTCCGCCACCTCGTAGGCCCAGTTCACCGCTGCGGGCGTTCACAACCGAACCACAAGCGTCGACATCACCAGCACCACAACCTGCTGTCGGCTCAACTGACGGCAGCTGCGCTTCCGACATCGCGATCGCAGCCTCGGTGACCTCCGGATTCGCTCGTGCCTGCCTGGCTTCTCCGGAACCTTGACCCACCTGGCACGACAGCCTGGACCTCGGCCGGGCCTGAATCTTGGATCTCAGCTAAAACCCTTCGGCCTGTCACAGTTCAGCTGTCCGAGGTTCTCTTCCCGAGGCTGGGTAGACTTTTTCCGCCAGTAACGCTACTTTAATGAGCAGGGGCGCGGTACCCAAGTGGTAAGGGAGAGGTCTGCAAAACCTTTATGCGTCGGTTCGATTCCGACCCGCGCCTCCAAACTCTCCTTACAGTTGCTTGCCCGGTTCGCAGCTGCCCTTCGTGCGGATTGGGCCTCGATGGGCAAATCGCCAAAATTTGCTCCGGGGGCGGACAAGAATTTGACTCTATGATGTGATGCCCCGGATTTCCAGACGAAGGAAAAATTCCATCTGGAATCCCCAGCCAAGGCACGTACACCGCCCGGCCTTCGACTGGACAGATACGAGACGCCGCAGACCTCGCATCCGTGCGAAGGACCGTGCTGTCTCACGCACAAGCAACGGTGCCTCCCACAAGCGATACGCGGATGTAACCCCGTAACTTCGCAATTCTGACGCGCGTCCGCAAATTATCGGAGAGAAGGCATTGTAACCGTTGGAGAGGTGCAGTCGTGGTCCCCGCCCAAAGGTCGTTTCTGCGCGGTCCTTCTCCTCCCAGACAAAGGTTAGCGCAGTGGAGCGCGCCACTGAGAGGAGCGGTTACGTCGCGGCACGACCGAGTCGCCCAGGTAACCGGTGAGTAGCCTTGCCTTCAGTGCTGTCCCCGACAATTGGGGAGATGGGTTATACAGGAACTTCCGTTCCGAGTTCGTAACAAACCGCCTACCCACTCAAGAACGCCCCCCATCGCATCCCGAAAATCGGCCAGCGTCCTCTTGCGCTTCCAATCACTTAGCCCGATCTCCACTTGCCAAAACCTCGGCGAGTGCCGATCTATCGGCACTTGTCCGTTTTTCGTAATGGTCTCCAGAAATTTGCGCCGCATCGCATGCCTTGTGCTAAAAAGCTCCGTCCCGCGTCGCTAATCAGTTCATCTCTATCCACCTGACGTCAGATCAAATTACAAGGACACAATTCCCATGGCCACCTCGTCCGTTGCTTCGGCCTCGCGCCTTTGTCTCGCAGACCTGTTCACTTCTTACCCCAACCTGAGTGCGCGGGCAGCGGCGGCACGGGGCGGCGGCGGCCCTGTTCGCGCCGTTTTTTGTGCTGGCGCGATTTCCGCTCTGGCTCACGCGCAAAGCATAACCTTCGCGGGCGTCCAAACCACGATGCCAGCCAGTGGACGGCATGCACCGTTCGGTCTGCCGGTGGATAAAGCGTGCGATCCATGGAACTGATTTACCCGTTCGAGGTGGCGCTGGATGGAGCGGGCGATGTCTAAGCGGAGTAACAAAATCAATCATAGGAGAACAACAATGACTGCGAAATCTGCGACAAGGTTGAGCCCCTGGCGGGCTCGGCTTTTGAAATCAACTGTCTGGATGGCTGGCGTCCTTGTGGCTGTAGCGCTGTCTAGCGCCCCCGCCGTGGCGGCACCATTCACCTATGTCACCAACTTGGAAGACAACACCGTGTCCGTGATCGACGCCGCCACGAACACCGTGGTGGCTACGATTCCGGTCGGGAACGGCCCGATTGGAGTGGCCGTCACCCCGGACGGAACCCACGCCTACGTAACCGACCTCGAGGAGAGCGCCGTCTCGGTGATCGCGACAGCCAGCAACACCGTGGTGGCCACGATTACCGTGGGGATTGAGCCGATTGGAGTAGCCATCACCCCGGACGGGACCCACGTCTACGTAACCAACGTCGCCGAAGATACAGTCTCGGTGATCGCCACCGCCAGCAATACCGTCGTGGCTACGGTTCCGGTGGGGATTGAGCCTTTTGGAGTCGCCATTACCCCGAATGGGGCCTATGCCTATGTGACTGGAAACGTGTCAGACAATACGATCTCGGTGATCGCTACGGCCAGCAACACCGTCGTGGCCACGATTACGGTCGGGAATGGGCCTTTGGGAGTGGCCTTCACCCCGAATGGGGCCAACGCCTATGTAGCGAATTTTGACGACAGCACGGTCTCGGTGATTGCTACGGCCAGCAACACCGTGACAGCCACGATTCCAGTGGGGATTGAGCCTTTGGGAGTGGCCATCACCCCGGATGGAAGCAATGTCTACGTGACTAGCCTTGGGGACTCCGTCTCGGTAATCCCCACGGCCACCAACACGGTGGCGACCACCATCCCCGTGGCGAATCTCTCATTCCCCATTTTCAGTCCTGGCGACATAGCCATGAAACCGGATGGGACCAGCGTCTATGTGGCGGCTACCGGCGGCAATACGGTCTCGGTCATCGCCACGGCCAGCAACACCGTGTCGACCACGATTACGGTGGGGGATCTGCCTACTGGACTGGCCTTCGCACCCTGCACCGGTATTTTCGGCGGGACCTTCAGCGGTAACGTAACCGTGTCGACGGGCCAGAACTTCTGCATCGTCAACGCAGTGGTAACCGGCAACGTCACGCAGAAAGGGGGCAATTTGACGGTGCTCAACTCCACCGTTGATGGCAACCTCCAGATCACTGGCGGCACGTACATGATAAACCCGGGAACGACTATAAACGGCAACTTGCAGATTCAGAACCTTCCCGCCGGCACGGCGCAGAACCAGATTTGCGGAAGCACTGTGAAGGGGATTCTGCAGTTCCAGAATAACGGAACGGCGGTTCTGATCGGAGCGTCCGGTTCTTCGCCGTCTTGCCCCGCCGATACGGTGAACGGTGTTCTCCAGGTACAGAACAACACCGCGGCGATCAGCGTTGTCGGCGACACGGTGGGCGGTGTTCTCCAAGTGCAGGACAACAGCGGGGCACTCACCATTACCAGCAATGGGGTGGGAGGCGATGTCCAGGTACAGAGCAACAGCGGCGCGGCTACCATCACCAGCAATGTGATAAGGGGCAACCTCCAGGTGCAGAACAACACCGCGTCCACCAACGTCACCGGCAATACCGTGACCGGCAATTTGCAGGACCAGAACAACACCGCAGCGACTCAGGTGTTCACTAACAGCGTCGGCAGCAACCTCCAGTGCGAGAACAACACATCGATCACAGGAGGCGGAAACACGGCCAGAACGAAGCAGGGCCAGTGCGCAACGTTCTGAGGCTAGTCCTACCGTCGGGTCCCACCCTTGCGATTTGCGAGGGTGGGCAACCCGTCAGCCGTTGCGCAGTTCTGAGGTATGGAGAATAAGGCTTTGCCCTTTCCAGTAGCCCGGATCAGTAAATCACGCCACCGTAGAACGCCGAGAGCGCCGGCCCGGGCTGCCTAGATCTTTGGTCTGATACCGGGGTATGGTAGGTATGTTTCCCAACAAAGCTCGCGCGTGGGCAATAACGGAATCGCTATTGAGTCCACGAGGCCTTTGAGCCGGCCGGCCTTGGGTAAAGGCCTCCACTTGACGCTCCAGCTTCACGCTTCCGCACTCGGGACACTTGGGTCTCTGCCGGCCCAGAACAACACGCTCAAAACGGTGATGGCACGTCTTGCACACATATTCAAAAATCGGCATGGGTCATTTCACCTCGAGGAGATCATCATGGCGGATGGATCGCCTGCCAGCGCGGCGTGGTACCTGCGGTCGTCGAGGTGCAACGAGTTGTTGAGCTGCCGCAGCGTCTTAAAAAGGTAATAGGGCGTCTGAGTCAGGTTGTGCTTGGTCATGATTGGGTCGCTCAAGAGCCAGGTCAGTTTCTGCAACTTGATGGTTTCCGTGCAAGGTTCGCCTCCCCTCCACGTAAGCACACCGGTTTCATTGAGGCTGCTAGCCAGCTGGTTGAGGTAGACGGCGTTGTTGAGATAAGGAACGGTATACAGCAGGGTGTTCTCTTCGGCCCGTCGCTCCCAGGTCTTCAGAACTTCCAGAGCTCGGTAATAAGGTCCGGCGGTCACTTCCAGGCGCAGCATCGCTCCCGTGTCGCCCACGGGTTCATGCTCATATTGTTTGCGAACGTCGGCGGGAATCACTCCCAGAACTGGGTGGCGCTCGTAGCGATGGACGACCGGGTACACGCCAAAAGCATGCTGGCTTGTGTGCATGCCGTCGGTCTTGATCAGCATGGCAAAGCCGGCCGCGCCGAAACCCGTGTCACCTTTACCTGCGGCGAGGACTACAAAGTAACGTTCTCGATCCACTCTGGTCCACCGCGTCAGCGCAACCCCGGAATCTTCGCTCGGAGCGGTCACGAAGAGTCCGTCATCAAACGTCGTGATTCGCAAGGTCGCTTCCGGTGATCGCTCGCTCTTATCCACGGGAGTTAAGCGGATCGTCTTGGGCGCCTTCGGATCGTCCACTTTGTATTGGGACTGACCGCTCGCCCGCCACTCAGAATCCTTGTCCGCACTCGCGCGTGAAAGCTCTGTCAGAACCCCACTCGGCCCAAACCGATGCCGCGTCGGACTCATGTGACCATCCATGGACGACTGCCAGGTGCCCAGAATGTTGAACTGGCAAGCCCTCGGCTCACTCTGGCTGAGCAAGGCATCTGGAAATAAGAATATAAGAACAAGAACCGACGAAAGCGCGAAGGCAGACCGCTTCATACAAGATTCCTCTTGTGGACAATATGAGAGCCGCCTTTTAAGCGGCTCCCTTCACAGTACGTTTGTTGCTGCTCGCGCCAGGACCTTGAAAGTCTGGCGCAGCCGGAATCCGGAGTTCTACTACGCCGTCCTCGCATGCAATAGGGACTGCAGCTTCCTCAACCCCTCCGGGTTTTCGTATTTTGCCGTAATCTCCGGCCAGCCGTGGGCGCGCTTGAACTTGGCCCTTTGCGGCGCAGTGATCGCGCTTTCACTCTCGATCCTCGTTTGCAGTTCGGCATTCTCGCGAACCCTTACGGCAAACGGTTTGGTCGGCTCAACCCAAGAGACGGCTTCTCTGATCAGGCGCGGTGGATCAGGCAAGACCCACGAGGACCACCGGCTGTTGTTGTCGTTGATCATGCGCACCATTGAGGCATGGACGTCGACCGAGAAATCCATAAGCGGATCGTCCAAGCGGAAAAGCTTGAAGCGGATGCTGGTTAGGTCATACTCGCTGCCGGTAAGGAACAACCAGCCGCGCCGCGCGCCGTTGCTTTTGGCATAGGCCGCCAGCTTGTCCGGAGTATCTTCTTCCGGCTTCAGCGAGAAGGAATACATGAACATGTCGCGGCCCAGATGGTCCCCGAGCAGGTCCTGTAGCTTGGTCAGGCAGGAGATTGACCTTGGGCAATACTTGTCACAACTCGCGTACATAAAGTTGATGATCGAAATTTTGCCTCTGATCAGGTCGTCATAGAACCGCACTTTTCTGTTCTCGTGCGTCGTGAACACGCCGTTGCTGTAATAGCCCGGTCCCAGTGAGGCTGCAGGCCGCGACTTGTCCGGAACGTGACAGGAAAGAAAGTCTCGTCGGTTCATGCTTTAACTCCCTTCTTGGAGCCCTTGAAGCCGGGGCGATTGAGCTTGGTTGTTTCGTAACTCGCTGGCAGCTGCGACAGCAGAGTTATGGCCGGGGTTAAGTTCGGCTGTGCGCCGGAATTGGGTTCGCCGTTACCCGTGTTAGGCGTCCCATCCGAGTAGGTTGGAGACGTCACAGTTGAGCTGGGGCCGGTAGTGACATCCCACCGCGTCAGCATCAGGTTATCTTCGTGTCCCAGGTTATGGCAGTGGATCATGTACTTGCCAAACCAGTCGCGGAATTGCAGGAAGATGAGGACCTCATCGCCGGGCACGATCGGGTAGACGTCGCGCCGACCCTGCTCCAGCGGTGGAACCCCTTCACTATTGATGCTGATGAGAGCACCGGTCGTGGGGTTGGCATTAATGTTCCTGCGGTCCAGAACCCGTCCCTCTTCCAGATGGATGTGGACAGGATGGGTCCAGCCTGTACCGGGGAACCGGTTCCTGATGAGCCAGGTTTCTGCCGAACCCTGTTGTATCAACGCGTCGGGACGGTTCGGATCGAAGGTCAGTCCGTTCACATTGAACACTTTCGCCGTCGGGTTTGACGGATCGCCTTCCGCACCCGCGACAAAGTCGTTGAAGTTCCAAAGCCTGGTCCCGAACAGGTTCGCCATAGGCGTGGCTATGTTCGGCAATGTAGTCAGCACCGACGGGACCTGGCTTTGATCCTGCTGCGGCGGAGGTCCCGTGATGTTAAACGCCATGACCACGTTGCCAATATTGACTCCAGGCGCTGGCTCCGGCTCCTGCGCATTGCTCACGAACTGGGCGGCACTGTTCGTCAGGTACCAGCTTGTGCCGGCGGTGGCGTTGGTGAAATCGATGATCACGTCATAACGCTGCGAAACGTAGACCGTCAGACCTTGCAGAGTTGGTTGCGACGAACTTGGGATAATCTCAACCGGCGAGGGCAGCAGATTGCCGTCCGTGGTCACCACCGTCATCGCTTGGGCGTTGCCGTTGTTGTCGTATAAGTTAAACGTCCAGATGCGCGCAGGCCCGCTGTTAAGAAAGCGGAAGCGATACCTGCGCGTATACACGTTGAAGTAAGGCTGGATGGCGCCGTTCACGCAGAACTTATCGCCCGCGGGGATAGTGTCGGGGGACGTGGCGTACATCTGGCCATCTGAGCAGAACAGCTTGTCCGTGAAGTTCAGCGGGATGTCATAGACCCCATAGCCTCCGGGCAGCCGCAGGGCTTGCGCGCCTTGGCCGGGTGCCTCCGACCCGGTGTCGACGTCGTCGTACATCAGGTACATGCCGTTGATACCGCGATAATTGTTGGCGGCCGTGAAGCTGTGCCGGTGGTCGTGATACCAGTACGTATGCTGCGCTTCGAGCGGATCGCCGATCGGCGGGACCGCATTGAAGCCCGCATAAACGTTGGGGTAGTGATGGTCCTTGAACAGCCCCGGACTCCAATAGTCGCCGGCAAACCCATCGCTCTCGGAAGCGCTATGTCCGTTGTGCAGGTGGGTGGTGTGGTTGTTGTCTCCAAACCCAATATTGTTCACGGGCAAATTGTTGGCGAACCGCACAAGAATGGGAACGCCATAGACGTTGAGGAACGTCGGTCCCGGATAGATTCCGTTGTACCCCCAACAGTAGGTCGGCGGAATCTGGGGGTGAAATTGATGCATCGTCGGTTGAACAGAGACGGAATACTGCACAAGGGGGAAGAACTGAGTCCAGTCTTGATGGTTGGCGCGTGCGGCTTCCCCCAAGGCCGTATCGGCTTGCAGGGTTGGGAACGGAATCAGGATCGTCGGAATCGCTACCGGTGGAATCGGCAGCGCCTGCATAAAAGGTGTCGTCGCGGGGCTGTTGGTTGGCTGGGGCGTGCAATCCGGCGGCTGAGTCGGGATCGGCGGAAGCGATAGCGCCAGCGACTTTCTCGAAGTCAGCATAGTCACAACGCCGGCGGCCGCGCTGGCCTTTAGCATGGTCCTTCTTGTCCAGCCAGGGCCATTCGGAGGTTCAGTGCTCTTTCTCTTCTTCTCCTTCGTACTTGACATAACGCATCCTTTCGAATCGGGAGATACTCCGCGAATTGTGGTTGGCTGCCTTCACGATGTTCTCGTTTTAAGGAGTGCCGTCTGAATCTTTGCGACCAGACGCCTTTGGGTAGCCTCGACCCTTTGAGCGCACGTATTCAAAGTGCGCCGCTTTGCTCCTGCTGACACCAAATATGCAAACCAAGACTCTGCTTCTGGTTACGAGACCATCGGCATCAGGTCACGCCAGTCAGTTGCGCAGCTTATTGCCGCCCTGGAATTACCACCGAAGAATCGTTCCGCCCCACTTAAAGATGCGACACATTGTTGGGTTGTTCTGCTTATTAGTCAATCTGATTTTGTTAGCAGAGAGTGCTATTTCTTAGCTTAAGTCGCTGCTGGGGTCTGCATCGCGTGGGACGACGCTCCCAGTTCCTTCAAATGCGCGAACCAAACGTGGGACTCCAGGTCTGCGGCCAACTCACCTCAGATCTTGGTGCTTCCCAAAAGTCATCCTCTGAGTCGAGGCGTGTATCTTTTTTGCATTAACGGTATCCCGTGCAACAGTGTCGAAGATGTTGGCAATGGATTGGTGGACAAATCAGAATCTCTCCCACAGTTCCGGTTTTTGGAACATGCGCGCGAGTTTTTCGGATCTGCGCGATCGCAGGAGGTTTCTCGATAACAATCCGTATCCGTAATGAACACTTAACGATCCCGATGCACTCTCGGTGCATTCTGTTCCAATTCCGTAACGTCAAGCAGTTTCTTGTGTGCCGCAACGAATCTACGTTAGCATCCGCCGCAGCAGTTTCGGAGGCTCTGCATTCTTTGGTCCGGATTTGATTTGTGTATTTTCCACGCCACGTAGTTTCCGGCAGTAACCCAAATCGAACAAAGAGGAGTCGCGCTTCGGTCAACGAACTCTTTTCCCCCAATCGGGAAAGCATTACCGTTGCTCCTCTACCTTTTAATCGTGGTGGTAGGCTGTTTTCTGGCACCTCCCAGAGTGCCGTTAGTGAGCTCCAGTCGAAGGATTCCAGCGCGTTCCGGTGCTGCCTCCGCGGAAGTTCTTACCTCACTCTAAACGCCAACAAACAACTTCTCTTCACTCAAGTGTCGACCTCGGTTCGAGCGGCTGCTTACTGCTCAGGAACGATTGAAAACGATGTTGACGGTGTGGCGCTACATCGCGGCCGGGAGGATTGAGAGTAAGAGAAAGAGCCGGATAAGGAGCGGCGGGGACGCTAGGTCTTCCGCGAGACCACCGGCCCCGACGAAGTCTGGATTCGTCGCCACCGACGTGGGACATGATTGCGGATTGAGGGGAGCTATGGTTGAGTTCGCCATGCCATGAGAAAGAACAGTTCAAATCCCGCGTCGTCGAACGTAGAGGCAGCGAGAGTTGCCGCAAGCAATGAGACAGCCAAGAGCAACGATGCTAAGCTGAGCGCACTTATTCCGGTGGTGCAGGACGGCCGCCTTCGCAAAATGTTGCATATGATTGAATCTCATCCGTCTCGTAAGATTCAGGACTTGGCTCTCGAATGCAACTTGAGCGGGTCGCGCCTTCAACACCTGTTCAAACAGCGCACTGGATTGGGCCTCGGTCAGTTGCTCACTGAACAACGAATGCGGCAAGCAACCGACTTCCTGATGCACACCAATATGAGCATCAAGGAGATCGCCAGCAGCCTAGGTTATGAACACGCCTCAAGCTTCACTCGCGCTTTCGAGCGCCGCTTCCGGCAAGCGCCAAGCTGCTATCGGCAAGAGCAGAGCCCGCACGAAGTGCCCGCAAGGAGTCGATGACCGTCTCCAACGCACACCGCCTGATCTTCGTTTTCACAGCCCCCAGAAGAAAACAAGATGATGTCGCAACGGAACAACCCGTTGTCATTACGGGCCGGGACGGATTCCCGTCGGTGTGAGCCAGAGGTCGGCTTCCAGGAAGTTTGTGGCTGCCAACACCGGAGCTTCTGCTCGATTCACCGCACATCGCGAACTGAGGCAGCCACGAGTCCAGCGCGTAGACATCGCACGTTGGCGCCTCGCGACTGTCGCGAAAAGCCCAGAGTCCCCTTCGCCGCTCGCTTTGCAATCGCCTGGATCTACGAGGTCACGGGACCGCCGCCAACGGCCGCCCGCAATAGGACACCTTATTTGCCACGGACATCGCTGAGCCGGTACCTTTCCCGGTTATCTTTCGCTTCTTCCGGCGCATGTTACCCTCGTCGTTCATGCCTCCCGCACCCCAAGTCGCAACCGCTGTTTACGCTCTGGCCGCGGTTCTGGCCTGGGGCACCAGCGACTTTCTCGGCGGCTACGCCACCCGCCGTGCCAACGCGTTCCTCTTGACTACAGTCGTAAACGTCGGTGGCCTGCTTCTGGTGGGGACGCTGGCCTCGGCCACTCACGCTCAATTTCCTTCGGGACGAAGCGTCGCTTGGGTGTTGGCCGGCGGAATCTCTGGTGGAGCGTCCCTAGCAATTTTCTATCGCGCACTTTCCGTGGGCAGAATGGGATTAACCGCGCCGGTCGCCGCTGTGCTCAGTGCTGCGATTCCAACCATTTTTTCGATGTTCACCGAGGGCTTCCCCGGCCGGATTGCAATCATCGGATTTTTCCTGGCCGCCACCGGACTCTGGCTGATCACGCGCGCCGAGGACGGCAAGACACCCGAAGGCATCGGCCTCGCCCTGCTTGCCGGCACCGGGTTCGCCGGATTCTATCTGTGTATCCGCCAGGCCGGCCTCGGTTCGGCCTTATGGATCGCAACGTTCACCCGAACCGGCGCTTTGGTGATTACGGGCGCGATTGTTTTGTTGCAGAGAGAATTTAGCGACATCACGGCCGCGGGCGTGCGCTGGGGCATACTCACCGGCTGCGTCGACTCGATTGGCACCGTACTCTTCGTGCGCGCCAGCCAGAGCGGGCGCCTCGACGAAGCGGTGGTTCTCTCGTCACTCTATCCCGCCGTCACCGTGCTGCTGGCCCGCTTATTCCTCAAGGAACATTTCACTCGCTGGAGATTCATTGGCCTGCTGGCCGCGCTGGCGGCGGTGCCTATGATTGCGGCTCAATAGATCCGATTCGTGCTCTGTTCTAGAATCGAGGATACAAACCGTGGCGCTCGTCGAAATCCGCAAGCTGACCAAGATTTATCCACAAGGCAAAACTGTGTTTGGCGGAGGGGCCAGAGGCAGCAACGAAGTCCGCGCCGTGGACGATGTGGCACTCGACATTCATGCTGGCGAAACCCTTGGGCTGGTGGGCGAATCGGGTTCCGGCAAAAGCACGCTTGGACGTCTGATGTTGCGCCTCATCGACCCAACATCGGGCAGCATTCGCTTCGAAGACCGCGATCTGCTCGCGGCCAGCCGCGGCGAAATGCGCCGCCTGCGGCGCGACATGCAGATCATATTTCAGGATCCCTTCGCCTCGCTCGATCCCCGCTTCCGCGTCGAAGACATCATCGCCGAGCCGCTTGTCATTCACCGAGACTCGCAGCGAAACGGCAATGCGAAGGATGGAGTCCGCGCCCGCGTCATCGAACTGCTCCGCGCCGTCGGCCTCGACGAATCCATCCTGCGCCGCTTCCCGCACGAATTCAGCGGAGGACAGCGCCAGCGCATCGGCATCGCCCGCGCCCTCGCGCTGCGTCCCAAGTTCATTGTGGCCGACGAACCGGTTTCCGCGCTCGACGTCAGCGTGGGCGCGCAAATCGTCAACCTGCTCGCTCAGCTGCAGCGCGACTTCGGCCTAACCTATCTTTTCATCTCGCATTCCATGCCGGTCGTGCGCTATCTTGCGACGCGTATCGCTGTAATGTACCGCGGCAAGATCGTCGAGATCGGATCAACCGAACAGATCACCGAACGCCCCCAGCATCCCTACACCCGCAGCCTGATCGAGGCCACGCCGGACGTGGCCGTTTGATGTCACGCGTCCATCCCAGCCGCGCCCGCGATCTGATCGAACTGATTGTCGGCTATGGAGCGGTGGTGGGCGTCATCTGGACACCCGAGCATTTTCAGCGCTTTCTCTCGCCAATGGTTCTGTTGCTGACGTTGTCGGTGGTCCTCGCGCGCGGACGGGACCGAGATGACCTCGGCATGGGCTGGCGCGGCCTCATGCCGTCGCTCTGGATCTTGCCGGCCGCCATCGCACTCTCTGCCCTGAGCACGTTCGTCGCGGCGAAAATCGGCACGCTGCATCCGCTCTACAAATCCGATTTCGCCCACATCTCCGGCTACGTGCTCTGGACCATCTACCAGCAATTTCTTCTGCAGGACTATTTCATGGACCGCCTGCTGCGCCTGGTCTCGAGTCAGTCCGCCGCTGTGACCCTCGCCGGGACGCTATTCGCAGTCGCGCATCTGCCGAATCTTGTACTAACCGCGGCCACGCTGGTGTGGGGCATAGTTTCGTGCGCCCTGTTCCGCCGCTATCGCAACCTCTGGGCGCTCGGCCTAGCCCAGGGACTGCTTGGCCTCTGCTTCGCCGTCTGCGTGCCGGATGCGCTGCATCACCACCTGCGTGTTGGATTGGGGTATTTGCGTTACCACGGGACGCAGCCAGTTCCGTGAGCAGGCTTGCCCACGCACCACCTTAACTCGGCAACCCGCCCGGCGACACCGCACTCCCAGGAGTTACTGCACAGTGAGCATGACCGTTGTCGAGTGCGTGAGACTTCCTGAGGTCGCCGTTACCGTCAGGGTATAGCTACCTGCCGGCGTGCCGCCGCTCGGTGGGGGTGGAGGCGTAGACGATGTTGTTGATCCCCCGCCGCAAGCCGTGAGAAACGTAGCCCACAACAGAATCGCGCCCAACGGCGCAAGCCTCCAGGCCCGGACTGGCGCGGATTCTTGCCGAAGGCGCGCCAGCATCACCACGAAGATCACTCCGAGCAATATACCGCTCGTTCCCAGCGGCCAACTGTTTCGCGGTGGAATAACTACGCCCCTCATCATGGCCTGCGATGGCGCGGTTTTTGTAACGGTCAAGTTGAAGGTAGCAATCTCCGTGTCGAACAAAAGCAGCGAGGATGCCGCGGCGGAACACGTCGACTGCGCGGGTGCACCCGAGCAACTGATCGACACTGGACCGAGAAAGCCGTTCAACGAGGAAAGCTGCACGCTGTAGGTTGCTGTGCTTCCAGGCTGCACGGAAGCTGGTGAGCCAGATATCGAAATCGCGAAATCAGGAGCCGGCCCAGGCGGTGTCTGCAAAAGCACCGAAACATAGTTATATGGCTGACTTGCAATTGCCAAATCAAGTTTACCGTCATTATTGAAGTCGCCCACCGCAGACGATAAGGGTTCGTTAGGCAGGATAACGGTAAAGTCAGTGGGCGTGAATGTTCCATTCCCGTTGCCGAGCAGAATCGTGGTGTAACCAGCCAAGGAATCGTTTTCTGCGTAGACGGTTGGCAAAGCCAGGTCCAGCTTGCCATCGCCATTAAAATCCGCCACCCATACACTGACCGCGTTAGTCTGTTGTGCAGATGTGCCACAACATTCGCTGATCGGCGTGAACGTGCCATCGCCGTTGCCCAGGAGAATGGTGACTGTACCATCAAAGTTGCTGGGCACCGCCAAGTCCAGTTTCCCGTCGCCGTTAAAGTCTGCCACCGCGACTGCTGATGCAGTTGGCGCGGCGGGCGAAGGAGCAGGCGTGAATGTTCCGTCGCCATTGCCAAGCAAAATCGTGACCGCATCTACATCGAAGTTCGATACTGCCAGGTCCAGTTTTCCGTCGCCGTTGAAATCTCCCACGGCCAGTCCAAACGGGGTTAATCCAGTCGCCGGAGAGGAAGACACCGTAGAGAAAGTTCCATCCCCGTTTCCCAAAAGAATGGTCAGATTATTGTCCGCACCGTTGTCACCGCCAGATCGAGTTTCCCGTCCCCGTTGAAATCTGCCGCGACTATGCTGTTTGGCTCCCCACCGACAGTGATCGGCGAGGTTGGCCCAAGCGTGAAGCTTCCGTCTCCATTGCCCAACAGAATGTTAACGACATTGCCGTTAAAGTCCGCCACCGCGAGGTCGAGTTTCCCATCGCCATTAAAATCCGCCGCCACCATCGATCCCGGGTTGATCCCCAACGGCACGGTCGATGTTGCGGATGTAAAAGTTCCATCCCCATTGCCCAAGAAAACGATCAAGAAGGTCGGATTACTACCTTGGATGATTGCCAGCGCCAGGTCGAGCTTCCCGTCGCCGTTGAAGTCGCCGATGGCCATGGATGCCGGTTCATTGGGATGCTGTCCTTCGTCTGCGAATCCTAGATTGATCGGTGAACCGGTCGCGTTGGAATAAAATACGGTGGAACTCGGCGCGGCGATGGGGAAGAAGACCACATTGCCGACGGCCCCGATCGTGACTGCACCGGTGCTAGGATTGACCACCGTCACGGACGCGGTTCCCGCAGTGGCGATGTTCGCCGCAGGGACGGTCGCCGTCAATTGCGAACTTGACATAAATGTTGTGGCGAGCGGAGTGCCGTTCCAGGTGACCGTGGCGCCCGAGACGAAGCCCGTGCCGTTGACGGTCAGGGTAAATCCTGGCCCACCCGGCGCGACGGCCGTTGGAATCAGAGGCTGATTGACGAAGGGTACAGGACTTTGCGCGAGCGCTGAGCCGAAACTACTCAACAAACCGACAAGTACTACGGCACAGAACCGGTTGCGTCTCCCGCTGGTTGCCGCGCGCTGCTGTAGCCACATGACCTGAAACATCTACTTAAAAACCGTGGCCGCTATCATACCACCGCTGAGCCGCGGGCGTTAGCAGTATGGAGGCAGCGGTGGGTTCGCGGAGTGGATACAGCCGTCGGCTACGAATTGCACCTGACTCCAAACTTCTTCGTTCACGCCTGTTTGCAATGTGCGCTTCCAGCGCCCCTAAAACCACAGTCCCCAAATCCAATCCACGCTGGCATGGGTGATTGTCGAGGCTGGCACGCGGCGGTTCTCGCGCCAGGCTCGCCCGTAGAAAATCCCCGCGATAGTCGCCAGCAACACGTAGCGCCAATTGAAATGTGCAGAGCGCTTATTAAAATGCGACAGCCCGAACAACACCGAAGCGATGACCAGCGCTGCTTGCCGGCCTATGCGCCGCTCCAGCAGGTTCTGCACCCAGGCGCGAAAGAAGAGTTCTTCCGGCACCGCGGTAAAGAAAAATATCCCCACCCAGCGCAGGAGCGCAGCGCCGACCCCCGGCAGGTTTCGATGCGGATGAATGAAGCCCAGCGCCAGTCCGAGCACGATAACCGGAGGCGTGAAGAAAGCCAGCTCCCGCAGGCCAGTTTTCCAGTCGCTCCACCGCAGATGGAAATCAAACCCAGTCCCGCTCAGTTGCCGAATCGCCAAGAATCCATACAGGCCCGCATCCACGAGAAACAATTCGTTCAAAGCCCGCAGCCCGCTCGGCCACGCACGGTCAAACCAGCGCAAATCCACGGCCAGCCCCAGCACCAGCAGAACGAAAGCGTCGCGCCAGTCGCCGCGCTGCTCGGCATCGGTCGCCGCGGCGCGCAGCAGCAGCCACGCAATTGCCACGGGCAGCGCCGCATATAGCGCGAACCACGCCCAGCGGAACAGGTGCTGAGAGGTCGAAACCAGCACGTAGGGCGCGACCAACAGCCCGGGAAGGCTCACGCGCACAAACCCTGGCCAGCGCCCCACAGCGCGAGCCACTCGCTCGGTGGCAAAGCCGAACAAAACGGCCGGAGCCAGTTCCAACCCGAGCGCCGCGATCGCGATCGGCGTCACATTCTGCATAGGGTCATCTTAAACGTGATTGTCTTCAACTCTCTTGTTTTGCCGCCGCCTCCCAGCTAGAATTCCTTCGCATCCAACAGGAGACCCAAAACATGGCTGCCGCTCCGCTCCCAACCTCGCCCGCACCCGTGCCCACGCCTGAATCCACTCCGCTTTCCCAGGGCGCGCGCATCGTCAACACTTTCATTGCACCCTCGAAAACTTTCACGGACCTTCGCCGCAGCGCCAGTTGGTGGGCGCCGTTTTTGCTGCTGATTATTGTTTCCACGCTCTTTGCCTATGGCGTTGGAACAAAAGTCGGCTACGGCAAGGCCGGAGAAAACGTTCTGCAGACCCGGCCCAAGCAATGGGACCGCATCCAAAACATGAAAGCCGAAGATCGCGATAAGACCATGCAGATGGCAGAAAAGCAGACAATGATTGGGACCTATGCTTTTCCGGTGATCGACCTCGTCATCCTGTTGATCGTCGCGGGCGTACTGACGGCAACGTTCACGTTTGGTGCGAATGCGAAGGTTTCTTTCAAAGTGGCGCTCGCCATCGTGGTCTATGCCAGTTTGCCGGGTGCGGTGCGCTATCTGCTCGCCACGCTAACGCTCTTCGCCGGCGCGAGCCCCGACGCTTTTAACGTGCAAAACCCTGTGGCCACAAATCTTGGCATCCTGTTCAGTTCCGCCGACAATCCTGTGCTCTACGCTGTGGGGTCCATGATCGATATCTTCGTTATCTGGACTCTGGTCCTGACCGCGATCGGTTTCACTTGCGTCAGCAAGGTAAAGCGCGGTACTGCGTTGGCGATCGTTTTCGGATGGTACGTCGCCTTCATGGTGTTGATTGTTGGCCTCACATCCCTGGCCTCATAGCCGGTGAAGCGCAGGGTGCGCCGCAAGATGCAGCTGTACACGCTCACTCGGAGAACTAAGGAGACTCTTCATGAAACGAACTCTAGTCGCGCTTCTCTTCGCATGTGTCTGCGCCGGGTCTGGATGGACGCAGACCGCGACCTCGACTGCTGCCGCAGCTCCACAAGCTTCCGCGCCGGTGAAGGATCCGGTAACGGCCTCGCTTCGCCTGTTGCTGCCCCGCTCACGAAATAATATTCTCGGCGCCATTACCGCCATGCCCGCCGATAAGTTCGCTTACAAGCCCACGCCTGAGCAGATGAGTTTTGCGCATCTGGTCGTGCACATCATTGGCTACAACAACGCCGCGTGTGCCAAGGCAGCCGACATTGCCGCTCCTAAAGTCGAGGAAAGCAAAGAAACCGATTCCAAAGACAAGCTGCTCGCAGCAGCCACGGCTTCCTTTGACTTTTGTGGCGAGGCGCTCGCCAAAATGGACGACTCCAAGCTGGGCGACAGCATCGAACTCTACGGAGGACGCCAAGGTCCCCGCGCCATGGTCGCGCTTGGGGTGGCCAGCGGATGGGCCGATCATTACGCTGCCGCCGCTATGTATTTGCGCCTGAGTGGAATTCTGCCGCCGACGGCCCAGCCCAAGAAGTAAACCGCGCTGATCCGGCGTCGCCGAACCGTGGGACAACCCTACTTGATTTGCACCAGTTCGCCCGCCGGTGTCGCGGCGGCAACCGGCGGTGCGGCATGCTGCGGCGCGCGCCAGCCGTCGAAGATCGAAACCTGGTGCACGCACGAAACTGTGCAGTGAGGCGCGCAGCCTTTCTCCGTAAGGTATTCGCGGCGCATGTCCTCGCGCGTGTAAGTTGCCAGCGGAACTCCGGGATAGCCACGCTGCTGCGAGCAGTAGTGCACCAACCCGTCTTCGCAGATGTAGAGATAACGCGCGCCCGCGCGGCAGCGCCACTCGTTGGGCAGGCCTTGGGCGATGTTGTCCTGGAAGGCGTTGATGCGGGTGAAGCTGTGTTTTTCCAGCGACTGCATCTCGTGATAGATGCGGCGCTCTTCTTCGTCGAGCGGTTGCACCTGGCCGCTGCCGTCGTGAATAATGCCGATGGTTGAGCTGAAACCCAGTTCGATGGCCCGCTTGCCGATGGTCAGCGCGTCCTGCGGATTTGAAATGCCGCCGCCGACGACGGAGTTGATGTTCACGTGAAACTCAGCGTGTTCGGCAAGCAACTGCAGCTTTTTGTCGAGAACCTTCAGGCTCTTCTTCGAAACCTCGTCGGGATTGACGTTGTCGATGGAGATCTGCAGCCACTCGAGCCCGGCGCGGTTCAGGCGTTGAATGCGCTCCGCAACCAGAAAATAACCGTTGGTGATCAATCCGGCGATCATGCCGTTGGCGCGGATGCGGCGGATCACGTCATCGAGTTCAGGATGCAGCAGCGGCTCGCCGCCGGAAATCGTCACCACCGCCGTGCCCAGCGAACCCAGCTTGTCGATGCGGCGGAACATTTCTTCCGTGGGCACGGGCTTCGAGAAGTCGTCGAACTCGTTGCAGTAGGTGCAAGCCAAGTTACAACGGCGGACGGGAATGATGTGCGCTAGAAGAGGATGATCGGTGGAGGCGAGCGCACGCGCGGCCATGGCGGCTCCGCGCAGGTTGCGGTGCAGGGCTTTGGCGCGGCGGCGCAGGGTTGTGACGGCTGACGGCATAAGTTGATTCTCTTATTACAGCATGGATGCGGGTTAAGTGCAGGTTTGGCAACAGCGTTTGGCGATATGGACGGGGTGAATGGCGACCACGGCATTGCGAGCTGAGCCTTCATTCGATGAACTTCCGCCAGGATTCATCCCGCGGCCAGAGTTCGTGCCCAGCAGCCTGCAAAGCATTGAGAGCAGCTCCCGCGAATTCTTCCTGCACCAGAACGTAATCCGTGTCGTAGGTCGAAATGGCGAAGATGGGGACGCTATTGTCCGACAGCGGCTCGATGAAGGCGAGCAGCACTCCGGTTTGCGAAAATGCGAACGGACCTTCGAGCTTGTAGCAGATCCAGCGCGGACCAGGGGCGATGTCTTTCGGGACGTTTTCCGCCGGACAAACGATGGAAAGCTCCTCAGCGCTGCGGGTGATCGAGGTGAAGTCGCCTTTCGTGGCCCAGTCGGGGACGGGCGTGTCCGCAGCTAAACGTACAATGGCGCAGAGACCGGGGAGTAGCCTAAATTTGAGATTCTGGGGCATGGCTTAGAGTGTAAACTCCGACTCATGCGGAGACTGAAGCTGGATGTGCTCTTCGTGGGCGTTTTCCTGTTGGTCCTGGGCTTCTGCTGCTGCCTGTTTGGGCCGCGTCTACTTCGGGCTCCATCAGGCGGAGGAGTAAAGCGTTCGGAGGAGATGCGGGTTACGTCCCCAGATGACCGCTTCGATGCGGTTCTAGTGAGGGATTCCTACGGCGGGGCGCTTGGAGGTATCGAATGGTATGCATACATCGTTCGTAAAGGCCGTTCCGCACCCTCCGACAGCGACAAGGCCGTCTTCTGGGCCGAGTCGTTACGCGGGGAGAATATCCTGTGGAAACGGCCCCACCTAGTCGAACTGCAGTACGATCACGCGTTGATCGTCAAGCTCCGCAATCTGTGGGCGCTGGACATGATTGAACGAGTGGGATCCGCCGGCGAGGGGGACTACTACGTGGAGGTCCGATTGGACCCGACTTCGCCGGACTTTTCCTTACTCCAACCCAACGGCGAGTTTGGCCACTAGCCGGTCCTTCTAGCCCTCAACCGCCTTGCGCAATGCGGCCCTTGCCAGCAGCCGCGTGGAATCCAGCATCGGTAATGGAGACTGCTCCTGCGTCATGAGCAACGGAATTTCCGTGCAGCCCAAAACTACCGCGTCACAGCCTTCGTCTTTCAGCGTGCGGATCACTTCGATGAGATAGGCTCGCGTCCTCGGCAGCAACACGCCCTGCACGAGTTCGTCAAAGATGATGCGGTGAATGCGTTCGCGTTGCTCCGAGCCGGGGACGCGATGTTCGATGCCCGCAGCCTTCAGCTTTTCGCGGTAGACCGGGCCCTCCATCAGCGAGCGGGTTCCCAGAACTCCCACGCGTTTGTAACCATGACGCTTGGCTTCATTCGCGATTTCGACTGCAATGTGCAGCCACGGGCGCGGGGAGCGGTGCTCGACCAGATCGAAGGCCTGATGAACTGTGTTGACCGGAGCTATCAGAAAATCCGCACCCGCCTTCGCCAGCTTCTCCGCCGAGGAAAGCATGAGTTCGGCAACGCCCGCCCAGTCATTGGCCTCGATGCACCTCACGTAGTCGGCGAAGTTGTGGCCGTGCATGGAAACTTCGGGATGACTACGCGGACCGAGCAACTCCCCACCTTCAAGACAGATGGTGCGATAGCAGAGCGCGGCGCCTTCTGCGCTGCAAGCGACGATGCCGACGTGGAGGGACATTCGGTCCTCAGTTCACAGGAAAGGCTACGCCGAACGTCGATTGGACTGCAAGGCGTTCCAGTCGGCACTTGACATCGGAAATCGGAGATTATCTTGCCGCAGCGGCGTCGAAGAGGTTCAAGAACTCCAGCTTCTTTTCCGCCGGCAGAAATGACGCTTCGAACGAGTTGCGAGCCAGTTCGCGGAGGTGCTCGTCCGTGAATCCGAAGGTTTGCTGGGCGAGCTGGTATTCGCGGGCGAGCGTCGTGCCGAACAGGGCGGGGTCGTCGCTGTTGAGCGTGATCATCACTCCGTGATCGAAATAACTCTTCGCGGGATGATCGGCGATGTTGGGGCAGAGGCCGGTGCGCAGGTTGCTGGTCAGGCAAATCTCGACGGGGACCTGACGCTGCGCGAGCTCTTCCACCAAATCGGGATCATGAAATGCGGTCAGGCCGTGGCCGATGCGCTCGGCACGCAGGTTGAGCGCTCCCCAGACGGATTCCGGAGGTCCGGTCTCGCCGGCGTGAGCGGTGAGGCGCAGGCCGTGATCGGCGGCCCAGGCGTAGGCGTCGCGAAAAAGCTCAGGCGGCGCTTTCTGCTCGTCGCCGCCAATGCCGATGCCGACGACCTCGCGGTCGTGATAGCGGACGGCCAGCTCGAAAACATTTTGCGCGGCTTCGACGCCGAACTGGCGCACCGCGTCGAAGATCCAGAGCAGCGAGATGCCGAAGTCGCGGGCGCCGCGGGCACGGCCGCGATCCAGGCCTTCAAATATGGCTGCGAAATCCTGCTTGCGCCACAGACAGACCCCGACAGAGACGTAGACCTCAGCGTGCAGAACGTTTTCTTCCTTGAGGCGCTGCATCAGTCGGTAGGCGATGAGCTCGTAATCTTCGGGCGTTCGCAGGTGCTCGGTGATGTTCTTGAAGGCGAGCAGGAAACCGGGAAAATCGGCGTACCGATAGAGTTGTTCCACTTCGGCTTGAGTGACCCGTTCGCCGTGGCGCTGCCGGACTTCGACCAGCGTCGCCGGCTCGATTGCGCCCTCGAGGTGCAGGTGCAACTCCGCCTTGGGCAAGAGTCGCAGAAAACTATTCGGCGGCCGATCGAGGGTTAAGGACGTCACTTCCTGATTGTAGATTTTTGGCGGAAGATTTGCGAGGATTCACCACCGAGACACGGACTCATCGAGCGAACCGGAGGGTCTTTCGACCGCACGCGGAGGAGCCTGCGCGTTTTTGCTGATGGCAGAGAGAGCTGACGGCTGGCAGCTACTTCCTCGCGAACTCGCTGCGATGACGACTGTAAAAGATGTAGATCAGCAGGCCCAAGCCAAGCCAGATAACGAATCTCAGCCAGGTGATGACGGTGAGTCCGGTCATGAGGCCGCCGCAGAGGATGATGGAGATCAGCGGGAACCAGGGGACAAACGGGACTCGGAAGGCGCGCTTGCGATCGGGCTGCCGGCGGCGCAGGATGATGACCCCGAGCGAGACCAAGACGAAGGCGAAGAGCGTTCCGATGTTGGCGAGGTCGGCGGCATCGCCGATGTCCACGAGGCCTGCGGGAATTCCTACGGCGAAACAGGCGATCCATGTGGAAATGTGCGGCGTCTTAAATTTCGGGTGTACCGCGGAGAACAGCTTCGGCAGCAAGCCGTCGCGGGACATGGCGTACCAGATGCGCGCCTGCCCGTACTGAAACACGAGCAAAGAAGAGATCATGCCCGTCAGCGCTCCGATCACGATGACCGAGCGGAAGAGCGGGTGCACACCCAGATACTTCATCGCGTAGGCCACGGGCGCTTCGGCGGCGGCACCGGAGACGAAGGTTGTGTATTTCATCATGCCGAGCAGGACGACGGCCACGCCGACGTAGAGCAGGGTGCAGACCACCAGCGACATGATGATGCCGAAGGGCAAGTCTTTTTGCGGATTGCGCGATTCCTCGGCGGCGGTGGAAACGGAATCGAATCCGATGTAGGTAAAGAAAACGATGGCCCCGCCGGTAACGATTCCGGCGAAGCCGGAAGGCGCGAAGGGCGTCCAGTTCGCGGGCTTCACCAGCATTCCACCGACTACCAAGAAGGTCAGGATGGCGCCGATTTTGACTGCAACCATGATGTTATTGGTCTCCGCCGACTCCTTCACTCCGCGTACCAGCAGCAGCGTGAGAAAGAAAACGATGAGGAAACCGGGGAGATTGAAATAGGCGCCCGTCCACTGCCCGCCGGCCCAGACCGGACTGGCAAATTTTTCCGGCAAGTTGAGGCCGAATACCGCCAGTTGCGCTTTGGTATAACCGGCAAATCCAACCGCCACGGCGACGTTCGAGACTACATATTCTAGGATGAGGTCCCAGCCGATAATCCAGGCGAAAATTTCGCCGAGCGTCGCGTAGGAATATGTGTAGGCGCTGCCGGCGATGGGAATCATCGAAGCCAACTCGGCGTAGCAGAGGCCAGCGAAGCTACAGGCGATCGCGACCAGCAAAAAAGAAATCGCAATCGATGGTCCGGCGGGCGGGCGACCGTGCATAAGCGCTCCTGCCGTGCTGCCGGTGCGCAGTAAATTCACGATTACGTCGAGCGCCTGCGCATGCAGAATGGACGGAGCCTGGAAATACTCTCCCGCTGCCGCGGTGCCGGTAAGGATGAAAATTCCCGAGCCGATGATCGCGCCGATACCGAGGGCCGTCAGCGACCAGGGGCCGAGGGTTTTTTGCAGGCGCTGGCCCGGAGCCTCGGATTCCGAAATCAGCTTGTCGATCGACTTGCAGCAGAAAAGCTGGTTGTCGCTGGTTCGAACGGTCGACGTGCGCACGGTGCCGGTGGACTCCGGAGTTGGTAGCGACAAGAGGTGGTTGTCTCCTCACAGCGGGAGTCGGGCATGGGCGCTGGCCCATGCCCGTAATTCCGAGCAAGCCGCTTTACCGCTTCGACTGGCCGCGAGCCAACTTCTTCACCTTGCGCTTTTTCGATCCGCGGGCGTAGTCGCGGGGCTTCTTGGGTTTTTCCGCTTTCGCCTTCTTGCGGGCGGTGCGTTTTGATTTCTTGCGTTCTTCTTTTGTCAGCGTTGCTGTATTTGCCATGATTGCTTTCTTAGTTCCAATTTGTAATTTGGTAATCGGGCAATTTTGTAATTTAAGGTCAAATTGCCTTGAAATCACCAAATTGTCCGATTACAAAATTATCAAATTCTTCTTAGGCGCGCTCCAGCTGGGCATACTTCTCCACCAGCTTCTTCAATCCGAAGCGAGGAAATTGTACAGTAATCTTGGCTTCTTCGCCTTCCCCTTCCCGCTGATAGACCGTTCCTTCGCCGTATTTGGGATGGCGGACCTTCTGGCCGGGTCGGAATCCGCGCTTGCCGGTGGGCTCTTCAACCCGCGTTTTCGGTACGCTGAACTTCTTGCCGCGGCTGGCGAAGAACTCGGCAATGTTCTCGATGGAATTGTAGGGCTTAGCGGGGGCGGTGGGGTTCTGGCGGGTGGCCGCGCCGCCGCTGCGCTTCCAACTGGCGCTTTGGTCTTCGTCTTCGTAGGAATAATGGGTGTCGGCTGTATCGTAGGCTGCGGGGCTTCGCCCCGCCGGGCGGCCGGGGGCGGCCGTCCCTACATGAGCCGTGGTAGTTCGCCGTCTGCCTAGCTCTTCGATCAACGGCGCCGGTACTTCTTCCAGAAAACGCGACGGCACGCTGGCTTCCGGCAGATCGGTTCCGTAGCGGCGGCGATAGACCGCGCGGGTCAGGATGAGCTGATCCATGGCGCGAGTCATGCCCACATAGCACAGCCGCCGCTCTTCCTCGACGTCATCGGGCTGGAGCATGGTGCGCGAGTGCGGGAACAATCCTTCTTCGAGGCCGCTGAGAAAGACGAGCGGGAACTCCAGACCTTTGGCGGCGTGCAGGCTCATGAGCGTGATCTGAGAGCGCTCGTCATAGTCGTCGGCGTCGGCGATGAGGGCGGCGTGGTCGAGGAATTGGTCGAGCGCTTCGCCGCGGTCGCGCGAGTCGGCCGCGGCATTGACCAGTTCGCGCAGGTTTTCGATGCGGGAGAAGGCTTCGGGCGTGTCCTCGGCTTCGAGCAGCTTGATGTAGCCGGTCCGGTCGATGAGGAACTTGAGAATTTCGACCGTGGAAGGATTGGTGGCGCTGGCACTTTGTAGGCCCGCGAGCAGGCGCTCTTCCTCTTGCAAGACAGCCGGCGGGACGGCGGCACTCGTCTCGGCCTCGCGCTCAGAGTAAGCTCCGCCGAAATCAAATGCGGTGTTCTCGAACTCGGCGGGATCGAAAGCCGCCGCGTCGCCCTCGGCGCTCGGGCCGGTTTCCGCTTCCGCAGATAAGGTCGCCACGCTTTCCGGTCCTACACTTTCTTCCAACTGTTCGACAAACGTTCCCGACAACATCGCCTGAGCATCCACGATCAGTTGCCGAAAACCCTTCAGCGCCGCGAGCGCCCGCTGCGGCAAGAGTTGTCGGCGGATGGCCTCTCCCATCGCGCCCCAAAGCGACAGACCAGTTTCCAGCGCGAGTCGTTCAATGATGTCGATCGTTCCCTTGCCGATGCCCCGCGTAGGCGTGTTGATCACGCGCAGCAGCGAGATCGAATCATCCGGATTCTGGATGACCTTCAAATACGAGATCATGTCTTTGATCTCGGAGCGTTCGTAAAACGAGAATCCGCCGAGCACTTTGTATTTGAGGCCGTAGCGGCGCATCGCCTCTTCAAACAGGCGCGACTGAGAATTAGTACGGTAGAGCACAGCCGCCCGCGGAGCTTCGCCGCCCGAGTTTTCAGCACGACCCGCCTCGCGCAGATATTTTGCAACGTGGTCGGCGGCGAAGAGCGCTTCGTTTTCGCCGTCGGGAGCCTCGTAATAGCCGATCTTGGTGCCGCCCTGGCGCGACGTCCAAAGGTTCTTTCCTTTGCGGCGGATGTTGTTGGCAACCACGGCCGACGCCGCTTGCAAAATATTCTGCGTGGAACGGTAGTTCTGTTCGAGGCGGATGATCTTCGCCTCCGGAAAGTCCTTCTCGAATTCCAGAATGTTGCGGATGTCAGCTCCGCGCCAGGAATAAATCGACTGATCTTCATCGCCCACGGCACAGACATTGTGGCGCTCACCGGCCAACATGCGCATGAGTTCGTATTGCGGTCGGTTGGTGTCCTGGTATTCGTCGATCAGCAAATATTGAAAGCGCCGGTTGTAATACTCGCGCACGGGCGCGGCGGTTTTTAGCAGCCGCGTGGCTTCGAGAAGGAGATCGTCGAAATCCAGCGCATTGGCCTTGCGCAATTCTTTTCGATACTCCTCGAACAAATGCGCAATCTTTTCGGCCTTCGGATCCGCCGATTGCAGGTAAAGTTCCTGCGGATCGAGCATGTGATTCTTCGCCCACGAAATGCGCGAGAGCACGGTGCGCGGCGTGAGTTGCTTGTCGTCGAGTCCGAGGCGCTTCATGACCGACTTGACGACAGACTGCATATCGCTTTCGTCGTAGATCACGAATTTCTTGGTGTGCCCAATCGGCGGTTGCCCTGGCGTCGCCGAAGGAATTTGCAGGGCTTCGATATCGCGGCGAAGAACCCGCACGCAGAACGAATGGAAGGTCGAGATGACCGGCTTGGCGATACTCAGTCCGCCAACAAGTTTCTCGACGCGCTCACCCATTTCGGCGGCGGCTTTGTTGGTGAAGGTCATCGCCAGAATGGATTCCGGCATCACTCCCATGTTCTCGATCAGGTAGGCGATGCGGTAGGTGATGACGCGCGTCTTGCCGCTGCCCGCGCCCGCGAGGATCAGCACCGGGCCGTCAGTAGTTTCGACGGCCTCACGCTGCTGCGGGTTGAGCTGATCGAGAAAAGACAATGCGGAAGTGGCTCCGGGGCTGATGATTCGATTTTACAGGATTAGGATTGGCGATGGTCTAGACGCTTTCGCCGTGCGCCTTACACCCACGCGCCCATCAGATGTCCAATGGCGCCGCGCACCAGCAGGCCATCCTTGCGGTCTTTGAAATAGCGCGCGTTGATTTGCTCGCGTTGCAGAAGCTCGGTACGCCGGAATCCCAAACTCTTCAGCTCGTTCTGTAATTCTCCGGGAGCGAAAAATAGTTGAAACGGCTCTCCAGCCGCAGCCACGCGTTTGGAGAGCGCATCGAGCGCCTGCCTCTGCCCCGGATTCAGAAGCGCCGGATCGACCGCAAAATCAAATACCACGCCGCTGCCCGCGGGCATTCTAGCGATTAAAGAAAGCGTGGTCATGCAGGCTTCGCGCGTGAGATAAGGGGTGACTCCCAGCCAGGAGAAAAACGCCGTCGCGTTTGCATTAAATCCGAAGTGCTCAAGCCCATCGGCGAGCGTTTGCTGTTCGAAGTCGATAGGGACGAAAGTCAAAGTCGGCGGCATCGGTATGCCCGCTGCCTGCAATTGCTCGCGCTTCCAAGCCTGCGTGGCGGGGTGGTCCACTTCAAATACCCGCACGCCCGCGTGAGGATTGCGGTAAGCGAATGTATCCAGTCCGGCGCCAAGAACCACATATTGCGCCACGCCATGCGCGACGGCGTTGGCCAGTTCGTCCTCGGCATAGCGGCTGCGCGCCGCCATGAACGCCCGGAAGGCGCGCGAAAACGCATGGTCTTCTTTCGGATTCAATCGCAGCGCTTCCTCAGCTTCAGAGCCAATAATCCGCAGGGCCAGAGGATCGTCGAGCACCCTGGGCTGGTCCAGAAGCTGGTGCGCTGCCCGGCGAATCGCCACCCGATGCGCAGTCTTGCTGAATTTGCCCTCTTCCATTCTTCAGACTCAGTCAGCCCCAGCCCGCGCAAACTTCGGCGCTCATAGGCGGCCTTTCGGCTACACTTTCGCAGCTTTGCACTCTTCGCACGGGCAAACTTCGCGCAGGAATTTCCACGAATAAATTCCCAGATCGTGGTCATCGTTCCACTTGAACCGGATGGCGTACTTGCCGATAGCCTCAGCCGAAACCGGCTTCGCTGCGGCTTTGAACATGGGCAGCGCGCCCGGGGCGAGTTTTGGTGGCTCCCCGGGCCGGCGTCCGGCCTTGCCGCGTTCTTCTGCGCACATGGCACATGGGCAAGCGTCGCGCAGGTAGACGAATCCGTAGTGTGAAAGGTGGCCATCCTTCCACGCAATGTCCACGCCGGCGCCGCTGGTGAGGTTCACCTTCACCGTTTGTGGATCTGTGGCCATGGTGGGCGCTTCAAGCGGGGACTGCATGCGTTCAGTATCGCACAGCGAGAATGTATGTCAGCCCGCGCCCGCGGGATTGGGCTAGTGAGTTGCGGCGGAAACGGAAGACGCGTGACTGGTAGCGGCTCCGATGGCCAGACCACCCACGGCTCCGGCGATAATCCCCATCAACGCAAGAACAAGTACGCTCTCCACTAAGGTTGCTTTGCGACCGTGCGTCACAGTTTCCCCCACATTTAACTACAAACGGCGTCGCGCTAATTTATCTTACTGAAGCTGCGTCGGTCGAATTGTCGGCAACGCTCGGAATCCGGTAGAATAGAGGTTTCGGCGAAGACCTCTGAAAGGATCGATTGCAGTCATGGCACAAGAATGTGATATCTGCGGCAAGAAGCCGCAATTCGGAAACCGCATCAGCCACGCGCATAACGTGACCAAGCGGCGCTGGAACGTGAATCTGCGTCCGGTGCATGCCCGCGTGGGCGCTGCCACCAAGCGCATCCGCGTATGCACGTCCTGCCTGCGCAGCGGCAAAGTCGTCAAGGCGTAAATATGCACCGCCGAGATCGCCAGGCACGCCCAAGGAGCGATCCCGAATTTCAATTTCCGATTGACATCTGCCAATCGGCGTCTTCGCTCGACTCGCCGATCGCAATCGGAAATTAGGAAACTCCTCGGCGCACTCCTCTCATGCTCTCCGGCAAATCTCTACTGCACGCCCAACAACTGCACATCGAAAATCAATGTCGCGTTGGGTGGGATCGGGCCGTCCGGAGTGCCGTCGGCTCCGTACGCGAGATTGGGCGGAATGCGCAACTGGCGTTTGCCGCCAACTTTCATTCCCGCAACTCCTTCTTCCCATCCCTTGATGACTTCGCCGTTGCCAATCGTGAAATCGAAGGGACTGCCCGCATCCACTGAACTGTCGAACTTCTTGCCCGTAGTCAGCCAGCCGGTATAGTGTACGCGCACGTGGCTGCCTTCTTTCGCCACTTCACCGTTGCCGACCCGGGTCTCCCAATATTGCAGGCCCGAGTCCGTCTTCACTCCAGGCCCAGTCACTTTGGTGGGAGCGTTCGTGTTAGGAGTCGTAGACTTCCTCGTGGCGCTTTGCGCGATCGCGAACACCGCCGTCAGCGCGAGAATGATGGCAATCGCAACATACTTTGTCATTCCGGACTCCTTCACAAACATCTTATCCATAAGAGGGGCGCAGATGCACAAAGGTTTTCAGGCCTGTGACCGCCCGTAGCCTGCCGTCTCTTGCCGCAGCCCCGAGCGAAGCCGGAGGGTTCTCTGTGGTTAGGGTTTTTCTCATGCGAGCGCGATCACGTCAATTTCCACCAACACATCCTTGGGCAGGCGCGCCACCTCAACGGTGGAACGAGCTGGCGGCTTAGAACTGAAATACGTTCCGTAGACTTGGTTCATAGTGGCGAAGTCGTCCATGTTCTTCAGGAAGACGGAGGAGCGGACAACTTTGCCGAGCCCGCTCCCGGCGGCTTCCAGAATCGCCGACAAATTGCGCAGGACCCGATCGGTCTGAGCGGCCACGTCACCCGTAATGAATTGCTGCGTAGCCGGATCGATGGCCACTTGCCCGGAGACAAATACGAATCCGTTCGCCTTGATGGCTTGCGAGTAGGGGCCAATCGCCTGGGGAGCGTCTTTAGTGGACACGACTTTGCGCATGGGAATTCTATTCTAACCCCGTCACCACATACGCTTCCGACAGTGTCCGCACGTAGAGGTATGCGTAGGCATTCCCGTCGCTTGAAAGATGAGGCGCGGCCACGCTCGAGACTCCCGCGCCTGTTTCCTCCCCGTAGGTTTTCCAGGGCTCCATTTTCCCGGTCTGTATATTCACCCGGGAGACTTTCGACGACTTCGCACCCCGTCGAATGGGAGCCACATAGACCGACTCCCCGTCCGGCGTCCATCCAATGATGGAGTAGTTCGATTCAAGCCCCGGTATGGGATGGAACCCGCCGCCTTCCAGCGGCCAAATTCCGCGCTTACCGTCAGGTCCGCGCACCGCTACGCTACGGCCATCGGGCGAGACTTGAACGCCAGCCATGCCCTCGGGAGTGACAGGCTTGGAATCGCCATTGTTCACGTCGATCAGATAGTCGCGGCCCCCGTGTCCGGCTTCAATCCCCCAGGCTAGCAACCGCTTGCCATCCGGAAGAAACCGGGCCGCGTCGTAGGTGACGGCATCGTGCGTGAGCTGTTTTGATTCGCCCGTTCCGGTCGGAACAAGGTTCAGTGGTCCGCCCTTGGCCGCTCTGGTGATCACCCATTTCCCGTCGGGCGAGATAGCCATCGCGAGTCCCTCGCCGATGCGCGCCGGAGGCGATCCATCCGTATCGCGCAGAAACACGGTGTAATTCGGTCCACCACCATCGCCTTCTTCTTCGAACAGGATCTTCCTGCCGTCCCGGCTGATATCGCGCAGCTCTGACCATCCGAACCACCCCAATTCGTGTTCTTCTTTTCCTCCCGGCGCCATCCCCCGAATTCCGAGCCGCTGGTGATTGGTCACCGTCAGCACCTTGCCATTCCGCAGGTCTTCCAACCACACGCCTCCCGGCACGTTCGTGATCGTCCGCAGCTTGCCCGAAAGGGTCACTGCTCGCGGGTTCGAAGCTTCGCCCGTGTCGGTGCAGGTAAACCAGATCTCATCGCCTGCTGGAGACCAGAGAATTCCCTGCAGTGACGTCCAGCCGGAAGAAAGTTTTCTTTCTTGTCCCTTGCCATCAGCACCAACCACCGCGAGGGAACCCTCGTCGTCGCCTCCTGGATTTTCGTGGTCGGCAAAGGCAATCCACTTGCCATCCGGCGAAATCTTCGGATGACTCATCCAGTTGATGCTGTCGAGGAGCACTTTGCCGATGGGATACTCCAGACGCCAGTGGTTGTTTTCCGGAACGTAGCGGATAATCGCGAGACTGTTGCCGTCCGCGGAAAAATCGGCGTCTCCCACGTTGTCCAGCACCTCTCGTGGTGTTCCCCCACTCAGCGGGACCCGCGCCAGGGTTCCGCTTCGCGCATAGCCCCCGCGATACTCGGTGTTGAGCCGAATCGCCAGTTCTCCGCCCTTGGAAATCGAAAGCAGCTCGGCATCCTTGATTCCCAGTTCGCGCGAGCCTGGATCGTCGGTGCGCGACATATAGAGTTGGTCTTCGCCGCCCTCCCACGACGCGCTGTAAACAATGCTGCCGTCGGGCGTGAACCGCGCATTGCCAATGGAACCGGTGCGAAAAGTAATCTGCTTATACTCCGCCTGAGGCGCGTGGCCGCTGCCTCGGCCGAGCCACCAACCAAGAGCAAGCATCGCCAGCGCGATCACCAGACCGCCCGCCAGCCCTGCCAGCAACCAGCTATGCCGCCGCACACCCGGAACCGGGGCCATTTTTGCCGTAGTGCTGGAAATCCCAGTGAGATGTTCCAGATCGAACGCAATATCGCTGGCGGAATGGAAACGCGCCTCGGGATTCTTTTCCAGGCAATGTTGCACCATTCGCTCCAGCGCCGGAGAAACGTTGCGGTTGGTTTCGTTCAGATCCGGAGGGTCTTCCTTCAGAATCGCGCTCATCGTGTCCGCGGCGGTATCGCCGTGAAATGCCCGCTTGCCCGAGAGCATCTCGTAGAGAATCGCGCCGAAGCTGAATATGTCGGAACGGGCGTCCACGGCAACTCCACGGACCTGCTCAGGCGACATATATCCCGCCGTGCCCAGCACCACGCCGGCCTCGGTGGCGTGAGTCATGGTGGGCAGAGAACTGTGGTCGCCGGGGTCGGCCTGCGTCAGCTTGGCCAGCCCAAAGTCCAGAATCTTGACCCGGCCATCCTTCGTAAGGAATAAATTTTCCGGTTTGAGGTCGCGATGAATAATCCCTTTTTCGTGGGCGGCGGCCAGTCCCCGCGCGATTTGCAACGCGTAGTCCAAAACCTTGCGTGCGGCGATCGAACCACCGCGCAGGCGCTCCCGCAGCGTCTCCCCCTCTAGCAGTTCGGAGACCACGTAAGGCGAGCCGTCGTTCGTGCCAATGTCGAAGACCGCCAGAATGTTGGGATGGTTCAGGGCAGCGGTGGCGAGCGCCTCTTGCTCAAAACGGCGCAGGCGGTCGGCGTCCAGAGAAACTGCGTGCGGCAAAACCTTGAGCGCCACTTCACGTTTGAGACGGGAGTCGCGGGCACGATAGACCTCGCCCATGCCGCCCGCGCCGAGAGGCGAGACAATCTCATACGGACCGAGTCGGGCGCCAGGGGTCAGGTTCATCCGTGGGCCAGATTATAACCCAGGAAGTTACGGAAAAACTCCGGTTCGAGCGGGACCGGGAAGGGCACGATTTCACTCGTGCCGTTAAGTCATGGAAAGCAGCCTGGCGCTTCAGCGCCCGAGGTACGCTTTCTTGCCGCCGAGAATGAGTTTTTCGGCAGCCTGCCAGCGAACAAACCGCATCGTGGCGAAGTCGTTGATGCTCTTGAGGAAGACGCCGGAGCGGACAACTTTGCCCAGGCCGGCTCTTACCGGCACCGGACCACTGGCAACTGCTTTTGGAAGGCTAAAGTTGGGGCAAGACTCAGCCGATAGAGAGATTAGGGGAAGTTCATTCGCGGGGGGCGTAGTTGATATGGAAAATGAGATGAAATCCACGCTGATTAACGAACGCGTCCTTGGCAGCCGCGGAAGCCTTGCCGGGAATGCTCCGGACGCCAAATCCAAATTCAAAGTCGGTCTGACCAGGATTAACCAGGAACTATGGCTGGTGCTTTCTCTCTTTGTTATCGCGGGCTTGTTCAACTGGCTGGTGGCTTCGCACCGCATGATTTTGGGTCTATACACCTTGCCCACCATCTTCGCGGCTTATGTTTATGGCCGGAGACATGCCGTCCTCACCGCCAGCGCCAGCATCTTCATGGTGCTCATACTTCTATGGAAGGATACCGGCCTTTTTGCCGGTTCCGCTCCGTTCGCGTTGACTTACGACCAATGGTCCGAGCTCGTCACATGGGCATGCTTGCTTC
>Ga0302324_100003007_pt1 | contig 38153 bp, 29 predicted proteins | sample Palsa_T0_1_FD_201949 | JGI IMG/M metagenome (GOLD analysis project Ga0302324, IMG submission 201949) | Peat permafrost microbial communities from Stordalen Mire near Abisko, Sweden - Palsa_T0_1 | ecosystem: Environmental > Terrestrial > Soil > Palsa > Peat permafrost | place: Sweden: Abisko... | reverse complement strand
CATCGGGGTCGATGGATTCTGCGGTCGCATCCGGCCGTCGGTAATACTCCTTGAGCAGCATCGGACCGCGGACCAGAACCTCGCCGTTATCGGCGATCCGGATCTCGACGCCCGGCGCCGCCTGTCCGACGGTGTCGAATTTCACGCCACCATCGGGCTGCAGGCACACGTAGGCGCAGGTTTCCGTGGAACCGTAGAGCTGCTTCAGGTTGACACCGATCGAGCGGTAGAAGCGGAACAGATCCGGTCCGATGGCTGCGCCCGCGGTGTAAGCGACGCGGATGCGGCTCATGCCGAGCACGTTGCGCAGCGGACCATAGATCAGGGCATCGCCGATGGCGTACGCCACGCGGTCGGCAAAGGGCACCGGGCGGCCGTCGAGGATCTCGGCGCCGCAGCGCCGCGCAACCTCCGTGAAACAAGAAAACAGCCAGCGCTTGAGCGCGTGCGCGTCCTCCATCCGAATCATCACCTGCGTGAGCAGATTCTCGAACACGCGCGGCGGCGCGAAGTAATACGTCGGCCCGATCTCGCGCAGGTCGGTCATTACCGTCTCGCTTGACTCGGGGCAATTGATGGTGAAGCCCGCGACCAACCATTGCGCGTACGAAAAAAGATGATCGCCGACCCATGCCATCGGCAGGTATGACAGGATGCTGTCGTCGGGACCGAGCTTGTCAAAACCGCATCCGCCCTGGGCGGAGACGATGAACGCCAGGTGCGTCTGACACACGCCCTTGGGCTTGCCGGTCGTGCCGGAGGTGTAGAGCATGATGGAGACGTCATCGGGTCGCCCCTTGGCGACTTCCTCGGCGTAGAAATCCGGATGCGCGCGGTCGAATTCGCGGCCTATTTCAAGCAGACGCTCGAAGCTCGACACACCCTCATAGTTGCGCAGGCCGCGCGGAGCGTCGTAGAAAATATGCTTCAGGGTCGGCACCTGTCCCGTGGCCTCGAGCATTTTATCGACCTGCTCCTGATCCTCGACGACCGCATAGCCAATTGCGGCATTGTTGAGCACGTAGACGAATTCGGCGGCGGGCGCGTCCTGGTACATCGGCACGGCCACGCCTCCGAGTACCTGTGCCGCAATCATCGACCAGTAGAGCCGGGGCCGGTTGTCGCCGATGATCGCAAGGTGCATTCCGCGCTCGAAGCCCTGCGCCGCGAGCCCACAGGCGAGTGCGCGCACTTCGGCTGCGACCTGCGCCCACGTCCAGGTCTGCCAGATGCCGAGATCCTTCTCGCGAGTCGCAGGGCGATCGGGTCGCCTGGCGGCGTGCTCTTGCAGCAAACGCGGAAAGGTCATGCCGCCGGATGTGGATCCTGGCATGGATGGAACTCCTCCTGTCGTGGTGCGCCGCCGTTTCGTATCGTGGCGGCTAGGCCCATGTGGCGGTGCCCATGATACCCGCCGTCGGAACGGCTCGTGCTGCGCCGCAAGCCTATTGTGGCTTGATCCCGGCCGCCTTGATGACCTTGGCTGACTCGACGATTTCCGCGTCCACGAAGCGCTTGAATTCGGACGGGGTCATCGGTATCGGTTCGGCGCCCAGCGCGGCGAGGCGCTCCTTCACATCGGGCGCTTGCCCGGCAGCGTTCACGTCGCGCGCAATGCGCTCGACAACTTCCGGCGGTGTGCCAGCCGGCGCGAACATGCCGATCCAGAGTGAATAATCGAAACCGGGCAAGCCCGATTCGGCGATCGTCGGCACATTGGGCAGCACGCTCGAACGTTTGGCGGTGCTGACTGCCAACGCGACGAGCTTGCCATCACGCACCAAGGGCAGTGCGGCCGAGATCGGCGAAAAGAAGTACGTTACCCGTCCCGCCATGGTGTCGGTTAGCGCCTCGGGCGTGCCTTTGTAGGGTATGTGCACGACGTCGATGCCGGCGGCGAGCTTGAACTTCTCGCCGTTGATGTGCGTGCCGCTGCCGGTGCCTGCTGAAGCGAAGTTGAGTTGTCCCGGCTTCTGCTTTGCCAGCGCGATGAGCTCGGCGAGCGTCTTGATGCCCGCCGAGGGCGCGACCACGAGCACGTTAGGCTGCCCCCCGAGCGGTGCAACGTCGACGAAGTCTTTGACGGTGTCGTAAGGCAGGCTGGGGTAGATCGACGGGTTGTACGCCTGCGCCGCGGAATGCACGAGCAGGGTGTAGCCGTCGGGGGGAGACTTGGCGACGAGCGCGGCGCCGATAGTCCCGCCGGCACCGGGCCGGTTGTCCACGATAACCGACTGGTTCCACATCTCGGAGAGCTTCTGACCGAACGTTCGAGCAAGGATGTCGGTCGCGCTGCCGGCGGTGAAGGGGACAATAATATGCACCTGCCGGGTCGGGTAGCCCTGTCCCATTACAGCGGGCGCCCAGGCCAGCAGGAGCAGCGCTACCAGTCGTGCCAGCTTCATCGTTTGGTCCTCCAGTCGAAGCGAACGCCTGCGCAAACCTGGGTCACCCGAGCAATTGGCTGCGGTGGGTCTCTCGGCCACGGCTCCGCGCGCGGCCGCTCACAGGCCATCGCTCACCGACACATTCTCCGCTTCGAGTTTCACACCGGATGCCTCTGCCTGCAACAGCAGCAGCTGGGCAAAGTCCTGATCGGTCATGCCATGGCCGATGAGCGTCTGCACGATGTCGCGCGTAAGCGATGCCAACGGCATCGGCACTTCGAATTGCCTGGCGGCATCGAGACCAAGGTCGATGTCCTTGCGCAGGAGCTGCGGCGTAAACGTGACCTTGAAGTCCAGGTTGACGAATGCCGGCGACTTGTAGCGGGTGAAGGTCGAACCCATCACGCTTTGATTCATGAAGGCGAGGAATGCGTGCCGCGGCACACCGGCCTTTTGCGCCAGCAGCGTAATCTCGGCCAGAGACTGCGTGACGACGCCGAGAAAGACGTTGTGGCAGATCTTGACGATGCGGGCGAGCTCTCCCTCGCCGACGTAGCTCGCGGCGGGACCGATCATATGAAGGTATGGCAACGCGGCGTCGAATGCCGCACTCGGACCCGAACAGACGAACGACAGACGGCCCGCCTTGATCACCTTGGCGTTGCCAGAGACCGGGGCGGCGAGCATGTCGACACCACGTTGCCGCAGCAACTCCCTCAGCTGCGCCGAACCCTCGAGCGAAATCGACGAGCACTCGATGACGAGCCGCGGCGCCTGACCCGTCTTCGACAACAGGCCATCGGGGCCGGCGATAACCTGTTTCACGTCCTCCCAGGTCGAAACCATGCAGAAGACGATGCCGCATGCCGCCAGATCGGGAAGTGCCGATGCGATTTTGGCTCCGGCCGCAGTCAACGGTTCGGCCTTTGACCGGGTGCGATTCCATACCGTGAGATCGGCGCCGCCCCGGGCCAAACGCTCCGCCATGGCGGAGCCCATCCTGCCGGTGCCGATCCAGCCTATACGGGTTGACTCTCGGTTTGAACTCATCGCATTGTCCGTCGGTAGTGTCGTTGAGCGGTCATCGTGCACTTCGCGTGTTCAATAACGGTTGGCAATCGGCAGTTCCTGGGCCGGATACAGAGAGATCACCTTCGCTCCGCTCGGGGTCAGTATGACCTCTTCCTCGATCCGCGCCGCGGAAATACCGTCGCTTGCCGGGCAGTACGTCTCGACCGCGAATACCATTCCAACCTTGAGCTCGATGGGCTCCTTGAGCGAATTGAGGCGCGAAATCAGCGGACGTTCGTGCAGCCCAAGACCCAGCCCGTGACAGAAATTCAGGCCGAAGGCCTCCATCTCGCTGGCGAAGCCGATCTCCTGCGCCTTTGGAAAGGCGCGCGCGATCTTGTCGCTGGACACTCCGGGCTTGAGCAGGCTGATGGCGCGATCCATCCATTCGCGCGCATGACGATAGGCGGTGTGTTGTGCCGGCGTCGCCATGCCGACGTTGAAGGTGCGGTAATAGCAGGTGCGATAGCCCATGAAGGACTGGATGACATCGAAAAACGCCTGGTCGCCGGGGCGGATCAGGCGGTCAGTGAAGTTGTGCGGATGCGGGCTGCAGCGCTCGCCGGAGATTGAATTGATCGCTTCGACGCAGTCGCTGCCCATTTGGTACAGGCGCGAGGTCGCGAGGGCGACGATTTCGCTCTCCTTGACGCCCGGCTTGAGCGCCTCGGCGATGTCCTGGTACACGCCGTCAACCATGGCCGCGGCCATGTTGAGCAGCGTCAATTCGTCGATGTTCTTGATTTCGCGTGCATGGAGCAAAGTCTGCTGGCCGTCACGAACGGTGATCCCGAGCTTCTGCAATTCGAACAGCATCGGCGGCTCGACGACGTCGAGCCCAAGCGGCATATCGGCGACGCCTTCGGCATCGAGCAGTGCCTTGATTTCACGTGCGGCGTCGCGAAACAGGACGCCGTCGCCGCCGACCGCTCCGCGCAAGCCGAGCAATCCCGCGCGACAGTGATCGTGGCGCAGCCAGGGCGCATGCAGCCGATGATGCTTCGCCGCTGAGCCGAAGTCCCAGATATACGGGTCGCCGTTGCCGGTCAGCAAGGCGTAGCGGGTCAGCTTGTCGCGCGCCCACTCGCCGATCACGGTGCTGGTGATATAGCGAATGTTGTGCTGGTCAAAGCAAAGCAGCGCTCCCAACCCCGACTCGGCTAACGCCGCACGGGTGCGCGCGAGCCGGTAATCATGCAGCCGGCGGAAATTGACGCGCTCCTCGAAGTCGACCTGCGTGTGGCCCGGGGCCGCTAGCGGACGGTCCCAGCGGTAATGCGGAGGTATGTCGTCCGGGCGAACAATCGTCGGCTCCTTGGCTTTCCTTTTTGCCATCGCGCGAACTCCTCCGCCTACGGTTTTGCCGGATTAGACCATATTGGCGCGCGCACGCACGCGGGGGCGAACCCGATGGCTGCGTCGCGGTGGATTGGCCACCAGTCCGGCGAGCACGGTATCAACCAGGCAGGGCGCGCGTGCCGCAAGGTCATAGGCAACTTTGTCCAGAACCCACTCACGCATGATGCCGCTCATGAACGCGTGCAGGAATCGCGCGGCGAGCATGGTGTCGGTATCGAACGGCAGTTGGCCTACCCTGACCGCGTGCTCGAGCATTGTTTCGACGCTGGCCTGGCACTCACTGCGGTTGCGTTGCTGTTGCCTGGCGATTGCCGCCATCTCGCCGGTGAGCTCGGTCTTGTGAACAACCACATCGAACACGGCCTGCATGCGCGGGTCGTCGGCGAGCCGGCCAAACGCCGCCAGCACCCGCCCGCGAACGCTAGCAAGCGGGTCGTCCTCCACGGGCCGCCCGCCTGGATCGAGTATCGCGTCCCAAGGTAACGGGGTGCGCTGGCACATGGCGGAGAACAAGTCCGCTTTGTTCTTGAAGTGCCAGTAGACCGCGCCTCGGGTGACACCGGCTGCCATGGCGACCGTGGTAAGCGAGGTTTTTGCCACGCCATGGATGCGAAACACCGCCTCGGCGGCGTCGAGCAAACGCTCGCGGGTGTCAGCGGCCTGCACCTTGGTCTTGCGCGCCATGCGTTCGCGGTTCGGGAGTTATCCGGCCGAGCGAGGTCGATTTCCAAACATTCATGATTGTATGTTCCAGCACAGGCACCATGCAAGAGGTCTGGCCCGGATCGGGCTCTCGTCCGGGCGCACCCAAGAGCTGCGATCACTGCAGCGGCGGCTTTTTGAGGAAACCGCTGCGATCTGCGGAACGCACTTGCAACTGTGACAACTTACGGTCGCGCGCCACCGTAAGGGGAACGTCGACGCCGGCCGACCCGAGGTCCCAGATCTTGCGGAACAGGTTTGCGAGGCCTGTAACCCGCTCGCCGGCAACCTCGATGACGATGTCGCCAAGGCGCACGCCGGCGCGTTCGGCCGGTCCGCCCCGGGCGAGGCCGCTGACGACTAACTGCTGCTCCACTTCCGCCGTATACATGCCCAGCCAGGGCCGTGGCGGGCGCGCGGGCGCCGCGAATTTCAGCATGTCGTCAAGAATGGGCGCGAGCAGGTCGACCGGCACGAACATGTTGCCCTGCACCGGCTCGCCATCGAGCGCCTCCTGCACCAGCAGCGACCCGATGCCAAGTAACTTGCCGTGAACGTCGACGAGCGCAGCGCCGCCCCACTCCGGATGCGGTGGCGCGGTGAACAACGCCTCGTCGAGCACGTATTCCCAATAGCCGGCGAACTCGCGCTTGGCGACGATCCGGGCCTTGAGCGCATGCGCTCGGCCACCATGGGCGATGACAATCGCCTCGTCGCCAACTTTTGCACTCGCCGCGGCGCCACGCGCCATCACCGGTGCGCCGAGGCGGCCGAGGGGTTGCACCAGCCCCAAACCGGTCACCGCATCGTAGGCCAGCGGGTGCCCGGCAAGGACGGTGCCCGCGTTGGTGGTAAGCCAGATCGTCTGCGCTTCGCTGATGAGATAACCGATGGTGAGCATCAGCCCGTCGTCGCCGATCACCACCGCGCTGCCGGTGCGTTCGGTGCCGAGAATCGGTGCGGTAAACGCGTCTTCAGGGATTTCGGAACGCAGCATGACAACCGCGTCGAGCGCGCGGTCGAGATCGAACTGCAGCTCGCCTGCCGACGGCTGCCACTCCGCGGGAAACGCCCAGTCCAGCAATTCGGCCATCGGGTCTATCGCGTTACGGGAATTGACGCCACTTCGATTTCCATATTACGCCAGTTCGTCGATGGCACCCGCCCCGTCCGAGGGTTGCTGCCGGGTCGGTGAGCGGCTTCGACAAACGTGGCGCAAACGGTTAGGTTGCTTGCACTTTGATCCGCGCTTCGCCCAAGGTATCAATCTTCCCGATCCTGGCGGTCAATTTCGTCGCCACGCTCGGGTTTACCATCGTACTGCCGTCGCTGATATTTCTGGTGACGCGCTTCGGTGGCAACGCGCTCGTTTTCGGCTTGATGGGTGCCACCTATTCGTTCTTCCAGCTCATCGGCGCACCTATCCTGGGTCGCTGGTCCGACCGCTACGGGCGTCGCCGCATTCTGTTGCTAAGCGAAGTGGGGACGCTCGTCTCCTGGGCCATTTTTCTCGCCGCCATCATGCTGCCTGGCTTGCCTTTGGCGACCATCGATTCCCACATTCTGGGAACCTTCACACTCACCTCGGCGCTCGTCGCGCTGTTCATAGCGCGCGCGCTGGCCGGGCTCAGCGGTGGGGACGTATCGATTGCCAACGCGTATCTGGCAGATATCACCGACGAGGACCAGCGCAGCGCCAGCTTTGGCAAAATGGCGGTTGCCTCCAACCTGGGCTTTGTCTTTGGACCGGCACTCGCCGCGCTGCTCGGCACAGTCGGAATGGGCGAGGTCGTTACGGCTGTCGCGGCGCTGCTAATCTCGGCGGTGGCATGCCTGCTCATCATCTTCGGTTTACCCGATTCGACGCCCTGCGTCTTGCAGACCGATCCGGAGCAGGTCAACGTAAGAAAGCTGTTCGGGCAGGCGCAGAAAAAATGCTTCAGCCTGCTCGCCGGTCGCAAACTCTCGCTGCGCGAAGTGCTGGCCCTACCTTCGATGAAAGTGCTGCTCGCACTCTATTTCCTTGTCTTTCTCGCCTTCAATCTCTTCTATGTTTCCTTTCCCGTGTACGCGGCGACCGACATTCGCTGGTCGCTCACCGCCATCGGCGTGTACTTCGCCGCGATGGGCCTGATGATGGCACTGGTGCAGGGGCCGGTATTGAACCGTCTTTCGCGACGCTGGTCCGAGCGCAGCCTCGCGATCGCTGGCAGCGTGTTCCTTGCTGCGAGCTTCCCTTTCTTCACCGCGCGTTCTGCCGCAGAGATCTACTTCGGGACCGGATTGGTGGCCATCGGCAACGGCATCATGTGGCCGTCGCTGCTGTCGATCCTGTCGCGAACGACCGACCGAAGCGCGCAAGGTGCCGTACAAGGGTTCGCCAGCGGTGTCGGATCGATCGCCAGCATTGCCGGATTGCTGCTTGGGGGCCTGCTCTATCACACCCTCGGCAACCGGGTCTTCCTCATTTCCTCCGTCCTGGTCGCGTCAAGCTTTGTGCTGTGCCTTATGCTACCTGTGCCAAGCAAGGCCGCCTCGGGCCGCTGAGTTCATTCGCTCTTGCCGCTGCCTTGAGCCGCAAGCGCCGCGTCCAGAGTCTGCCGATCAAGCCAGCCGAGGCCAAGCAGTATCTCGCCCAGAAGGCCGCCCTGAACGCGTTGCAACTCCAGCGCAAACTCGAGTTGGGATGAAGTGATGCGCTTGGCTTTGAGCAGCATCTCGCCGAGCCGGCTGCGAATCGCGCTCGCGGCGAACAACACTCCCACCAGGTCATCGCTTTCGGCCTGGGCGCTGTGCACTTGCGCCAGTTCGTGGCCGCCGATCAGGCCCAAGCTGACCAGCGTCGCACCCAGTGCGAGGTTGTCGCGTTTCTTCGCTTCGACCGCTTGCGCGAGGTCGATTGCGTCGGCTTCCGGCTCCGCCACCGCGAAGTGGGGCTCTTCCGGCCCGGTGCCTGCTGCATACGCCGCGGCCCGCATCCAGGCATCTACGTGGTGCTCATCCTGGTCCCGCAGCGCAGGCCTCCCTGTATCGTACATCCGCATCTCGTCGTCCCTTTGCCTGATTCTGAGGCAGCGGCCGCCGCGCCAGTACGCCATACAACGCAACTCCCGTGCCCACGGCGCTCGCCCCTGACAAGAGCCCGAACCTGCCGCGTTTCGCCGTCTGCGGCCGTGATTGGGCCTTCGGTCCATTCAGCCCGGTGCCAGGAAGCGCCGCAACGAGAAGGCGCCAAGGTCGAGGCGGCTCGCTCCGGCGGTGACGATTTCGGAGAGCGCCTCCCCGACCGCCGGCGAGTGTTTAAAGCCGTGCCCCGAGCAGGGTGACGCGAGAATTACCTGCGGGCTGTCGGGGTGCACATCGATGACGAAAGCGAAATCCGGCGTGACCGTATACAGGCAGGACAGCGCTTTGATGCAGCGGGCGCTCACCCCCGAGAGGTAAGGTGCGACATAGTCCGCGTGCATGGCGCGCTTTTCCTCCTCGCTCACCGCCTGCACCGCCGCATCGGCGGTGATCGCGGCACCAAACTGTTCGGTCGCGACCTTCATACCGCCGCCGGCCCCGTCGATCGCCGGGAAGCCGTAGATCCCCTGCTTTCTGCCCTGCAGCTCCCAGATGAAAACAGGCAAGCACGACGGAGCAAAGGCGTCGACCGGCACCTCGAGGTCGAACCAGAACATGACTTGTCGGTAGATCGTGAAGTGCCGCGCCAGCCCCGGGCCAACGAGCTGCGGGAGCCAAGGTCCGGCGGCGACGATGAGCTTGTCGGCGTGGTAGCGGCCGCGCTCGGTCGTCACGCTCACGCCGCCGGAAGTGGACGCGAAGTCGATGACCCTCTCCTGGCGGCGGACGGTTGCGCCAAGTCGTTGTGCGACCGTCAACTGCGCCCGAACACAGGCTTCCGGCCGCAGGAATCCGCCATCGCGTTCCAGATAGCCCACTTCGTCATCGACGACCTTGAAGTGCGGGAATCGGCTCCGGATGTTTTCTGCGTCGAGCAGTTCGTGTGCGATGCCGTAGCGCTGTGCAGCAGCCAGTGTGTTGGCGAAGAAATCCTCAACGTGGGTGACCGACGTTTTGGCGCGACTCGAAATAATCAGGCAGCCGTTGCTCGTGAGCAACGTACTGCCCGTCTCCTGCTCCAGTTGACGCCAGAGCTCATGAGAACGCAGCGCAAGCGGCGTGTACTGCTCTCCCTCGCCAATGGCGAGTCGGGTGACTCGCGTCTCCCCGTGCGTCGACCCGTGCTGGTGCGGTGGCGCGAACTGATCGATGCCGAGCGCGGCATTACCCTTGCGCGCGAGCTGGCAGAGCGCCGCACTGCCCGTCGCTCCGAGTCCGAGCACGATCGTTTCGAAGCGTTGCATCGGTGTTGGCAGGGATCAAGCCCGTGCCTCGATCATGTTAACCGATTCATCGCCGCCGCCTCGCCGCCGCAGACGCGGTATGCTTGCGGACACCAACGCCTCCGGTCCATCAGCAGCGCAGTCGCCCGTGCACCTTCTCCGCCGCAACGCAGCCCGCTCCGGATCTCGAACTGCCGCGATCGATCCGCCTACGTTGTTGCAGTTCGTGCTGCTTTCGATGCTGCTCCACCTGCTGCTGGTCGTGCTTTTCGGGAATCCGACCGGTGGCGCGCGGCGCGACGAAGCCTGGTGGGGTCCCCTGGACGTCACGCTGCGGCCACCCTCGCCGGAGCCAGGCTCCGCGTTCCGTCTCGCCCCGGGCGCCGAGACCAATCTTCCCGGTTCCACGCTGTTGCAGCCCGCCGCCAGTGCGCCGCGCGTTCCGGCGCAGTCGCAGCGTCGCAACGCGGAGCCCGCGCCCGTGGCGCCGGCGCCCGGCGACACCCTGCCGAACCTGAACCCGAGCGCGCCGGAGGAAGTCAACAAGTCGCTGGCGCCTCCCATCGTGGCGCCGGCGACTGTCGAGCCTGTCGCGCCCACGGCCCAACCGCGACCGGTGGCGCCGGAAGTCGTTCCACGCGTGACGCCGGCACTTCCGGTGTTGCCGATCGAGAAGTCGGTCGCGCCGACAAGCGAGTCGCAGCTTGCGCCGCCGATCGAGCTCGCGCCACGGGCGATTCCTGCTGCGCCCGCCGCGCCGCTCGAGCGTGCCGCGCCGCCGCCGGTTGAACGCGAACTCGCTCCCGCGACGGAAGTGCCCGTGCCGGTCGCGCCTGCGGTTCCGGAGACCACGCCAATCGAGCGCCTGGCTCCCGCACCGATTGAACGCGAAGTCGCGCCGCCAGTGCAACTGCCGCTCCGCGCTGCACCCGCCGTGCCTGCGGCGCCGATCGAGCGCATGGAGCCGGCAAAGATTGAGACCGAAGTCGCCCCTCCCGTCGAGGCGCCAGCTTCCAGCGCCGCACGTCCCGCGGCGCAGTCGACACTGCGGCCGGCCCCAGCGGGGCAGACCCCGCAACGGCTTCCCAGCCCCGACGCCGGGGAAGAGCTCTTCAAGTCTCGCCGCGACACCGAGACGGCGCCCTCCGAAGCGCCACGCATCGACCTCGACGCCGCGCGCAAGAAAGCTGCACGCGAGATCGTCAGCGAAGGCACAGGTTCACGTGGGGTTTTCACCGTCCCGTCGCCGCCGGTGGAGCCGAAAAAGAAGGAAGCCATGCCGCTGGAAAAGGCGCTCAAGCCCGATTGCCGCACCGCTTACGCCAACCTCGGCCTGCTCGCGGCGCCGGTCCTTGTCGCCAATGCGATTGCTGCCGACGGCGGCTGCCGCTGGTAAGCGCGCCGATTGGCGAGCAGAGGCGCGTCGGCCGTTACGAAGCCCGGCTCATCGGCGTGCAAAGCACGCGAAGTAATGCAGCGCGCGGGTGACCCGCGCAGCTTCAGGGCGCGCGGGTCCAATGCCCCTCGAGGCGGACGCCGTTGGTCCAGCGGCCCTCGACGTCGAGATGATTGCCGACCACATGACCGATCAACGCAGCGGTCATCGGGGTCCCCTGTTTGACGTTCCAGCCATCGATGTTCATCTTGGCAATTCCGGCCGCGTCGATGGTGGCGTGCATGGTCACCGGCTTGCCCACCATACGCGAAACCCAACTGCTGGTGCCGGTACCATTTTCGACTTTGAGATTGGCGCGCCAGCAGGAGCGCTTGTCCGGGTCGTTGGGGAAGTTGCACAGCAGCCCGTCGTAGTTGCCGTCGACGCCAGCAGCTGCCGGCTGGCCAGCACCCGTGGCGGCGGCATTGCTCCCCGTGGCGAGCGCGACATGGGTCGTCGCCCGTTTTTTCTTCATCTCCTCGGCTTGCGCTGCGGCGACGCGCTTATCATCTTCCGCTCGCTGGCGCTCCTCGTCGAGACGTTTGCGATCCGCCTCGGCGCGGCGCCGCGCTTCATCCGCAGATTGCACTTGCGCCTGCAAGGCCGCCTCGCGCTTTGCGCTCTCGGCGATGAGCCGTTCGCGCTCGGCCCGGCCCTCCGCCTCCACCGCGCGCCGGCTTTGTTCTTCCGCGGCAAGGCGCGCATCCTCGGCAGCCTTTCTCTCCGCCGCGAGCTGCGCTGACAGCGCGCGCCGCTCGGCGCGTTTCGACTCGAAGTCTTGGTAGAGAAAATATCCTCCTGCAGCCAGGGCCGTGAGCGCAATCGCCACAATGCCGAGCAAGACCGCCGATTTCATGCTCGGGCGGCGCAGCGTGGTCGGGAGCGCCCCGCGCTCGCCGTGCGAAATCGAGAAGGTACGCACCCTCTGGCCGATGTTCTTGAACTGCTGTTCACCCAGCGGTTTGAACTGCAGCGACAGTTTGTTCTGGATCTGGTCGAACACGCTGCCGGCGATGCAGATGCCGCCGGGCTCGGCGATTGTCTGGATGCGCGCCGCGACATTGACGCCATCGCCCAGCAGGTCGCCATCCTGAACAACCACATCACCGACGTTGATCCCCATGCGGAAGAGCATTTTCTGCTCCGGCGGCAGATGCTCGTTGCGCGTCTGCAGCGCGGACTGGATTTCGGTCGCGCAACGCACTGCCTCAACCGCGCTGGGAAACTCGGCGAGGATGGCGTCGCCGGCGGTATTGAAAATGCGCCCGTGATGCTGCTTGAGCAAGGCCTCAAAGACCGCGCGATGGCCGCGCAGTGCCTGTATCGTGGCTTCCTCGCGCTCGCCCATCAAGCGACTGTAGCCGGCAACGTCGGCAGACAAAATGGTCGCCAGGCGGCGCTGTAATGCGGGCTCCGGTTCGGCAGGCGGGGTCGCTTCGTCGGACACGGTTTTCTCTCGGCGCCTGCGGTCAGCGTACGCTCAGGTCGATTCTACAGCGGCATGCAGTCGCTTAGGTATGTAAGGCCAATCAGCGCAATGCGGCGCGGCGAACCCGTGCCGACCCGATCTTTAGTTGCCGAAGCGGCATAGCCACGCAGCCACCTGTCCCACCGTTTCCGCAGCGCGTTCGCGTTGCGGAAAGTGGCCGACTCCGCCGATGAGCCGACGTTCGTACGGGCCACTGAAATAGGCTTCCTTGCCTTCGCTCATTGCCGGCGCATTGACCGGATCGAGCGCGCCGTGCAGCGTCAGCGTCGGCACGGTCTGGATTGGCGCCGGATCGAACTGCACCTCGAGGTCGGCGTATCGGGGATCCGCCGTCGCGTGGCCCCAACGCACGCGATACGAGTGCAGGACTACGTCGGCCCAATCGGGGTTATCGAAGGCGATCGCGGTGCGTTCGAACTCGTCCGCATCGGGTCGATAGGCCACAAACCACTCGTCCCAAATGTGCCGGGTAAAGGCGCGCCGGTCTTCGCGCACGGCTTTTTCTCCACGTGGCGTTGCCATCAGCCAGTGGTACCAATAGTTCTGGGTCTGGCGGTAACTCAGCGTCTGGCCGGGCGAGTTGGTGCCGTAACCGGTCGACAACGCGACGCACGCGCACACGCGCTGCCTATCGAGCGTCGATGCGATGTACGCGGCGCGGGAACCCCAATCGTGGCCAACAAGGGCATAGCGACCCAGATTGAGCGCGGCGGCGAACTCCACCACATCCTGTCCGAGTGCCACAAGTTGTCCGCCGCGGTGCGTATCGTCGCGCAGAAATCGCGTCGCACCGCAACCGCGCAGCCACGGGGCGTAAGTGCGGTAGCCCGCCGCGTGCAGAGCCGGCAACACAGCATCCCATGTGCGCACGTCGTCGGGCCAGCCGTGAAGAAGAATGACCGGGAGACCGTCGGTCGGCCCCGCCACTTCGTAGCCGACGCGCAGCACCGAGGTGTCGACAAGGCGCAGCGTCATGCTTTCCTTTGCGGCGGGGCCATCCGCAGATCGCCTGTGTGCGCAGACTTACGCCAAGGCCTGCTCGATGTCGCCGGTCAGATCATCGACGTGTTCCACGCCAATCGACAGGCGAACCAGATCGGTGGGGCAGAGTGTTCCCGGCCCTTCGACGCTGGCGCGATGCTCGGCGAGACTCTCGACCGATCCCAGCGAGGTCGCCCGCTTGAATACCCGGAGCCTTGCACAGAACGCCTTCGCCGCTCCTTCGCCGCCTTTGACGCGCAGCGACATCATTGCACCGAAGCCGCCACGCATCTGCTTTGCGGCGACTTCGTGCCCGGGATGCGAAGCCAGTCCGGGATAGAGCACCCGCGATAGCTTCGGGTTTCCGTGCAGCCGCTCCGCGATCGCCTGCGCGTTCGCGCCGGCGGCCGCTACGCGCAGGTGCAGCGTGCGCATGCCGCGCAGCAGCAACCAGGCTTCCATCGGCCCCAGCACGGCGCCGCCGCCGGCACGCACGTAACGAATGCGTTGCCATAGCACATCGTCGTGGGCGGTCGCCAGCGTTCCCGCGATCACATCGGAGTGGCCGTTCAAATACTTGGTCGCCGAGTGCATGACAATGTGCGCGCCCAATTCAAGCGGGCGCGTCAGCAACGGTGTTGCCACGGTCGAGTCTGCCACAATGATCGCACCGACCTGGCGCGCGATGTCACTCGCGGCGGCGATATCGGTGATTTCCCAGGTCGGATTGGCGGGGGTTTCGATCCAAATCAAGCGCGGGCGCAGCAGCCGCGCCTTGGTTGCAAGATCATCAAGGGAAGCATTCTCGTAGAACTCGAGCTCGAGCCCCCATGGCGCCGCAAATTCGAGCAACCATTTGCGCAGTGCCCAGTACATGCTGCGTGGTGCGAGCACGCCAGCACCGGGTGTGAGTGCCTGAAACACTGCCGCGGCGGCCGCCTGCCCCGAAGCGAACAGCAGCGCCGCGTCCGCGCCTTCGAGTGCAGCGATCAGCGCCTCGGCCTGATCATAGCTGGGATTGTCCGCGCGCGAATAGACGCGCCCGCCGGGAAACGCGCCGTCCGCACCGCGCTCGTAGGTCGTCGAGAAGTAGAGCGGCGGCACGATGTCGCGATACGGATCGGCGACGCGGCCCATCCCCTGTGCGGTCCGTGTCTCGAGGTGAACCTTGGGATTGTCGGAACCCATCGTTCGGTCATCCACCGGTGTCGCGCCCTGAATAAGGAGGATAGCTAATCACGGTTCCTGCTTGCGCGTGTACCCGCTTGCCCGCATGCACGCGTCGAACATCCGGTTGTAGGTTGAATGGGTGGGATCGTGCTCTCCACCCACGCCGAACTGCTTCTGATCGGCTTCGGCCTGTTTGGCGCAAGTTTCACCGTCCTTGGCGAACTGCGATGCTGATGCATTTCCGCGCTCATAGTCCCCTGCCGCGCCACCCTTTAGCGTGGCGCAACCGACAGCGCCAAGAAGCGCCGCCATGACAAGCAACAACAGCTGCGTGTTCATTCGTCCTCCCGAAACGCGCTCCGCGCGCCCACCGTTATGTAGTGCGCCTCGCGGGTGCAATCCGGCGTGGGCTTACGCGTGCGCAGAGCGTACTATGCCCCGAAACCGTCGACTGCGGCAATTTGGATTTTGGCCGGCGCGACGCGCCGTGCATCACCTCGCACCACCTCGTCCGGAGCGCCTTGCGTTGGTTAGAACGTCGCGCGCTCGCAGGTGACACGCAGGCGCGCATCGGACATGCGCGATAATCCCCGCCTGGATACCGACATGCTGCATTCTCGATCATTGTCGAAAATATGGCACGACGCCAGGGAGGACCTGCGACGGAGGCTCGCCATGCGCTTCGTCGGTGACCGCGATTATCTCGCACGCCTCTACCATGCCCAGTTCGGTCGTTGGCCAGACCTCGATCATCCGCGCAGCTTCAACGAGAAGATCCTGTTCAAGATCCTGAACGACCGTCGCTCGTACCTGACGCTTTTTTCGGACAAGTTGCGCGTGCGTGACTATGTCCGGCGGACCGCGCCCATGCTGTTCTTACCGAGGCTTTACTGGTGGTCGGATCGAGCCGAGGCGCTCCCGTACGAGGTGTTGCCGAACGAATTCGTTCTGAAGGCCAACCACGGCAGTGGGTGGAATTGCCTGGTACAGGAGAAGGCGACGGTGCGCCGACAGGACCTCGTCCGGCTTGGCAGGACCTGGCTCAAATCGGACTTCACGTTGGTTGGCCGCGAGTGGGCCTATCGGAACATCCGCCGCGCGCTCTACGCCGAGCAACTGCTGCACGAAGCCCGATGTTCGGCGCCAGCGGATTACAAACTGTTCGTCTTCGCCGGTAAGGTGCGAATCATCCAGGTCGATCGCGATCGATTCACACGCCACACGCAGCTTCTTTACGACGAGCACTGGAATCGCATCGACGGAACGGTCGCGGCCGCGCCGGGCGACCCCATCGGGCGGCCAGTTTCGCTGTCCGCGATGATCGAAGCCGCCGCGCTGTTGTCCGCAGGCGTCGACTTCGTGCGCGTCGACTTGTACGAAATCGACGGTAACGCCTATTTCGGGGAGTTGACCAGCTCACCCAATAAGGGACTTAGTCCCTTCCATCCACCGTCGCTCGATCTCGCTCTGGGCAACTACTTGGAGCTCGACGATCATTCCAAACCCATTCCGCTGCAATACCAGCCGGACGCCGGGCCAAGCCTGGATGTGGCTTGACGGGTGCGAATCCCCGGACTCGAGGCACGCGCGCGGCGTCGTCCGCCGTGGTCACGCCCATTCCGGAATCGACGGCACACGCAGCCGCTCGACTTCCGGCAAATCAAAGCCGAAATAGGTGACAAGAAGCGCGCGCAGTGCGGTGCGGTCGGCAAGTTGCGTCGCCTGAGCCTCGTCGCCGCGCCGTATGGTTAGATCGCGATTCATCAAAGTGACGCGACCGCCATCTGTGCGCGCGCTCATCATGATCCGGTTGACGAACGGCGAGTCACGATGGGTGGCCGTGAAATGATTTCCCACCTCGAAATCCACCAGGTTGTCATGGTCTAGCGTCGTTATCCAGCAGTCGACGATCTTGTCTTCGTTCCGGTACTGCAGCACCCAATACTCTCCGTCGCGGACCATGCGGTAGGTCGTGGGGCCGGCGTGCACTCCGAAGTCGCCGCCGAGCAGAACGGGGAAGTCTGGCGCGAGCGCGCCGAAGCCCGGGTCCACAACGAACGTTCCCTCGTTCAGCGGCACGGTGAGCAACATATGCGCGCGCGGGGACTCCGTGCGCGGCGAGACCAGCACCACGCGCGCGGTATGCCGGACTGGATGGAATCCCAGGCGCTCGAGTAGGGAGGCGAAGAGCGTCGCCTGTTCGAAGCAATAGCCGCCACGACGGGCATGCACAAGTTTGGCCTGAACTGCATCGAGGCCAAGCCGTATCCCCCGGCCGAGCAGCACGTCGAGATTCTCGAATGGGACTGCGGCTACGTGCGCACGCAGAAGCCCGGCCAGTGTGTCGAAGTTCGGCAGCGTCGTGCCGCCGTACCGAATGCGCTCGAAATACGCGTCCAGGTCGAGCGCCAGCGCGCTCATTCGTTGTCCACTGGCGTGCCGGCGGCCATCGGCAGCACGAGGTCGAGCCCCTTGTTCTTGCGTTTGCGCAGGGAAGCCCGCAGTGCGAAGAAAACCTGCAGCAAAATGAGCACGATGCACACCGTCATGAATCCGAGGCTGATCGGCTTCTGGAAGAACACCGTCAGGTCGCCTCGCGACAGCAACAGCGCGCGACGAAAGTTCTCTTCCACCAACGGACCGAGCACGTAGCCTAGCAGGATCGGGGCAACGGGGAAGTCGAGCGCGAGGAATATCGCGCCGGCGATGCCAAAGACCAGCACCTCGTTGACCTCGAACAAGCTGTTGTTGGTGCTGTACACGCCGATGGCGATGAAGAACAGCGCGCACGGAAACATGAATCGATAAGGCACCTGCAGCACCTTGACCCACACGCCGATCAACGGCACGTTGAGAATGACGAGCAGAACATTGCCGACCCAGAAACTCGCGATCAGTCCCCAGAACAGATCGGCGTGTTCGCTGATAAGCTGAGGCCCCGGCTGTATACCCTGAATGAGTAACGCGCCCAGTATCAAAGCCATGACGGCATCGCCAGGAATGCCTATGCTCATGGTCGGAATGAAATCGACCTGGGTCTTGGAATGCGATGCCGCTTCCGGGGCGGCCACACCTTCCAATGCCCCTTGGCCAAATCGTTCCGGCGTCTTGGAGATTCTTCTCTCCAGGGCGTAGGCGATAAAGGTGGTGATCGTGGGGCCGGTTCCGGGCATGGCACCAAACAGCGTCCCGACCAGCGTGCCTCGTACCATAGGGAAGAACGCCTGTTTGAGCTCCGCCATGCTCGGCCGCATGTCGCGCAAGCGCACTTTGGCTTCGTTGCCAACAAAGTGAATCCGATTCACGCTGCGCAGAAAATCGGCAACGCCGAACAGGCCCAATGCCAACGCGACCAATTCCACCTTGTCCGACAGTTCAGTCAGCCCGAAGGTGAACCGCAGCGCACCGCTGTTGACGTCGGTGCCGACGACGCCGATGAGAAGGCCAACCACCGTCATCGCTACGCCCTTGAGCGGCGATCCGCGCGCCATCGTCGCCCCGGCGAGGAGCCCCAGCAGCATGATGGAGAAGATCTCCGTCGGCCCGAACTTGAATGCCACCTCCACCAGAAGCGGCGAGGCGAAGACCATCACGGTTATCCCAAACGAGGCGGCGAAGAACGAGGAGATCATGGTGATCCCGAGCGCGGTTCCGCCTTTGCCCATCTTGGTCATCGGGTAGCCGTCGAGGCAGGTGACGGCATGCGGCGGATGGGACGGCATATTGAGAAGAATTGCGCCTATCGCACCGCCGTACTGCGAACCATAGAAGATCCCGGCCAGCATCAGGATCGCGGGCACCGCGTGCATCGTGTAGGTCAGCGGCAGCAACATGGCAATCGCCGAAAGTGCGCCCATGCCCGGCAGGACGCCGATCAGATTGCCGATGAGCACACCGAAGAACGACCACATGAGGTTGTGCGGCTGCAGCGCGACGCTGAAGCCGTACCACAGGTCGGTAAGGGACTGCCCGATCACGCCTTAACCCCAGCCAAACAGGGCGAAGTTCATCTGCAGCGCCCACCAGAAGACCACGATGCAGATGGCTACCGTGGCCAATGCGAGCACGGCCGCTGAGAGTATCGTGTTCTGGCGATCGGCGAGTGCGGAGATGAAAACCACGGCGAAGGTGGCCGGAATCAGGCCGCCGTATTTGCCGAGCACGACAAAGGCGATAATACTGAGCCCGATGCAGAACCAGCCGCGCCATTCCGCCGGCAGCTGTTTCTGCTCTTCTTGACGGGCCGCAAATCGGGCCGAGACGACGATGGCGAGGCCAGTGAACGTCAGGATCGCGCCCAGCGCAACCGGGAAGAATCCGGGGCCCATCCGACTCAACGTGCCGATGGGGTAGTGCCGTCCCTGAATGATCGCGCCAAGGCCGATCGCCGTCATCAGGGCGCCACCGTAATAGTCCCGGTTGGATGTGGTAACGAGTCGTCGCATTACCTTCCTCCTGCCGCCGGCGCGCGACCGCAGTCCAGCTTCAAATTCTGGCGGAATCCTATCATCGATTGCAGCGGCGCGTGGCGCGTCCTGCTGCGACAAGCGCCCGCGTTGTAAGCGCGCCGTCCAATGGTGCTAAACTTTGCCGCGGGAATTGACTCCCGCGGTATCGCCCGGGCATCCGACAACGGACAAGCATGGAGCGGCATGAGGCTCGCTAATCGAGGCATTCTTGCGCGTACCTCTCTGGACTCCTGAGCAACTGCGACGCGATCCTGCGCTTGTCGCGGCGATCGAGCAGCGCCGCGGTGGCCAACTGCTCAATCTGGATCGGATGCTTTTATGGTCCGAACCCCTGGCGCGCAGCTGGAACGTTTTTCTGAAGACGTTGCGGCAGGAACTGTCATTGTCTCCGAAGCTGCGCGAGCTGGCGATCTGTGTTGTCGCGCGTGCAACTGCGGCCGACTACGAATTTCGCCATCACACGCCGGAGTTCCAGAAAGCCGGTGGCAGCGTGGCACAAATTGAGGCGCTCGGAGACCCCGACGCGGCGACGACCAGCGCGCTCTTCGACGCACTCGAGCAGAACGTGATTCGCTACGCGCTGGCGAGCACGCGTGAGGTCAGCATTCCTGACGCGGTGAGCGACGTGCTGTCGCGGCGCCTCAATGCTACCGAGTTGGTGGAGCTTGCTGCGGTCGTCGCCGGGTACAACATGGTCGCACGGTTTCTGCTCGCATTGCAGATTCCGCCCGAGAGCTAGCCCTGGATAGCGGGCCAGGCACGTCCGCCTTGCGCGACGCGGCCGTATCGCCTCCTCTTATACGTTGCCCCGCGCGAGCTTGAGGTCGATAGGGGTTAGAAGAGCGATCTGTCTGCGAGGCTCGCTCGCCCTCGCGCAAGGATTGGCCTTGGAACTTCCCGCCGCATGAGCACCTCGGTATTGCTCCTTGCCATGGACCCCGGCTGGTTCGGTACGATCCGAATCCCACGGGCGCTGAGCGTGGCCGGATTCGAGGTAGCGCTCCTGGCGCCTCCCGGTGGGCTCGTCGAGCGCTCTCGCTATCTCGCAAGGAAAGTCGATCTTCCCTACCCCCTGACACCATTGCAATGGTGCCACGCCTTTGACGCGGCGGTACGCACTACGGCTCCGCTGATCGTGCTGGCATGCGACGAACAGTCGTTCATTCTGCTCAAGATACTCGCCGAGTCGCCGCCGCCCGGCATGGCGCCCGCACGGTACGCCGAACTCGTCGCACTCGTGCACACCTCGCTCGGCGATCCGGCTTGCTACTTCACGAGCATCGACAGGAGGCGGCTGCCAGGCGCGGCGGAGGCCCTCGGCGTACGCGTGCCGCCGTACACGTCGGTGTCCGCTCCGCACGAGGCGGCGGCCTTTGTCGCGCTTCACGGCTACCCGGTGGTGCTCAAGCTGGGCATCAGCTTTGGGGGAATCGGCGTGGCGATCTGTCCCGACTGGGACGCGCTGGTACAGGCATTCTCAGAACTGCGGCAATCGAACATCGCCAACCTCGGTGTTGACAGCGATTGTATGCACCTCGAGGCCGCCATCCCGGGAGCGGTCACGTATTACGGCATGGCCGCATGGCAAGGCGCTCTTCTCGCGGGCTTCGCGACGGAACGCCTGGTCTGCAACCCGCCCCCCAAGGGGCCCGCGACAGTGATCCGCTACCACCGCAACGACGAGATTCGCGGCTTCGCGGAGAAATTGGTGCGCGGCTTCTCGATGAGCGGGCTTATCGGCATCGAATGCATCGTGCACGCGCGGAGCGGGGAAGCCTATCTGATCGAGATCAACCGACGCGTCACACCTGGACATCATCGTGGCGCACAGTTCAAAGTCGACCTGTGCGCCGCGCTACACGCCGCCCTCAACGACTTGCCGTCGCCATCCCGAACCGATCTCGATGAGGGTGAACAAGGCATTCGGTGCAGCTTTCCGCAGGAGTGGCTTCGCGATCCGAACAGCCACTGGCTGCGCGAGTATCCGGTCGACGTACCGTGGGATGAGCCCGAACTGCTCGATGCGATGTTAGCGCTGGCACGCAGGCGACGACACGGCGCCGCGGCGCCCGCCAGCTCCTAGCGAGTGCCGGCAGGCCGTGTCCCCTCGAGCACGCTCAGTCCGGACCGGGTAGGGATGATCGTCAGCGTATCGAGTCCCGCATCCGACAGCAGAGTCCGGTATTCCGCTTCCGTGCGCTCGCGTCCCCCGGTTACGACCATCATGTTCAGATCGGCCAGGGCAGCCGCGTAAAGGGCCGCCGACTGCTCCAGCGGCATCGGAAACAAGCGCTCGAGAAGGAGCAGCCTTCCCCGCTCTGGCATCGCCCGGCAACAGTTGCGCAGAATCGCCAGCGCCCGCTCATCATCCCAATCGTGGATGACGCGTGCGAGCAGGTAACAATCCTCGCCGCTTGGAACTGTTTCGAAGAAATTCCCGGCAACCGTCGCACATCGATCCTCAAGGCCGGCTTCCGCGATGCGTCGTTGCGCCCCTGCGGCGACTTCGGGCAGATCAAACAACACTCCTTCGAGACTCGGATGCGCCTGTAGAAGCGCGATCATCAGCGTTCCGTCGCCACCCCCGATGTCGACAATGCGCCTCACGCCGGCAAGCGGGTATGCAGCGACGAAGGCCGAATCGATACCGCGCATAAGCGCGGCCATGGCTGCATCGAATAGCCTCCCGCACTCGGGATGACGTTCGCGGTATTGCCATACGTCGAGCCCGTAAACGCGCTCGAACGCCGTTCCGCCGCCTCGGACGCTGTGCATGAGTTCGCCCCAGGCGTGGTGATTCTCGTCGCCCAGCGCGAAGAGCGCCCAGGCGCGCAGCGATCCCGGCACGTCGCTGCGCAGGGTCACGCCAAGAGGCGTGAGAGCGAAGCGTCGCTGCGCATCCTGCGTCAGGACTCCGATGGCCACAAGCGCGCGCAGCGTCCGCGCAAACGACGGAGCGTGGCAGTTCGTTTCCGCAGCCAGCTCGTCTTGCGTCCTCGGCCCATCGCGCAGCAGGTCCGCCAAACCAAGCTTGGCTGCAACATAGACGATGCGTGAAACGCGAATTCCCCCGATCAGGCCAAGCATGGTCGCGGCGGGATCTTCTGCGAAGGCGCTGTTTTGCGTCGGGGGGTCCATGGGTTGAGAACTCAGGTGAAAATTTCAATAGTCGGGCGCATACTGGTCCGAAAGCTCGCCATCCGGTAAGCGCGCGAGGCGGCGCGGAGGCGCCAGGGTCTGCAACCGCATACCACCAATGATAATCCCCCCGAACGCACATCCGCCGCGTACGCTTTGCTGGTGGCTCGGCATGGCAGCAAGCGTGGGGTGCCTCGCCTTCGCTGCGACCGTTGCTGCAGTCGACGCTGTCGATGCGGCGCCCTGGCCGAGCCGACCCATTCGCCTCATCGTGCCCTTCGCCACCGGGACTTGGGTCGATGTTGCGTCGCGTCTGCTCGGAGCCAAACTCGCCGATGCACTCGGCCAAAGCGTGATCATAGACAATCGACCCGGCGCCTCGGGCAATCTCGCCAGCGAACTGGTGGCCAGCTCGGCGCCCGACGGCTACACGCTGCTCAATGGGGGCGTGTTCATCACGGTGCTCCCCGCAATCAACGCGCCTCACGCAGTCGACCCCGAGGCATTCACACCGATTACGCGCCTGACGACCGCTCCGATGCTGATCGTCGCGCACCCTTCGCTTCACGTAAGCAAGCTCGCCGATCTCATCGCGCTTGCGCGGCGAGAGCCCGGGCAAATCGCCTACGCGACTTCTGGCGTCGGGACTACGCCGCATCTGGCGGCAATGCTGCTTTCGCAACGTGCGGGCATCGACCTGCTGCACATTCCCTACGCGAATACGAATGCGGCACTCAGGGACGTCGTCGCCGGTGAAGTCCGAGTAATGTTCACATTTCTCGGCACGGCGGATGCGTTCCTGCGCAGCGGCGCGCTTGTGCCGCTCGCCGTGACGAGTGCCACGCGTGATGCAGCATGGCCCGAAATTGCGACGGTTGCAGAGCAGGGCTTTCCGGGCTACGAGGTGACGACCTGGAGCGGATTGCTAGCACCGAGTGGGCTTCCGCCGGAAATCGTCGACAGGCTCTATCGGGAGTGCGCACGTATATTGGAACTGCCCGAGGTACGCAAGAAGCTGCTGGCGATGGGCAACGATCCCGTCGGCAGCACGCCCGAGCAGTTTGCGGCCCAGATCAAGGCCGACCGGCTCCGCTGGAAAGAGATCGCTACGCGGGCGAACATCAGGGCGGAATGACGGCATGGCCCCGCCGCCTCACCTTGCGGGTGGCCGGTCTTTCCTTAGCGACGGCCCGTCTTGACCGACGTGGCGCCGGTTTACGAAGTGGCGATCGACCTCAAGCGACGCCGAATTGTGCAAGAATGAATATCGCCGCCGCTTCACGCGTCGGCATGGCATCCCAGGAGGGGCGATGTCCATCACGAAGCGTTGCTTACTGTTCCTGTCGCTTATCGCCGCAGCCATGCCGGTGTGCGCAGAATTGGGCGAGATCAATGTCGCCCAGCAATACGGTGTGAGCTTTCTGCCGCTGATGCTGATGGAACGCGACAAGCTGGTGGAAAAGCATGCCCGATCCGAAGGATTGGGGGACGTCAAGGTAACTTGGTTAAAGGTTGCGGGGCCGAGCGTGATGAACGACGGTGTCATCAGCGGCGCGCTGCAATTCATCGCCGTGGGCGCTCCTTCGCTGATCACTTTGTGGGACAAGACCAAGGACAATGTTCAAGTCAAGGGCATGTCGGCGATGACTACCTACCCGCTCTATCTCAACGTGCGTAACCCAAACGTGAAATCGATCAGGGACTTCAGCGAGCAAGACAAGATTGCCGTGCCCTCCGTGAAAATATCGACGCAGGCAATCATGTTGCAGATGGCGGCCGCGAAGGAATACGGTGACCAGAACTATGCTCACTTTGATGCGTGGACCGTCGGCTTGTCCCATCCGGATGCCCTGCTTGCGATTACCAACAACACAGCGGGCGTGGACGCACATTTTGCGACCTCTCCATTTCACGAGCAGGAAATGAAGGTGGCCGGGATCAGGACGCTGACCACCAACTACGAGATCCTCGGCGGCCCGGCGACCGCGCTGGTGATCGCCGCGTCAACCAAATATCGCGACGCCAATCCGAAGAGCTATCGGGCTTTCTTCGATGCCCTCAAGGAAGCGATCGACACGATCAACAAGGATAAGCGCGGCGCCGCCAAGGTCTATCTCGAACAGGCGAAGGACACCAAGGACACCGTGGAAGACATATATGCCATGATCAACGCGTCGGATTACGCCTACACGCTCACGCCGCAGAAAGTCGGCAAGACCGCGGACTTCATGTACAAGATCGGCACCGTCAAGACCAAGCCGGCATCGTGGAAGGACCTGTTCTTCCCCGAAGTACATAGCCTGCCGGGCGATTGAGGGACTGGCAGTCATGCGCGAATTGCTGCGCGTTGGCGCCGGCGCAGGGTTCTCCGGGGATCGTCTCGAGCCCGCGGCAGTGCTCGCGCAGCGTGGCGGCGTCGATTACCTCATCCTCGAATGCCTAGGCGAACGCACGGTGGCACTGGCGCAACTGCGCAAGCATCGAGATCCAACCCGTGGCTACGATCCGCTGCTCGAGCGACGAATGGAGTCGCTGCTGCCGCTCTTGAGGCGGCACGGTGTGCGCCTTATCAGCAACCTGGGCGCGGCTAATCCCATCGCCGCCGGCGAAGCGATTGTCGCCATTGCGCGGGAGCAGCAAACGCCGATCCGGGTCGCAGTCGTTACCGGCGATGACGTGCTAGCCCTGATCGATCCCGACGAACTCACGCTGGAAGGCGGGACACCGATCGCGGCCTACGGGGAACTCGTCTCGGCGAACGCTTATCTTGGCGCCGACGCACTGCTTCCGGCTCTGCAATCCGGAGCCGATGTGATTATCACCGGCCGCGTCGCCGACCCCTCGTTGTTCCTCGCACCAATCGCGCACGCGTACGACTGGCAGGTCGACGATTTCGATCGGCTGGCATGCGCAACGTCGATTGGGCATCTGCTCGAGTGCGCTGGACAGCTCTGCGGCGGCTACTACGCCGAACCCGGCCGCAAGGAAGTACCGGATATGGCACATCTGGGCTTTCCCTTCGCCGATGTCGATGCGAGGGGCAATGCGACCCTGGGCAAGGTCGAAGGCACAGGCGGCTGTATCACGCTGGCAACCGCGAAGGAGCAGTTGCTCTACGAAGTAACCGACCCCTTTGCCTATGTAACACCGGACGTCGTCGCGGACTTTTCAACGGTGACCTTGCGCGAAACGGGGCCGAACCGCGTGGAGGTTCGCGGCGCCACGGGAAAGGGACGCCCGCCGAAGCTCAAGGTCAGCGTCGGCTATCACGCAGGATACGTCGGAGAGGGCGAGATCAGTTACGGCGGTGTCAACGCCATGAGCCGTGCCCGGCTCGCGGGCGAAATCATCCGCCAGCGCATCGGCAAGGAATTTTCCGAGATGCGAATCGACCTGATCGGCAGTACGTCGCTGCACGGCAGGTCGTTCAACCCTCGGGATCAGCCCTACGAAGTTCGCTTGCGCGTCGCCGTGCGAGCGCCTACAGCAGAACGCGCCATGGTTGTCGGCGAGGAAGTCGAAGCGCTGTACACCAACGGGCCGGCGGCGGGCGGTGGCACGCGCAAGTATGTGCAGGAGCAGATCGGCATCGTCTCGACCTTGCTTGAGCGAGAGCGGATTGCCACGCAAGTGACCCTGAGAGAATGGTCGCGCGATGCCCAAGCTGCATGATTTGGCACACTGCCGGGCCGGAGACAAGGGCAATACGTCCATACTGTCCGTGATCGCGTATCGGCCGGAGGACTATCCACTGCTCGTCGAACGCGTGACTGTCGATGCAGTGGCGAGGCATCTGGAGGGCATCGTCTTGGGCGACATCCGGCGATACGAGTTACCGGGTCTGGGGGCGCTGCAGTTCGTCTGCGAACGATCATTGAGCGGTGGCGTTACAACCTCACTCGCTCAAGACGCGCACGGCAAGTCGCTAAGCTATGCGCTGCTCGAAATGAATGTCTGAGCAAGACAAGGAGGAGATCATGAGCACATTGGTAACATGGCTGGGTCGGTTCAGCGTGGCTGTGGTGGCAGCGATTGTGGGCGCCGCGCCGGCGCTGGCCGAAACGTTCGTCTACGTCTCGAATGCCGATGACGGCGATATCGGCGCTTATCGGATGCTCGACTCGGGCGAGCTGCAGGCGGGAGCGCGTGTCAAGGCCGCAAGCCTGGTCATGCCGATGGCAGTGAGCCCCGATCGCCGCTTCCTCTATGCGGCGTCGCGATCCAAGCCGTACACGCTGCACGTGTATTCGATCAACTCTGGCTCGGGGGCGCTAACACCGTTTGCGACCTCGCCTCTGGCGGAAAGCTTTCCCTATATTTCGCTCGACAAGACCGGGCGCTTCCTGTTTGGCGCGTCCTACGGCGGCCACTTGATCAGCGTCAACCGGGTCGGTGACGACGGACGCGTCGCGGCCGAGCCCTTGCAGGTGATCCCGGTGGGGCGCAATGCCCATTCGATCCGCGTCGACTCGGACAACAAGTTCGTCTTCGTTCCCACGCTGGGAAGCGATGAGATCTTCCAGTTCGTTTTCGATGCGAAGTCGGGCAAGCTCACCTCGAACACGCCTGCGGTTTACCTAATGAAGGCGATGACGGGCCCCCGCCATTTCATTACCTCACCCGACGACAAGTATCTGTATCTGCTAAGCGAGCTGGTGGGAACGGTGACGACTTTTGCTCTCGATGGCAAGACCGGGCTGCTAACCGAAGTGAGCTCGGCGGTCGCCCTGCCGCCGAACAGCAAACTCGGACCGGGTGCGCCGCGCGGTGCAGTCGGCGGCCCCGATGCGCCGCCACCGCGCAACACTGACAACGACATCTGGGCGGCTGATATTCACATGACCCCGAACGGCAGGTTTTTGTACGTTTCGGAGCGGACCAGCAGCATGCTGGCGGCGTTCAGCGTCGATGGCGCAAGCGGCAAGCTGACTTACCTGTCGAGCACGCCCACCGAGCGCCAGCCGCGCGGATTTGCCATCGACCCGAAGGGCCGCTACCTGGTTGCCACCGGAGAGAAATCGGAAACGATTTCCGTCTATGCGATCGATCCGGGCAGCGGTGCGCTCAGGTTGCTGAACAAGTACCCGACCGGAAGGGGCGCGAACTGGGTCGAGATCGTCAGTTTCGAGTAAGGTCCATGCTCGCGCGTCTCAAGGAGCGCGCTACATGCTGCGCCGGTACTCCCCGCCGACTTCGAATAGCGCCTTCGTGATTTGCCCAAGCGAGCACACGCGCACCGTGTTCATCAGTTCGGCGAAAACGTTGCCGTTCTCGATGACGCTGCGTTTGAGCTTCTCCAGCGCTCTCGGTGCGGCCACTGCGTTGCGAGTGTGAAACTCGTGTAGCCGTTTCAGCTGCGACTGCTTCTCTTCTTCACTAGAGCGGGCAAGCTCGAGCTTCTTGGGGACCTCGTTGCCCTGCGGGTTGCGGAACGTGTTGACGCCGACGATCGGGTAGCTGCCGTCGTGCTTCTTATGCTCGTAGTAGAGCGACTCCTCCTGGATCTTGCCGCGCTGGTAGCCTGTTTCCATCGCCCCCAGCACGCCACCGCGCTCGGAAATCGCCTCGAACTCTTTGAGTACTGCTTCCTCAACGAGCTCGGTCAGGTCCTCGATGATGAAGCTCCCCTGGTTCGGGTTCTCATTCTTTCCCAGGCCCCACTCGCGATTGATGATGAGCTGGATCGCCATCGCGCGGCGCACGGACTCCTCGGTCGGCGTGGTAATTGCTTCGTCGTAGGCGTTGGTGTGCAAGCTGTTGGTGTTGTCGTATGTGGAGATAAGGGCTTGCAGCGTGGTGCGGATGTCGTTAAACGCGATCTCCTGCGCGTGCAGGCTGCGTCCGCTCGTCTGCGAATGGAACTTGAGCTTCTGGCTGCGCTCATTGGCGCCGTAGCGCTCGCGCATCGCCACGGCCCAGATGCGTCGCGCGACGCGTCCGATCACCGCGTACTCGGGATCCATGCCGTAACTGAAGAAAAACGAGAGATTGGGCGCGAAGTCGTCGATGTGCATGCCGCGTGCGAGGTAAGCCTCGACGAAGGTAAAGCCATTGGAGAGCGTAAATGCCAGCTGGCTGATCGGGTTCGCGCCGGCCTCGGCGATGTGATAACCCGAAATCGATACCGAGTAGAAATTCTTGACCTGGTTCTGGACGAAGTATTGCTGGATGTCGCCCATCACCTTCAGGCTAAACTCAGTGGAAAAAATACACGTGTTCTGACCCTGGTCCTCCTTGAGGATGTCCGCTTGCACCGTCCCGCGTACGGTGGAGAGGGTCCAGGCAACAATCTTCTGCGCTTCGTCATCGGTCGGGTCGCGGCCATTATCCTTTTGAAACTTCTCGAGCTGCTGATCGATGGCGGTGTTCATGAACATGGCCAGAAGCGTCGGAGCCGGGCCGTTGATGGTCATCGACACCGAGTTATTCGGCGCGCAGAGATCGAAGCCGGAGTACAGGACCTTCATGTCATCGAGCGTCGCAATCGACACCCCGGAATTGCCAACCTTGCCGTAGATGTCGGGGCGTAGATCCGGGTCGTTGCCGTAAAGGGTGACCGAGTCGAAAGCGGTGGAAAGCCGCTTGGCTGGCATGCCGTCGGCAAGCATGTGGAAACGCTTGTTGGTGCGGAAGGCATCGCCCTCGCCGGCAAACATGCGCGTGGGGTCTTCGTTCTCGCGCTTGAAAGCGAAAACGCCGGCGGTGAAGGGAAAGCTGCCGGGGACGTTCTCTTCTAACTGCCAGCGCAGGATTTCGCCGTCGTCTTCGAACTTAGGCAGCGCGACCTTCGGCACATGCGTTCCCGACAGCGACAGGGTGGTCAGCGCGGAGCGGATTTCCTTGCCGCGGATTCTTACCACGTACTCGTCGCCGGTGTAGGCTGCCTTGGTCTTGGGCCACATGTCGAGCAGCTTGCGCGCGCGCGGATCGAGACGCTTGTCGCGCTCTGCGCCGAGCGCTTCCAGCGCGCGTTCGGCGTCGCCGGTGGCGGCCTCTTGCTGCTGGCCCGCTTCGTCCGCGATGCGGTACGCGCCCGGGTCCCGGGCGTGCACAAGCATCGCCCGCGCCGCCATGAGCTGCTGGCGCTCGCGCGCGATTTTCGCCTGCGTCCGCGCCCAGCCATGGTACCCACGCACCGTCTCGGCAATCTCGGCCAGATAACGTACGCGCGACGATGGCACGATGAAGTTCTGCGCTGTCGAATGCTTCACGACAGACAGCGGCAACTTCCCCGGTGCAAGTTTCAGGCCTTCCTGCGCCAACCGTCCGGCAAGCGCCTGGTAGAGCGCGGTCACGCCATCGTCATTGAAGCGTGCTGCGATGGTGCCGTAGACCGGCATTTCGTCAGGGCTCTTCGCGAATAGCTCGTGATTGCGCTGATACTGCTTGCGCACGTCCCTTAGCGCATCCGCCGCACCTTTGCGGTCGAACTTGTTGATTGCCACGAAGTCGGCGAAGTCCAGCATGTCGATCTTCTCGAGCTGGCTCGGTGCGCCGAACTCGGGCGTCATGACGTAGAGCGAGCAGTCCACCAGCGGCACGATCGCCGCATCGCCCTGACCGATGCCCGACGTCTCGACGACAATCAGATCGAAGCCGGCGACCCGGCAAGCGGCGATGGCGTCTGGAAGCGCCTTGGAAACCTCGGTCCCCGCCTCCCGCGTTGCCATCGAACGCATGTAAATGTTGGGATGCTGGATGGCGTTCATGCGGATGCGATCGCCCAGGAGCGCGCCCCCGGACTTGCGCCGCGATGGATCGATGGAAATGATCGCAATCTTGAGCCGGTCATCCTGATCGAGGCGAAAGCGGCGAATGAGTTCGTCAGTAAGGGACGACTTGCCCGCACCACCGGTGCCGGTAATGCCCAATACCGGCGCCCTGGATGCCTCTGCGGCGCGCAGCAGCTCGGCGCGGAGCTTCGGCGCCACAGATTCGGCTTCGAGGCCGGTGATGAAGCGGGCAAGCACGCGCCGGTCGCCCGCCTTGAGCGCGACCAGGTCCTGGGGCAAGTCCTGCGCGAGATCGACGTCGCAGGGTGCGACGATCTCGTTGATCATCCCCTGCAAGCCAAGCCGCTGTCCGTCCTCCGGCGAAAAAATGTGCGCGACGCCGTAAGCATGCAACTCGTCGATCTCGGCGGGAACGATCACCCCGCCTCCGCCGCCGAACACCTTGATGTTGGCGCCGCCCCGTTCGCGCAACATGTCGAGCATGTACTTGAAGAACTCAAGGTGGCCGCCTTGGTACGACGAGATCGCGATGCCGTGTACGTCTTCCTGCAACGCAGCGGTCACAATGTCCTCAACCGAGCGGTTGTGACCCAGATGGATCACCTCGCAACCGGTTGCCTGCAGGATCCGGCGCATGATGTTGATCGACGCATCGTGGCCGTCGAACAGGCTCGCGGCGGTGACGAAGCGCACCTTGTGGGTCGGCTTCGCGACCGGCGGCTTCTTGGCGATGGCTGTGTCGTTCATCGGCGGCTCCCGAGACGCAAATGCAATCCAATGCGCGGGGGCGAGAGGCAAAGCTTACTCCACGCCCCCAGGCCGGGCACACTACCTTACGTTTACGTAAACGTCAATCTACGCAGGCGGCCTCAAGGCAATCCTGCGCGCGCACGAAGGCTGCCCTGTTCGGGGCGCACCGCCGCAAGATCAGCCCACCATTTGCGTGCCTCGTCGTGCAGATCGTTCTGGTCGAGCCACAGCGCGTACGCGACATGCTCCGCGACCGGCGCATCAAGCGTCGGTTCAAGTGCCCGTGCCCGCGCCCGCAACGCTTCCGGCGCCACCGCGAACTCGGCGCGCGCCGTCTGCACCGTGGTGCCGCGCACGCGGGCCGAAACCTCGATGGCATAGGACCGGCCCGGTTCGAGCTGGAGCTCCGGCGGCAGCGGCACCGCGCGGCTCGCGGTCGTCGTTTCGAATACGCGCTTACCTGTTGCGTCGATGAGTGCGACATCATAGGTCGCTTCACGACGCGTGTCGGACCAGACGAGCGCGGGCTGCGTCGCCAGGACGAGCCCATCGGGAGCCATGATGCGCAACCCGAGATTGCGCATCACCATGGCGCCCTGCACCAGCCCGCCGGATTTGAGTTGCACCGCCGGCGCGCCTCCGGCGGCAAGCGGTTTGACCGTCGCGCCGTCGGCAGGGTGCACGCCGGTCGTGTCGAGCACGACCGAGCCCGGGCCGCCGACCTCGAACTGGGCCCCGTCGCTATAGAAAAACAACGTCATGTGCGCGTGCGGCGAAAGGCGCACCCGGACGCCCGCATCGAGCTGGGTCAGAATGCCGACCGTCGCCATGGCAGACCCATACGCCGCCGTGCCCAGCACGTCCGTCACGATCGCGACCGGCTGCGCGGTCGCCGTGGCGTAGGCGATCAAACCGGTTGCCAATACAACGCTTGCGCTTCGCCACGACGTTTTCTTCATCGCCATCCGAACACCTCGAGCGGGGAATGACCCTTGATTGCCTGCACTCCCAGCGAGACCAATCGGGCGCGGTCCTCGGCGCCGAGCTGCGCTACCACGGCTTCCGACAGTAATAGCGGATAGTCGAGATCCCGGGCAAGCGCTTCCAGCCGTGCCGCGACGTTGACGCAATCGCCGATCGCCGTGTAGGCATAACGTGTGGCCGCGCCGATATGGCCGACCGTTGCGTCGCCGCATGCGAGTCCGATATCGACTTCGATCGGCGCCTCGCCGGTGGCGGCCAGATTCTGACTCATCCTGCGCACCCGCTCAAGCAGATCGCGCGCCGCGGCGAAGCCCGCTGCACACGGCTGTGCAATTGGCGCCGGTGCGCCGAAAAACGCCAGTATGCCGTCGCCCATGAATTTGTCGACCGTTCCGCCGTGGGCGTGAATGGCAACGGTCGCATCCTCACACCACGCGTTGAGCATCGCCACGATGCGTCCCGGTGCCTCGCGTTCCGAGCGCGCCGTAAATCCACGCAGGTCCATCAACAGCACACAAATGAACTGGCGCCTGCTCGCCATACCATCGAGCCGGCCGGTCTCGATCTCGTGCATCACCTGGGGACTTACGTAACCGGCAAATACGCCGCGCAAACGCAAGCGCTCGCGCCACGCAATGCCGGCTTCCAGCGCCAGGCGCGTGCCAGCGGCAAGCGCCGCGCTGAGGCTGATGGCGGCGATCGGAAGCCACCGGTCGTGTTCCAGCGCCCAGGCACCCGTCACGAGTCCAAGCCCGAGCAACGCGAGTAGCGTGACCACCGTCGGAAGCGGCCGCCTGCCTGCGAGCCATGCCAACCCGGCGGCGCCGCCGAGCACAGCTGCGAGCCACCCCGGCAACGGCTGCACCACGCGTTGCGCTAACAGCGTGCGCAACGTCTGCGCGTTGACCAGCACACCAGGCGCGTTGTCATCCGTTACGTGCTCGCGCGCGAGCGCGACCGGAACCTCGATTCGATCGATGAAGGGGAGCGTGGCGCCGATAAGAACGATCCGGCCCTGGAGTGCCTGGCGAAGTTTCTCGCCGTCGCCGGCACGTCCCCACTCGAGGACGTGAATGAGCGGCAGGACGACGAATCCATTGCCCAGCGCGTAGTTGATACCGCCCGTGACAGGCTCGACGTGCAGTGCGCGCGCGAGTTGTCCGGCGAACGTCGGTACCGCTTCGCCATTCGCACCCAGCCGCTCGTCGAATTGGCGCACCACGCGGTCCGGATCGGCACGCCATAGCCCGTAACCCACACCTCCGACACCCGCCGCCGCGACAAAGGGTGCGTACAGGGGTCGCGGACGACCGCCTGCGTCGGAGGTGATCGCGAGCACGATGCCACCGGCGCCACGCATCTTCAGGATACCGTCGATAAGCGCCCGGTCGAGGTCGGGCACGATCGCCGCGTAGCTATGCTCCGGCAATACCAAATCGACTCCGACCAGGCGCGCCCCCGCACCCGCCACGTCACCTAGCAATTCGCCAAGCTCGCGATGCCACAGGGCAATCGGCTGGGGAATCGATGCGACGGTCGCCTCGTCGACTCCGATGACCACGATTTCAGGCACGCGCGAATCAACCGGCAGGCCCTGCAGTACGGCAAATCCGGTATCGACAAGCTTGCGTTCGAGCGGAGCGACAAGATCGAATCCGCCGATCGCCATCCCGGCCAGGACCGCCAGCGCCAGGCCGACGCGGACGCCGCGCGGCTTCAACGCCTTGGGTCTCCGGACAGCGCGTACGGGGCCCAGAAGAATGGACTCCGATACGCCTCTCCTGCCTGCCCGTCGATGAGTTCGAGCTGCGCCTGGCGCAGTGCCGCGGCACGATCATGCGCCGGGTCGCGGGCGAAGGTGGTAAACGTCCGCGTCACGAGTTGCTGTGCCGAGCGCGATTCGACCGCCCAATGCGTCACCAGCAAGGAGCGCGCACCGGCGAAGAAGAACCCCCGTGCAAGCCCAGACAGCGCTTCCTCCGCGCGTCCGTCATCGGATGCCGTATTGCACGCAGAGAGTACGACCCAGTCGGCATTAAGCTTGAGTGTCATGACGTCGTCGAGGATGAGCAGCGGCGATTCGTCCGCGTCCGCGGTAGCGGCCATGGCGAGCGCCGGCCGCGACAGTCCAGCAAGGTCGCCAGGTTTAAGGCCGTGGGTCGCGAACTCGAGCACGCGTCGCGTCGACAGATCGAGCGCCAGTACGGTTTTGCGACTCGCCTGCGATCCCAGGTAAACATCGCGCACCGGATCGGCACCAAGGACGCTGGCGATCGCCAGAACTTCGTCGCGGGTCTCCGGCAGCGGTGGCAGCTGCGCGTAGTCGGCCGCGCTGAATCCGACTTCTTGCGTCGTAACGATCGGAGCCTTGAGCACTGCCCGCACGGCGCCGGGAATTGCCTGCGGTGCGTCGCGGCGGAACGTCGGATCGCCAAAGCCTACGAAGGCGGATGCGGGCACCACGCCACGCCTGGTCCGCCGCACGGCGGCAAACCCAGCCATCGTCGACACCTGCGTCACAGCTGCATTGCGCACCAGCCACGCAGGCGGCCCGCCGGCCGGCACCGGTGCTTCGGTCACCAGCACGGCCAAGGGAATCTGTGCCAGGTCCCCGTTGACGATAAAGATGAGACTGTGTGCGCCGGCGAGTCGTTGCGACACCGGCGCGAGCAGCTCCGTGTAGAGGCGATAGCTTGCGGCGGCATCGAAAACGACCGAACCGGGGGCCGGGCGGTCACCGACATCGAGCGTCGCGCGCAGGCGCGCGACCAGCGTCTTGACGTCGCCGAGGGTCAGAGGTGAGACGTGAAATGCCGGACCGCTGCCGCCGCCATTGACCCACACAAAGGTGCCGAACGACGTGGGAAAAATGCTGACCAGCGCCTCATCGGGGTCGAGCAGCTCCGAGGTCTCCTGGAGCGTGGGTGGTTTGGGATTGACCAGGGCCTGGTATTCGGGAAAGCGCCGCGCGAGCTCGCGCAGGATGTCGGCACGCGCCTTGTCAGCGGCGGCCACGTCGTCGCGGCTGCGCGTGATCTCGGCATGGCGCTCCCGTGCGCGCTCCTTGTCGCGCTTCGCTTCGGCGGGATCAGGGTTAGCTTTCTGCCGCTCCTCGGCTTCCCGAGTGAGCTTCTGGTCGTCCTCGAGCTCGGTATTGAGTCGCGCGATCAAATCGCGCGATTTCCGGCGTTCGTCCTGCTCTCGGCGCGACAGCTCTGCCATCGCCGGATTGCTCGCCGCCACGCGCGCCGAGCTGTCGATCAAGGCCTGCTGCACCACGCTCGCGCGCAGGCGGTCGGCGACACGGAAGGCATCGCTCGCCATCGATTCAGACACGCCGCGGCCACCGCTTTCGCGAAAGCTCGTTCCAACCAAGCGCAGGTAGGAGCGCAGGGCGAGCGGCGTATAGAATCCACGCAGCCCCGCGGGCTCGGCATCGGCGAAGCTGGTGTCGGCGGCGAAGATCGAGCCGAAGACGGCATCGTAGTCGCCAAGTGCGGCGCGCGTTTGGCCCTGCGCCTGGTAGATCATGGCTCGGACCGCCTTCGCCTCGATCGTCAGGGGATGCGATTCACCGTAATTGCGGCCGCGGTAGCGCAGCGCCGGCTCAATACGTTGCAGTGCCGCGTCGGCGCGCCCGTTAACCAGGTGCAGAAAAGATTGCAGAATTGCGCCGTCGAACCGGGCCCTCGCCACCGCGTCGGTGACGGTTGCCTCGCGCATGGACGCCGCGAGCTGATCCGCCTTGTCCCAGCTTTCGAGCCCGAAAAGGGACTGCATCAAGTAGATCTCGGACGTGATCATGTAGTCCGAACTGAGGAGCGCCCCGCTCGCCTGCAACACGTCGACCGAGCGTGTCGCCGCATCGTAAGCGTCCCGGTAGCGGCGCTGGGCGAGCTTTGCTTGCGCGATGCGGCCGTACCAGTAACCGATCGTCGTGCCGCCGGTCTGGTCTTCCTGGGCATAACGTATGCCGAGGCGAGCGAGGAGCTCTGCCTCGGCGCTCTTGCCCTCTAGCGTGTAGACGGAGATCAAACGCGTGAGGCACGGATTGCGAGTGCGGATCGCACGGTCATATTGCACCGGGTCGGTCGCCGCATCGGCGCGCAGCGTGGCGACCAGTTGGTTAGCGAGTTCAAGCGATCGTTTTGCGGCGGACTCGGCGAGAGTCCAGTCGGCATCATGCTGTGCGAGCAAGGATCTCAGCCGTTCGCTTTCCACCGCGATATAGGCTCCGTCTCTGCCGAGGTTGGCGGAGAACTTGCCGCGCTCCGCTTCGGCCTGCGCTGCTCTTTCGCGTGCATGCGCCATGTCGCCTATCTGGACGTAGTCCTCGGCGAGAAAGAGCAGATATAAAAGGTGTGCGCTTGGCGATAGCGATTTCTGCGCCAGCAGGCGTTCGCCGAGTTCCAGGGCTTCGGTCTGGTTGCCGTTTCGCTGCAGCTCCCGCCACAGGAAACCGCTGTACGGCGAAATACCGTCCGGCCGCGTCGTCAGAACAACCAGGTGCCGCAGCGCATCGATTCGCACGCCGCTGTCCCCCACCGCAAACGCGGCCTGCTGGCGTTTCACCCAATACGCAGTCTCGTCCGCCGCCGACACGCCCTGTGGTGTCGGTTCGGCGAGCGCACGGCGCGCCTCGTCCGCCGACATGCGCACGGCGCCTTCTTCAGCGAGCGTCCCTTCGTCGCCTTCCATTGCACGCGCCAGGTCCGTGGCGAGTGCGAGCAAGGCGCAAACGAGCATCGTTCGAAGCGGCAATCCGGCAAGACTGCGGCGACTGGCCCTCATGGCGTTGCGCGACGACTCCCTAAGACATGGGGTGGGACGGGCGGCGCGACCACCTGGTCGCAATACGCGGCGAGAGCTTACCCCATCCGCGCCGCGACGAGCGGGCGCCCCGCGTGCCGGGCCTCACCGCCCCTGCGTCGCGTCCTGGACGGTTCTGACCACCTGGACAGTGCGCGCTCAAGGGCCCGGAAAGCCTGCACTTGGGTTGCGAAGCCGGATTTTGGACCGGCTGCCGCGGCAGCCGACCTCGCCGGCTGCGGCGAGGGAACCAAAGCAGCGCCCGGCGCTCCATTTCATGCTCGCCGGCCGATCGATGTCCCTACTGGCAGTCGGGCCTTCCTTGGATTGTCACCTTCCGGCCCCACACTACCTATATGTTCTCGCTCCGCGCCCTCGCCCGCATTGCCCTCCTGCCCTGCCTCGCCCTGGTCGGGCCCACGGTTGCAGCCGGTTTGCCCGCCGGCGTCGAGCAAGGTCCCACCGTCGAAGGTGTCACCGAATACACGCTGGCTAATGGTTTACGCGTCTTGCTCTTTCCGGATGCGACCCAGCCCAAAACAACGGTCAACGTGACCTATCTCGTCGGCTCACACCAGGAAAACTACGGCGAGACCGGCATGGCGCACCTGCTCGAACACCTCATGTTCAAAGGCACGCCTGCGCAAGGCAACATCATGACCGAGTTCGGGCGTCGTGGCATGGACTTCAATGGCTCGACCTGGTTCGACCGCACCAACTATCACGAGACGTTCCCGGCCTCGGCCGAGAGCCTTGACTGGGTTCTGGCGATGGAAGCCGACCGCATGGTCAACTCGTTCATCGCGCGCAAGGACCTCGATAGCGAGATGACCGTTGTGCGCAACGAGATGGAAAGTGGCGAGAACAACCCGCGCAGCATTCTTGTGCAGCGCATGCTTTCAGCCGCGTTCAACTGGCACAATTACGGCAAAGAGCCGATCGGTGCCCGCACCGACGTCGAGCGCGTCAACATCGAACGTTTGCAGGCGTTCTACCACCTGTACTACCAGCCTGACAATGCGGTGCTGATCGTGGCGGGCGCGTTCGATGCCGATGACGCGCTGCGTCTGATCGCCAAACACTTCGGCCCCCTGCCGCGGCCGACGCGCAAGCTTCCGCCCCTCTACACCGATGAACCGGTGCAGGATGGCGAAAGGCAGGTGGTGTTGCGCCGTGTCGGCGACACGCAACTCGTCGGTGCGCTGTATCACACGATGCCTCAGGCGAGCCCCGATTTTGTTGCCATGGATGCGCTCACCGAAATCATGACCGCCGCACCTTCGGGTCGTCTCTATCGCGCGCTCGTCGATGCGAAGCTCGCAAGTGC
>Ga0302324_100003004_pt1 | contig 38173 bp, 37 predicted proteins | sample Palsa_T0_1_FD_201949 | JGI IMG/M metagenome (GOLD analysis project Ga0302324, IMG submission 201949) | Peat permafrost microbial communities from Stordalen Mire near Abisko, Sweden - Palsa_T0_1 | ecosystem: Environmental > Terrestrial > Soil > Palsa > Peat permafrost | place: Sweden: Abisko... | reverse complement strand
CTTCGTTGGAGTATCATAGATCCGTGCGGCGCTCGATTCCGGCTTCGCTGGCTCTGTTCGGGGCTTTCCTGCTCCCGCTTTTTCTGGTCTGCCCGAGCCCCTCGCAAAACATCACGAGTTCTTCCAGCTCCGGCCACTCTTCAGGCGTGGCCGTCTCCGGCCCAACTTCCGCCGGGCATTACAGTTCAGTACTTACCCATTCGGGGGTGAATTCTTCCACACCAAATCCGCACTCGCCAAACCCCTCTTACCATAACTCTGGAACTCACCGTCCCCGCTCGGCCAACGGCACCGGCTATTACTATCCGTATTTCTACGCCGTTCCCGTTCCCTACGCCGTTGACAGCGATGCCGGCAATTCTAACGACGCCAACGGCGACGACGAAGCCAATTACCAGGGTGGACCCACCATCTTCGACCGCCGCGGATCTGGCCCCGATTCCTACATACCGCCCGTCGCCGATCCATCAACACAGACCGAGTCAGACGCCGCCCAATACTCCGAACCCGATCCTCCGCAGCCTCCGACTCTTCTGGTTTTCAAAGATGGTCATGAACTCGAAGTCGAAAACTACGCCATCGTCAACCAGACGCTCTACGATCTAACCCGCGGCCATCCCCGCAAGATCGCTATCGCGGACCTCGATCTTCCCGCCACAGAAAAACGAAACGACGACCGCGGCGTCACCTTTCAACTTCCACCCTCAGTACAGGGAAACTAACCATGCCGCTGGTTTCACCATTCCGTCCAGGGTGGCATGGGCGCCCCCGCTCGCGAACTGCCGGTAGCGACAATTCCCCCAAAGGCCATCGTCAAAGCCGACGCCTCTTGGCTTTCCTGGCTCTCCTGCTGACCATGCTCACCACTGCAGCCCCAGCGCAACGGGTCGCATCTGCCGCGCCCGCTCATGCCCCGGCAGCAAATCGCGCCGCAACCTTGAACTCACGCAACTCCAATTTCATTCTCGGCCGCAGCCAACATTCATCCGGATTCCGACGCTCCACACCCTACACCTCTCTACCATTTCCCTTCTTCACCGACTCCTTCAATCCCGATGACATCTACTCCTCCGGCTACCCCGTCGCCTCCCAGCCCCCGCCGTTCCTGCTCGACGCAGCGCGAGCCATGGGCGCGCCTTCGGGGGCTTTTTCTTCTACCCCCCTTGCCTCGCCGATCGAGCCAGCCTCCTCCATTGAGCCTCTGATGATTGAATTTCAGAACGGCCGCTACGTGCGCCTCCGCCCGACCGCGGCCGATGGGGAGGCTCACGATCTCCCCGACGCCGCGCCCTTGAAGTCAGCGCACCTTCATTCGACGCCGTCTGCCATCTCCGGCACTTCAACGCTCACAGCCGCCGCGGCGACCACCCGCGACTTGCCGCCCGCAGTCCTAGTCTTCCGCGACGGACACCATGAGGAAGTCAGCGACTACACCATCGCCGACGGCGTTCTCTACGCCCGCGCCGACTATTACAAGGATGGATATTGGACCAGGAAAATTCCTCTCTCCACTCTCGACATTTCCCAGACTCTCCAGACCAACCGAAGCCGCAACCTGAAATTCATCCTCCCCGCATCTCCCAACCAAGTCATCACCCGCCCGTAAGCAACGCACGTTTCGGCCACTACCCCAGCGCAACTCATGCCGGCGAATCTGAAACAGCGGTAGCATAGACATCATCGCCGCCCGGAAGAATCCGGTTTGCCCGGCGCACACAAAAATCGCGCAGCCGGATCGTGGAACCCTTTGCGTGGTTTCGATAAAATTCGGCCTGATAGAATTAGGTTCGCAAAAACAGGCTTCATCGCCGCGCAGCCTAGCAGGACGCACCACCCATTCCACGTGATGAAATCAAAATCACTTCGCCGGACGTCGCAACTGGGAACCACCGGGAAAATGCAATCACCGGTCAACGATTTGTGGCCGCGCTACATCTCGACTACGCTCTTCGTCATGACACGCAGGAAAAAACGGAGATGGCTTTCGACGCACACGACACTGTGATCGTAGGGGCAGGTCCGGCGGGATTGGCTTTGAGCGCCGAACTGCAACGCCTGGGCACGGGTTCATTTGTGCTCGATCAGCAGGCCGCCGGCGCGAATACCTCTCGCGCCGCTGTCGTCCACGCCCGCACCCTCGAGGTTCTCGAGCCCCTGGGCGTCGTCCCAGAACTCATGCGCAATGGCTTGATCGTTCCTACATTCCGTGTCCGGGAGCGAAGTCGCGTCCTGGCGACGATTAGCTTCAAAAATCTTAAGACGGCCTATCCGTTCGCTCTGATGTGTCCGCAGAACCGCACCGAAGCAGTTCTGTTGCATCGCCTGGAGTCCCTGGGCGGCTCAGTGCAGCGACCGCATCAAGTCGTCTCGATTCGGCCCGCCGACGACTGTGTAGAGGTCCAGTTCGCAAGCGCTGAGGGTCTACGTACCATTCGGGCCAAGTGGTTGGTAGGCTGCGACGGCGCTCACAGCATCGCGCGTGAGCAAGCCGCGATTCCCTTCGAGGGCGGCGCCTATGAACAAGACTTCATTCTCGCCGATGTCGAAATGGACTGGCCGCTCGATCGCGAAGAAGTTGATCTTTTCTTTTCCGATCAAGGCTTGGTTGTCGTCGCTCCCCTTCCGGAGAATCGCTTCAGGATCGTTGCCGCCGTCGACCAGGCTCCAGAGGAGCCCAGCATGGCGGACTTCCAGAAAATTCTCGACGAGCGCGGGCCGGAGGAATCGCCGGCCAGAATTCATAAAACCGTGTGGTCATCGCGCTTTCACATTCAACATCGCGTCGCCAAAAATCTTCGGAAGGGCAGAGTTTTGCTGGTGGGCGATGCGGCTCACGCTCACAGCCCCGCCGGCGGTCAGGGAATGAACACTGGGATCCAAGACGCGGTCTCGCTGGCCGAAGTTCTTCACGAAATGGTTTCAAAAAATGCAGACGAAGCAGCGCTGGACGCATGGGAGCGCGAGCGTCTCCAAATCGCTCGCTCGGTCGTGAACCTCACCGATCGTATGACGAAGGCGGCCACAGTGTCCTCGCCCGCGCTTCGCCTCCTCCGCAATGTCGCCTTCGAAATCATCGGTCACATCCCAATGGCGCAAAACGCGATCGCAGAAACGCTCTCCGAACTTGACAACCGCTGACCACGTCGTGCATCAGCTCCAGGGTCACGACTTAGTCACGCCCCCCCGGCATCGTCGGCAAGCGCGAATCGTGTTACAATGTCGTTTACCGAAAGCAAGTAAACGCCTGTAAATGCAACCGCTTAGAGAAGATTCGCGAGCCAGGAATCGCCCGCTTGAAGCCACCGGGCATCTTCAATTGAAGGCGCAATTGTCCGTAGCTAAGAGCCAAGAGCGAGAAGCCAAAAGCTAAGAGCCGAACCCCCAATGCCTGACGATCAAAATCCCGAACTTCCCCTGACTCCGCCCACGCCTCCCGGCGACGGCAGCCACGGCGCCCTGCACATTCAGCCCGTCAACATCGAAGACGAGATGCGCAAATCGTATCTCGACTATTCCATGTCGGTGATCATCGGCCGCGCTCTGCCCGACATCCGCGACGGACTCAAGCCCGTGCATCGCCGCATTCTCTACACCATGCAGCAGATGGGCCTCCAGCCCAATCGCGCCACCCGCAAGTGCGCCAGAATCGTCGGCGACGTCATGGGAAAATACCATCCCCACGGCAACCTCGCGGTGTACGACGCACTGGTGCGCCTCGCGCAAACCTGGAGCATGCGCTACCCGCTGATCTTCGGACAGGGAAATTTCGGCTCGGTCGATGGCGATCCTCCCGCGGCCGATCGCTACACCGAAGCCAAACTCGCCCAGGTTGCCACCGCGCTGTTAGAAGACCTCGACAAAGAAACCGTCGACTTCCGCCCCAACTATGACGGCAGCGAGGTCGAGCCCGACGTTCTTCCCGCTCGAATTCCCAACTTGCTGATCAACGGCTCCGACGGAATCGCCGTCGGCATGGCCACAAAAATTCCTCCGCACAACCTAACCGAAATCGTCGACGCCACCATCACGCTCATCAACGATCCCAATGCCCAGCTCGCCGAAATTCTGAAGTTCGTTCAGGGACCAGATTTCCCCACCGCCGGCATCATTCACGGACGCGCCGGAGTCTTCGAAGCCTACCGCACCGGCCGCGGCCGCTTCATGATGCGCGCCAAAGCCGCCATCGAAAATATCTCCAAAGATCGCCAGGCCATCATCGTCACCGAAATTCCCTACCAGGTAAATAAAGCCCGCCTCGTCGAGCGCATCGCCCAACTGGTTAACGACAAGGAAATCGAAGACATCTCCGACGTTCGCGACGAGAGCGATCGCGACGGCATGCGCATCGTTATCGAACTCAAGCGCGGCACCGAACCTCAGATCGTTCTCAACCAGCTCTTCAAACACACTTCCATGCAGGAAGGTTTTTCCATGATCCTGCTCGCGGTGGTCAACGGACAGCCCCGCGAAATGGGCCTCATTCAGGCCATCAAGCACTTCATCAATCACCGCGTCGAAGTCGTCCGCCGGCGCACCGCTTTCCTGCTGCAGAAAGCCAAAGACCGCGAACACATCCTCGAAGGCTATCTCAACGCCCTCGACCACCTCGACAACGTCATCACCATCATCCGCGCCAGCGCCAACCGCGCCGACGCCCGCGAAAATTTGGTTGCCTACTTCGGCGGCAAAAAAATCGAAATCAACACCACCGGCCGCGCTCCCAAACTCGATCCCGAAAAGCCCTTCACCGCGCGCCAGGCCGAAGCCATTCTCGAACTGCAACTTCATCGCCTCACCAAACTTTCCATCGACGAAATTTCCAACGAACTGAAAGAAGTTCGCGGCCGCATCGAAGACTACGAATCCATCCTCGCCTCCGAAAAGAAACTTCGCAACGTCATCATCAAAGAGCTCGAAGAGGTGAAAGAGCTCTACGGCGACGAGCGCCGCACCCGCATCGAAGACGAAGCCGCCGAAATCGTTCTCGAAGATCTGATCGCCGATGAGCAGGTCGCCGTCACCTTCAGCCACTCCGGCTACATGAAGCGCACGCCTATCTCCACCTACCGCATGCAGCGCCGCGGTGGCACCGGCCGCACCGGCATGAAGACTCGCGAAGAGGATTTCGTCGAGCACCTCTTCATCGCCTCCACTCACGCCTACATCCTCATCTTCACCAACAAAGGCCGCGTCTACTGGATCAAGGTTTACGAAATTCCCGACGTCAGCGCCGCCGGCCGCGGCAAGCACATCGGCAACTTGATCGGACTGCAACCCGGCGAAACCGTCCGCACCATGCTCGCCGTCCGCAACCTCGAAGAAGAAAACAAATACATCTTCTTCGCCACCCGCAATGGTCTGGTAAAAAAATCCGAACTCCGCGAGTTCATGCACGTCCGCTCCAACGGCATCAACGCCATCAACATCGAAGATGGAGACGAACTCGTCGCCGCCCGCATCACCAACGGCAATCAAATCGTCTTCATCGCCACCCACGAAGGCATGGCCATCCGCTTCGAGGAGGATCACGTCCGCCCCATGGGCCGCGCCGCCTACGGCGTCAACGGCATCAACCTCGAAGAAGGCGACTACGTAGTAGGCATGACCGTAACCCCAAAACCAGAAGCGGAAGGGGCCGAGAAGAACCATGTGGAGACGGCCGCCTCGGCTGTCCCGGGAGCGTCAGCGACCGGAGGTCAAGGAGATGAAATCCCACCCTCCGAAGTCGTAGACCTAACTCAAAAAGGCACCCTCATCCTCTCCGTCACCGAAAACGGATACGGCAAGCGCACCCCCGCCGACGAATACCGCCTCACCAACCGAGCCGGCAAAGGCGTGATCAACATCAAGACCACTGAACGCGTGGGCAAAGTAGTCGCCATCGCCCTGGTTGACGAAACCTCTCAGGTCATGCTGATCAGCCACTACGGAAAAATCATTCGCATGGATTCCAAAACCATCCGCGAATCCGGCCGCAACGCCCAAGGCGTCCGCCTCCTCAACATGGAACCCGGCGACAAAGTGGCCGCCGCCGTGGTGTTAGCCCCGGAAGAAGAACCAAACGGGAGTAACGGAGGCCTGTTGCAGTAGGAGAGTCGCAAGTAGGAAGGTTGCTGGAAGTAGGCCAGTGTCGAGCGAGCACCCCTGCCCGCTGCCTTTGACCTTAGCTTTTGCTCGTGACTTGTTTTGACTTTGTCCGGGAAGGGCACGGCGTTCAGTCGTGCCGTATGCGGACCCAAGAAGATTTAGGCTTTAACCGCTGAGGGAGTACGGCTGATTGGGCTGGGCGCGGCCCACAGGCAACTCGTCGCTATACTCGCCCCTACTTCACCCCCTGCTTCCGATTAATCTCCCTCGAAAATTCCGTAAAGAAATTCAGCAGCGTTCCATAAGCTACCTGCCCCAACATTCCATAAGCTCCATTGCTCCATGCATTCTGCGATCCCGGTTTCCAGACCGTCGACAGCGCACCTCCGCCAAACGCCCCCCCATACAGCGCCCACTGCGGACGCAGATGCTCCTCGCTCCGATCGTAGGTCAGCAGATTCCGAAGAAACGCATGCCGCGTCCGCGGCCACAGCCCATCGCACTTGCATTTGTCGTATCGGACCTCGTATCCCAGCTTCGCATTCCCCAGCGCCGCCAGACTATTCGCCGCAATGAATTGCCCCTCGCGCGATGCCCAGCGCTCTCCATACCCCCCGATTCCGCCCTGCCACTGCCTTGGTTTCCCTTCCGCCTGATCAAGCAATGCTGCAAACATTCGCTTCATGTAAGCTTCCGGCGTGGTCAACGTCTGCCGCAAATAGATATCCCTCCGCTCCTCCGCCGTCAGCGTAACCAGCTTCCGGTTCTTGCCCACGTAAATTCCCGTAATCCATCCCGACTCCCAATCCCGCGCCTTCAGCAGTCCCGCCGTGGCCGCGTCCTTTGTCATCACCGCGGCCTCCTTCGTCTTGCCCGCCACCGCCTGCACCGGATTTCCGCTCTCGTCCTTCTTCGGTGCGCCTCCAGGCGTTTGCGGCTCTCCAGGAGCTTGTCCAGAGTCGTTTTTCTGAGTCCCGTTTTCACTCCCTTGCTGATCCTGAACAGAGGGATTCTCTGGAGGCTGACTCTGCCCCGCTCCGCTCTGCCCCCAACTCCTCCCCCCACCCATGACCGCCAATGCGCACACCACGACCAATACGCGGTGAATCCTCATCTCCCAAGCACGCTTTCCGCAGACTCCGCGGCCTTTCCTCCGTAGCCTCTGTTCCCCGCTAGAAGAGATTCAGGTGGGGAAAGCCGCCTCGGCCGTCCAGGCCAGGGCGAAGCCCGGCCGCACGTTCTGTTGCGGACTCTTCTCCGCAGATCGTTCCACCAACTACCATCTCGATCCTTAACGTTCCTGATTCCGCCTAAACTCCCCACCACCCGCTACCGTTGCAAACCTCCCTTGGATGCCCTCGCTCTACAGCCGCGTTGCAGGTCAAAATCTACCATGCCATCCATAAGCTGGACCGCCAACGATTCCATAATTTTTTCCGCGTCAGTCACCGCCGTTCCCCACTTTATTCAAGGCCGCACGTCACATCGCCCATCACAATTCGCCTATTCTCCCAAAGCGTTCCACCGATTACTATCTCGATCCCTTAGCGATCCTGATTCTGGAAACGATCCCGACTTGCTGGAAAAGACTCATGTGGGGATAGCCGCCTCGGCTGCCCAGGCCAGGGCGAAGCCCGGCCGGATGTCGGCTAACGCCTCCGAAGTCTGCGCAGCATCGCCGCCGCGCTTCGGAACCAAACTAGGAAACATTCGCTGGCCATCCCACCAGCCCCGGCCCGGTCCAGGGCATGGGTGGATATACCCTGTCCAAGCAGTCCGCGAGAACTCAACGCCCTCCCACTATTACCACCCTGATTCCCCACGCCACTCAAAAAAGAAAGAGGGCAGCCAAAGGCCACCCCCGAAACTCGGTGCTCGTCACTGGCTACTTCTGCTGTCCCCGCAGCGTCCCGATAACCCGTTCATAGTCATCGACCGTAGCGTACTCAATCACGATTTTTCCCTTCCCATTCCGATCCCGAATCCTCACCCTCATCCCCAAAGTCCGCTCCATCTCCGTCTGCGCCGCGCGCACATTCGGATCCATCCACCGCGCCCCCGTCTTCTTTCTCGGCTCTCCCGGCCGCGTCTGCCCCGGCAGCATCGGAGACGACCCGTTCAACCGCATCACCCGGTCTTCAATCTCGTCCCATTTCAAATGCTTCATCACCACTTCTTCCGCCACCATCTCGATGTGCTCTTCATTTTCCAGCCGCAAAATCTCCCGCGCATCGCTGAAGCTAAGCCGGTCCTCCAGCATGTAGCTGATGACGCTCTGCGGAAGCCGCAACAACCGCATGTAGTTCGCCACCGTCTCCCGCGATACTCCAATCCGCTCCGCAATCTGCGCCTGCGTCAGATGGAACTCCTTGCTCAACACCCGGAACGCCTCCGCCTGCTCCACCGGATTCAAATCCTCCCGCACCACGTTCTCCAGCACCGTCATCTCCGCCGCCTGTTGCCGCGAAAGCGTCCGCACCAGCGCCGGAATCGTATCTTTCCCCGCCATCTTCGACGCTCGCAACCGCCGCTCGCCCAGCACCAGAATGTAGCGCCCGTCCTGGTCGTCCACCGGACGCACCACCACCGGCTGCACCACTCCGTGTTGTTTGATCGACTCCGCCAGCTCAATCAGCATCTCTTCGTCAAACACATACCGCGTCTGGTAAGGATTCTTCTCGATCAGGTCGATCGAGATATTCACCACCATATTCCGCGGCATAGCGTCCGCCTGAATCGAAATCACCTCCTGTGGCTGATCTCGCTCCAATGTGGGGACAGCCGCCTTCGGCTGTCCGGCTGCGAGCATAGCGGCAAATTCGGAGTCATTTCGGCTCCCCTCATCCTTGTCATTGTCATTCCGAACGAAGTGCGGAACCTGCTGTTCGCCGGCACCACTTCGGTCCCGGCCGTTAGCCTCGGCGCGGCTCAGATCGACACCGGCCCCCGCCCGGGCCTCGGTGTTAGGTGCCACCACCCGCGGTCCCGGCAACAATGACTCCAACCCGCGCCCCAATGCCCGCCGCTTCTCCACCTTCTCATCTTTTTTCTCCACCGCCAGATTTCCCGCCGCCGCAGTCGTCGTCATAATTCTCCTCTCCCAACTCTGTCATCCTGAGCGTAACCAAGGACCTCTGCAGATCTAACCGCTGCAGATGATCCACGGCCCGCTTAATATCGATGTATGTAAATATATAGATCGATAACTATGAATACGCAATTACGCGCTGATCGCCGACGGATGCTCACTGGCCGTCGCCAGATGCCGCCCCAGCAGCTCTTTAGCCAGCCGTATGTAACTCTCCGCCCCCTTCGACCGCGGATCGTACACCAGCGCGGGCATACCATGGCTGGGCGCCTCCGCCAGCCGTATGTTCCGCGGGATGGTAGCCGCGCACACCTTGTCTCCAAAAAACTTTCTCAACTCAGCCATCACTTGCTGCGCCAGGTTGGTCCGCTCATCCAGCATGGTCAGCACCACTCCTTCAATCTCAAGCCCTGGGTTCAGACTCGCCCGGATCCTCTCGACCGTATCCATCAGCTCGCTGATGCCTTCCAGCGCAAAGTACTCTGCCTGCATTGGAATCAGGACTGAGTCCGCAGCGACCAGCGCGTTCAGCGTCAGCAGATCCAGCGCTGGCGGACAGTCCAGCACGATGTACTGGAAGCGCTCACGAAGTGGCGAGATAGCATCCCGCAATCGGAACTCGCGCCGCTCTGCCTCTACCAGCTCAAAGTTTGCCCCGATCAGGTTCTTGTGTGATGGAATTAGCCAGAGCTGCTCTAGCTCAGTAGCAGACAGCGCCTCCTCACCCGAGGCTGCTCCCAACAGCAGATGGTAAGTCGAAACCCGCTCGGGGTCCTTTACCAAGCCTAGGCCGCTGGTGGCATTCGATTGCGGATCGCAGTCGATGAGCAGAGTGTTCACTTCAGCAGCCGCAAAGGACGCGGCTAGGTTGATGGCAGTCGTAGTCTTACCCACGCCGCCCTTCTGATTGGCAACAGCGATGACGCGTCCCATAAATTGTGGAGGAGCCAGAGTCTCTCGCAGCATAATGCGATTGGTATTTCCAATGCAAGGTCAGATGTGGTGCGTTACGTCGAAATCATGTGCAAAACGTGTCCAATGTTCCAGTCGGAACACAATCATTCAAAAATTATCCCTAGCCGCAGGCTCGAATGTCGTTCAATGTTCCAACTGGAACATTGGTGGGGAACTGGAGGCCTCCAAATCAATCCCATGGCGTTGAGGATCAGAGGTTCAAGCTAGTGTTCCCGTTGGAACACTTAGCAAGATTTTCCGGCAGAATGTTCCAGTTGGAACTTTCGGCTCAAATGTTCCAGTTGGAACATTAGGCTGATTGGGATATCGATGCGCTTTGAATGTTCCAGTTGGAACTTTTCGGGCATGAGAACTTGCGTCCCAAAAAGTTATTTTTCCCACTTGGTGTTCGAAATGTCGAGTTTACGAGCACACAGATTCGCAATTGTGACTCTATTTTGCGATTCCACCCCACCTATTTACTTTGTTGGGGCCGTTCCGACCAGCAGGATGCGGGACTGGGAGGCGGGGATCGGTGTGGGATGGTCCCAAGAAAAGCTTGGCAAGGTGGAATGGGCATGGTCTAGTTGCGTGGAACCGATGAGCAGGGCCAAGCGTCCGGCCGGGGCCAGGAGGGCGGCGGCTACAGGGAGGGCTGACGTGAAGTGCTCGACTGCGCGGAGCGTTACTACGTCAAAGGCTCGGTCGGGAGAGAGATCTTCGCCACGGAGGTTCTGTATATCGACTTTCGTCAATGTAAGGCTGCGGACTACTTCACGGAGGAAGGTGGCTTTTTTTTGGCTGGACTCGATCAGGGTCAAGGAGATTTCGGGCGCCCAGAGTTTGATGGGGATTCCGGGGAAGCCGGCACCCGAGCCAAGGTCGGCTACACGGAGTGCAGAGCTTCGCTCCGTCGGACAGACGAGGGCGGCTGTCCCCACCTGAGCATTACTCGTGAAGAGGTGGCGAGCCAGAAAGAGGCTCTCGCCGAAGTGGCGGTTTACGATTGTTTCTTCGCCGCGGATGGCGGTGAGGTTGATGCGGGAGTTCCAACGTTGGAGTATATCGATGTACGTCGATATATAGTGGTAGAGCGCGTCGTTGGTCGTTGGGCGTTGGTCGCTGGCGTCTTGCAGGAAGGGTTCGAGCAGTTCGGCGATGCGGGCGGGGTGCATGGCTGTCAGATTATGGCTGTCCGATTGTAGATGGCCTGGAGGGAATCTCTCAATGCAGGTCCGCACCTTATTCTAGGGCAAGCGGGATGCACGCGAGATCCCTCGCCCCGCTGGTGAAAAGCGCGGGATGACGCCCCTAAGTTCGGCTGTTTCTGAGTTGTCGGGTGAGGCCCAAGGAGGGGTGGGCGGGACTCATTTCCGTCGAGCATCTCCTGCCTTCAATTTTTGTCGAAGCGGTCATGAGGCTTCGAGCAGCGCTCGATGGACAGCCGAGGGCGGCCGTCCCTACGTGAGGCGTCACGGCACCGCGGTAGTGGATATGTTTGCGCACGTGTGTCAAGCTGAAGGGATGAAGAAACAAGCGTCGGACCAGTCGTTTCATGATCGGCGGTATCAGGAGCGGAAGAGAGCAGAGGCGGCGAAGAAGGCTCCTCAGAAGAAAGCTGCGGCGAAGTCTGGAAACAAGAGTGGCGAGTCCCAACAACCCGGTACCGAGTAGCGGACCGGCCGCGCTGCTGGTGTCGTCGGGAAGCGCTTCGTTCGGAATGACAAGTTCTTGATCGGACAGAGGCCATTGATCGGAATAACAGGATCCGGTTCGTGTTGACACAAAGGCGGTTTGTTCTGTAGCTTCTGTTCGGACTGAAATAACTGACGCCTATGGCCACTTTGACTGGGGTGCAGAAGGGATACATTCTGCACTGGGGGGAGATGGGGACGCGGTGGGGAATTAATCGGACGGTGGCGCAGATTCATGCGCTGCTGTATCTGTCTCCGCGGGCGCTGCCGGCGGAGGAGATTGCGGAGACGCTGAGCGTGGCGCGGTCGAATGTGAGCACGTCGATACGGGAGTTGGAGGGTTGGGGAATTGTGCGGGCGGTGCACGTGCTGGGCGACCGGCGGGAACATTATGAGTCGATGAAAGATGTGTGGGAGATGTTCCGGCTGGTGATTGAGCAGAGGAAGCGGAGGGAGATCGATCCGACGCGCGAGATGCTGCGGAGAAGTCTGGAGGAGTTGGATCCCAAGGAAGCGGGGGCGGACTTTACGCGGGAGCGGCTGGCGGCGATGGCGGGATTTTTTGACGCGGTGACGGAGTTGCATGATCAGATGAAGAGCCTGCCGACCGGGACGGTGCGAAAGTTGTTGCGGATGGGGGCGAAGGTTAGTGGGAAGAAGAAGTAGCGAGTTGCTCTGACTGTGGTTGCGAGTAACGGGGGTGCAGCTTTGCTCGGGGTCTGTTCCGTGCCGGCACGAGCGAGTTGCATGGGCCCTTCGCTCCGCTCCGTATGACAGTATTTATTTACGGGTCACGAGGGGTTGCGGGATGGATGATGAACAGAAAAAGATTTGGGTGACGCTGAGCGGGTTGCCGCTGACGATCGACTTGGATTGGCCGTTTCACCGGTCGACCTCGGGGGCGGATTTTTGGGTGCTGCATGGGGATATAAGGCCGGTGGGTCGGGATGGGCTGCATGCGCCGGTGGCGGTGAATTTATCGGCGACGGTGCGGGAGGTGCTGGCGTCGCTGGAGCCGAAGGATGCGGAGGCTCCAGTCATCAATGCGCTGCGCAAGGAAGTGGACCGGAGGCAGATTGAGTTTGTGAAATCGGGAAAGCTGCTGCCCGTGGCGTTTTCCAGCCGGCATTACGACTTCAAGCGGCAGAAGTGGGTGTTTGGGAAGGCTTCGGACGAGGTGATCGCAACGTTTTTGGAGCGGAAGATCTATTGGGGGACGAAGTTGGATCGCGGCCCCGCTGCGCTTGGCCGGACAGCCGAGGCGGCTGCCCCCCCATGGCCCTCGTCGGGGAGAGTGTGGATTGGGGATCCTACCGATGCGCAGTATTTGGAGAGTACGAGCGAGCACCTGGTGGAAGTCGCGGGGCGGTTGCTGGCGGGTGACGGGCTGGTGCGGATGGATGGGGAGTGGGCCGAGGCAACGGCCGGGCTGAGGGGACGCGCGGAAGAATTTGAGAGCGCGATGCGGCTGGCCCTCGAAGAGCTTGAGAAGAAGCACGCGTTTGAGCGCGGGTAGGGAGTTCCCAGTCGAGCTCGTTTCAGACAGGACGGAGCTTCGCTCCTCCCCCCCGTCGGACAGCCGCGGGCGGCTGTCCCCACATACGCATTGCAGACACCTGTTTGGCTTTCAGATCGGCATCCCTTCCATCATCTACTTGGCGAAGAAGTAGTCGAAGGATTTCACGGCGTTGAATTCATCTTCCTTGATGTCGAAGACGGTGTAGAGCTTGGTGACCTGGAGGATGTCGGAGACTTTTTTGGAGAGGCTGAGGAGTTTGAGTTCGCCGCCAGCGTTGCGGACGGTGGTGAAGCTGCTGACGAGTTCGCCGACTCCGGAGGAGTCGATGTAATCGACGGCAGCGAGGTTGAGTACGATTTTTTTCTTTCCGGCAGCGAGGAGTTGGTGGACGGTATCGCGAAGCTGGCCGGTTTCGTCGCCGAGAGTGATCCGTCCGTCGATGTCGACAATGGTGACGTGGCTGACTTCGCGGGTGGTGATGGTCATAGCGATTCGGCGTGCGGCCGCTGGTTAGCGGCTTCGGGGAATGGTAGAGGGGCGGACGGAGCAAGTCAATGGCTGCCTAGTCAATGGCTGCGTAATCAGTAAGTGAACGAGTTGACGGAGAGAGGAGAGGCAGGGGCAGGGAGGGAGTCGCGGATTTGCTGGATAGGAGAGGTGACGATGGGGGTGTCGTATTCGGGATGGCGGAATTCGAGATGCATGCCACGACCGACGTATTGAAGTTTCAGCATGGAGCCTCCCCAGGTGGAACCGGCGATGGCAACCTGGACCGGGTAGGGGCAGAATTCGGGGTGGCCGGAGATTAGAGCGTCGCTTCCACCGAGTAGCACTGCGGTGTAGACGTGGTGGAGAGTTTGAATCTCGAGGACTGTGGAAGGCGGAAGATCGTGGAGAAACACGCCACCTTCGATTTCGGATTGGATGATGGCGCGGTTGACGTCATCGGCAAGGTTGGGGTGAGGCGTGAACATATTTGGGGCAACAATTCTGAGAGTGTACTCCAAATCGGGTGCAGACGAGAGAACTTTAGAACATGCTCCAATGATTGGATGTGGGGAGGTGGGGTTGGGGTGCGGGAAAAGCGAGCTCAGGACGGGCCTGAAAGACGCGGGCTTTCAACAGAATGGCGGCGGGACCAAGGTCCTGGCTTCGCCCCGGAGTGACAGCTTGGGCGATGGCTCGGGCGCTGGGTTAAGGGAGGGAGGCAATGGTGCCGTTGGGGCCGACGACCAGGGCTCCGCCCTCGGGGTAGGGGCTTATGGCGTTGAATTGGACTGGGGATTTCTTGTCGGGGCTGATGCGAGTGGGGTCCTGGGGAGGACGAAAGTCGAAGATGAATTTGGGGGCTGCAAGGAAGATGCGGGAGTTGGCCTGACCGTCATCGAGATTTTTGTTCTTGTTCTTGCCGCGGGGGGGTCGGGTGCGAGCGTAGGCTACGGCGGAGAAGAAGGCTTGCGGACGGATGGGGGAAACGGTCCAGGTTTTTCCGCCGTCGTTGGTGAAGGCGAGGTTATCGGCGTCCCGATCGGGATGTTTGTAGTCGCCGCCGGCAATTACGCCGTGGAGCGGGTCGCGAAAAAAGATGGAGAAGATTCCGGCGGAGTCGGGACCGTGAGTGATGGGGGTATCGAAGATTTGCCAGGTGCGGCCGCGATCGGGGGAATGGAAGACGCGGGCGACGCGGCCCCCGGTGGCGAACCAGAGGTTCGAGTCGGGGGGAAGGATTGCTAGACAGGAATTGCTGGCGGCAAAGGCACCTTCGCCCTCCACGGCAGGGGGCAATTGAGAGGGCGGGATGGGAGTCCAAGTTTCGCCGTCGGTGGTTTGGAGGAGTTCGAACTTCAGATGGCCGGTGTCGTCGGGGACGGGGTCGCCAAGGGCTATGCCGTGGGCTCGGTCCCAGAAAGCCATCGAGTCGAAAAAGCCTTTGGGATTGGAGTTGGTAAATTGCAGCTTCCAGTGCTGGCCGGCATCCGAGGTGTGGTAGATGCGGGAAAGATCTCCCAAGCCGGAAGACATCAGAAAGGCTTGGTTGGCGTCGAATGCGATCACGGCGCGGAAGTCCAGAGATTCGGCGCCGGGGACCTGGCTGGGAGTCCATGTGCGCCCCGCGTCTATGGTGCGAAGGTAGGTGCCGTGAGTGCCGGAGGCCCATGCGATCTGGCGCGAGACGACGCTTACACCGCGAAGGCCTTCAGTAGTGTGGGAGAGTTGAACTTGCGGCAGTTGTTGCGCCAGGGCGCTGGCGGCGACGAGGAAGATCAGGCGCGCTGCGTGTTTTTTCACTGGTTGACCTTGAATTGGACGTCAATTCTTGCTGTCCAAGGTTATTACAACTTCGCCCCGAGCGTGTTCTCTTCCAGATAGCGGATAGCCGCCGGGACCTCACTCAAACGGTGGCGACGGTGGAAAACGGGCTAAACGGTCTTCCCCTTAAGAACATCGGGCGTGCCGTAGCGGTGACAGACGATGGCTTTCATGAGAGACTCCTCCCGACCGTCTTGACTGGCAAGCCCCTCCGTACTCGACCGGTCCGGCAGCGTTGTAGAGCGGTGCGAGATGGATCCCGTGCGTTGCGGCAATGGTCTCGATCTCTTCAACCCGCTCGGGAGTGATGGAACCTCTTCCCTGGGAGAAGGGCTCGAAGCGGTGTTCGAGAGCGAGAGCCATGCCTTCGAGCAGACATCCGTGGACTACGTCGGGGAAGGGATGGCGATTCAGAATTCCGCGAAAATCCGGCTGGAAGCTCAAGCCGCCGGTGATTTGTCCCAGACCTCCGAAGAATACTTTGGCGTCGGGCATTCGCGCGCTAGGAGACAGGTTTTTGGGGTAGCCCGCATCGCAAACGATTGCGCCGGGGCCGATGTGGCCGAGGAGGAGGGAAGGAGAGGCGAGACTCGCCGCGCAGATCACGACGTCGGCTTTGGCGGAGAATTGATGTGGATCGGTCGCGATCTCAACCTTCGCAGAGGGCCGCTGCACCCCATCGCCTTCCAATTCCGCAGCGAGCCTGCGCAGGCGCTCTGGATTGCGTGCGCAGAGCAGCACGCGGTTGACGAGGGGCGCTAGACAACGGGCGCAGCCGGAGCCCACATCTCCGGTGGCGCCAATGAGGAGCAGGGTCGATCTTTGCAGGTCTCGACCTTCGAGCGCGCACGTCTTCCTGATGCCCTGAACGATGAAAGCGACCGTCAAACTATTGCCGGTCGTGAATCGCGTACCTTTATCTTTGCGCTCCGGAAGCAGATCGAAGTTGCCCTCAATCAAGATGGAGCTGAAGCCGCCGAGGCTCACGATCTTTGCTCCCGCGTTGATGGCGCAGGCCGCGGCGGAGCGAACGCGAGCGAGGTTGTCGCGCAGGTCGGCGTCCTCGAGACGGTCGGGAGGAATGAAGGAGTCGATGTAGAGACCACGCGCCCTTTTGCCGATTTTCGACCTAACTTCGACGTGACACACTGCTCGGGGCGGAATCCATGGGAGGAGGTCGCGGATTTCGTCGTCCGGCAGAGGCGAGTGCCGGGGTCCGCGCAGGACTGCGAGTACGTCCGCGGCCGCTTGCCAGCTTTCCTGGTGTCCGATCAGGGCGAAATCAATGTCCATAGTCCACCTCCACATCCGTATTCCGTGGCGAAGCTCGAGCGCGCGCCCCCTCAGCGCCTGAAGGCGCATTCATAGAGCAGTTCCTGCGGTATGCCCGAAGGCATAGCCTGCGACGAGTCGTAGAGCCCGACCGTAGATGCCGGGTCGCAGGCACGGGTCGTGCACCACGGTTGCTGGCTAGACGGGCAACTGAGCTACCCATGACAGTGTTATGTCCCCGGGCAGGCCAAGCTTGTCCAGAGTTTTCAGGTACTGCCGCAGCGACGCTCCGCGCAACTCGGCTGCACTTAAACTGATGTCGAACAGGGATGGCTTCACACAGCTCGCGCGACAGACCTCGCAATGTCCGTCTTCCTCTTTGCATTCCTTGGCCAGCATCTTTGCCAGGGTGGTCATCACCTCGAGATGCAATTGACAGACCTTGTCGTCGAAGCGCTGAGGGTCGAAAGAGCGCTCGGTGCCGAGGATCGACATCGCGTGTTCAATGTGCTCTTCTTCTTCGGCTGCGATGGAGGCGAAGGTCTTGCCGAGAGTGCCTGGCGCGACCCTTCCGACGCGGGCATAGCTGGCGACGGCGAAGGATTCGAGCATGATTTCCTGAATGATCAGGCAGCCAATGAAATCGCGCTCGGCGATGCGGCGCGTGAATGCTTCGCGCAGGCGCTTCCAATGTTTAGCCTCGACGTTGTTGGCGACCTGCACTCCGATCTTGCGGCCCTCGGCGGCAAACGCTGCGGCATGGCCTGCTTCGCCTTGCGCGTGTTCCAATGCGTCGGCCTCTTCGGCGGGGTCGTCACAGATGGCCGATAACGCGGCGTAGTTCAGGGCGGCGACCAGTTCGCCCGTCATCGCCTGGGCGAGTAGGTCCTGCCAGATCAGGGCAGTGGGCGAGGGAGAAGTGCATTCAATGGTTGAGCGGTTAACGCTAATAAGCGGTTCCATGCGTCCTCCTGGATATCGAATCAACGTGTTGTTTCAAATTCAGATTGCCTGCGAGCAGGAGCAGCGCCAGGCCGATTACGAGAAATGCAATTGAGCCGATCCGCAGATGGGCGCGTTCGGCCACATCGTGCAATGACTGGACCGTCATGACGGAGGCATGAATGAAGCTCGACCATGCCGTGAAGGCGATCAGGCTGCGATTCGCCGACGGATTACGCGACGCGAGCAGCAGAAAAACTCCCAGGGTGACGTAAATGCTGAGCATCATCTGCAGGCTTTCTTCGAGGTGCATTCGCAGCAGCGGGTAAGCTGTGGCTAGAAAGAGCAATCCCACTACCACCAACAAGACTTTTAGCGCTCGTTCTCGAATCATGGTGTCCTCCCGGCAAGAACCAAATTGGCACCGCCGACCGTCAGTCCTTTTCTCGCTTGCGCATTGGTGAAGCGAACTCGGATCAGCCAGAAAACCATCAGGAGCAGTGGCAGAAAACTGAGAAACAAAAGTGCGCCTGTCTTGCGTAAGAAGGCGGGGAACAGTTGCGGCCGTGCCAGGAATATGGAGGATGCGGCGATGAACAGCGCAAAGCACATGCGCCAAAGATGCCGTGCTAGACGCGGTGCGCCAGCAATACCGCCGCGAGCGAGCATGCGAATGTCACCGGTGGCGGCAAGCAGAGCCACGGACCCCATCAAAAAGTAAGGAGCGGGGGAGTATCCATACTTCAGCCCCGTCTGACTCATCGCCGCTTCTAACCCGTAGGTCACCTGGATAACTCCAACCGCCAAGATGACCAGAAGCGCCCCCCAGTCGAAAACCGTCGTTTGCTGGGCTGTGCGCCTGGCGGTCAACCAGGCCGTGGTCACCAGGTAAAACGTTAGAGTGCCTCCGAGGAGATTGGTGGGTTGAGATTTCATGATCGCCAGCAAGACTGCGCTGGTGGACAGGATCAACATTGATACGACAAATGCGTTTCCCACGACGCCATGACGGCGGGAGCCTTTGAGGAGAAACGCGGCGACAAATCCAGTCAGCATTCCCAAGGTGCCAGCGATAATGTGAAGAAGCAGTAGTGGCGATCGCATTTCTCCTCCTTGTTAGCTACGCCTGGCGTTATTCCATGGCAGGCTATAGTCGTTGTTCCGCCTGCGCTGGCCTGGCTTCGCCATGCTTGAGCGCATGCGGTCGAAGGCCGCCGCGATCCATGAGGAGGCTCCGGTTTGTCGGCTTCGACAAGTCGTAGAACAGCGCCGTCACGGCGACATAGCAAGCGCTCGCAACGAGGTCGAACCAGAAGGCGAACCTGCCTTGAAACGAGAGGACGAGTCCTCCCAGGATTATGGTGAGCAAATAAAAGGCAGCGGTAATTCTGGCCCTGAAGCGAGGCGAAAATTCTGCAATCCGTTTCATCACTGCTGTTGCGCTCATGTTCTTTCCTCCTTTTGCAAGTTATCGAGTCACGACCGCATCGAATCAGATCGGTCCCTGATAACGGCGCAGCCGTACGGCTGCGGCCAGAAAAATCGCGGCGAATACCAGTCCGACCCATAGACCTGGGTTGCTCAGGAATCTACCCGGGGCAAGTTGCGCCAGCGGAATAAAATGCCCATCGATGGGAACGCCGTTCCTATCCTTCAGATCGATTGAGGCCGCGACAAAGCCGTAGAAGCGGTCTTTCACCAGCACCGACGTCAGATACGAAGTGTTGAAGGCAATCTTCTCGATGACGCAGAGCGCCAGCGGCGGAAACACCGCCCATAAGAATGTCGCGCGCTTCGCCCAGCCTGAGACCAGCAGACACCAGCAGCAGACCGGGGCCTGCCAGAGCGCAATTACGATGAGGCTGTAGACCATCACCAGTTCCATCTCGAACAAGCGCGGTGTCCCCAGCGTGGCAGCACTCTTGTCGCCCATCAGTAGGGCTATCGCGTACAGTAGCCGCATACCGATCTGCAGGGAGGCGGTGATGGCGAAGACGAGCAGCGGAAGAACCACGAGAGGAATGCTCGCTTTGGAGAGTACGGTGGTGAGATCGGAGACCGGCAGCGACTTCCAAAAGAGGATGCTGCGGTCGCGGCGCTCGCCATGCAGCGCATCGAGCGAGTAGAAAATGCCGACGATGAAGCCGGTCAGCGTAAGCAGCATTCCAGCGTGGGCGTACGGCATGGCGAGCACGACGAGTTGAGGCGTCGAATCAGGCGCCATCATGCCATGCATGCGGTGAGGCACCCAAACCAGGCTGATCAGAAAGCCGAACATGTAAACCGCGGCGGCGGCCAAAGGTGCGACGTAGATGGAGCGGTACTCCCACAACTCGCGCCGCACGGACCAGTACAGGGGCCGAGTCTTCGACAGAGGCGCGGGAACAGTTTTTTCGCCGAGGGGAGAGCCTGGTGCGGCATTGGTTTCGGTGCTCATCGCGCGGCTCCTTGTGCCCCGCCCGGCTGATTGCCCAGCTCATTTCCCAACACCGCCACAAACAGGTCGGCGATACCGGGTGTGCGCAGCTCGCCCAGGGGCGCGAGTTGCTCTCGATTTGCGGGACCGGGTTTTAGATCGAAGAGCAGGACGTTGCGACCCAATAGCTGCCGCTCATGAATCGGTTTGAGGGTTCGTGCCGCAGCGACTTGCCCGGGATGCACCGTCACTTCCACATAGCGCGACTCGAACTCTTCCATGCTGCATTCGAGCACGATGCGTCCGCGGTTGATGAACATGAGATCGGTGAGGACATTCTGGATGTCTTCCACCTGATGCGTGGTCACGACGATGGTGCGGCTGCGATCGAAGTAGTCGTTCAGCAGGGAATCGTAGAACTGCTTGCGGTAGAGAATGTCGAGGCCAAGCGTGGGCTCGTCGAGCACCAGCAGTTTCGCGTCGATGGCCATGACCAGAGCCAGATGGAGCTGGGCGACCATGCCCTTGGAGAGCTCTCTGACTTTGCTGGTGCGCTTGATGGTGGTCTTCGCGAGAAAGCCCTCCGCTTTGGCCCGATCGAAGCGGGGATGGATTCCGGCGATATAGTCGAGCGCCTGCGAAACCCGTATCCAGCGCGGCAAGACCGCTACGTCGGCGATGAAGCAGACATCGCACATCAGTCGATCGCGCTCGGACCAGGGATCGCGTCCCAGCACTTTCAGCTCTCCCTGATATGCCGTGAGGCCGAGAATGGCGTTAAGGGCTGTGGTCTTGCCGGCGCCGTTGGGACCGATGAGTCCAAGGATGCGGCCTTCTTCTACTCGGACATTGACGTTGTCCAGCGCGATGGTTGAACCGAAGGCTTTGCGGAGACCGCGGGCTTCGATAATGGGAGGAGCGGCGACTGGCGGAGCGTCAATGTGCGAAGCGGGGACTGTCATGGCTTCAGCTTCTCCTCTGGTGCGTTAGAGCCGGCGGCGTCTGATTTCGCCGGGCGGGTTGTGGCAGCCTCGAGCAGTTCTTCCGGCGTCAGACCGAGCCGTTGAATGGTCTCGTAGATCCGGGGCCATTGTTCGGCAAGAAACTTCTGCCGTTCGGCTTGCAGCAGCAGATTGCGCGCGCCGGAATTGATGAACATGCCGAGACCCCGTTTACTCTCGACGAGCTGCTCGTCGACCAGTTGCTGATAGCCCTTAAGAACCGTGAGTGGATTCACCCGGTATTCGGCCGCGACGTTGCGCACGGAGGGTAACGGATCTCCCTCCTTCAGCACACCGTCGAGTATCATCGCGACGACGCGGTCGCGAAGCTGGCGGTAAATCGGTTGACTGTCGTTCCACTCACGGTCCATTTTGGGTGTCCAGATTGCTGTTGTCGCAATTGCGGCCTGTCATTTTGAGCGCTGCAGGTCAAAGTGCGCGTGAACCGGCTTGTCCCCGGGCTCGATGTAAGTCCAGTCCTCGGTGTGATGGTTCGCGTCGATCGGGGTGAAGATCGCATGGTCCATGTGTCCATACTGCGTGCTGCCGGAGACGTCGAGAAATGTGAACTCAACCGTTTTTCCATCGGGGGACATCGTGCCGGTCATTCGAGGCCGGTTGCCCGCGTCGCAATAATGGGTCAACAACAGGCGGTCGCCATCGAGGTAAAGCATGGTGACGGGATGGTCGGGTCTTCCCGCTACGGTCGCCTCATGCTCGAGCGCGTTGCCCATGGAAGTCACGCGCAGTGTTACCTGCATGGGCTTGCCTTCTATGTCGGCTCGCGGCGGTACCGTTGTCGCGCGGCCCTCCCAGGAACCGGCCAGAGCTTTCAGTTCTTCGAAAGACTTTTGCGCGTCAGACTGGGCGAAAGCCATGACCGAGAGCGAAGTCAGAACAACCGGCAGCAGAAAACCAAGGGTTTTCATGATTCATTCTCCTTTAGCGCACATGACCCTGGAGAGCATCATGAACGTCTAGTGATATAGTTAACTATAACACTACATCATGTCAAGCTTTTTCTTCAGCAGTAGTTGGCGGAGGCGCGAGTCCTCTGAAAAAGACGCTCCTGCAGGTCGATAAGGGGCCAACAGTCCTGCGCGATAGGTAGGGTGGTGGTGGCTTTCTGGCGGCTCGGGGTTGAACCACGACAGACGATTTCGACGGTGACAGCCTGGCTCAAGAGCCGCGTTTGCCTCTGAACGGTCTACGGGGCGTGAAGTGGCGGTGCGACGTCACCTCTTCAACTTCCGCGCTTTCATTGTTTTGCGATGAATGGGGCAAAAGAGGCGCTCTTGCCGAAATAAATGCGGAGGGTACACTTTTCGCCCGTGTGAGCGAAGGCAACCTCGAGAGCCTCGGCCGGCTGGCTTACCTGATCGGTCTCCATGGGTGCGCGGGCGAGGTCTTGCTTCTCGTCGTAGGCGGAGCCGGCGGTTACGTTCTTGCTTATGACCAGAGTCCACTTATCCTTGGCGGGGATGGGATAGACAGTGTAGGCGCCGACGGGAATCGTGGAACCGGCAAAGTTGAGCTGGGCTTCGGTGAACAGAGTCATGGGCGTGCCGCCGGGAGTCCAAGGCTTGCCGTTGGAAAGTTTGTCGGTCTTGGCGGTGACGGGATTGTAGCGAATGAAGAGCTGGCGGCCGTCATCGAGATAACAACTCGCTGTGGAAAGGTCGGACTGTTGGGCTGGGCAAACAGCCGTGAAAGTGAGCAGGACCACAATGACGACGAAGTGTGCGCGGAACATGGGAGACCCTCTGGGCGAAGAGTGTAGCGCCGAATGGGATTAAGGGGAAGAGGATTTGACATGCTGAATTTTGGTTAGGGAGGATCTGGGTTCGGGTTTTTTTTGATCATCTCAGGTCTTTGGTCCCTGGTCCTCGCGGTCTTTTGTCGCGAGTCGCCGCTGGTCTTCGGTGACGTTCTCAGAGGCTGGGGCGGTTGCTACCGTGACCTTGCCAGTATCTATTACTGCGCAAGGATGGGGAGCCATGGCGAAAGCGACGAAACTGAAGATTCTTTATGGTGAAGGGGATGCGGAGGCACAGGCGGCTCCGGCAGCGGCGTTCGAGCAGGCTGGGCACATGGTGCACAAGGCTTTGGGGCGTAAGGCGGTGGTCGACGCTCTTAATACCGGTGCGTTCGACCTGGTGGTGTTGGGGCCGAGCCTGACTCGAAATGATCGGCATCACCTGCCTTACATGGTCAAGAAGGCCCGAATGGAGACGGTTGTGCTGGTGATGCATGCCGATGGTAGCCGCCATCCCTACGTGGATGCGTGTACGGATACGGGGGCCAGCGTGGAGAATGTGCTGGCTAGAATTGAGGGGATGAAGATCGCGGGGACCACATCGGCGGCGGCGGCTGGGTCATAGTCGGTTCGAGGTTTCAGCTTTCATGGAGAGCGGCCTTTTCGGGCCGCTCTTTTTTGTTCAAACCCATTTGTTCAAACCCATTTGTTCAAACCCATTTGTTCAAACCCATTTGTTCGGAGCAGGGGAAAATGCTTAACCTCGCGGGAACGAGGGCACGGCAAGGAAGCCAGGTTGGTAAGAACCGAGATGGTTAACTCGTGGGATCGAGAGTGCTTTCCTCAGCGCTGAATGTTGCCAGACTGGGCCCAACTTCAATCCCAGTGGAAGTTTTTGAGTTCATGCGTCTGAGCGTAGAGTGGGAACCTGGTTGGTAATAGTGGGTTGAACGAAGACGTTTTCGTTTACATGTCGGGAATAAGTGGCGCCGCGTTCGAGAAAGTGGGCTGACTGCCGGGGATGTTGGCATGGTTGCGGCCTCGCTCCGCTCGGCCCGGACAGCCGAGGCGGCTGTCCCCACATGTTTCCATCGTTTCAGTAATCCAAGCGCTGGTTTTAACCAGACCACGCCGTCCGAAATTTAAGGGAACCTGGAAGCTAGGCGCACATCCAAAGCGGTTAGTTGCGTCCGGCTGTTTGAGGATTCCGACATCTTGGGAGGATGGGATGGGATTGAGCGAAGCGCTGCTACGTGAATTCGATCAAGAAATGGTAAGCACGCGAAAGACGCTGGAGCGGATTCCAGAGGACAAGCAGGCGTGGAAGCCGCACGAGAAGTCGATGGCGCTGGGGCGGCTGGCGGGACATTTGGCAGAGCTGCCGGGATTTGGGGTGAAGATGATCGAGGCGGACTCATTCAATTTCGCCAACCGGCCGGCGGGGTCGAAGCCGCTGGTGGCGGAGTCGCAGCGGCATGTGCTCGAGATTTTTGATAAGAACGTAGCGCAGCTGCGAGCGGCGATCGCCGGGGTGAGCGATGCGGATCTGCAGAAGAACTGGACGCTGGCCTCGGGTGACAAAAAGATTTATGACGGTCCGCGGATGGACGCGCTGCGGCGAATGCTGATGAACCACATGATCCATCATCGGGCGCAGCTGGGAGTTTACCTGCGGCTGAATGGGGTGGCGGTGCCGTCGGTATATGGGCCGTCGGCGGATGAGGGTATATCGTGAAGATCGTTGATGAATGAGCAAGGGGCGGGCCGAGCGATGGCCGCCCTTTTTTGATGTTGAGGGAAAGCTTGCTAGGCGGCGCGTCCCATGACCGGTTGGGTGCAGTGGGCGCAGCGACGGGCCTCGATGGGAATCTCGCTCAGGCATTCGGGGCATTTTTTGGTGGTGGGATCGGGGAGCTTTTCGCCGCGATGCATGCGGGCGATAAGGGCGTTTACGGGTAGGACCACGAAAAAGTAGACAGCTACAGCGATCAGAAAAAACGAAATGCAGGCATTGATGAAATTGTCCAGAGGGAACGGGACATTGTGAATCGTGAACTGCAGGGTCGAGAACTTCTCGCCGCCGCCTGAAGCCAGCTTGATCAGCGGGTTGAGAAAAGCCGAGGTGAGCCCGCTAACCACGCCCGCGAAAGCGGCACCGATCACCACGCCTACGGCCATATCCACTACGTTGCCGCGCAGGATGAACTTCTTGAAGCCGTCGAGCATCTGAGAATCCTCCAAAAAGACAGGCGCCAATGTATGACAGGAGCGGAGGAAGGTCAAGCGAACCGGGAGGGCTGGGTCGGTTTGAAATTCGCATTCCCTCGGCGGCTTTAAAGCCGCGATTGATTTTGCGCAGCTTTAGGGCGCGGCTGAAGCCGTGCCCTTCAAAACAAATTCAAACTGAGCCACCACCGAGGGCTGGATCATTTTGCCCTCATTAGAAAAGCCATCGAGCTCCGCTCGATGGGACAGCCGAGGGCGGCTGTCTCCGCATTTATGTTCTTCTTGAAGTATGTTTCAGATGCGCATGGGCATGACGATATAGCGGTACTTGTAGTCGTCGCCTTCGGCGGGGCGGAGCTGGCCGGCGGATTGCGAGTCTTTCAGTTCGAGGCGGATCTCGTCGGTGCCGGCGGCTTTCAGAAAGTCGACCAGATAGACGGCGTTGAAACCGATGGTGAGGGTCTCACCGTCGTACGGGGCTTCAATCGAGTCTTCGGATTCGCCGGCCTCGGTGGAAGATGCGGAGATTTTGACCTCGCCTTTTTCCAGTTTGAGGCGAACCGCGCGCGAGCGCTCGTCGGCGAATTGTGCGACCCGGAGGATGGCGGAATTCAGATCGGAGTTATTCAGCGTGATGCTTTTGCTGTTGTCCTTGGGCAGGACGGCTTCGAAGTTGGGAAATTGCCCGGTAAGCTGGCGCGAGGTGAGCAGTCGCGATCCGATGCGGAAGAAGAGAGTGGAATCGTCTTTGGCGAACTCGACGGTTTCCGCGTCGGTGGAATCGAGGAGAGACTTGAGTTCGTCCATGGCCTTCTTCGGGACGAGAGTCTTCATCTCGCCGGAGACGCCTTCGAACTTTTCTCCGCTGCGCTCGCAGTGAGCCAGACGGTGGCCATCGGTGGCAACCATGGTTATCGACTCGGGCTTCAGCAGCATCAGGGCGCCGTTCAGGGTGTAGCGCGACTCCTCGTTCGAGATAGCGAAGCAGGTGCGGGCAATCAGTCCGCGCAGTGCGGGACCGGGAATCTTGACCACGCCGGCGGTGGGAAATACCGGCAGGCTGGGAAAGTTTGCCCTCGCCATTCCGACCATTTTCGTGTTGGAACGGCCGCAGCGGATGCTGACCCAGTGATTCTCCAGCAGCTTGATGGTGAGGTCCGCGTCGGGGAGAAGTTTCACGTAGTCGTGCAGCTTGCGCGCGGGGATGGTGCAGGAGCCTTCCTTTTTTACTTTGGCGTTGCAGGAGGTGCGGAGGCTGAGATCGAGGTCGGTTGCGGTGATCGACAGTTTGCCCTCGGATGCTTCGAATAAATAGTTGGAGAGAATGGGAATGGTGGTCTTGCGCTCGACCACGCCTTGCGTCGCGGTCAACTCCCGCAGCAATTCCAACTTGCCGACTGTGATCTCCATGGTTCCTACCGCGACGGCCGCTTCGACCGGCATAGACTTCGTCCCCCATCCTGCGTGCTACTTTTATTACTTCCCTTATATCAAATACAAAACCTGTAAAACCAGCAGTAACAGTAGGTGAAGCGCAGAAGTGGAAAACTTTGCCAAGGTGCCTGTTCTCACCGTGTTCAACCGAGACTCTTCGTGTGAGAAATCGCTCCCCAACTCAGCGTCGACCAAGGGAGAAGATTTCCGCTTCTGCCATTGCAACCGAACCTTGCACAGCTTCCACACCGGATGCACAGCCGGCGGAAAGTAAAACTGCGACGGTCAGTGAAAAAGATGAAATCAATGCGATTTATCCGCCCAATTGCTCGGTCAATTTGTTGAGCAGCCTGTTTAAATCTTTGTCGTTCTTGCGAACCTCTTCGATCTTTTCTACGGAGTGCAGCACGGTGGTGTGGTGCTTGCCGCCGAACTGGCGTCCTATTTCCGGGAGCGAGGCTTCGGTCATGTGTTTTGCGAGATACATGGCGATCTGCCGGGGGTAGACGATGGCGCGCGAATTGTCTTTGGCCTTGATCTCTACCAGGCGAAGTCCGAACTGCTCGGCGACCATTTTCTGAATGGACTCGATGGTGATCTTGCGGGCCTGGGAGTCTATGAAGTTCTTCAGCACCTGCTGGGCGTAGGGCAGAGTGATCTCGGCTCCGATCAGCGAGGAATGGGCAACCAGCCGGATGAGCGCGCCTTCGAGCTCGCGCACGTTGGAACGGATATTCTGCGCGACGTAGAGGGCCACGTCGGTGGGAAGAGTGACTTTTTCCTGCTCGGCTTTTTTCTGCAGGATGGCGACTTTGGTTTCCAGATCGGGGGGCTGAATGTCGGCGATCAGTCCCCACTCGAAGCGGCTGCGCAGGCGGTCTTCGATCTCGGCCAATTCTTTGGGCGAGCGGTCGCTGGCAATGACAATCTGCTTCAGGGCATCGTGGAGCGCGTTGAAGGTGTGAAAAAATTCTTCCTGGGTGCGTTCCTTGCCGGCGAGGAATTGAATGTCGTCGACCAAGAGCACGTCGACGCCGCGGAACTTGTCGCGGAAGGTGGTCATCTTGTCATAGCGCAGCGAGTTGATCATGTCGTTGGTGAACTTCTCGCTGGATACGTAGCAGATGGCGGACTGCGGCTGACGGCGCTTGATCTCGTGTCCGATGGCCTGCATGAGATGAGTCTTGCCCATGCCGACGCCGCCATAGAGGAACAACGGGTTGTAGGCTTTGGAGGGGCGCTCAGCGACCGCCTGGCAAGCGGCATGCGCGAACTGGTTGCCGGAGCCGATCACAAAAGCGTCGAAGGTGTAGCGCGGATTGAGTTGGGCGGCGCCATCCCAGTCGAAGCGCGCCTGGGCCGGAGCTGCACCCGTGGTGGTTCCGGAGAGGCCGCCGTTGTGGCGCATCGTGGTCGCAGCCGGATCATCCTCGGGGGTGACGAATTTTACGTCGTCGAACTCCAGGCCGAGATTGTCGATGGCTTCCTGGATCAGATCCGCATATTTATCGCCGGCATGGCGGAACTCGACGGTAGGGACGCGCACGAACAGGATGCCGCCGCTGGCATGGCTGTAGCGTGTGGGTTTTAGCCACGTGTCATAAGAATGCCGGTTGATCTTTTTTTCGAGCGCGTCGAGGATGCGAGTCCACGGATTGGGGGAGAGAGTTGTGCTCGGAACTGACATAGTATGAAATATCCGCCGCGGCGTCCCGGCGGCTGGCTGAGGGCGCCTGTTAAGAATATCTTGTTACCGACTTGCTGTTGGAACCCTTAGTGTACTGCGGAATGCGCCTCTTGTGCCGTGCGCGGTTGTCATGGTGAATGAGAAATTTTTCAAAGGCGACCGAGCGGCATAGTAGCACAAAATTTTTTCGTCGTACGGAAAACTTCGCACGGAATTGTTTCGCGAACAATATTCAGAACCGGAAGAAGCGCGGCTGTCAAGTGTCGAGGATGTAACTGCAACGAGGGCGGTGCAAGATTGGGAGAAGTTCTTTCGACGCGAGAGTGACGCGAGAGCGACGAGAAAGTGACGAGAGATAGAGATGAGGACGAGACGAAAATCCGTCGAGCTTCGCTCGACCGACAGCCGGGGGCGGCTGTACCCACCTGAGTACAGCGGAGAACCGAGACACTTCGCCGAGGGCGCCCTTTGCTCTCACGCTGTCTTGTCATTTATACTCAACGTTTGCCCAGACACTGTTGTAGGGAACTAGGAGCAGCTATCTTTCATGCCCAAGCGTACATTCCAACCTAACCGGCGCAGGCGAAGCAAGAAGCACGGATTTCGCACGCGCATGAAGACCCAGGGCGGCCAGAAGGTAATTTCCCGGCGCCGCGCCAAGGGACGGAAGCGGGTCTCCGTGAAGCCCGGATTCCGCGAGTAGCTTTTTCTGGTGCCGCTCACTTCCACAGTCGAGACTTTTATTGCGACGATCTTTACCACGACGATCTTTGCTGCGAAGATCTCTGGACGCGGCAGGAGCTCGACAGGACTTTGCGATGCCGCCAAAGAACGCACGATTTCCGCGCACGGCAAGGCTTTTGCGGCACGCGGATTTCGAGCGCGTCTACCGGCAGGGGCGGCGGCATTTTTCCGCGTCTATGACGGTTTTCTATGGGGCGCGACTGACGACCGATATTTCACGCCAGCCAGGTCCGCGGGTGGGATTTACCGTGGGAAAGGCGCTGGGAGGCGCGGTGGAACGCAATCGCATGAAGCGGCGTTTGCGGGAGGCGGTTCGCCTCTGTGGCGTTCCCGCCGAGGTTGCCGCGGATGTGGTGATCAATCCGAAGAAGTCGTTGATGAAGGCGGATTTCGCCGACGTGGTGAACGAAGTGAAACGCGCCTTCTCAGTGATCGAACTGAAGTTGTCGGGCAAGACGGCATCAGCATCCAGCACTGACGCCGGAAACCGGAAATCGGAAGCTGGAAGCTCATTTTGATGCAGTGCGCCAAATTCGTCACGCTGCAATTGCTGCGGGTTTACAAGTGCGCCGTTTCGCCGATGCTGCCGCGGGCTTGCCGCTACCTGCCGACCTGTTCGGAATACGCCATGGAAGCGGTTGAGCGCTACGGTGCGGTGAGGGGCGGATGGATGGCTCTGCGGCGCGTGTTGCGATGCCATCCGTTTGCGGGCTCCGGTTACGATCCGGTGGTGGGCGGGGAGCGGCGGACGACGCGGAAGCAAGTCACTGGAAACCGATCCTCGAAGAAGTGCGATCCCTGGTGCGTGCGTAGAGTCTGAAACGGTATTTAAATCTTGGCCGACTTTCAAAATCCTCAACAGGAACCCGGCGCGGAGCGGCGACTGCTGCTCGTTTTTCTGCTGACGTTCGTTGGCTTCATTGCTTTTCAGGCCCTACTGAAAAAGTATGCGCCCCAGCAGCCAGCGCCCCCGGCGCAACATCAGGCGGCGCCGGCCCAGTCAGAGGCCCCTTCGGCCGCGACTTCGTCGGTGACTGCGGCGGCGCCAGTGGTCACGGCCGGCAAGCAGGCTTCGGCTGAAACTGAAATTGTGGTGGAGAACGATCTTTACCGCATCACCTTCGACAACCGCGGCGCCCAGGTGAAATCCTGGATCCTGAAGAAGTTCGACAACGAGACGCAGGACGGCCGGCTCGATCTGGTCAACGCCGCCGCCGCGCAGAAGTACGGGTATCCGCTTTCTTTGTGGACTTACGATGAGACGCTTCGCAATAAGCTGAGCTCGGCGCTCTACGTGGCGTCGAACGAAGGGCAGCAAACTGCGCCCTGCACGATCACCTTTGAATACGCGGATCAGGATGTTTCGGTTCGCAAGACGTTTCGCTTCGACCGGACTTACGTTTTGAAAATCGAAACTTCGGTCGTCTACAAGGGAGCCGAAATTTTCGCTGCGCCGGCGTGGCCCGCCGGATTCGGCGACCAGGTCACTCCGGCAGCTTATGCGGCGGCGCGCATTGATTACCACAGTGATGCCTCGACCGACCGCACCGCCTTGGTTTTCCCGAATTTTGTTTTGCGTCTGCCGATCAAGAGCATCAGCGGTGACAACTCGCTGAAAGGTCCATTCGAGTGGGCAGGTACGGGGGATCAGTACTTTACTGCGATCTTCATCCCCGACGATCCCGGTTCAGCTGCTGTGGTTACGTTGCGCAAGTCCATGGAGATCGCGCAGAAGCCCGGATTCAATCCGGTGGGCGCTGGTTCAAAAGACACAGCCAATGTCGAACTGCTGGGCGCGGCGGTAGGCAGCGTGCGTGGACCGACCAGCGAGCGCATGTTCGTTGGGCCGAAAGAACTGGCCGTGCTGGATGCGGTTCCCGTCCCCACGATCAAGAACGACAACGCCGATCTGCGCGGCATCGTTGACTTCGGATGGTGGGGAATTCTGTCTCGTCCGCTTTTTCTCTGGCTCAAGTGGACGTATAAACACATCGTGCCTAATTGGGGATGGGCGATCGTGATTCAGACTTTGATCATCACGATTGCGCTGCTGCCGCTGCGGATCACGCAAATGAAGTCGATGCTGAAGATGCAGCGGGTGGCGCCGCAGATCAAGAATATTCAGGAGAAATACAAAAAGTACAGTTTGCGTGACCCGCGCAAAGCGGCGATGAATGAGGAGATCAGCGCGCTTTACAAGAAGGAAGGCGTGAATCCCGCCGGGGGCTGTCTGCCGTTGCTGATTCAGTTCCCGTTTCTCATCGCGTACTACCGAATGTTGGGAGTTGCGCTGGAACTGAGGCATGCGCACTGGCTTTGGATCACCGATTTGTCTGCGTCTGATTGGGTGCTGCCGATCCTGATGGTGGTCAGCATGGTGGCCATGCAGCGCATAACCCCGCAAGCGGGGATGGATCCGGCGCAACAAAAAATGATGACGGTGATGATGCCTCTGATGATGGGCTTTATCTTCTTCAAACTGGCTGCGGGCTTGAACCTGTATTACACCGAGAGCAATTTGATTTCGATCGCGCAGCAGGCCGTGATGAATCGCACCAAGCTGGGGCGCGAGATGCGGGAGATGATGGAGAAGCGCGCCCGCAAGAAAGAGAAGTGAGCGGAGAGCTTCGTTATGGATAAACTTGCTGCCGCCAACAAGATCAACGAATTTTTGCAGGCTGTCGTCACTCAGGGCGGCCTTCACCTCAAGTACCGGATCGTGGTTGACCCTCCGGCGCCGAACGAGTGGGAAAAGCCGGAGATCTACGTCGACTTCTCGGGGCCGGATTCCACTTTGTTGCTGGATCGCGGTGGCGAACTCTTGCGCGCGCTGGAGCTGCTGGCCTTTGAGATCCTGCGGCTGGCCTCGGGCGAACACGAGAAAATATCCTTCGACTGCAAGAATCAGCGCTCTCTGCGGCTGCAGGAGTTGCGCATGGCGGCGACTGTGGCTGCTGAAAAGGTCCGTCAGACCGGAACGCCTTTCCACTTTGCGCCCATGTCGTCGCGGGAGCGGCGGATGGTTCACCTGGCGCTGCGCGATGAAGCCGGCCTGCGCACCGAGAGCGATGGCGAAGGCCGCGACCGTTGTGTCGTGTTGTATCCGGCGGACTACAAAACTCCCGCCGGCAAACCGGCGCGGCGCACGCTGCCTTGAGCGCCGGGAGCATTCGATCGGTGCTGTTCGCGAGGTCACATCCCCGCGGTAACATGGCGGTATGAGTCTTCGCTTCACCGCCTGGATTTTTTTTGGCAGCTTCGTGTTCGTCGGGCTGGCTGTTGTCGCGGTTCGGGCGCAGGCTCAGACGCAATCTTCCTCTTCCTCGTCTTCCAGGTCTACTTCATCGAAGCCAGTCGGCAAATCCTCTTCAGCCTCAGATTCGCGGTTGGAAGCGGGAACGGTGAGCAATGGCGTATACCGCAATCCGTCGCTGGGGTTTGCTTGCAGGATTCCGGCGGGGTGGGTGCGGCGAACGGAGGAGATGAATGCGGGGACGGACGATGCGCCGCCGACGAAACAAGGTCGAGCTGGGCTCGACCGAACAGCCGGGGGCGGCTGTCCCCGCATCGGCGGTTGCGGGCGCGTGCTGCTGGCGGCGTTTTCGCGGCCGCCCGAGGCTCGGGGCGAGGACGTGAATTCGTCGATTCTGATTGCGGCCGAGAGCGCGGCGCAGTATCCGGGACTGAAGGACGCGGCGCAGTACTTCGGGCCGGTGAGCGAAATTGCGAAGGCGCAGGGTTTTGCGAGCGATGAAGAGCCCTACGAGTTTGTATTGGGAACGAAGACTGTGGCGCGCAGGGATTTTCACAAAGATGTCGGCACGCGTGTGATGCGGCAATCGACATTGGTGATTCTGGCGCGTGGGTACGCGGTATCGTTCACCTTTATTGGGGGCACCGAGGATGAGGTCGAGGAGTTGGTGCAGGGGATGAGTTTTGCCACGGCTGCGAAGCCGCAGAACCGCTGAGAGCATCCACGATTCATGGAAGGAAACCATCGAGCCTTATGAAACTCAAACTGCCTGAGGGATTGTTTGGCGCCTACCTATTCGACTGCGACGGCACCATCGCCGATTCCATGCCTCTGCATTTCAGAGCCTGGAAGAAGGCGCTCGGAGAATGGAATTGCGAATTTGACGAAAAGCTCTTCTACGCGTGGGGCGGCATGCCGGTAGCAGAGATCGTTGCGACGCTGAATCGAAAGCATGGGCTGAACATGCCGGTGGAGGCTGTCTCCCGCCGGAAGGAGAGCCTCTATTTCGAACTGTTACCAGAGCTGAGAGCGGTTCCCGACGTGTTGGATCATGTCGAAGATGCGTACGGCAGGATTCCATCGGCCGTGGTGTCGGGGAGCACAAGAGAATCGGTAGTGGCCTCACTGGTATCGCTGAACCTGCTCGACCGCTTCGACACTATGGTGTGTGCCGGAGACTACGAAAAGAGCAAGCCCGATCCGGAGGCGTTTCTGCTTGCTGCCGCCAGGCTTGGAGTGGCGCCTGAGGCTTGCCTGGTTTTCGAAGACACGGAGATGGGAATTCAGGCGGCGAAGGCTGCGGGCATGGCCTCGGTTAGAGTCCCACCGCCATGGGAACGGGCACTGGAGGTCTGATTCGAATCAGCCGAATCAGTCCAGGGGTTCCGGTTGGAGGGCGATGTTAGTTTCGCCGGCAGCTTTCTTGGCGGCGTATTTTTTCATCCAGGCTTCCCAGCTTTTGCCGGCGGCGGTGTCGCGTCCGGTAAAGGCAAGAGCGGCGATGTCGGCGTAGGAGATGGAGACTTTTTCGTTGGCGGTTTTCGGAAAGAGTCGGACTACCGAATCTTTCAGCGTGCTGGCGGTGCGGCGGTCGAAGAGGTAGCCTTCGATTTTTGATCCGTCTTTGCGGGTGATGGTGACGTCGCCGCGGTAGTCGAAGGCTTTTTCAAGGGCTGTGCGGATTTCCTCTTCGCTGGCGAGCTGGGGAATCCAGCCTTCGAGCTGCTCGTGAGCGGTGCCGGGAGCGACTTCCAGGGCGTCAGGATCGGCGTGGGGCACGGCTTGCGCCGCTTCGTGATCGATGTGGCCGGATTCTTTTCCTGTCATAGCCGGTCTACTTGGCAAGTGAGTCCGGGCTTCGCCCGGCGGACAGCCCCTTCGGCTTCGCTCAGGGCAGGCCAGGGCGGCTGTCCCCACATGATTCTTGCTAGGCTCCCGTTTCTTGCAACGAAGAGTCGGTGGTTGTGATTTGCACCAGGGGATGAATGGGTGCCTGCGGTTCGTCCAGCATTCGCAGAGCTTCTTGATCGCGATAGCTGGTGAACAGTGTCGCCTTTACCGTCGCCAGGAATCCCCCGATTGAACTGAACGTCGCGTTCACCGCGGAGGCTTCATAGCCGCTGTGAACCATGCAATTGGCGCACGCAGAATTGCCGGACTCGGTGCCGTAGTTGCTCCAATTTGTGGTCGCGAGGAGTTCGGAGAAAGTCTCGGCGTAGCCATCCTGAAGCAGGTAGCAGGGTTTCTGCCATCCAAAGACGTTGTAGGTGGGCATGCCCCACGGGGTGCAGGGATAGGTGCGTTTGCCCATCAGAAATTCCAGGAAGAGTGGCGAAAGATTGAAGCGCCAGTTTTTCTTGCGGTTCGACAGGATCGCGCGGAACATGCGGCGAGTGCGGGCGCGTCCCAGGAAATGCCTCTGGTCGGGGGCTTTGTCGTAGGAGTAGCCGGGCGAGAGCATCATGCCTTCGAGGCCGAGCTCCATCATGTCGTCGAAGAAAGCGCGCACCGATTTCGGATCGGCGCCGTCGAACAGCGTGGTGTTGGTGGTGACGCGGAAGCCGCGGCTGAGGGCTTCTTTGATGCCATCGAGGGCGATGTCGTATCCGCCTTCGCGGCAGACGGCAAGGTCATGCTCCTCGCGCTGCCCGTCGAGGTGAACGCTGAAGGTGAGATATTTACTCGGCTGGAAGAGATGTATTTTCTCTTTCAGCAGCAAAGCGTTGGTGCAGAGATAGATATATTTCTTGCGGGCGACCAGGCCTTCAACAATCTTGTCGATCTCGGGGTGCATCAGCGGTTCGCCGCCCGGGATGGAAACCATGGGAGCGCCGCATTCCTCGACGGCGCGGAAACATTCTTCAGGGGTTAAATCTTTCTTCAGGATGTGGGCGGGATACTGAATCTTGCCGCATCCGGCGCAAGCCAGGTTGCAGCGGAACAAGGGCTCGAGCATGAGCACGAGCGGATACTGCTTGCGGCCGGCGAGCTTCTGGCGAAGAACGTAGCTCGTTACGGTCCACATCTGGGAAACGGGAACTGGCATTCGTGGTTGGAACCCCTAAGGCTTAGTTTATCAGGGTTAGGACGTTAGATGGCGGCGAAGCGCTCCGAGGTGCCAGAAAATGAAACGCAGCGGGCGGTCCCAATGACCTAAGTTTAACGCGGAAAAGCGAGGTGGTCGGAACCTTCTCGAAGCGATTCAAAATGGGACGTTTACTGCGACGATGCGGGGCCAAACGGAGTCGAAAATGCGGGCCTCCCGTGGTATAATTTCAAGAGTCGCCGAGCGAACCTAAGTATAAGAGATTTCAATAACTTGAGGTCGATTGGCAGGCCGGGTCTAGGCTTGAGTCGAAGGCAGTTTCGGGGCTGAGTTGGCCCCAGTTCTGAGAAAAGTCGGGCAATCCCCGCGCGGAGCGGAATGGCCACCAAAGAGATTAATACTCCCATCGTCGAAACCAAAACAAAAAACGGAATCGTGACGCCGATCACCGGAAGTAACGGTGGCGGCAAGAGCGATTACACGGCCGACTCGATCAAGGTGCTCGGCGGCATGGAGGCGGTGCGTAAGCGTCCCGCCATGTACATCGGTTCGACCGGCGATATGGGTTTGCACCACCTGGTGTATGAGGTGGTGGACAACTCCGTCGACGAGGCGCTGGCCGGCTTCGCGACCAAGATTGAAGTCACGATTCACATCGACAATTCGATCACGGTGATTGATGACGGGCGCGGCATTCCCGTGGACGATATGGATATCGATGGCGAAAGAGTTTCCGCAGCGCAGGTGGTGATGACCACGCTGCACGCCGGCGGAAAGTTTGATTCCTCGACGTACAAGGTTTCTGGCGGATTGCACGGTGTGGGCGTTTCGTGCGTGAATGCGCTCAGCGAAGAACTCGAGTTGGAAATCTGGCGGGATGGCGCGACCTGGGAGCAGACTTATTCCAAGGGTGAACCGACCAGCAAGATGAAGAAGGTGGGCGCTGCCAAGCGGCGCGGAACCAAAGTTCACTTCCTGCCCGATCGAAGCATTTTTACCGCTACGGAATACAACTACGACACGCTGGCGCAGCGGTTGCGCGAGCTGGCGTTTCTCAACAAGGGATTGCTGATCACGCTGACCGACGAGCGGTCGACCGACGCGAAGAGCGGCGAGGCCAAGCACGCGGACTTCAAGTACAACGGCGGCATCGCGGAGTTCATCAAGCATTTGAATCGCGGCAAGCAGGTGCTGCACGACAAGCCGATCTATATGGAAGCGGAGCGCAGCGGCGTGGCCATGGAGATTGGGCTGCAATACAACGACGGGTATTCGGAGTCGGTGTTCAGCTTTGCCAACAATATCAATACCGTCGACGGAGGCACGCACCTGTCGGGCTTCCGCATGGCGCTGACGCGGACGATCAATTACGCCGGCCAGCAGATGGGCCTGTTCAAGGACGTGAAAGAAAATCTGACAGGCGACGATGTCCGCGAGGGACTGGTGGCGGTGATCAGCGTGAAGTTGTCGCAACCCCAGTTTGAAGGGCAGACCAAGGGCAAGCTGAATTCCGATATTGCCGGAATCGTGCAGGCGTTCATCAACGAGCGGCTGGGAGCGTTCTTCGAACAGAACGCAACCGTGGCGCGGAAGATTATCAACAAAGCGGTCGACGCGGCGCGGGCCCGCGAGGCGGCGCGGAAGGCGAGGGATCTGACGCGGCGCAAAGGCGCGCTAGATTCCGGCGGCCTGCCAGGGAAGCTGGCGGATTGTTCGGAGCGTGATCCGAACCGGTGCGAATTGTTTTTGGTAGAAGGTGAATCCGCAGGCGGTACGGCGAAACAGGGCCGTGACCGGCGCTTTCAGGCGATTTTGCCTTTGAAGGGCAAGATTCTCAACGTGGAAAAGGCGCGTTACGACAAGATGCTGGCGCACGAGGAAATCCGGGCCATGATCACGGCGCTGGGCACCGGCATTGCCAAGGATGATTTCGATCCCACCAAGGTGCGCTACGGAAAGATCATTCTGATGACCGACGCCGATGTCGATGGGTCGCACATCCGCACGCTGTTGCTGACATTCTTCTTCCGGCACATGCAGGAGCTGATCAAGCGCGGCAATGTTTTTATCGCGCAGCCGCCGCTGTATTCAATCAAGAAAGGCAAGTCGATGCAGTACATCAAAGATGACGATGCCTTCGACAAAGTGATGCTGAAGCGCGCGGCCGATGGGCTGATCGTGCGCTATGGCGAAGGCGCGGCCAAGCTGGAGGGCGCGAACCTGACTCGCTTTATGAGCGTGCTGAAGGAGTATCTGAACTTCTTCGACAAGGTAAACAAGCGCCTGCGGGACGAGGCCGTGACCGAGTTGCTGCCCAAGATGGATTTCTCGAAGCATGCGGATTTTGAAGGCGACAAGAAGACGCCGCCGAAGAAAATCGAAAAGCTGGAAAAAGAACTGAAACGGTTGCAGAAAGACCGGAAGTTCAAGAGCGTGGAGTCCGTCTTTGACGAAGAGCACAATTTGTGGGAAGTGAAAATCGTCAACTCGCAAGGCTCCGAGCACGTGATCAGCTGGGAGCTGGCGTCGAGTGCGGAGTGCAGGCAATTGATTTCGAAGTTCAAGCAGATCGAGCCTTATCTGGAACCGCCGTTTGTGGTGGAAGCCGTGACCAAGGCTGCCGCGATTACGAGCAATGGCAATAGCGATGACGCTGGAGACGACGAAGGCGCTGAGAGTGAATCTTCTGAGTCAGACGGAAAGTCCGAGAAGAAGACAGCCAAGGCCGCGCCCAAGCACAAGGC